>ERZ869936.614-NODE-614-length-31936-cov-6.563094_pt1 | contig 31936 bp, 36 predicted proteins | sample MGYA00520876_ERZ869936 | MGnify/ENA primary metagenome ERZ869936 (study PRJEB32218, sample SAMN09650985) | biofilter metagenome | isolation source: enrty point of leading RO module | place: Saudi Arabia: Thuwal, RO plant located on Red Sea | collected 2016-02-17 ... | reverse complement strand
ACGACGTGCCAGCCTTCGAGCGCCGAGTAGCTCCCATAGGCTTCGGGATAAAACTCCCGGACCTTGCCGGCGATCAGCAGCCAATCGGTGTCACCACGCTGGAAATCCCCGGCGTCGAGTTCATGGACGTATTCGATGCGATGCTTTCGCCAGTCGGGCTGCCAGAGAGCCGCCAGCGGAGTGACCTGGCGGATCAGCACGCCGACGGTCTCACCATCGGGAACCGGATCGAGGATGCCGGCACCGACCCTGGCGCGTTCCTGATAGGCGAGGTAGTGGTCGAGTTGCGAGACGAGTCCGGCCTTGCCGGCCTCCCGCGCGATTCCTTGCGCGGTGGCCACGGGCCAGAGGGGGGCCGAGGGATTGAGCAGCAGGGTGGCGAGACCGGCAAGGCAGGCCACCACGGTCACGATCCGGGACGCCCGCCTGTCCATGAATCCGGCGAGGCCCATCGCCGCCAGGGGAGTCAGCACCACGAGAAAGGGAGCGAAGGAGCGCGCCATGGTGCTGACCACCACCTGCGAGCCGGCAATGAGGAAGCCCAGCAACACGGCCCCGAGTCACGCCGACGCCAATCGCCTCGACCGCCTCAAGGCGGCGAGAATCCCGGCTGCCAGCAGGGTGAAATGAACCAGTCCGAAGCTGGCGCCGTCGATGCTCGGCATCATCGACACTCCCGGTGCGAATTTCGGGATGTCCTTTCCGAGCGCATCCATGCCGGGAAGGCCCCGGACGACTTTCTTGACGCTCTCCGATGCGGGAAAGACCGGAAGCTGGAGCTGCGGAACGAGAAACTGGATCGTGCCCGCCGGTATCATCCGCCAGGCCGGCGCGGCCGCCATGCTGCGGCTGTCGGGGTGCCCGGATATCGAGCCCGTCTCGAGGTGATTCGCAATGAGGAGCGGCAGCGGGGAGACGAAGAAAAACAGTGGCGCAGCCGCGGCAAGGATCACCGGCCGGACCCGTTTCCCGGGCCTGCCCGGGGCCGCGACCCACCAGACCAGCCAGGGCAGGCCCAGCACGAGAAACTGGGGCTTCACGTTCGCCGCAAGGACGAGCGCGAGAAGCGAGCCGAGAACCGGTCCCGGTCCCGGTTCCCGATGGAACCCCATCATCAGGAACATTCCGGCAAGCAGAAGGGTCCCGGCGAGCAGATCATTGGCGGTGGATGCCGCCTGGAGCATGAAGAACGGAGCCGTGGCGAAGGCCAATGCCAGCCAGCGGGCCCCTGCCGGTCCGGCTCCCGCGTTGCGGGCCGGGCGGAAGAGGAGCTGGTAGACGACCGCCCAGCAGGACAGGGCGATCAGCCGGCTCCAACCGACCAGGTTGAGGGAGGCAAAGGGCAACGCCAGGGACTCCCAGCCCCAGGGCATGGCCACCATGCGGTTGTCGGTGGTGGAGAATCCGGAAAGCCTCCCCTCCTGAAGGGCCAGGAACATCCGGGGAAGCCGGTAGGAGAGCGAGTCGTGCATCATCGCCGGATAAACGATGATCTGGACCAGCAGCAGGGCGATGATCAACCAAGGCCACAGAGCCCGCCACGGTTCGGCCAGGCTGCGTCTTTCGGCCGGGTCGAGGGTGGCCACCCGCTTCGTCACCCAGCCGGCAAAACCGAGGGCGATCAAAAGCGCCGCCATCCATTCGAAGCGGAGGAGCCCCGCCACGGACGCGAGTTGGACCGCCAGGGTCTGCGTGCCGGTGGCGATGAGCAGCCCAAGCAGCAGCGGTTGCTCCGGGAACGCCGGTGAAGACTTGCTCATGGAGCCGGAAAAGAGAGACGCCCGGGTGGCGGAAAGCGGCGAGCAGGATCCGGCAGATCGGTCCCCGTTGGGAACGCGGTCCCCGCCCCCTCAGCGGACCTCGAGGTCCGTCCAGATCACGCGGTCGTTCCCCGTGTGTCCGTTCTCATCGACCTCGAGTTCAATCAACCGCGAAGGAGGAAATTCGAGATCGAACTTGTCGGAAAGTCCCTCCCGGTTGAGACGTTGCTCAAACTGCTTCTCCCCCCCGGCGAATATCCTGCAAATCACGTCGCCCTGGGGCACCACGAGGGCCACCCTGCCGCGGATCCGCGAAACGCCCTGGGAGGGCTTGAAGCGCACCCTCGCGGGAGACGGGCTGACGAGCACCTTGGCGGGTTCGATCCCGGTGCCGCCCGCAAGCCTTTTGACGACCGAGTCCCCCAAGTCCCGAATGAGATCGGACAGTCTGCCGACCGGTTCGGAACCTTGGTTCACCACATCCATGTTCTCCTCCAGCAGAGGCAGCCACTCGCCGAGGCGGACTCCCCCCTCTCCTCCACCCGCATCGAGGAGCTTCCGCGCGGCCGAGATTCCACGATCTTCAGCAAGCGTCTCGCGCATGCGCTGGGCGGAGAGGGCATCGTCGATCTTACCCGCCTTGGTCAGGTCGGCCTCGGTCTTCTTGAGAGCTTCATCCATCTTGTCGGCCAGGTCAACCAGGGTCTCGGCGTGGGTCTTGCGGACCTTGACGCGGGCCTCGGCATACTTTTCGCGCATCTTCTTCAGGTCGCGGCCCGCGGTGTCAGGCAGCGCGGGGAGCGGATCGGCACCGGTCTCGACCGCCTCGATCTCGTCGCGGACGGGGAGCACGCGGGAGAGGTCGCCGCTGCCCTTGACCTTCTCCATGTGGCGCTTGAGGACGCCGAGGTAGCTGGTCTCCAGACGCTTGAGACCGGCGTCGCGGGTCGCGTTGGCCTCGTCGTAGCGGGCCATGAAGGAGGTTTGCAGTTGCTCGAGCGAGGACGCTTGAGCAACTGCGGTAAATGCTGAAAAGCTGAAAAGCTGAAAAGCTGAAGCCAAGAGGAGCTGGAAGAGGCGGGGCATTTCTCGATGAGTCTAAGGGTCGGAAGGTCGCAGGTCAAAAATCTGAGTTGAGGGCTCGGATGGCCGCCTCAACTTTGAGACGTTCAGACTTGGGACTTTCGGACGAAGAAGCCGGCGGCCAGGCCTGGATTGTCAGACAGGAGTGTCCGACCTCCCTTGGAGGGGCCGCCACCAGGATTCGTTGTCGAGATACCAGGCGACGGTGTGGTGGAGACCGTCGTCGATGGACCGCTTCGGCCGCCAGCCGAGTTCTTCGCGGGCCTTGGTCGGGTCGAGGGAGTAGCGGAAGTCGTGGCCGGGACGGTCGGGGACGTGGAAGATCAAGTCTTCAAACTTGAAACTCGAAGCTTCAATGGGAGGGGCGGGTGCTCCGCGCTGCTCGACGGCTTCGTCGAGGATGCTGATGAGCTTTCGGGCGAGATCGAGGTTGGTGAGCTCGTTGCCGGCGCCGAGGTTGTAGCTTTGGCCGGGGCGGCCGCGGTCGAGGAGGGTGAGAAGTCCTTCGGCAAGGTCATCGACGTGGAGCCAGTCGCGGATGTTGCGGCCATCGCCGTAGATGGGAATGGGCTCGCCGCGGAGGGCGCGAAGGATGGCCAGGGGGATGAGCTTTTCGGGGAACTGCCGGGGGCCGTAGGTGTTGCAGGGATGGGCGATGACGACGGGCAGGCCGTAGGTTTCGCCCCAGGCGCGGACGAGGTGGTCGGAGGCCGCCTTGCTGGCGGCGTAGGGCGACCGCGGCGCGTAGGGGGAGGATTCGGTGAAGGCGCCTTCTTCGCCAAGGGTCCCGTAGACCTCGTCGGTGGAAAGGTGGAGGAAGCGGAAACCTGAAACCTTAAACTCCAAACTCGAAAGGTATTCGCGGGTGGCCTGGAGGAGGGTGAAGGTGCCGGTGACGTTTGAGCGGATGAAGACGTCGGGGGCGTCGATGGAGCGATCGACGTGGGTCTCGGCGGCGAGGTGGATGACGCTTTCCGGCTGGAAGCCGGTGAAGGCGGCGCGGACCGCGTCGGCGTCGGCGATGTCGGCGTGAAGGAAGCGGTAGGCGGGGTGGTCGTCGAGGTCGGCGAGGGACGCCGGATTGGCGGCGTAGGTGAGCTTGTCGAGGTTGAGCACCTCATGGCCGCGCTCGATGGCCAGGTGGACGAGGGTGGAACCGATGAAGCCCGATCCGCCGGTGATGAGGAGCCTCATGGCGGAAAACTTGAAACCTCAAACTTGAAGGCTCAATGGTGGGTGATGGGGCATCGTGAGGTCGATGGCCGATTCACAGGCCCGAAGCAGGTTGAGGATGACGGAACCCTCGACCTTGAAATTGTCGAGACGTCCGGGATCGGAAGCTCAAAGAAGGCGGCGGAATTCCTCGGGAGTCAGTCCGGCATCCTTCGCGATGGCTCCCATGGTGATCGCATTGATCGGGTTGTGCCTTGGGATGGTCAGCCGGTTCTGGCCGTTGGTCATGATGACGTGACCGGACTCACGGGCGACCCGGTAGCCGAGCTTCTGAAACACACGCATCGCATCGCGCTGGCCCACCCCCGGGATCTTCGGCATCAGATCGCCACGTCGAGAGTCTCGGTGCTGCGGATCCCCGACTCCTCGGCCTCAACCTCAAGCCAACCGGTGATCGCTTCCCGGATCGCCTCAAGGGCCTCGTCCCTGGTGGAGCCCTGTGAGTGGCAGCCGGGAAGGTCCAGACACGAAACCGACCACCCTTCGTCGGTTTCGATAAGGCGGATTCGGTATTTCATGGCTGAAGTCTATTCGACTGCTCAACCAGCGTCAAACGGTCGTGTTTCGGACCTCGGGAGGTGAGAGGACACCCTGATGCTTCATGGAAGCTTGTCAGACAGGAGTGTCTGACCTCCCTTCCGCGCTCAAAGGGTCGGCGGGAAGCCGGGGCAGAGGGCGGAGGTTTCGACCGTGGTATCCGGCGCGGTGAAGAACTCGAGTCGACCGTCCTCGTGGCAGAGCCAAACCTCGCTCGCCCCGGCCTCGAAGTAGAGCTTGCGCTTCTCGCGCATTTCGGAGGCGGTGTTGGATGGCGAAAGGACCTCGACGCAGATCTCGGGGGCGCGCTCGAAGGCGATCTGGCCCTCGACCTCGGCGAATCGTTCCTCGGAATACCAGCCGACGTCGGCGGCGCGGACGCCGTCGAGGGTGGACACGGGGCACTCGGGGAGCAGCACACCACCAAGCCGCTTCTGAAGCTCGATGAGGACGCGACCCGCACGATGGCTGTGGGAACCGGCAGGAGGAGGGCTCATGAGGATCTGGCCGTGGGCGTTGGTCTCGATGCGGCCGGGGAGCTTCGCCAGCTCGGGGTCGGCGCAGAGCTCCTCCCAGCGGCGCCGGTTGAAGGCGAGCTGCTCTTCGCGGGAAGGAAGGTCGATGACCAGTTGCATTGGCTCAATAAACGCTGAAATGCTGAAAACTGAAATGCTGAAATGAAGAGGGGCGCTTCGCGCTGTCGAGTCCGCTGCTCGTCTTTTCCTCGGGGCGCGACCGGGGTCGCGCGGTCCGCCCGACCGGATGCCGATTCGGAGATCGGCGGTCCGTTACTAAGCCGATTTCAGCTTTTCAGCTTTTCCGTATTTCAGCTTTTACTCCTCAGACGGTCATCCCGGCGGCGACGGTCTCGTTGGTGCCGGGGTCGATGAGGATGAAGGAGCCGGTCTGGCGGTTGCGACGGTAGCTGTCGTGGATGACCGGGCTGGCGGTGCGCAGGGTGATGCGGCCGATATCGTTCATCGCGAAGCCGTCGATGCCCTCGATCTTGTGCAGGGTGTTGATGTCGACGTGGTACTTCACCTCGCGCACGACCGCCTGCATCTCGCGGGTGGTGTGGCGGAGGACGAGCTTGGCGCGGTGCTGCATCGGCTTGTTCGAGAACCAGCAGATCATCGCCTCGAGGTCCTGCGCGACCTCCGGAGGATTGTTCTTTTTGACGATCATGTCGCCACGCGAGATGTCGATCTCGTCGTGCAGCGTGAGCGTGACGCTCTGCGGCGCGAAGGCCTCCTCCAGCGCGCCGTCGGCGGTGTGGATCTCCCTGATCTTCGATTGGAATCCCGACGGCATGACCATGACCTCGTCACCCGGCTTGAAGACGCCGCCGGCGACGCGTCCGGCGTATCCGCGGAAGTCGTGCCACTCGTCGCTCTGCGGGCGGATGACCCACTGCACCGGGAAGCGGGCATCGACATGGTTCTCCTCGCCGCCGACGTAGACGTGCTCGAGGTGGTAGAGCAGCGACGGTCCCTGGTACCAGGGCATGTTCTTCGACGGATCGACGACGTTGTCGCCGTTGAGCGCGGAGATGGGGATCGGGGTGATCTCGACGATGTTGTCGAGGCGCGAGGCGAACTCCTGGTAGTCCTTGACGATCTGGTCGTAGATTTCCTGCGAGTACTCGACGAGGTCCATCTTGTTGATGCAGACGACCACGTGCTGGATGCGCAGGAGGTTGGCGATGAAGCTGTGGCGCTTGGTCTGCTCGATGACCCCCTTGCGCGCGTCGACCAGGATGATGGCGAGGTTGGCGGTCGAGGCGCCGGTCACCATGTTGCGGGTGTACTGGATGTGCCCCGGGGTGTCGGCGATGATGAACTTGCGCTTGGGCGTGGCGAAGTAGCGGTAGGCGACGTCGATGGTGATCCCCTGCTCGCGCTCGGCCTTGAGGCCGTCGGTGAGCAGCGCGAGGTTCACGTGGTCGTCGCCGCGGCGCTTCGAGCTGGCCTCGACGGCCTCGAGCTGGTCCTCGAAGATCGACTTGCAGTCGTAGAGCAGGCGGCCGATGAGGGTCGACTTGCCGTCATCGACGGAACCGGCGGTGGTGAAGCGCAATAGATCCATTGGTCTTAAGGTCGGAAAGTCTTAAGGTCGAAGGTCAGAGCCGGAGGTGCTTGGCGAGGGATTCGATTCCCTTGCTCAGCTGCTCGCTCTTCTGGCGTAGTAATTCAGCCTCGCCGGGCTGAAGGTAGCCGCGATCCTCGGCGAGATAGAGCATGCTCCGAACCTCTCCATTCGACCCTTTGGCAATGTCGAGAAACCGGGCGAAGTCCTGATCCGAGCGCCGCTCGAAACCCTCGGCGATGTTGTTCATGACCGAAACGCCGCATCGCTGGATCTGGTCCTTGAAGCCGAAGTCCTTGGCGGCACACGACTCCGGACCAAACGCATCATAGATCTCGTTCGCCTGCACCCTGGCGTCCTGCCAGATGCGGAGATCTTCGAAGCGTTTGGCGGTCATTTTTTGGTCTGAAGGTCGGAAAGTCTAAAGGTCGAAGGTCTGAACTGCGGGGCTGGCTGGCGATTTCTGACTTTTAGACCTTCCGACTTTCAGACCTTCAGACAAAAGCGTGCGAGTTCGACCGGTCGGCATTAGAAATAGCCTTCTTTTTTTCTATCTTCCATCGAGGTCTCGGAGCGCTTGTCGTCGGCGCGGTTGCCGCGCTCGGTCTGGCGGGCGGCGGCGACCTCCTCGATGATCTTGTCCATGGTGTCGGCCTCGGACTCGACGGCGCCGGTGATGGTGGCGTCGCCCATGGTGCGGAAACGGATCCTGCGGCGGACGACCTCCTCACCCTCGCGCGGCTGGACGAACTCGCTGACGGCGAGGATCGTGCCGTTGCGGACGACGGTGTCGCGCTCGTGGGCGTAGTAGAGGCTGGGGAGCACGATGCCCTCGCGCTGCATGTACATCCAGATGTCCATCTCGGTGAAATTGGACAGGGGAAAGACCCGGAAGTGCTCGCCGGGATGCATGCGGCCGTTGAAGAGGTTCCACAGTTCGGGGCGCTGGTTCTTCGGATCCCATTGGCCGAAGTCGTCGCGGTGCGAGAAGAAGCGCTCCTTGGCGCGGGCCTTCTCCTCGTCGCGCCGGCCGCCGCCGAGCACGGCGTCGAACTGATGCTCCTCGATGGTGTCCAGCAGCGTGGTCGTCTGGAGGCGGTTGCGCGAGGCGTCCGGACCCTTCTCCTCGGCGACGCGGCCCTTGTCGATCGAGTCCTGGACCGAGCCGACGACGAGGCGGGCGCCGATTTCCTCGGCGAAGCGGTCGCGATACTCGATGGTGTCGGGGAAATTGTGGCCGGTGTCGATGTGCACCAGCGGGAAGGGCAGCCGTGCCGGGTGGAAGGCCTTGCGGGCGAGCCAGGCCATCACGATCGAATCCTTGCCGGCGGAAAAGAGCAGACCCGGGTTCTGGAACTGGGCCGCGGTGTCGCGGAGCACGAAGATCGCCTCGGCTTCGAGCTGGTCGAGATGGGAGAGATTGTAGCTGGGCATCGGTTCAAATGCTGAAACGCGGAAAAGCTGAAATGCTGAAAGGGAGGCGGTGTCGGACAGGTGTGTCTGACCTCCCTTGCGGGAAGGCGGCCGCGCCGCGCCGTAGCCTTGGCGGAGGCGGGAGAAAAAGGGCTCCGTGGAGCCAGGGCAAGCATTAATTGGTAACTTGCCTTTTTTGGTAAGGATTAAATGAGGCGCTTCAAATGATTTCAACCACCTCGATGTCGTCGCACTCCCCGGCGAGATGCAACTTCTCGGCGGACCCTCGGATCTTGCGTTCGATCATCGACGTCGGGGCATTCCCGCATCGGATCCAGACGACTTTCGGAGGACTGCCGTGCAAGGCGCTCCATTCGGCGTAATCCTCATCCTGCGTGACAATGGCGAAGCCGTGTTCGGCCGCGTGTTTCCAGATCTCCAGATCGTCCGCCTCGGCAAGGCCGAGCGAACGAACGTGCTGCGAACCGGGAAACAGATCCGCCAAGCGTCCAACCAGACGGTGACTCAGATTCTGGTCGAAGAGCAACTTCACGCCACATCCGAGACGAAATGCCGTCCCCTCTCCGCCGCAAAAGACAAGGCCGCCCGGATATCCTCCTCTTCAAGATCGGGGTAATCCTCGATAATCTCCGCGACACTCATCCCGGCGCCAAGCCAGCCGAGAATGTCGTAGACCGTAATCCGGATGCCACGGATGCATGGCTTGCCTCCGCGCTTGCCGGGTTCGATCGTGATGCGCTGGCGAAAATCGTTCATCGCGTCAGTTGTTCTAGCGGTTTGAATCCGTCGGGTCAACGAGTGCTGAACGACTCGGGGTCGATCAGGCTTCGCGGTTTCACGGCACCGGTAAATCAGCTTTTTTCCCGCGACCGGGAGGTCGCCGGCCCAGCTCATGGCGCTTCGGAAAACGCCACTCCTACGCCGTGATCCCCTTGCCGCGCAGGTATTCGAGGATCTCGAAGACGGAGTCCTGCACGGTGGCGGTCTCGGTATCGAGCACGAGGTCGGGGTACTGCGGCTCCTCGAAGGCACTGTCGCGACCGGTGAAGTCCTTGATCTCCCCGGCGGCGGCCTTGGCGTAGAGGCCCTTGGGATCGCGGGCCTCGCAGGTGGCGAAGTCGGCCTTCACGTAGAACTCGTGGAAATCCCTGCCGAGGATGCCGCGCGCCAGGTCGCGGAAGGCGCCACGCGGGGTGATCAGCGAGCAGAGGACGATGACGCCATTGGCGGCGAGCACCTTGGCCAGCTCGGCGGTGCGGCGGATGTTCTCGAGCCGGTCGTTGTCGCTGAAGCCGAGGTTGCTGTTCAGGCCGCCCCGCAGGTTGTCACCATCGAGCCGGATGGCGAAACGCCCCTTGTCGTGCAGGACATGCTCGAGCGAGTTCGCGATGGTCGATTTTCCGGAACCGGACAGACCGCAGAACCAAAGGACGCAGCCCTTCTGGCCGAGAAGCGTTTCCTTGTGGTGGCGCGGCAGGGTTTCGCTGGGGTGGATGTGCATGGAAGAAGTCTAGAAGTCGGAAAGTCGAATGTCGAATGTCTGAACTGCGGGACGGCCCGAGGATGGAGGGCTTTCAGACCTTCGGACATTTGACATTCGACGGGCCTTTCACCGGCCTCTCGCGTGGTCGAGGAGCGAGTAGAAAAGGAACAGGGAATTGTGGACGACGTAGCGCCTGAACAGGCGGCGCGGTTCGGCGGCGAGGCGGTAGGCCCATTCGAGCCCGCGTTTCTGGAGGAAGGGCGGAGCCTGGGAAACCTCGCCGGCGTGGAAGGCGAAGGCCGCGCCGATGCCGAAGTAGACGCCCGGTGGCAGCCGATCCTTGTGGCGGGCGATCCAGTGTTCCTGCTTCGGGCAACCGAGGCCGACCCAGATCAGGTTGGCTCCGGATTCGCGAATCCTGTCGCAGATCCGCTCGAACTCATCCTCCGGCCATTCGCCGAAGGGCGGAGAATAGGTTCCGGAGATCCCGGCTGCCGGAAACTCTTCGCGGAAGCGCGTGGTGAGCTTGTCCAGGGTGTCCGCACGCCCGCCGAGCAGGAAGTGCCGGAACTCGCCGCGACCGTCGGTGGCGCGGATCGTTTCGAGCATCAGGGTCGGGCCATAGACGCGGTCGGTGAGGCGTTCCTCCTCCGGCAGGGCCAGGTTGATCGACCAGACGAGCGGCATGCCGTCGGGCACGATCAGGTCGAAGGCGGCCATGCTGCGGCCGAACTCCTCGTCGTGCCGCGAGAGCGCCGCGACGTGGGTGTTGGCGGCTTCGACGGCGTGCACCGCCGAGCGGTCCATGGCCCGTTCGAGGATCCACCCGACCGCCCCCGCGTAGTCGGTCCGCGCCAGCGGCAGGCCGATGACGGTGTGGGTGCGCATGGGAGTCGAATCGGGAGCGCGGCTTTGCAAGCCATGTGGATCGATGTCGCGGCCTCAGCCACGCCGCAACGCCTCAAGCTCTTTCTTCAAGGGTTTCCAGTATTCACGGTCCGCCTCGACGATCGCCATTCGTTCCGATTCGAGCACCACCGCAGCCTGCCTTCGATTCCCTTTTCGCAGCTCGCGGATCACTTCCCGCTCGTCGCCGACACCCGGATACTCGGAAACCCGCCTCTCGATGAATTCGAGGTCGAAACTCTGCGTCAGCCAAAACCAAATCCGTTCGGTTGTCGCTTCGTCGCGATGCCTCACATGATGGGCTTCAACAAGGCGATTGGTCATCAGCCAATCCTTGTCCCTTTGCGTGCGCTTGGCCGCGATCAAATCGGGGAGCGAAAGGGCGTCAATTTCCAGTTCGTCCACCGCCAGGGTCGTCCGCCGCTCCCAGAGCATCTCGAACGGGTCCACTCCACGCAACCGGCTCATGACGTCGATGCGCAGCCTCTCGGTTCCCGGCGCTTCACATCGGAAGTGAACCGCATGACCGCGATCAAGATAGTCCTTCGCGAAAGGGGGCACGGCGATCACACGTGCCTGAAGTTCGTCCACCGCTCCCGAAAGCCGCGCCAGGTTGCCTGAATCGACGTGCAGCACGAAGTCGATGTCCCGACTAAATTCCGCACCGCCGTACAACACGCACGCCTGTCCGCCCATCAGCAGACAATCGACGCCATTCCTCCTCATCGAAGAAAGGACTCTGGTGATCGGGCTCGGGATCAAGGCATCCTCCAAGAAGCAGGAAGGTGGACCACATCGCCTGGCTCTCCCGGAACCGCTGTTCGGGCGTCATCGAATACCACTCGAGCCATTCGTCGCTGCGTTCCATGACTTCTTGGTGCCGATTCTGCCGGATTCCGGCGAACTTGCAACCAGATGAGGGCGTGGGTGCGCATGGGAGTGGCGCTTTTCAAGCGCCATGACGGGGCGCGGCGGCTTTCAGCCGCTTGGGAAAAGCGGCGTCGGGTTTCGGTTCGGAGCGAATGGAGCCGGCGGGCTTTCACTCCGCGACCCGGAGGTCGCCAGCCCGCGTCATGGCGCTCGGAAAGCGCCACTCCTATCGACAAAACGGCTCGACCGGACGCAACGCCTGGTGCCCGGCAAGGGCCGCGGCCCGGGTCGTTTCATCTGCGAAGAGATAGAGTCCGTAGCCGCCGTAGCCGCCGCCGCAGTACTTGCGGGCGATGGCGCCCTCGATTTCGGGCAAAGGGTCCATGCCTTCGTCGAGCTGCGTCCGGTGGTAGGTCGCGATGCCCTCGGCGAGGCCGGCAAAATCGGAGGCCAGGACGGCTTCGCGGGCGATGGCCCCCGAGCGGGCGATCGCATCGTAGTCGCGCGGAAGATCGGCGACACCGGGCGTGTCGTGGGCCTTGCCGGTCCAGAAGACCGCCATCCGGCCGCGCAGGAAGTCGCCGCTCTGCTTGAAGTCGAGGACCGGCTGGTTGCCGGAACGCCAGACACAGAGACCGGTTTCACGAATGACCGCGGGATCCTGCCAGCCGACACCGAGGTCGATCTCCGATTCGATGCCGCAGCGGCCGTTGAGCAGCGCCCAGGCGCCGCTGCCGCCAAGTCCGGCCTGCTTTTCATACGGCCACTCGCGCAGCGAGACGAGCGGCGAGATCGCGCAGTTGACGACGAAGGCCCCGTCGCGGGCGAAGCGCGGCACATCGAGCCAGCCGCCGGCGAAATCAACGCGCAAGGGAGCCTCGGTCGGCGCCTGGACCCAGCGGACGATGGACGAGGTCGATACCGGCTCGAACCGCGGCGGCGTCTTCGGCAGGAGGACGTAGCGCGCTCCGACCCGGGCGCAGAGTTCCCGTTTGAGGTCGCCGTACTGATCGTCCTCGGTGACCGCCAGGACGTCGGGCCGGATGCGGAGGAAGTGCTCCTTGAAGTCGAGACCTTCCTCGTGGCTGTCGCCGATGACCACCGTGTCGATCATCCGCATGCCCTCGAGCAGCGCCTTCTTGTGCTCGTCGGGGATCGAAGGCTTGCGGCGCTTGTGGATCCAAAGCACCTCCTCGGAGGCGAAGGACACCGTCAGATGGTCTCCAAGCGCCCGGGCCTCCTCGAAGAACTGGATGTGTCCCCCGTGCAGGATGTCGTAGCAACCGCTGACGAAGACTTTGGTCATGGGCGGGTCTGCATGTCGGAAGGTCTGAAAGTCGAAGGTCCGAACTGCCGAACGGATTGGTGACTCGGGACCTTGAGACTTTCCGACTTTTGACTTTCGACAGCGGCGAAGCCGCTACTCCTTCGCGACCGCGATCTTGTGGCCATGGGCCTTGAGGAGGGCGTGGCGGCGGGCCACCTCGAGGTCGGAGGCGACCATCTCGGCGCACATCTCCTCGACGGTGATCTCTGGCACCCAGCCGAGCTTGTCCTTCGCCTTGGTCGGATCGCCAAGCAGGGTCTCCACCTCGGCGGGACGGAAGTAGCGGGGATCGACGCGGACGATCACGTCGCCTTCCCTGACCGCCGGTGCCATTTCGGGATCGACGGTCGTCACCGTCGCGATCTCATCGACGCCCTCGCCGGAGAACTCGAGGCCGATGCCGGCCTCGGCGGCCGACATCCGGACGAACTCGCGCACCGAGATCTGCTTGCCGGTGGCGATGACGAAGTCCTCGGGCTGGTCCTGCTGGAGCATCATCCACTGCATGCGGACGTAGTCCCTGGCGTGGCCCCAGTCACGCAGCGCGTCCATGTTTCCGAGGTAAAGGCAGGGTTCGAGGCCCTGCGCGATGTTCGCGATGCCGCGGGTGATCTTGCGCGTGACGAAGGTCTCGCCCCGTCGTGGCGACTCGTGGTTGAAGAGGATGCCGTTGCAGGCGTAGATGCCGTAGGACTCGCGGTAGTTCACCGTGATCCAGTAGGCGTAGAGCTTCGCCACGGCGTAGGGCGAACGGGGATGGAAGGGCGTGGTTTCCTTCTGCGGGATCTCCTGTACGAGCCCGTAGAGCTCGGAGGTGGAGGCCTGATAGAAGCGCGTCGTCTTCTCGAGGCCGAGGAAACGGATCGCCTCGAGCAGCCTCAACGCACCGATCGCATCGACGTCCGCGGTGTATTCCGGCGACTCGAAGGAGACGGCGACATGCGACTGGGCGCCGAGGTTGTAGACCTCGTCCGGCTTCACCTCGCTGAGGATGCGGGTCAGGTTCGAGCTGTCGGTGAGGTCGCCGTAGTGGAGCTTGAAGCGCGCGTGCTCGACATGCGGGTCCTCGTAGATGTGATCGACCCTCTCGGTGTTGAAGAGCGAGGCGCGGCGCTTGATGCCGTGGACCTCGTAGCCCTTCTCGAGAAGGAACTCGGCGAGATAGGATCCGTCCTGTCCGGTGATGCCGGTGATGAGGGCCTTTTTCATGCAACAAAGAATCCAAGTTTCCGAAGCCGGACTCAGGCACCTCCCGGGTTCAGTCCGAGAGCTGTTGCCCAGTCGCTCCAGCGGGATCCGAGCCCGTGCCGGCCGACGATTCCGAGAAAGCCATCCATGTCGAAATCCGGCAACTCTGCCAGATAAACCACCCTTGCCCTGTCCTTGGGTCTACCGGTGACAAGAGCGAGGGCCGCGAGGTGCTCCGGCCTCATGATGCGCGCCCGGTGATGGTCCCATTCAACGACCATCGCCTGCTCGACCGCATCGGTTTCAAGGCCCGGCGAAGCCGCAAGAAACTGGACGGGCAGGTCATGGATCAGAACGCCTTCTTCCTCGAAATCGGTGAAGCCCAGCTCAGCAAGCCGACTGAAGACAGGCTCCAGACTTACGAGCAATCGACCCGGAACCGGATCAAGAAAAACGAAGACATCGACGTCCCGGGTGGCGAGTGGCTCACCGTGAAAACCGGCAGCGGTCGCACCCCCGATCGCGTACTGCCTCAGCGATCCGTCCCGGACAAGCCGCTCGAGGAGATCACAGACTTCCTGCATGTCCGCTTGATGCGCTCAAGTTCGCGAGTCTCGCGAATGAACCGGCCGAGCAATTCGATCTTTTGCCCGACCGGCAGGTTCCGCTGGTTGCGACGCCAGCGGGGCATGCCACTTCGCGGAGCAACGCCCGTTTTCATGACCGGAACGTAACCTGATTCATGACTCCGGGCAATCGAACGCTCACAGCCGCGCAGCTCCCGCTTCGAGAGAGTCGATGAAATCCCGATAGGCATCGGCGAGGCCCGCCTCCAACCCGATCGATGACGACCATCCGGTTGCCCTGATCTTCGAGACGTCCATCAGCTTGCGCGGGGTGCCGTCGGGCTTCGAGGGATCGGTCTCGATGCGTCCCTCGTAGCCGACGGTTTTCGCGACAAGCGTGGCGAGTTCGAGAATGGTCACGTCCTCCCCCACCCCGACGTTCACCCAGTCGGGCGGATCCGCGAGCCCGAGGAGGTGGAAGCAGGCGGCGGCGAGGTCATCGACATGCAGGAACTCGCGACGCGGTGTGCCGGTGCCCCAGATCGTGACGCTTTCCGCCCCGGACTCCTTCGCCTCGTGAAAGCGGCGGAGGAGTGCGGGGATGACGTGGGAATTCTCGGGATGATAGTTGTCGCCGGGACCGTAGAGGTTGGTCGGCATCGCCGAGTGATACATCAACCCGTGCTGGGCACGGTAGTGCTGGCAGAGCTTCAGCCCCGCGATCTTGGCGATGGCGTAGGCCTCGTTGGTCGGCTCCAGCGCGCTGGTGAGCAGGCAGTCCTCGGGCATCGGCTGGGGCGCCAGCTTCGGGTAGATGCACGAGGATCCGAGAAAGAGCACCCGTTCCACACCGGCCCGCCGGCATCCCTCCACACAGTTGGCGGCGATGGCGAGGTTGTCGTAGATGAAGTCGGCCGGATAGGTCGCGTTGGCATGGATGCCGCCGACCTTCGCGGCGGCGATGATGACCACGTCTGGCTTCTCGCCGGCGAGGAAGCCGAAGGTGCCGGACTGGTCGCGGAGATCGACGCGGTCGCGCCCGGCGGTGACGACCTCAAGGCCGCCGCGCTTCTCCGCCTCGCGCACCAGCGCGGAGCCGACCATGCCGCGGTGTCCGGCGATGAAGAGTTTCTTCATTTCAAGGAGCGCGGGCGTCCCGCCCGTTCTTTGTGGTCAGGCGGCTTGGCTCGTCGGGCATCGCCGACAAGATCAGGCGAAATTGACATTGCCGGTGATTCCGGACTCTCCGGCGATCCCGAGAAGCCGTAGCAAGTGTCCCTGCTCGGCGACCGAGGTTCGCCGCCGGATCAAGATGATGAGGCCCGCGTGCTCACGATTTTCGGTTTCCCTGATGAAATCGTCGCGGTTGCAGGTGACGAGCACACGTCCGGTTTGAATGGCATGGTCGAGAACCACGGAATCCGGTGAATCCATCGGCAACTCATCCTTGAGCAGTCCGACCTCGTGCCCGTGGCGTTCAAGCGCCTCCCCAATCTGTCGAGGCACGTCATGATCCAGGAAGAACCTCAATAATCCCGGGTTTCGATGCAGGTCAGGGCGAGTTTCTCGATCTCCTCGCGATGATCCTCGTAGAATGCGAGACACTCGTAGATCCGGGACATGCTGAGGTCACCGAATCGCCCCGCGATTTCTTCCACCGAGTTCCCGAGCAGATGATACGCCACCACGTCGTGGACGGCGACGCGGGTGCCTTCCACACGAGGATGTCCGCCACGTATGCCGGGAGTCCGGACGATGTAGCGATATGTCGGTGCGGTGTTCTTCATGTTGGATGATTGTATCCGAAGGCCGGTTGTTATCAAGACGACAAGGACGGCTTCCAAAGCCGCGCTCCCGACTCAGGCCTTCACCACCTGGCCGTCGGCGGTGGCGACCGCGGCCATGGCGTTGCGGGTGTCGACGACGAGGTCGGCCCAGTCGGCGAGCCGGTCGAGATCGAAGGCCTTGTGGTTGGTGGCGATGACCACGCAGTCGAAACCGCGGACCGTCTGCTCGGACCACTCGACGGACTCCGTGCCGGCCCACTCCATGTGCTCGCGGGTCGGGCCGACGACGGGCACGTGGGGGTCGAAATAGGCGACCTCCGCGCCGAGACGCCTGAAGCCGTCGAGCAGGTGGAAGGTCGGCGACTCGCGCATGTCGTCGACGTCCGGCTTGTAGGCGAGGCCCATGAGCAGGATCCGGCTCCCCTTCACCGCCTTGCCGCGGGTGTTGAGCGCCTCCATGGTACGATGGATGACGTAGTCGGGCATCCCGCGGTTGATCTCGCCGGCCAGTTCGATGAAGCGGGTGTGGACCCCGTATTCCCGGGCCTTCCAGGTCAGGTAAAAGGGGTCGATCGGGATGCAGTGGCCCCCGAGGCCGGGGCCGGGGTAGAACGGCTTGAATCCGAAGGGCTTGGTCGAGGCGGCGCGGATCACCTCCCAGATGTCGATGCCCATGCGGTCGGCGGCGACCTTCAGCTCGTTGACCAGCCCGATATTGACCGCGCGGTAGATGTTCTCGAGAAGCTTGGTCAGTTCGGCGACCTTGCAGGAACTCACCGGCACAACTTCGTCGAACACCGCCTCGTAAAGGGCGACGCCCGCCTCGAGGCAGGCCGGGGTGGCTCCGCCGACCACCTTCGGAATGTTGGTGGCGGCGAAGTCGGGGTTGCCCGGATCCTCGCGCTCGGGCGAATAGACGACGTGGATCGACTCGCCGACGGTGAAGCCCGCCGCCTCGATGCGCGTCACCAGTTCCTCGTCGGTGGTGCCGGGATAAGTCGTACTTTCGAGGCTCACCACCTGCCCGGCACGCAGGCCGGGGACGATGGCTTCGATGGTGCCGACGACGTAGCTCAGGTCCGGCTCGAAATGTTCGTCGAGCGGGGTCGGGACGCAGAGGATGAGCGCGTCGCATTCACCGACGCGGGAAAAATCGGTCGTGGCGTCGAGGGTGCCCGCCGCCTTCGCTTCGGCCACCTGCGCGGTCGGGATGTGCTTGATGTAGGACCGGCCGGCGAGCAGCGCCTCGGGCTTCGCCGGATCGATGTCGAAGCCGATCGAGCGCCAACCGGCGCGCGCGTAGGCGAGCAACAGGGGCAGCCCCACGTAGCCGAGGCCGACGACACCGACGACGGCGTCTTTCGGAAATGGATTGCCTGTTTTCAACCGTAGTTTTCGCTAGGCGGGAGAAAGCATCCTCCTGAAGTAGTCGATCGTGTCCCGGATGCCGTCGTCGAAGGAGACCTGCGGCTCCCAGCCCAGGACTTCACGGGCGCGGGTGATGTCGGGACGGCGGACCTTCGGGTCGTCCGGCGGCAGCGGACGGTCCTCGATGGTCAGTTCGACCCCGCAGATCCGGGTGATCGCCTCGGCGAACTCGCGGATGCTCATCTCGTGCGGGTTGCCGCAGTTCACCGGCTCGTGGAGATCACTCCGGGCGAGGCGCCAGATGCCATCGACCAGGTCGCTCACGTAGCAGAACGAACGGGTCTGCCGGCCGTCGCCGAAAACGCTCATCGGCTCGCCGCGCAGGGCCTGCCCGATGAAGGCGGGCACCACCCGCCCGTCGTCGAGCCGCATGCGGGGTCCGTAGGTGTTGAAGATGCGGACGATCCTGGTGTCGAGTCCGTGCGTGCGGTGATACGCCATGGTGACCGCCTCGGCGTAGCGTTTCGCCTCGTCGTAGCAGGAGCGCACGCCGACCGGGTTGACGTTGCCCCAGTAGCTCTCCGGCTGGGGATGCACCTCGGGGTCGCCGTAGACCTCGGAAGTCGAGGCGAGCAGAAAAATCGCGTTCTTGTCTTTCGCCAGGTCGAGCGCGTGATGCGACGCGTGCGAGCCCGCCTTGAGCGTTTCGATCGGGATCCCGACGTAGTCGATCGGGCTCGCCGGCGAGGCCATGTGAAAGACGAGGTGAACTTCTCCCTCGATGTCATACGGCTCCGAAACATCCTGGCGGATGAACGAGAAATTCGGATGCCCGCCGAGGTGTCCCAGATTGTCAGCGGTGCCGGTGACGTAATTGTCGAGCGCCACAACCCTGAGTCCATCGGCCAACAGCCGGTCGATCAGGTGGGATCCGACGAAGCCGGCACCGCCCGTCACGACCGCAGTTTGGCCCTTGAACTCGGAGACGTCGCGGATCATGACTGCACTCGGGCACGCTGCCGCCCCTGGTCGATTGTCCGGATTCGGACAAAACCATGGGAGGGGAGGACTTCGGGGCTACGCAAATGTCGGGCCATCAGTGGCGGCGACGGGTCCATGCATGGCGGATCGCGGCGATTGTTCAATCCAAAATGAACAAAATCCCGTTTCGGGCGAGTTTCTCCTCAGGGGAGTGGTTTCCGCGGGAGCAGCAGGGTGAAGAGATCCACTTCGACGACGTGCGGTTGACCGAGGAATTCCAGCAGCACCTTGACCCTGTCGCGCCCGGGCAGGACGGCGACCACCTCGCCGCGGAAGCCGCCAAGCGGCCCCCGGGCGATCTCGACCTCCTCGCCCTTCTCGATCCGCGGGGCCACGGTCAGGGTTTCATCGTCGCCGGACTCCTCCACATTACGGGCCACCTCGCTGCGCAGGATGTCGATGAAACCGTCGGGCACCGGCGGCACCACGTCGCCGAAGCGGACCAGTCCCCGCACGCCCTGCGAGTAGACCACCATGCGTTCCATTTCCTTCAGGACGAAGCGGGCCATGATGTAGCCGGGGAAAAGCGCCTCGACCCACCACACCTTGCCGCGGCGGGTCGCCTTGCGGTATCGCAGCCGCGGACAGAACACTTCCACCCCGTCCAGCTCGCGCAGATGCTGCGCGGCGATGTGCTCGCGTTTCGGCTGCGTCTTGACGCAGTACCAAAGCGGCTCGTCAGAGCCCGAACTCATTGACCAAGAACCTTTTGCACCAGCGGAAGCATCATCCTGGCGCGCTTCATCCAGCCATCCAACTTGGCCACCCGGTCGTCGTAGAATTCCCGCGCCTCGCGATCCTCCTCGGCGGCCACCGCCTCGAAAAGCCGGCCGACCTTGAGCTGGCCGCTGTCGAGATGGGGCCGCACCTGCTCGCGGATGAAGCCGCCGGCGAGCCGCTTCAAATCGACCGCCGCCTCATAGTGGGCGCGCCGCATGCCCGGCACCTCGGCTTCCTTGACCGCCCCGAGGCCCCGGAGCGTCCGGAGCCCCTGGCTGGCGGAGCCCTTGCTGATCCCGAGTCGCTGCACCAGGTCGTCGAGCGAAAGAGGTTCCCGGCTGATGAAAAGCAGCCCGTAGATCTCGCCCACCGACCCCGGCATGCCAAGCACTCGAACGCCATCGACGAAGAAATCGATCACCTGGCGCTCCAAATCGCTCAACGTGGCCACGGGCGCAGCGTCGCTCTCCTCCAGTTCGGGCATGAAGAGGCGGATAGATCGCTTCGGACGAAGGTTCAATCAAAAATGAATTTACGGTCCATGACCGTGGCTCCACTTTCAACCATGAAGCAACCGCATCACTCCGACAGCCACCGGCCGAGCGCTTCCTCGAGGGCGGCGCTGCGGCGGACGGTGAAGGCCTCGCCAAGCTCGACCGTCGCGCGCCTGCCGGCGGAGTTCTGGAAATGGATCACCACCGGCGTCCGGCCCGGGTGGGCCGCGATCACTTCGCGGATCTCGTTCAGGTCCTGCTCGGAATGGCGGGCGGTCCACAGCGACAGCTCGACGAACTTCGAGCCGGCCCCCTTGCCGCGCATCTTCAGCTCGTTGAGCTCGTAGCCGGTGACGCGGCGCGAGTCCGTGCGGTCGTCGATCTGGATCTGCGCCTTGAAGCGGATGACCTTGCCCGCCACCAGCACCCCGGCATCGCGGGCCGGAATGAAGCTCTCGCCCCAAACCACGACCTCGCGCGAGCCGGTGAAGTCCTCGACCACCAGCACGCCGAACGGCTTGCCCTTCTTGGTCATCTTCGACTCCACGCTGCGGATCATCCCGGCGAAGGGGAAGCGGTCGCGCGGATTCTGGATCTCGATCTCATCGACCAGGCCCAGCTTGTGGTAACGGTCCGAGTCGAGGACCCTGCGGAATTTGTCGAGCGGGTGTCCGGTCACGTAGAAACCCAGCAACTCCTTCTCCATCTCCAGGCGCTCGTCCTTCGACCACTCCTCGATCTCCGCGACGCCCACCGCCCCGGTCTGGGGGGCACCGCCGAAGTCCATCGTGTCGAAAAGCGCCTCCTGGCCCGCCGCCCGGTCGCGCTGGGCCGAGGACGCGCTGGCGGTCACGCTCTCCAGGCGCGCATCCATCGCCGCGCGGCTCTCGCCCGTCCAGTCGAAGGCACCCGCCTTGACCAGGTTCTCGAGGATGCGCTTGTTGACCACCTTCGAGTCGAGCCGGTTGGCGAACTCGTCGAGCGACTCGAACGCGCCGTTCCTTTCCCGTTCGTCGATCGCCTGGGCCATGGCGCCGCCGCCGACGTTCTTGATCGCGGCGAGGCCGTAGCGGATCGCCATCGCGCCCGACGGGGTTTCCTCGGGAGCGAAGCGCAGCTTCGAGCGGTTGAGGTCGGGCGGCAGGATCTCGATGCCCATGCGGTGGCACTCGGCGACGAAGACCCCGATCTTGTCGGTGTTGTGGATCTCGTTGGAAAGGAGTCCGCACATGAACTCGACCGGGAAGTTCGCCTTCAGGTAGGCGGTCCAGTAGGAGATGTGGCCGTAGCAGGCCGAGTGCGACTTGTTGAAGCCGTAGCCGGCGAACATCGCGATCTTGTCGAAGATCGCGTTGGCGAGCTTCGCGTCGATGCCGTTGGTCTCGCGGCAGCCCTCGACGAAGGTCTTGCGCTGCTTGTCCATCTCGGACTGCTTCTTCTTGCCCATCGCGCGGCGCAGCAGGTCGGCGCCGCCGAGCGTGTAGCCGGCCAGCATCTTCGCCGCGTTCTGGACCTGCTCCTGATAGATCATCACGCCGTAGGTCTCGCCGCAGACCTGCTCGAGCAGCGGATGCTCGTAGAACGGCTCCTTGCGGCCCTTCTTCACCTCGATCATCTGGTCGATGAACTGCATCGCGCCGGGGCGGTAGAGGGCGATGAGGTCGATGATGTCGTCGATGCTGGCGATCTCGTACTTGCGGCAGGTCTCGACCATCCCGCCGGACTCGAGCTGGAACACGCCCATCGTCTCGCCGCGGTTGAGGATCTCGAAGGTCCTGCGATCATCCAGCGGCACCTCGTGGATCTGGAAATCCGGCGTGTGCCTGCGGATGTGCTGCTCCGCCTCCTGGATCACCGTGAGGTTCTTCAGGCCGAGGAAATCCATCTTCAGCAGCCCGACCTCGGTGATCGCCCCCATGTCGAACTGGGTCACCACCTCGCCCTCGCTGGCGCGCGTCAGCGGCACGTGGTCGTCGAGCGGACGGTCGCCGATCACCACGCCGGCGGCGTGGACGCCGACGTTGCGCGTGAGTCCCTCGAGCTTGAGCGCCGCGTCCCACAACTCCTGGTAGGTCGTCGAGCTCTCGATCAGCTCGCGCAGCTCGGGCTTCGCATTCCATTCCTCCTTCAGCTTCACCCCGGGCCGGGCCTCGATCATCTTGGCGATCTGGTCGGCCTCGCCGTAGGAGACGCCCATGACCCGCGCGACGTCGCGGATCACGCTCTTCGCGCCGAGCGTGCCGTAGGTGATGATGTGGGAAACACTACGTTCGCCGTACTTGCGGCGGACGTACTCGATGACCTCCGGCCGGCGGGTCTGGCAGAAGTCGATGTCGACGTCCGGCGGGCTGATCCGCTCGGGGTTGAGGAAGCGCTCGAAGAGCAGCCCGAAGCGCATCGGGCAGATGTCGGTGATGCCCATCGTGTAGGCCACCAGCGACCCCGCCGCCGAGCCGCGGCCGGGGCCGACGGGGATGTCGTGGTCCTTGGCCCAGTTGATGAAGTCGGCGGTGATCAGGAAGTAGGAGGCGAAGCCGAGCTGGTTGATCGTGTCGATCTCGTACTCGAGGCGCTTCACCAGCTCCGGGTCGGCCGCCTTCTCCTTTCCGTAGCGCGCCTCGAGGCCCTCGAAGCAGACCCTGCGGAAATACTCGTCCCGCGGGGTGCCGTCGGGCGAGTCGAACTGCGGATACTTTTCCGAACTCGTCGCATCGAGCTCCATCACCACCTGGCAGCGCTCCGCGATCTCGAGGGTCGAGTCGCAGGCCTGCGGCACCGCCGCGAAGAGCTCGCGCATCTCGGCGGCGGTCTTGAAATACACCTCCTCGGAATAGCGCATCCGGTTCTCGTCGATCAGCAGCTTGCCGGTGCCGATGCAGATCATCACGTCGTGCGCCTCGTGGTCCTCGCGGCGCAGGAAGTGGACGTCGTTGGCGGCGACCGGCTTGAGGTCCAGCTCCTTGCCGAGCTGGAGCAGGCGCGGCATCACGTCGAGCTGCTTCTCCAGCCCGTGGTCGTGGATTTCGACGTAGGTGTTGTCCCTGCCGAAGATGTCGGCCAGCTCGGCCATCGTCTCGCGCGCCTTGTCGAGGTCGCCGGCCAGCAGCCACTCGTTCACCGGTCCCGAAATGCAGCCGGTGAGGCAGATGATCCCCTCGTGGAACTCCCGCAGCGTCGCGCGATCCACGCGCGGCTTGCCGTAGTAGAGTCCTTCGAGGTGGCCTTTCGTCACGAGCTTCTGGAGATTGCTCCAGCCCTCGTTGGTCTCGGCGAGCAGGGTCAGGTGGGTCGCGCGCTTCCGGCCCGGCACCTCCTTCTTGTCGGCCATGTCGCCGGGTGCGAGGTAGATCTCGCAGCCGAAGATCGGCTTCACCCCTTCCTCGACGCAGGCCTGGTAGAACTCGACCGCGCCGAAGAGGTTGCCGTGATCGGTCATCGCCACCGCCGGCATCCCCAGCTCCTTCGCCCGCGCGGCGAGCTGCCGGCAGCGGTTCATGCCGTCGAGCAGCGAGTATTCGCTATGGACGTGGAGGTGAACGAAGGAGTCGGCCATGGGGCGCCGCCCACTCTGGAGGGACGGCGGCGCGAGGGCAAGAAGGGGGTGAGGTGATCCGCGTTTCAGCCGGAAAAATCACCCGGCGGCACCGCTACGGAAGCTCCTCGAGATCGAGAAGGTCCTTGGTCCGCCCGCTGGCCCGCTTCGCCGCCTTGAGGTCGGAGAGTCCGATGAACGGCACCTCAAGTGTCCCGACCCGAACGGTCGTCCGCCTGGGATAGCACTCCGCAAACACCACCCCCGGAATCCGGGTGAACAGTTCAAGCCGCATCGGTTCGAAGCCCATGCGGATGATCTCCCTCTGCGCGGTGATCATCTCCTCCGAGACCTCGTCGCCCGAGAATCCAAAGTCCCGGAGGACGGCGACGATTCGTGCGGCATTGTCTGGCGATGCGTCGATCCACAGGTCGAGGTCGCCCGTGTAGCGCGGACGGGAGTAGTGAACCACCGCATAACCTCCGATGACCAGAAACCTGACCTCATGACTGAGGCACAAGCTCAAGAAATCTTTGAAGTCGGCGGCTAGCCGGATTCTCGCCATACAGCATTTCCCTCAGGTCTTCCAGAGCATTGAGGCGTTCGGCAGGGCTGGCGGCCAGCCAATATTCTCTGGTCTGTTTCTCGGCTTCCTCGAAACTCGAAGCCGTTTCGATGGTCCAGCCTCGGCGAGCCTGTCGGGGTCTGTCCGGGTCGCTCATGGCGGCAGCTTAGCCCGGTTGCCCTCGTCGGTCCATGCCGTTGACATCCCCGCCCTTCGGCTTTGCCTTTCGGGCGGAAAGCCCGATAATGCCCCCATGAAACCGCTGGTCCTCACGGCCCTGGCCGTCCTCCTCGCCACGACGGCCGCCCGCGCCGAGCCGCGAATCTTCACCAACTCCGAGGGACAGACGGTCAAGGCCACACTGGTCGCCCTGGAAGACAAGGAGGCCGTCCTGCGCCTGACCAACCGCAAGATCGCCAGGATCCCGATGGAAACGCTTTCCGCGGATGACCAGGCCTTCGTCAGGAACTGGTGGGAGGAGAACAAGGACAAGCTCGATCCGATGGATTTCGTCCTGACGATCGACAAGGACACCGACGCCCTCGAGCGCAAGGTCCAGCGATCCGGCGGCGGTGGTGGTGGAAACCGGAACAACCGCAACAATCAGAACAATTTCGCCCCGGAAACGAAGCGGGAGCGAAGCGACGAATACATCTACACGGCCAAGCTTGAGAACTACCTGCCGCGGGACATCGAGGACATCGAGGTTTCCTACACGATCTACAAGCGGGTCAGCAAACACGACAAGCAGGGCTCGGACACGTTTACCGAGGAGATTGAAGGCAGCACCTCCATCCGCCTGCTCAAGGCCCTCGGCACCGCGGAGTTCGAGACCGAGGCGGTGGTCTGCGAGGACACCTCGAAGACCGGCGGCCGGGGTCCGCGCGAGTGGCACCGGGAAACGCTCCGCGGGGTCGTGTTCACCCTGAGCAAGGGAGGGCGGGAATTCCTGCGCCAGAGCGATCCCGAGACGCTGATCGATCAACTGGAGCGGGAGGAGGAGCGCGAGCCATCATTTCTCCCCGGCAGGAAAATCTCCCATGCTCGCTCGGGTTTTCCTCGCCGCCGTGTGGCTCGGGATGGGTCCCGGGGCGAAGGTGCTTGGTCTCGTCCAGCGCCACCGCGAGCTCGTCGCCCGGATTCTCGGCGAGGCCCACGCGGACCGGCTCACGGTGCTCATCGGGTTCGGCGAAATCGCCATCGCACTGTGGGTTTTCAGCGGACGCCTCCCCCGCACCTGCGCCCTCGTGCAGATGGGCCTGGTCGGAGTGATGAACCTCATCGAGTTCACCCTCGCCCGCGACCTGCTGCTCTTCGGCGGCTGGAACCTGCTGGTCGCCGCCGCTTTCATGACCTTCGTCGCCTTCGTCCAGTGGCCCCGCCGCCCATGTTCACCCGACTGAAACGCCATCCCTTTCCCGTCGTCGCGCACTTCGACCGCGTGATGGCCGTCTCCTTCGCCCTGCCGGAGGAGGTCCTTGCCCCGCTGGTCCCGGAACCGCTGAAGATCGACACCTGGGAAGGCCTCGGGTTCGTCACCGCGGCGCTGGTCTGGACCCGCGGGTTGCGCCCGGCGGCGATGCCCGGATTTCTCGGACGCGATTTCTTCCTCGCCGGCTACCGCGTCTTCGTCCGGGCCCGCGACCACGACGGACGCCGGCTGCGGGGACTGCGCATCCTGCGCAGTGAAACCGACCGCCGCCTGATGGCCACCGCCGGCAACCTGCTCACCCACTACAACTACCGGACCATCCGCCTAGAGGAATCGCCGGGAAACGTCCGCACCATCCGCCCGAACGGCACGGTCACGCTCGACCTCCGCTACGACCCCGATGCCGCGGCGGACCTGCCGGAGGGTTCACCATTCCCGGACTGGCGCACCGCCCGCCGCTTCGCCGGGCCGATGCCCTTCACCTTCGACCTCGAGTCCCCGGGAAAAATCGTCGCCATCGAGGGCCGCCGGGCGGACTGGACACCCCGCCCCTGCCGGGTCGATTCGTGCGAGCTGTCCCTCTTCGAGGAGAAGCCTTTCCACGGCACCACTCCGGTGCTCGCCAACGCGTTCGCCGTCGAGGACATCGACTACCGCTGGGAGCGCGGCCGACTCCTGCAAGCGCCATGAGCCGCACCCGCTTCCAGGGTGTCCGCACCGTCGTCCGATTCAACTGGCCGCTCTACCTGGTCGCCGGACTTGTCCTCGCGGCGGCCCTCGCCCTCGCGGTCGCCCCCCTTCCCGCCTCCATTCGGATCGTGAGCAGCCTGGTCGCAGCGGCGACGGCGTGGTTCCTGATCGGCTCGCTCGGCGCGACGCATTGGGTTTACGACCGCTCGGATCTCTACCGGTGGAAATGGCTCCGGGCGCTGGCACCCCCGGGATCCTTCCGCCTGCTCGTCTGCCACACCGGCTTCGACGAGGTCTCGGAAAGCCTGTGCCGGGCGTTCCCCGAGGCGAGCGTCGAGGTCCTCGATCACTTCGACGACAAGACCATGACCGAGGCCTCCATCCGTCGGGCCAGGGCCCTGTGCCCGCCCGCTCAGGAAACGATCGCCTCGCCCCACGGCCAGTGGCCGGATCTCCATGCCGATCTCATCCTTGCCCCGCTCGCCATCCACGAACTGCGGAGCATCGATGAACGGATGGCGTGGTTTCGCGAGGCCCGTCGCAACCTCGCGCCCGGCGGCCGCATCATCGTCGTCGAACACCTCCGGAACCTGGCCAACTTCCTCGCCTTCGGCCCCGGCTTCGTGCATTTCCATGGCGAGTCGGCATGGCGCGCCTCGTGGGCGGCCGCCGACCTCCAACTCGACCGGACCTTTTCGATCACCCCCTTCGTCCGCGCCTTCGTCCTGAAATGATCGCCGTTCTCGAAATCCTCCTCCGCATCGCGGGCGCGGGCCTCATCGCGCTCGCCGTCCTGCACGTTCCCATCGCCCGCCGCCTGCGCTGGCGCGAGGAGGCCGCACGGATGACCGAGGTCAACGCCGCCGTCTTCCACGCCCACGCCTTCTTCATCTGCGTCGTGCTGCTGGGCATGGGACTGCCGGCTCTCGTCGAGCCCACGGTGTTCACCACGCCATCGCGGGCGGCGCTCTGGGGCTGCGGGTTCCTGACGGCGTTCTGGGCCCTCCGCCTCGTCGCGCAGTGGACCCACTACCGCCCCTCGTGGTGGCGCGGCAAGCGCTTCGAAACGGTCATGCACTGGCTGTTCACCGGCGTGTGGCTGTTCCTCACCGCCCTGTTCGCCGCCTGCACCGCGGTTCAGTGCGGATGGATCGAATGACCGCCCTGCGGGATCATTCCGAGGCACGCTTCATCAGCACGAACGGCGACACGACCACCGCCGTGAAGCGGTTCTCGCCGCCCTCCCACTGGGCCGCGTGCAGCGCCCCGATCTTCAGCAGTTCCCCGGACCCGAGCCAGTTCGCGACCCGCTCGGCGTCGTCCTCGACGAAGGCCAGCGCCGCCCGCTCGAGATCGAGATCCTCATCCACCCACAACAGGCAGCCACGCTCGTAGTGCGGCTTGAGGTAGTCCCATCCCACCTCGCCCGTGTAGTCGGCGATCCGTTCCTCGTCGCTGCGCTCCCCGCCGCCGAGGATGGCGTATCTCATCCGCTCGCGCTCGCTCATCGGACAAGGATGGAGCGCAAGAAGGGCGAAACAAGCCTTGATCCCCCGCCCGGCTCCCGTCATCCCCCCGCGCGTGGATTTCGACGCCGTTCTCTTCGACTTCGACGGCATCCTCGTCGACACCGAGTGGGCGATCTACGAGGCGTGGCGACGCACCTTCCGCGCCCACGACCACGACCTCCCGCTCGAGGTCTACACCCGCTGCGTCGGCTCGGACTTCGACACCTGGTCGCCCAAGGCGCACCTCGAGGACCTGACCGGGCGGAGCTTCGACTGGCACCAGCTCGACGCCGACCGCCAGGTCGAGATCCGCGCCGACCTGGAGAAGGCCGGCCCGATGCCCGGCGTGGTCGCGTTGCTCGAAAAACTGCATTCAAAGGGAACGGCGATCGCCGCCGTCTCGAGCTCGAACCACGCCTGGGTCGACGGCTGGCTGGAAAAGCTACGGCTTGCATCGTACTTCGAAACGACCGTCTGCCGTGGCGACGCGCCGCGGATCAAGCCGGCCCCGGACCTCTGGCTCGAGGCACTGCGACGGCTCGACAAGCCCGCCTCGCGCTGCCTCGCCATCGAGGATTCGTTCAATGGCGTGAAGTCGGCGAAGGACGCCGGACTCACCGTCTGGGCCGTGCCGAACCGGACCACCGCCGGCGTCGATTTCTCCCTCGCCGACCGGGTGCTGCCCTCGCTCGAGGCGCTCCTCGGCTGACGCTCAGGCCGTCCGCAGGCCCTTCCATTTCTCCAGCGGCGGCAGGGCGATCGCCATGACCACGAGCTGGCTGACCATGAAGGCGATCAGCCACGGGAAGGCCTTGTTCATGAAACCGTAGGAGTGAAGTCCCACGCCGAGCATGTTCACGCCGAACCACGAGAAGGAGGTGATCACGTTGCCGAAGATCGCCATGATCATCAGGCCCCGGGCGCGGATGTAGCCGCCCCAGCGGGCATGCAGGATCAGCGCGCACCAGATCACGATGAGCAGCGCGCCGTTCTCCTTCGGGTCCCAGCCCCAGAAGCGCCCCCACGACTGGTCGGCCCAGATGCCCCCGAGCACGGTGCCGACGAAGCTGAACAGCGTGGCGAAGCAGATCACCCCGTAGACCATGCGCTGCAAACCGTCCGCCGTCCGCTTGTCGAAGCTGCGGCTGAAGCGGCCGCGGATCACGTAGACGATCGCCAGCATGCCGGCCAGGAACATGGCGCAGTAGCCGAGCGTGATGACCACCACGTGCGTCGCCAGCCAGATGTTGGTGTCGAGCACCGCCTGCAGCATCTCGAGCGTGTCGCCGCTGGCCGCCAGGTGGTGGGCGATGATGAGGGTGATGAAGCCGACCATGCCGGCGCAGGCCGAGCCGATGCCGTCCTTGTAGATCCTTTCGAGAATCAGCCCGATCCCGACCGTGCCCCAGCCGATGAAGATCGCCGAGGAATAAAGGTTGGTCACCGGCGGCCGTCCCTGGAGATACATCCGCGCAACCAGCCCGAAGGTCATGATGACCAGCGCCAGCACCAGCGTGAGGAAAGCGCTCCGGCGCAGGGCGGTGGCGGAGCCCTCGGCCATCCACGAGGCGCAGGCGAGCAGGAAGGCCAGCACGCACAGGCCCATGCTGACGTAGAAGGGCTGGATGACGTTGAAGAGCGACTCGAAGCCGGCCCGTCCCTTCGCCTCGCGGTCGCGCTTTTGAATCAACTCGTCCAAGCCCTGTACGGCCTCGTTGAAGGACGCCACTTCGCCGGCCTGGAATGCATCGCTGGCCTCGGCGTAGGCCCGCACCACCGGGTCCGGATCGCCGTCCTTGGACGAGTCGAGCAGCGCGGTTCCGAGGGTCGTCCACTCGCCACCGGGCCCGGAAGGCGGCACCGGCATCGCGTGGTTCGACTTGCTGAGCTGCTCGAAGCGGTTGACCAGCTCCGAGAAGTTCCGCAACAGCTCCTGGTCGTATTCATCGCCGGAGGCCTTCGCCCTCATCGCCGCGAGCCCCTTCGGCAGCACCTCGGCAAGGCGGTCGACCTCCGCGGAGAAATCCTCCACGCCCCCGGGGCGCATGCAGTCGGCGAGGCGCTGGTAGAGGATGAGTGAATTGCGCAGGTTGAGCACCCCGGTCTGGTACGGCGAGCGATGCGCCGCCTCGACCTCCGCCGCGCTCTGGCCCTGGTCCTCGATCGTCTGCAGGAAGGGATGGAGTTCGGCGTAGGAGAAATACTTCCGGTCCTCCTGCTTCCAGCCGAAGAGCCCGAGCACCTCGGGGTTGTCGATCTTGAAGACCGGCCGCTCGTCGGCCTTCCCATGATCGAAGAACACCTCCGCGAGCCAGCGCGTGGCGTCGAGCTTGCCGTCGTCGAGGCGCACGACCTGCTTGCCGCTGATGATGCGCAGCGAGTTGCGCGCCAGGGTGTCGATCGGCTGCACGCGCCCGCCGGACAGCACCGGCAGACGGCCGAAGGCCGGGGTGTCGAAGCCCTCCGACGACGGCTTCGGCGGACGCACGGTTCCGGCGATCCAGAGAACCACCAGCACCCCGACGATCCATGGAATCCAACGTTTCATGATGTTGCGGCCCGGGTTCTCCGCCGGGCGAAGCCGACGAGGTGGATGCCGAACTGCAGCAGCAGCCCGGCGCCGACGACGATGCAGCCGACATACGGCGCGGCGAAGCTCGGATTGCGGACGACCTGCAGGATGGTCACGTCCCCGGTCTGCTCGAAGCCGGCCTGATAGAAGGTCTCGCCGCCGTAGCGCAGGGGGTGGTTCATGTAGATGAGCGCCTCCCTCGATTCACCGGTGTCGTGGTCATCCAGCGTGACCTCGCTCGAGAAGTCCTTCGGAATCTGCGTGCCCGGGTAGCGCTCGTGGGTGAACTCATGCAGGGTCAGCGAGAAGGGCTTGTAGTGGCGCCGGGCACGCAGCGCGATCGTCCAGATTTTTCCACCCGCCTCGACGGTCTGAGGCTGGGCCAGGGCATCCGAAACCAGCCACGTCCCGGGCAGGCCGCCTTCGCCCGCGGCCATGTCCGGACCGGGGATGAACTGGATCACCGCGCTGCGGGTGTCGCGGTCCTTGATCCCGGTCGCGCGGGGTTGCTCGCTCAGGAGAATCCGGGCTCCGGACCCGCGGTCCGACGCCGGCTCGCTCCGGGTGTCGCCCGCATCGATCATCCTGAGCTGGGAGTTCACCAGATAGTCCTTCACGACGATCCGGAAGGGCAGGCTCTCGTGGGAGATCAGGCGGCCCGGCACGAGCCGGTCGCCGGGGATGGCCACCACGCGGTCGACCTCGGGATCGCTGGTGTCGATGATCGCCAGCTCGCGCTCGAGGAAGTCCTCGGAGTAGCGCTTGGTCTCGCCCTCCTGGATGCGCATGAAGCTCTCGACCGAGAACATGTCGGTCAGCAGCCCGCCGGCGAGCATGATGATCAATCCGGCATGGGTGAGCTGGATGCCCGCCTTCTTCCAGGTCCAGCGGAAGCGGCGCACGTGGGCGGCGATCAGGTTCACCAGCAGCACGCCGCCGATCAGGTGGCCGCCGGGAAACACCGGAATCCGGAAGCCGCCGGTCTCCACCGGGGGCCACCAGATGAAGACGCTCTGGAAATAGCGCTCCTGGACGATGTCGATGCCGTAGCGCACCTGCGCCAGCGTGCCGGCGAAAACCAGCAGCAACGCCGCGGAAAGGCAGATGATGGTCAGCTTCAGCGAGCTGATGAAATCGACGAGCCTGACCAGGAACGGCTTCATGGGTGGTCGAAGCGGATGGATTTCAGGAAAGTGATGAAGGCCTCCCGCTCGTCGCGCACCGCCTCCTTGGGACCGGTCAGCTTGAAGAACCAGCTCTCGCCGTCGCGCAGGACCCACGCGGCCACGGTCGCGGCCTCGTCGCCCTCCATCCCGACCAGGGACATCGACAGCTCGCCCGCCTTCACCTCCTCCACCGCGCCATCGAGGGTGGCGAGCGGTCCGAGACCGATCTGGCGGCGCCAGCGGTTCACGTTCGGCAGGTCGCCCCCGCCATCGCCGCCGAGACGGCTGACCGAAACCTCCGCGCCGCCCTCCGTGATGAAGATGCCGGCCCGCAGGCTGTCACCCGGCGTTTCCCGCCAGCCCGCGGGAACCGTCCACTGAACATTCCTGGGCGGGCCCGACCCGTGGGGCGACTCCGCCGGGGGCGCCTCCCCGGGCAGTTCCACCTTCACCTCGGCGGTCTCGATCCAACGCAGGAAGCCCTCCTTTTCCCGACCGACCAGCTCGGACTCACCCCGCCGCTTGTAGAACCAGGTCGAGTGGCCGACCCGCCTCAGCGCGCCCACGACGCGGTCCTTCTACCCGACCC
>ERZ869936.613-NODE-613-length-31970-cov-7.193545_pt1 | contig 31970 bp, 26 predicted proteins | sample MGYA00520876_ERZ869936 | MGnify/ENA primary metagenome ERZ869936 (study PRJEB32218, sample SAMN09650985) | biofilter metagenome | isolation source: enrty point of leading RO module | place: Saudi Arabia: Thuwal, RO plant located on Red Sea | collected 2016-02-17 ... | reverse complement strand
GACCGTTTTTCTTGGCATAACCTTTCCGGCGCTTCTTTTTAAACACGATAACTTTCTCGCCCTTAACATGAGCAAGAACCTTTGCCGCAACCCGGTATCCCTCAACCAATGGTTTTCCCACGGTGATCTTGCCGTCGTTGTCGAGCAATAAAACGCGGTTGAATTCAACCTGGGTTCCTTCCATAGCCTCAAGGCGGTGTACAAACACTCTTTGGTTGTTCTCAACCTTAAATTGTTGCCCGGCTATATCTACAATTGCAAACATTTTGTTGTTTTTTTAGTTTTTCCCTTAAAGGGGTGGCGAAGGTACTAATTTTCCGAATTTTGTCAAAAAAATTAACCTTTTTTGTTGATCAGCCATACCCCCAACAGAATCAAAATCAGAGAAATAAAATTAATGGGGCCCACATCCTCCCCAAAGCCCATACCCCACATTAATGAAACTACCGGAATAAGGTAGGTCACCGACGAGGCAAACAATGCCGTGCTGCTCCGGATTAACTGGTTGAATAAAATTACCGAAATGGCACTTCCCACCACCCCTAGAATAATGGTAAATGACAGACTTTCAGTGGCTTGTGGATGGGTAAACCCAACTCCAAAATTGAAAAATGGAATCAAAAATAAACAGGGCAACCCGGCAAAGGTCATCGACCAAATGGCGTTGGTTAGTGGAGAAATCTCCTGAAGGTAGCGTTTGATTATGTTTACCGACATCCCATAACAAGCCGTTGCCAGTAACACCAGTGAGCAATAAAAATACTCCACCGGGCCTTCCTGCCCCTTGCTTGCCAAAAAAAGTGCCCCGGCTCCGAATAATCCCAAAACAACGCCGGGGATGCCGAACCTGCCCGGTCTGATTTTCCAGATTATAACACCAGCTAAAAGGGTTGCCGGGGGAGTGAATGAATTTAACAAGCCGGCAACAGAACTGCTTATTTTGGTTTCGGCAAGGGTGAACAAAAATGCAGGAAAAAAATTGCCCAATAAGCCGGATGCCAGAAACCCAAGCCATACCCTTTTTGGAAATTTCTTAATATGAAAGGGAATGAAAAATAAAACAAATGAAAAAGCCGATAGCAAACGAATGATGGCAACTTCACTACTGGAAAATGCCATCAGGCCCAGTTTCATTAAAATGAAACTGCTTCCCCAGATGATCGACAACAATCCCAGAAGAAACCAGGAGTAAAGACTAACACGCTCCATAAAAGCCCAAAAGTAAGGGTTGCTTTTTAATTCCTTATTTTTGCATCCTATGATTAAAGATTCATTTGTGGTAAAGGGAATGACCTGCTCCCATTGCCTGGGTTTTGTTACGCGTACCCTTGAAAACATTGATGGGGTTAAGGCAGTTCTCGTTGATCTCGAATCCGGGAAAACAACAGTTGATTTTGACGAATCAAAAACATCCACCGCTAAATTGATGGAATCCATAAATAAAACCGGCATTTACTCCGCCGCCCAGTAATCGTGAAACTCAAAGAAATAATTGCTGTTTTGGAGGATTTTGCCCCTCCGCTCCTCCAGGAATCTTATGATAATTCAGGGCTCCAGTGTGGGAACCCCGAAATGAAAATTTCCGCCGCCCTTGTTTGCCTTGATGTAACCCCTGAAGTGGTTGCCGAAGCAAAAAGAAAAAAATGCAACCTGATTATTTCTCACCATCCTGTTATTTTTGGGAACCTAAAATCAATTTCAACATTATCCCCTCCCGGGAAAATATTGTGGGAATCCATTGCTGCAGGAATTGCTATTTATTCCTGTCATACCAATCTCGACCATGTTTCTTCCGGAGTTAATGCCATGTTGCTTCGTAAACTCGGGCTTAAGGGGAAACAGAGAATTCTCAGCCCGCTTAAAGGTGTTCTCCGAAAACTTGTTGTTTTTTGTCCGGAAAAACATACTTCAAAACTAACCGATGCCCTGTTTTCTGCAGGTGCCGGAAAAATTGGCAATTACGACGAATGCGCATTTTACATTTCAGGAAAAGGTTCTTTCAGGCCCAATGAAAAAGCCAACCCTTTTATTGGCTCTAAAGGCAAACGTCACTTTGAAGAGGAGGTTAGGGTGGAGGTGATTTTTCCCTCCTGGATTACGGCCGATTTGCTTAAAGCCATGAAAAAGGCTCACCCTTACGAAGAAGTGGCTTATTATATTCAGGATACTGAAAACCTTCATCAGGAGGTGGGTTCTGGAATGTTCCTGGAACTGGATACCCCCATACCCCCTGCAAAATTGTTGGATCTGCTTCGGAAAAAGCTGAAAACCAAAGGTCTCCGGTTTTCGAAAAGGCCAAAAGAAAAAATTTCCGGATTGGCCGTTTGCGGCGGTTCCGGCTCATTCCTGATCCCTGCAGCAAAGCGCGAAAAAGCCCAGGTTCTTATTACCGGCGATATAAAATACCATGCCTGGTTTGACGCCGAACCCGATTTGTGGCTTATTGATGCCGGACACTTTGAAACTGAGCAGTTTACATCCGAAATCTTTTATGATGTGTTGAAGAAAAATTTTCCTAAATTTGCCGTCCGTTTTTCAAATGTTAAAACCAATCCGGTAAATTACTTCTGAGCATGGCAAAAGAAAAGATTGCAGAAAAGGCAGATATGGCGGTTGAGGAAAAATTATCCGCACTCTATACGCTTCAACAAATTGACTCCGAAATCGATCGCATTCGCATCGTAAGGGGTGAACTCCCACTCGAGGTGCAAGACCTCGAAGATGTGGTGCTGGGTCTGGAAACCCGTCTGAATAATTTTAATCAGGAAGTGGCCGACCTCGAGGCGGCCATTGCTGAGAAAAAAAATGTGATGAAGGAGGCTGCTGCGGCCATTAAAAAATATGAGTCACAGCAAAATAAAGTCCGTAACAACCGTGAATACGATTCACTGACCAAGGAAATTGAATTCCAGAATCTTGAAATCCAACTTTCCGATAAGCGAATCAAGGAGTTTAAAGCAGCTATTGTCCAAAAGAAAGAATTAATCGAAAAAGCAGAGGAGGAGTTCAAGGAAAAAAAGAAAGACCTGAAAGCCAAAAAGGCTGAACTCGATGAAATCATTGCCGAAACCGAAAAGGAAGAGGAAGCTTTATTGAAGAGATCAAAAACAGCTGAAAAGCAAATTGAAGATCGCCTCCTGAATGCCTATCGCAGAATACGCGACAATGCCAGAAACGGATTGGCCGTGGTGGTTGTTCAGCGCGATGCCTGTGGAGGATGTTTTAATAAAATTCCCCCCCAAAGACAACTGGATATTCAGGCCCGGAAAAAAATTATTGTTTGCGAACACTGCGGTCGGATTCTTGTAGATCCGGAATTGGCTGAAAAAACAAAATAAATTTTATATTTTTATAAAAGGGGTTTCACTAATTGAAATCCCTTTTTTTTATGCCCCTAAGCCGGCTTTTCTTTTCCTTCCTGCTTTTTTCCTCACTTACGTTGAGGGCAGAATTTTCAATTTCTGAAAATTGCAGTATTGCCGCAGATCTGATTTTTCAGGCCCGGTGCTCCGACGCAGAACGATTTCTGGAGCTAGAAGAGAAATTAAATCCGGATAATAACCTGGTTTATCTGCTGAGGTATTATGCACTTTCCGTCGATTTTTTAAGAACCGAAAATCCGGCCTTCCTTTCAAAACTCAATAAAGAGAAAAAGTTATGGGAGCAAAAAATTGCCTCCGACCCCGATAACACTTCTCCCTGGAAATTTTATTCCCTCGGCCAAATGAACCTTATTTCGGCCTTGTTGAGAGGCCGTTCAGGCGATTGGATTTCCTGTGCCAAAGACCTTAAGGATGCTTATATGTTGCTTCGTAACTGTCGGAAAAATTTCCCCGATTTTTACCCCTGTAAAATCTCATTTGGTTTTTTGGTTGCTGTATCCGGTTCGGCACCCCCGAATTATCAATGGGTGCTGGGACTGGCAGGAGTTAAGGGAAATGTACAGGAAGGCCTGGCATTGCTGGATGAAGGTCTCTCTGAAGCCCTGGCCGGAAAAAATGCATGGAGCATTAAGGAGGGTATTATCCTGAAATCATTTGCCCACCGGAACTTTATCGAAGATAAATCACAAACGATACTTTTTTTGAATTTAATCCCTGAAAGCCAGTACGCCCAATATCCGCTGGTAAAATATGGTTTGGTTTCTCTCGCCCTGAAAGTTGGGAATAATGAATGGGCAATTACCTGCCTTGTTTCCGGAGAAAAAGAAACACATTTGGCAAACTTCCCTTTTTTGAACTACCAGCTGGGCATTTGTTACCTGAATAAGTGCAGCCAGGAAGCTAAATTCTGGTTCGAAAAATTTCTTGAAAAATTTAAGGGAGTTTCCATGGTAAAATCAGCCTATCATAAACTTGCCTGGGCATCAATCCTTGAAGGGAAAACTGAAAAGTATGCTTCCTTCATGGAAAAGTCCGGAAAAAACGGCGCTTCCGTTCTGGAAGATGATAAGCAAGCCGAGAATGAGTTTAAATCGGGTCAAATCCCCAATCCCGTTTTGCTTAAATCCCGGCTATTTTTCGATGGAGGTTATCTTAAAGCTTCTCTTGATGAACTGCTCCGCGCACGAAAATCCGGAAAACTAAAAACAATGGAAGAACAATTCGAAGCTACCTATCGGATGGCCCGGATTTATCAGGTCAAATTAGAATTTGAAAAGGCGGTGCCTCTGTTTGAAGCCGTTGTTAATGCTAAATTCCTTCAGAAAACATACATGCCTGCCAACGCTGCCTTAATGCTCGGAAATATTTACGAAATACGGGGGAATTTTCAAGCTGCAAGGGGTTTTTATCAAAAGGTCTTGAACCTGAACGGTTTTGAATACGAAAACTCACTGAAGCAAAAAGCAAAGGCCGGACTTTCAAGAATTAAGTCCTGACAACCTCCTGTTTTATTCCTTCCTTTTGCAATACATTCAGTATTCTTTCCAACTCCTTAATCGGAGAGGCACTCTTCCAGATACAGCTTCCAAAGGCAACGCCGTCAAATCCCAGATCCCTCGCAATTAATAAATTCTCAGCTTTGGTTCCACCCCGGGCAATAACCTTGTGCCTGGTTTTTCCCAGAGCGGCGCGTAAGCTGAACTCGTTAAATCCACTGTGGAAGTTTCCGGTTAAGGAATCGAATACCGGACTTAACATGACATAACTATATTGGTTTTTGTCGGAGTATAAACTGCTCAACTTCCGGAATGAAACACTGGTTAAATATCCCGGATTTTTAATGTTCAAAAACTGACGGTTGAACCATAACCGCAATGGTTTTTTCAGGTGTGATTTGGTGAGATGAATTCCCCCCAGTTTAAATTTCCCGGCCAGACGGTGATGCGAATGAATCATTATCCGTTCATGAAAATAGTCCGGAATTTTTTTTAGAAATACGACCATTTCACGGGTGGATAAATCGGGCTTCCGGAAATGAAAGCGTTCCAAGCCCAATTCAAACATTTCTTTTACAAGTTCAGCCTCGGCTTCTGTTGGAGCAGATGAACTGACAACAATTATTTTCATGACTTAACCGGCCCTTAAGGTCTTAAATAATTTTATTGCCTCGGGATGTTTTTCAAAATAATTTCCAACTACTACGGTCTGAACTCCTTTTTTCCAGTATTTCCTTACGGCTTCCGGACTGCTTATTCCGCCCCCGACAATCAGTGGAATGGAAAGGGCACCTGCCACCTTCGTGGCAAGGCTTATCGGGACAGCTTTATGTGAACCGCTTCCCGCCTCAAGGTAAATGGCCCGCATCCCCAAAAACTGACCTGCAAGCGATGTGTCTACTATGGCTTTTTCCGGCCGGTAGGGCAGGGGTAAGGTCTTACTTACCCGGGCGGTAGCTGATTTGCTTTCTCCAACCAACAGATATCCCACCGGAAAAACGGATATCCCATATCGTTTTATGGTTCGAACCGATTTTACCTGCTCGTCTATTAAATAATCCGGATTACGTCCTGATATCAAACTGGTAAAAAATATCCCGTCTGAGCCCCTGATAATATGATGCGCCCCGGCTGGGAAAATGAAAACAGGCAGAGAACTGATTTTTTTAATTTTTTTTAAGCCCGCCACGAACGCTTCACGACCGGCTGTGCTTCCTCCCACCAGAAAAAAATCAACACATCCTTCACAGTCACGTAAAAAGGCTTCCGTAGGAAACTTCTCCGGATCAATCAAAACGCAAAAATTCTTCCGCGATAAGGAAAGAAAGGCTTCCGGAGTTTTTAATGACCTGTTTTTAAATCTCATTTTTTACCGAGTAAACCAAAACCGAATTTCCTGAAAACATAAAACGAAAGGACAACTCCTCGAAAAATTTACCGGTATTTATCCGCACCTTTCCGTGTCCGTTTAATCCCGAAATCCCCGAAATTATTTCAATGTCTCGTTTTAAACTCAAGCCCTTGCGGCCATTCCATTTATAAGCACTTTCCTTTACCCCCCAGCAAAGAGTAAGTAGGGCTTTGTCCATTTCGGGAAAACGCCCAAGCTCGGAATCGGACAAAAATTTGTTTTTTACCCGTTGAACCACCGGCCTTACTTCTTCCAGATCAATGCCTATAGGTCCGACCTCATTAAGGCCAACTACCAGCTTGTTTCGGCAGTGTGAAACCGAACAACCCATGACAAAACCCTTCAGGTGGGGTTTCCCCTGTTGGTCATACTCCAGGGTCACTTTTTGATCCAGCATTTCCTTCGTCAACTCCTGAGCTGCCCATCTCCGGTAATCAGGAATAAGTAATTTTTCCTGTTGGTCTTCCCTTTTGTCCAGGTTCCAGGCCGAAATTCTTACCGAAGCCTCCCTGAATATTTCCCCCTCAAATGGCATTTTTTTTGTGAATTTGTTGTCTTATTTACTGAATTTTGTTCAAAAATGGTCTATATCGGAAATTAAAAGTCCTATTTATTTCCGATATTTACCCGGAAAAATTTTTGATATGAAGATTTTTAATCACACCCCTTGGATTGCATTGGCCCTTTTCCTTTTGGCTCCTTTTATGGGATCCGCACAGGAAACCCTTTTCCCGGTTGAGGAAAATGGAAAATGGGGATATATTAATAAGCAGGGAAATCTTGTTATTCAGCCCCGGTTCGACTTCGCTGAAAAATTTTCCGAAGGAATGGCCGCCATTTCCCAGGGCGGTAAAAAAGGTTTTATTAATACCGCTGGAAAGTTGGTAATTCCTGCCGAATACGATAAGGTTTCTGAATATTTTTCCGAGGGCCTTGTTGCCGTTAAAAAATCCGGCAAATACGGTTATCTCGATAAGTCCGGAAAAACCGCCATTGAATTTAAATTTGACTTTGCCTACCGTTTCACCGAAGGTTTGGCCAGAGTTTATATGAACGGGAAATATGGATTTATTGATAAATCCGGAAACCTTGTTATTAAAGCTGAATTCGACGGAGCCTATTATTTTTCAGAAGGAATGGCCCGTGTGCAAAAAGGAAAAAAATGGGGTTATATCGATAAATCCGGCAAACAGGTTATTGATTTCATCTATGATGAATGTTTCGACTTTTCTTCCGGCCTTGCCAATGTCAGAAAAGGAGATGAAAGTTCAGGTAAATGGGGTTTTGTTGATAAAACCGGAAAGGTAGTAATCGACTTTAAATTTAATCGGGCATGGACCTTCAGCGAAGGCCTGGCTCTCGTCAGAGAAGGTGATTTTAAAACCGGTAAATTCGGGTACATAGATAAAACCGGTAAATTGGTTATTGACTACCAGTTTGTAGGCGCCGATCATTTTTCCGATGGAATGGCTTGTGTTTCTTCCTCCCTCGATTTTAAAAACCCAAAGTGGAATTACATTGATAAAAATGGAAAGAAAGTCATCACAAAGGATTTTGACTACCTATCCGGATTTACTGATGGACTTGCAAGAGTTAAATCCGACGGCCTTAAGTCAGGTTATTCGTTTGGGTATATTAACAAATCCGGTAATTACGTATGGCCTAAATAGTTAGGATACCCTAATATTTGCGCCCCGGTTTTTTTAAGCCGGGGCTTTTTTTTACCTTTGTGTTCCGAAAAAACCTAACATGGAAACAACAACAAAAGCATTGAATTACAAAGTAAAAGACATTTCCCTGGCCGACTGGGGAAGAAAAGAAATCAAACTGGCCGAGCAGGAAATGCCGGGACTTATGGCTATCCGCGAAGAATTTGGCCCTAAAAAACCCCTGAAAGGTGCCAGAATAGCCGGTTGTCTTCACATGACCATTCAAACGGCAGTTCTTATTGAGACCCTGGTTGAATTGGGCGCAGAAGTTACCTGGTCGAGCTGTAACATTTTTTCTACCCAGGATCATGCTGCAGCTGCCATTGCCGCTGCCGGCATTCCCGTTTTTGCCTGGAAAGGAGAAACTCTGGAAGAATACGATTGGTGTATTGAGCAAACCCTCTTTTTTGGCCCCGATCGGAAACCCCTTAATATGATCCTTGATGACGGTGGCGATCTTACTAACCTGGTGCTCGATAAATACCCTGAAATGGTGAATGAGCTCAAGGGAATTTCAGAAGAAACCACTACCGGCGTTCATCGTTTGTACGAACGCCAGAAAACAGGAAAGCTACCGGTTCCTGCTATCAACGTTAATGACTCAGTTACAAAATCAAAATTTGATAATAAATACGGATGCCGGGAAAGTCTCGTGGATGCCATCCGGCGTGCTACAGACCTTATGCTGGCGGGAAAAGTAGCCGTGGTTGCCGGTTTCGGTGATGTGGGAAAGGGTAGTGCCGAATCTCTTAAAAATGCCAATGTTAGGGTTATCGTAACCGAAATTGATCCCATTTGCGCTCTTCAGGCTGCCATGGAAGGATATGAAGTGAAGAAAATGGAAGATGCTGTAAAAGAAGCGGATATCGTGGTTACTGCTACCGGAAACAAAAGTATCATTGCCGAAAAACATTTCCGGAATATGAAGCACAATGCAGTAGTTTGTAATATCGGACATTTCGATAACGAAATCGATATGGACTGGCTGGATAAAAATTACGGGAAAACCAAGGATACCATCAAACCCCAGGTTGATAAATATACCATCGAAGGAAAAGACATAATTGTGCTTGCCGAAGGCCGTTTGGTTAATCTCGGATGTGCTATGGGTCACCCATCCTTTGTAATGTCTAACTCTTTTACCAATCAGGTGCTTGCACAGATTGAGCTTTGGACCAATCACACAAAATATGAAAAGAAGGTTTATACCCTTCCAAAGCAGTTAGATGAAAAAGTTGCCCGTTTGCACCTCAAAAAAATCGGAGTTGATCTGGATGTTCTGACAAAAGAACAAGCCGATTATATCGGAGTTAAAGTGGAAGGGCCATACAAACCCGACTACTACCGCTATTAATTGTAAACATGAATGGTAGCCCCGTCAAAGGCTGCCTGATACCTTTTCAAAGCCCTGACAGCCGGTCCGCTGTTGGGGCTTCCGTCTGTTATGAGGAACACGCTGCCACAGCAATCGTCTTTTAATAACAGGTTTGAGTTTGGATCAACCGCTACCTTGCTGCAGGGATCGGAAGGCTTATAAGAGCAATGCCTGTCATAAGCCATAAACTCAGTCTGACTTTTCCGGTAAACTATGATTCCTTTAGAGCCTCCTGTTACATACACATACCCTCCAACAGCGTTAAGGGCAAAAAAATTCGGATCGGAAATTGAAATGTAAAAATCAACAAAAACATAGGGTATTTCATCCTGATCGCGGCGGCAACCCGAAAATCCTAAAACCAGAAAAAGAAATATAGTAAGCCGGATCATAACCCAAAGTTACTCCAATTCTTCCTTTTTTTCCATTACCTTGCGTAACTTTGGAGATAATATGTGGCTAAGGCGAAGTTTCTGGGTTAGATTTTTTTTCCTGATTGCCATTTTTGGCTCCTTATCGCTGATGGGTCAGGAAAAAAATGAAGGCGATGGAAAAAAAAAGCCGCCGGTAGACTCTAAAGAATTAAGGAAGAAAGAGAAGAAAAAGTGGAAGGAAGAAAGGAAAAGGTCAAAAGCTGAAAAAAAAGCCATAAAAAAACACCATAAACGGATCCAGACCAAGAAGACCAATAAGCGGATGAAAAAGAACAAAAGAAAGGCTCAAAGAAACAACGACCACAAGGGTGAGTTTTTTCTGAAACGCTGGTTCTCTAAAAAGAAAAAAACCTGAACATGGATTTTGGCGACCTGATTTACGTTATTATCGGCCTGATCTGGTTTATTATCAGCATAATTTCTGCATCCAAAAAGACCAAGAAGCAACAGGCTAAAAAGACGGGTTCCCCTGTTAGCCCTACTACGCAACCTCCTGATGATGAGCTTAAAAGAGCCTTGGAGGAGATATTTGGTGGTTCTGAAACAAGAGAAAAAAAATCGACCAGCCAGCCCCAGGAGCCCATAAGTAATCAAAACAGAGCCCCGAAAAAGCTGGAAATCAAGAAAAAACACGAGGATTTTTTAGCCCCAAAGCCAAAAAGAAATAAAAAAAATTTGGAGAAATCCAAAACTTCAGTATCTTCGTTTAGTAGTTCTCCTACTTTATCCCCCCAAAATTTACATCCCCCCGAAACAGGCAATCCGGAAGTATTGCATGAAATTGATGTAAATGCGTCTGAAAATGGGATGTTTAACCTCCAAGAGTTTGACCAGAATGAACTTCAGAAACTGGTCATTTATTCCGAGATTTTTAACCCGAAACATTTCTGATTTTCTACCTTTTTTCAGGTGGAAAAAAAAATTGTTTGTGGAATTTAAATATTCCTATATTTACGCACTTTAATCTGGAATTTTTCTGAAACCTAATTAGATTGAAAATATGCTGAGAAAATTATTCACCTCCGTTACAGCTTTGGTTCTTACAGGATTCCTCGCCATGGGACAGGGAACCGGCATTTTAAAAGGAGTACTAAAAGACAACTCCAACGGTGAACCCATCCCTTTCGGTAACGTGGCAATCTTTAATGGTGGACAGCAAGTCCTTTCCGGTGTGTCCGACATCGAAGGAAACTATACTCTGAAACCTATTCCTCCCGGAAAGTATAAAGTCCGGGCCACTTTTGTCGGTTACGGAACCAAAGAAATTGATGGAGTTATCGTCTCAGCAGATAAAACCACCTACCTGAATATTCCTCTGAACCCTACCGCTCAGCAGCTTGAGCAAATTGATATCGTTACCTATCTGGAACCCCTTATTGACCCCGATACCAAGTCGGGCGGAACCATTACCCGTGAGGAATACCAGAATATGCCGTCCAAAAACGTTAACTCCGTAGCCTCTACAACAGCTGGGGTTTTCCAGGCCGATGAAGGCTCTTCCCTTAATATTCGTGGTTCACGGTCAAATGCCACAGAATACTTTATCGACGGACAAAAAGTTATCGGGACATCAGGACTTCCACAGCAATCCATCGAGCAAATCTCGGTTATTACCGGTGGTATTCCCGCTATGTATGGCGATGCTACCGGAGGTATTATTTCCATCTCTACCCGTGGCCCGCAAAGCCAGCTTTTCGGAGGTGTGGAAGCAATAACCTCCCAGTTTCTGGATGCCTTTGGATATAACTTTATCGGATGGACCATTGGTGGCCCAATTATTTCTAAACTTGATACAGCTACCGGAATGCGACAGGCCACTATCGGTTACATTATTTCCGGTGAATTGGTTACCGAAAAAGACGATGACCCAAGTGCTATAGGAATGTATAAAGTTAAGGATGCCACATTGGATCGTCTGAATAAGTACCCCCTCCGTATTTCTGACCTTGGAGCAGGAACATTCAAAAACGCTGAATTTATTACCCTCGACTCTCTTGAACCCATTAAATTCCGCCAAAATGTTAGGACCAACCAGTTGAGGCTGAATGCAAAAATCGACTTTAAACTCAGCAAAAATCTTGGGCTGAGTCTGGGTGGATCGGTCGATTATAACAATCGTCACACCTTTATTTATGAGTATGCACTCTTTAACCCATCCAATAACCCACAAATTATTACTAATACATGGCGTGTGTTTGGTAAGTTGACCCAAAAGTTTGGAACCGACGAAACCAAGGATGACAAATCCACATCAAACATAAAAAATGCCTTCTACACCCTTCAGCTTAACTACACTAATTACCAGCGGACAGAGCAGGACGATGACCACAGAGATAATATCTTTAACTATGGGTATATCGGCGAGTTTAAAACCTACAGAACGCCTGTTTATTTGGCCCAGCAAAATGGAAACCAGATTTCTTACCATCTGGCAGGTTATCAGGACACCCTTGTAACATTTAACCCTGATCCCGATGGTGATGGAACTATTCTAAATGAGTTTGGTTCTAATTATACCTCTCTATATTATGACCTAATTCCCGGTAACCCCCGCTCACTCCTGGATATTCAGGCTGGTGGTGGTCTGCTTAACGGAATGCGCCCTTCAAACGTGTACTCACTCTGGTTTAATACCGGTCGGCAGTATGGTGGGTATAATAAAACCGATAACAGCCAGTTCAGTATGCGTACCCATTTCTCTGCCGACATTAAGAACCATGCTGTGGTTGCAGGTTTTGAATACGAACAAAGAAATGAACGCTTTTTCTCTATTACCCCTATCGGAATTTGGACTCTTATGCGCCAGCTTACAAACCTTCATCTCTCGGAACTTGACCTGGCAAATCCTGTCCTCAACCCTTACCTTTCCGGAACGTATGATTATTACGATTATAGCTTCCTCGTAAACGCAAACGAGCAGCGTCAGTTCGATAAAAGCCTGCGCGAAAAACTGGGCGTGCCCGATAACTACTTTATCGACATTGATTCCTACGACCCAACTCTTTATGACCTGAAAATGTTCAGTGCAGATGACTTATTGAATGATGGACAATCCCTCATTAATTATTATGGTTTTGATCACACCGGAAGAAAAACAAAGGGAAATACCCCCTTCAATGATTTCTTTACCGGAAAAGATGAAAACGGAAACTTTACCCGCGGAATAGGTGCCTACCAGCCAATTTATGTTGCCGGTTATATCCAGGATAAATTTGACTTTAAAGACATTAAATTCAACGTGGGTCTCCGCGTTGACCGTTTCGATGCAAACCAGCGTGTGCTCGAAGACAAATACCTCCTTTTCCCTGCCAAGAAACTTTCTGAGGTAAATGGCACCCTGAATCCAAACGGAAATCACCCTACAAACATGGGCGACGGCTACGTGGTTTATGTTGACCAGAATCCAAACCCCACCCGTATTCTCGGATACAGAGATGGTGATAAATGGTTCGATGCCAACGGAAACGAGTTACTTGATCCAAAAGCCATTGCCGACGGATCTTCTACCGGAACCATTACTCCTTACTTGCTCGATCCCAGCAAATCAAAAATCGATGGTAGTGCATTCGTAGATTATAACCCGCAAATTACCGTTATGCCTCGTGTGGCATTCTCATTCCCAATTTCTGACGTAGCTAACTTCTTCGCCCATTACGACGTACTAACACAGCGCCCCAGCGGGTTTAACAGGATTGAAATTCTGGACTATTATTTCATCACCGCAAACCAGGGTTCTATTATTAATAACCCCAACCTTCGTCCTGAAAGGACTACTGACTATGAGTTAGGTTTCAGCCAAACCCTGAGCGAAAAGAAAAACTCTGCAATTACCCTTTCTGCTTTCTACCGTGAACTTCGCGATATGATTCAGTTGGTAAACGTTAACTACGCTTACCCCATCAATTACCTTTCCTTTGGAAATATTGATTTCGGAACTGTAAAAGGATTCTCGGTAGCCTACGACCTTCGGCGCACCGGTGGCGTAAGTCTGAACGCCAGCTATACCCTCCAGTTTGCTGATGGAACCGGTTCAAGCGCTACCGAAGGTTATAACCTGGTTAGCAACGGTCTTCCCAACCTACGTACAACTATGCCTCTTGATTTCGACCAAAGACATACCATTGTAACCAACTTTGACTATCGTTTCGGATCTGGAAAAAATTACCGTGGACCCGTTTGGACCAAAGGAAAAGGATCTGAAAACGAAAAAGCGATTCGAATCCTTGAAAATATGGGTGGCAATATCGTATTCCTTGCAGAATCCGGTTTGCCTTATACCAAACAGTCTAACCCCACCCAGGCGGCTGCCTTTGGAATTGCGCAAAGAGCTGTCCTGAAAGGATCGATTAACGGTTCTAACCTTCCCTGGAGCTACCGTATGGATGTCAGGATTGACAAATCATTCGAGTTGATGTTTGGCGGTAAAGGAGAAGGTGAAAGCGATAAGAAAAAAGCCGCCGTGTTAAATGTTTACTTACAGGTTCTGAATGCGCTTAATACAAAAAACATCCAGAATGTATATGCATACACCGGAAACCCTACTGACGATGGTTTCTTAACATCAGCTGAAGCCCAGAACACAATTACCAGCCAGGTAAATCCTACCGCTTTTATTGATATGTACCGGGTAAAATTAAACAACCCCAACTTTTATAGTATTCCAAGAAGAATTCGTCTTGGAGTTCAATTAGACTTTTGATATCCCCCCACCTCCAATTTTAGTGCTATGAAAACGAACAACAAAAACAAGAAAAGCAACATGAGGTTAGCATTTTTGGGTCTTTTGGCCCTGGGATTACCTCTGATTTCTTCCGCAAGGGAAAATCAGGGTCAGGGAGGCCGTAAGCCTTCTACTACACCCAATGTGGCGGCAGCCTGTAATGCCGGATCTGCCCAAACTGATCTTGACATTAACAACGTTAGAACCCGAATCCTTACAGGGGGGGATATGTGGTGGGATCTTTCTAATCCACGCTACGAAATTCCCAAAGGATCCGGTGACCACTCCATCTTCGCAGGGTCTCTCTGGATTGGCGGTATCGATGCCGGTGGTCAGTTAAAAGTTGCTGCAATGACTTATCGTCAAAGCGGTAACGACTATTGGCCCGGTCCACTTGACACCGTAAACGTAACCACCGATCAGGTTGTCTGCGATCAGTTCGACAAACACTTCAGGGTTAAAAGATCTGAAGTTGAGAAGTTTTATACGGACTTCCTTAACAATCAGGTTAGTTCCATTCCCCAATCACTTTTAAACTGGCCCGGAAACGGTAACCCTGCCTACAATCACGCAAAATACCTCGCGCCCTTTTATGATAATAATGGTGATGGTGTTTATAATCCTTATGATGGCGATTATCCTGATTATGATATCACCGGAACCAGAGGTTGCAGTGCAAGACTTTTTGGTGACGAAACCCTTTGGTGGGTTTTCAACGACAAAGGAAACGTGCACTCTGAATCAGGTGCCGAAGCTATTGGACTTGAAATTCATTCCCAGGCTTTTGCCTTTACCACAAACGATGAGGTTAATGACATGACCTTTTACCAGTATAAGGTTATTAACCGTTCCACTTTCCAACTTAATGGTTGCTATTTCGGTCAGTGGGTTGACCCGGATTTGGGACAATACAACGACGACTATGTTGGATGTAATGTTCTTGAAGGTTTGGGTTTTTGCTATAATGGCGATAATCAGGACGGAACCGGTGGACCCGGCGATTATGGTGCATACCTCCCTGCGGTTGGTATCGACTTCTTCCAGGGTCCAATTGCTGACCTCGGTGACGGAATTGACAACGACCGCGATTGCCTCGTTGACGAGCCCGGTGAGCAAATTATTATGTCGAAATTCGTTTATTACGATAATAACTTTACAGTAAGAGGGAATCCCGAAAACGGAACACATATCTACAACTACCTTTCTGGTTTCTGGAAAGACGGTTTGCCGCTTACTTATGGCGGAAACGCATATAATACAGGAGGCCCCATTTGTAATTTTATGTTCCCCGGTAGCTCCGACCAAACCTATGGATGGGGAACCGGAGGTAATTGTCAAAATCCCGCCTCTGCACAACCTCCCTGGGACGAAGTTTCCGCCGGAAACGTTCCCGCTGACCGTAGATTCCTGCAGTCTTGTGGACCATTTACCCTGAAACCGGGTGCGGTAAACATTATTACCGTTGGAGCAGTTTGGGCTACAACAACTCTTGCGAACAATAATGTTGCCGCTTTGAATAACCTTCTCCTTGCCGACAAAAAGGCTCAGGCCTTGTTTGATAATTGCTTTGCTATTTTGAACGGACCTGACGCTCCAACGGTAACGATTCAGGAGTTGGATAAGGAATTGATTTTTTACTTAACGAACTCTATTACTTCGAATAACTATCTTGAAGGATACTCAGAGAAGGATCCTATTATTACCAGTGCTTTCCCCGGGAAAGACGACACCTACGATTTCCAGGGTTACCAGGTATGGCAGTTGAAGGATGAGACCGTTTCTCAGAGCGATCTTTACAACCCTGACAAAGCGCGTTTGGTATTCCAGTGCGATGTTAAGGATACCGTAGACCGTATCATAAACTTTGAGTTCGACAAGAGCCTCAACGCCAACGTACCCAAGGAAATGGTTGACGGAGCGAACAAGGGTGTGTTTCACTCCTTTAAGATTACCGAAGACCAGTTTGCCACGGGCGACAAGCGACTTGTAAATCACAAGACGTATTACTTCATGGCCATGGCTTATGGCTTTAACAACTATAAGTTTTACATTCCGGATAACCAGTTTTATGTAGACGGGCAAAAGCTCCCCTACAAACCCGGTAGAAGGAATATTAAATCTTATAAAGGTATTCCTCATATTCCTTCACCGGAAGCCGGCGGAACGCAGCAAAACTCTACTTACGGTATGGGTCCTAAAATTACCCGTATTGAAGGCAGTGGAAACGGAGGGATGGATCTGGATCTTACGGATGAGAGCGTAAGTGCCATATTAAATTCGTCCACGCACAGCGTTCGTGAAATCACCTATAAAAACTCAAAAGGCCCTGTTAACCTTAAAGTGGTAGACCCGCTGAACGTAATCGATGGCAACTTTGAATTGAAGTTTACCGGTACTGCTGCCACCAGCAACTGGACCTTGAGACAGATTGGTGGCAATACAATTGCCAGCGACAAGACCATTGCTTTGGAAGCAGCCAACGAACAGTTGATTCCTGAGTGGGGCATCTCGGTTTCCATTACCCAGGTATATAACCCCGGTAATCCCGGCCCGGATAAGACCAATGGATTTATTGATGGAACGATGAGCTTTGCTGATCCTACCAAGCGTTGGTTGACCGGCCTTGCAGATCTTGACGGATTCAGCAATCAAAACTGGATTCGCTCCGGAACACAAAACCAGACCGGCGCCTGTATAGCCTCTTACAATGATTATGTTGGAGTAGATAATGACGGAGTATACGAAAGGATCCTGGGCGGTACCTGGGCTCCCTATCGTTTGACGGGAGCTACTGAAGCTGGTGCTAATCCCTGCTATCAGGGTGGGCCCTGCTGGAACTCCACATTTGCCAGCTTATCACAAATGGCTAACCTTGCCAGTGTTGATATTGTTATTACGGCCGATAAGTCAAAATGGACCCGTTGCGTGGTGCTCGAGACCTGCGATGCTCAGGCACTGTCACAGCCCCATCCAACAAATCCGAACCTGAATGCTCGTAAGTTGGATCTTCGTATTGCTCCTTCGGTAGATAAGAATGGCAATCCGACTACAGCAACGTCTCCTTCCAACAATCCCAACGACGCTAACTTTATCAGTCATTCAGGTATGGGCTGGTTCCCCGGCTACGCCATCAATGTAGAGACGGGCGAGCGTTTGAACATTGCCTTTGGAGAGAACTCTTCGCTGGTAACTGAAAACGGAAGAGATATGCAGTGGAACCCTACGCGTACGATCAATGCCACTCCTTCGGGCGCACCCCGCTTTGGAGGAATGCACTACATCTACGTCTTCGGTCATAACAACGACGATACTACCAACTTCATCCAGAAGTATGACTTTGGCAGTAAGATCCGTCGTTTGCTGGATAACAACAATACGCCGAACAACCCGATTGATAACGTTAAGCGTACGGTGTTCCGTGATGCCATGTGGGTTAATATCCCCTTGCTCAGAACGGGCTTTACCTTAAACAACCAGAGTCAGATTCCTTGCGATGTAAAGATTCGTCTGCGGGTAAAGAAGGCCTACAAGCGCGGGTTTACCACCGCAACAGATACGGTAACTCCTTCGCAGAACTTCAACCGTCCGATGTATCGCTTTAACACAAGTGATCTGCATACGCACAAGAGCGACATGACTTCCGCTAAGGATGCCCTTGAACTGATCAATGTGGTTCCCAACCCGTATTACGCCTACTCGGGCTATGAAAAGAACCAGGTTGATACCCGTATTAAGATCACCAACCTACCTGATAAGTGTACCATCCGCATCTTTACGCTTAATGGTACGCTGATTCGGAAAATTACGAAGGACGATGCCACCAAGACCAGTCTTGACTGGGATTTGAAAAACCATGCAGGTATTCCAATTGCCAGCGGTATGTATATAATCCACGTAGAAGCCAAAGACAACGATGGCAACGTTTACGGAGAAAAAATACTGAAATGGTTTGGCGTAATGCGTCCCGTTGACCTTGATACATTCTAATAAGACGATTTAAAAGTATAGCTATGAGAAAAGCAATTTTTAAGAAAGCATCAATCGCCCTGGCAGCCCTGCTGCTGGCCTCCGGGTCTAACTTTGCCGGCAACTATGATCGTGCCGGGCAGGCCGGAGCTACAGAGCTCCTGATCAATCCCTGGGCACGGAGTTCCGGATACGGAGGTGCAAATTCAGCAGCCGTTCGTGGACTGGAAGCCCAGTTTTTGAATGTTGGCGGTTTGGCCTTTACCAAAAGAACAGAAATGCTTTTCTCCAGGACAAGCTGGCTGGTTGGAACCGATATCAATATCTCGTCTTTTGGATTTTCCCAAAAGGTTGGATCTACCGGAGTTATGGGACTTGGTATTATGTCAATGAATTTCGGCGATATCCCAATCACTACTGTTGACCTTCCTGAGGGGGGAATAGGAACATTCTCCCCTCAGTTTATTAACCTGGGCCTGGCTTACTCAAAGGCGTTCTCCGATAACATCTACGGAGGAATGAATCTTAAGGTGATTTCCGAATCAATTTCCGACGTATCTGCCCGTGGTGTTGCACTTGATGCCGGTATCCAGTACGTTACAGGAAAGTACGACCATATTAAATTTGGAATTGCCCTTAAAAATGTAGGCCCAAGAATGGTATTTAACGGAGATGGTTTGTCATTTAAGGCACCACTGCCCAACGGATTTAACGGTTCTATAACCGTTGAACAGCGTTCTGCTCCTTTTGAGCTTCCTTCTTTGGTTAATATCGGCGGTTCTTATGACCTTTATTTTTCAAAGGATACAGCTAATATGAAAAACCACAGAGTTTCTATTTCCGGTACCTTTACCTCGAACTCCTTTTCAAAGGATGAATTCAGAGTTGGAGCTGAATACGCATGGAAATCTCTGGTTATGGCTCGTTTGGGTTATATTTACGAGGAAGGAATTTTTAACATTGAAACCCGCACTACCGCTTTCACAGGCTTAAATGCAGGTGTAACCGTGGAATTGCCCTTTGGAAAGAGCGGTTCAACGTTCGGACTTGATTACTCCTACCGCCAAACCAACTTCTTCGGAGGTTGTCACGCCATAGTAGCGCGGATCAATTTGTAAAATTTTCCGCCTTTTAGTATCTTTACTCATGAAATTTTGAGCGACTCCCGGCAATAGCCGGGATTCGCTTTCTTGTCTAAACTCAATTACCATGTCCCAGGTTACTTATTTTACCGAAGAAGGCCTTAAAAAATTACGAGAAGAGCTGAATTTCCTTAAAACCAAGGAAAGAGCCAGCATCTCTAAACAAATAGCTGAAGCCAGAGAAAAAGGCGATTTGTCTGAAAATGCAGAATACGACGCTGCAAAGGATGCCCAGGGACTTCTGGAGCTTAAAATTTCCAAACTTGAAGATACCATCGCCAACGCCAGAATTATCGATAATACCCAAATGGATAATTCGAAGGTTCATATTCTCTCTAAAGTGAAAATCAAAAACCTGGGAAACGGACAGGCGATGACCTATATGCTCGTGCCCGAAAATGAAGCCAACCTGAAAGAGGGGAAAATTTCTATCGAGTCGCCCATAGCTAAAGGCCTGCTCGGCGCAAAAGTGGGAGACAAAGTGGAAATACAGGTTCCCTCAGGAAAAATTAAATTTGAGGTCGTTGAGATTTCTATTTAGCTTTTGGCTGATTCCCTCCCTTTGCCTGTTTTTTATTGCCTGTGGGAACCCTAAGCAAACGGAAACAACCGGAGACAGTAAGGTTGTTTATTCCTCACGAATTTCTCTTCCGGATTCGGTAATCCCTATTGGTAAAATAGTCTACTTCCTTTCTCCCGATTGCCCCGTTTGCCTTCACTATTCCTCAAAAATCAATCAGATATTTGACAGCACCCAATACCTGGGAATTTTGACAGAGGCCATTTATCCCGGAAAATTTGACTCCGCTGAAAAACTGAATGAAATAATCGACAGCCTTAAGCTTAAATTCAATGGCTTTTTTACCGACCCTGCCAATGAACTGGTTGAAAAATATAAGGCTGTGGTTACCCCTCAGGTGTTCCTTCTCGACTCAAACGATAAGGTAATTTATTCAGGTAGAATAGACAAACGGGTTATAAAAACAGGGGTTTCCTCCCTTAGCGCAGATTCCTTAGATCTCGAAAATGCCATAAAATCATATCTCTCCGGCCGCCCGGTAAGCCCTAAAACTACCCAACCCTTTGGGTGTTTTATTGAATAATTTTTTATTTCATAATCTTGGTTTATCTTTAGGGTAAGCCAAACATCCCTTCATTAGTTTGCTTTTAAAATGATCCACCGTCGAAAGGAGTTTTTTATTCTTTTCCTGGTCCTGTTTCCCTTTATGGTTTTTTCCAGGGAATTCCAAAATCCTCCTCCCAAAAAGGTGGGTAACCCTGAACAGCTTTCCAGCCCCTGTTATACCGGATCGGCAATGATGGATCTTTCTATTAATAATGTACGGGCCCGTATCCTTACCGCCGGTGATATGTGGTGGGATTTGTCAAATCCCCAATATGAGGTACCGAAAGGTTCCGGAAATCATTCACTGTTTGCCGGATCGTTATGGCTTGGAGGAATTGATGCTTCCGGCCAATTGCATTTGGCCTCTATGTCATACAGGCAAAGCGGTACGGATTTTTGGCCGGGTCCCCTGGATACTATTTCTGCTTCAACGGATGGCGCTGTTTGCGATAGGTATGATAAACTTTTTAAAATCAAAAGGACTGAGGTTGAAAAGTTTGTTTCTGATTTTAACTCTAATTCTCTTACCTATATTCCTCCATCCATTCTTAATTGGCCCGGAAATGGTAACCCCGCCTTCAATCATACAAAATATCTTGCGCCCTTCCATGATAGGAACGGAGACGGAATTTACAACCCTTACGATGGCGATTACCCTGATTTTGATCTTACGGGAGAAAGAAGATGCCAGGCTGGACTGAAAGGCGATGAGTTAATCTGGTGGGTTTTTAATGATAAAGGGAATTTTCATTCTGAGTCAGGTTCCTTAGCCATGGGAATGGAAATTCATGCACAGGCCTTTGCTTTTTCAACCGGTGATGAAATAAATAATGCCACATTTTATAACTATAAAATCATAAATCGATCTACCTATCAATTGTCTGATTTTTATTTCGGGCAATGGGTTGACAGTGATCTTGGGAAATATAACGATGATTATGTTGGTTGTAATGTTGAACTTGGACTGGGATATTGTTATAACGGAGATAATCAGGATGGAAATGGGGATCCGGGAACCTATGGAGATTATTTACCAGCTGTCGGAATTGATTTCTTATCAGGACCACTTGCAGATTTAAATGATTTTGTGGATAACGACCGCGACTGTCTTGTTGATGAACCCGGTGAACGGTTCGCCATGTCCAAATTTCTTTATTACAGCGGTAGTTTTAGTGTCACAGGGAACCCTGGAAATGGAGTTGAAACATATTTATATATGACCGGCCGCTGGAAAGATGGTCTTAGAATGTCTTATGGCGGAAATGCATATAATACAGGTGGTCCGTTCTGCGATTTTATGTTTCCCGGAAGTTCGGACCAAACCTATTCCTGGGGAACTGGCGGCACCTGTCAGAATCCTGTAACCATACAACCTCCCTGGGATGAATCTACTTCCGGAAATATTCCTGCCGACAGACGGTTTATTCAGTCTTGTGGCCCTTTTACAATGAAGCCTGGTGCCGTTAACTCCATTACCCTCGGTGCTATTTGGGCAAGGTCAAATCAAATGAATAACAGGCTGGATGCCGTTGACAAATTGTTCCTTGCCGACAAAAAGGCTCAGGCCTTGTTTGATAATTGCTTTGCTATTTTGAACGGACCTGACGCTCCAACGGTAACGATTCAGGAGTTGGATAAGGAATTGATTTTTTACTTAACGAACTCTATTACTTCGAATAACTATCTTGAAGGATACTCAGAGAAGGATCCTATTATTACCAGTGCTTTCCCCGGGAAAGACGACACCTACGATTTCCAGGGTTACCAGGTATGGCAGTTGAAGGATGAGACCGTTTCTCAGAGCGATCTTTACAACCCTGACAAAGCGCGTTTGGTATTCCAGTGCGATGTTAAGGATACCGTAGACCGTATCATAAACTTTGAGTTCGACAAGAGCCTCAACGCCAACGTACCCAAGGAAATGGTTGACGGAGCGAACAAGGGTGTGTTTCACTCCTTTAAGATTACCGAAGACCAGTTTGCCACGGGCGACAAGCGACTTGTAAATCACAAGACGTATTACTTCATGGCCATGGCTTATGGCTTTAACAACTATAAGTTTTACATTCCGGATAACCAGTTTTATGTAGACGGGCAAAAGCTCCCCTACAAACCCGGTAGAAGGAATATTAAATCTTATAAAGGTATTCCTCATATTCCTTCACCGGAAGCCGGCGGAACGCAGCAAAACTCTACTTACGGTATGGGTCCTAAAATTACCCGTATTGAAGGCAGTGGAAACGGAGGGATGGATCTGGATCTTACGGATGAGAGCGTAAGTGCCATATTAAATTCGTCCACGCACAGCGTTCGTGAAATCACCTATAAAAACTCAAAAGGCCCTGTTAACCTTAAAGTGGTAGACCCGCTGAACGTAATCGATGGCAACTTTGAATTGAAGTTTACCGGTACTGCTGCCACCAGCAACTGGACCTTGAGACAGATTGGTGGCAATACAATTGCCAGCGACAAGACCATTGCTTTGGAAGCAGCCAACGAACAGTTGATTCCTGAGTGGGGCATCTCGGTTTCCATTACCCAGGTATATAACCCCGGTAATCCCGGCCCGGATAAGACCAATGGATTTATTGATGGAACGATGAGCTTTGCTGATCCTACCAAGCGTTGGTTGACCGGCCTTGCAGATCTTGACGGATTCAGCAATCAAAACTGGATTCGCTCCGGAACACAAAACCAGACCGGCGCCTGTATAGCCTCTTACAATGATTATGTTGGAGTAGATAATGACGGAGTATACGAAAGGATCCTGGGCGGTACCTGGGCTCCCTATCGTTTGACGGGAGCTACTGAAGCTGGTGCTAATCCCTGCTATCAGGGTGGGCCCTGCTGGAACTCCACATTTGCCAGCTTATCACAAATGGCTAACCTTGCCAGTGTTGATATTGTTATTACGGCCGATAAGTCAAAATGGACCCGTTGCGTGGTGCTCGAGACCTGCGATGCTCAGGCACTGTCACAGCCCCATCCAACAAATCCGAACCTGAATGCTCGTAAGTTGGATCTTCGTATTGCTCCTTCGGTAGATAAGAATGGCAATCCGACTACAGCAACGTCTCCTTCCAACAATCCCAACGACGCTAACTTTATCAGTCATTCAGGTATGGGCTGGTTCCCCGGCTACGCCATCAATGTAGAGACGGGCGAGCGTTTGAACATTGCCTTTGGAGAGAACTCTTCGCTGGTAACTGAAAACGGAAGAGATATGCAGTGGAACCCTACGCGTACGATCAATGCCACTCCTTCGGGCGCACCCCGCTTTGGAGGAATGCACTACATCTACGTCTTCGGTCATAACAACGACGATACTACCAACTTCATCCAGAAGTATGACTTTGGCAGTAAGATCCGTCGTTTGCTGGATAACAACAATACGCCGAACAACCCGATTGATAACGTTAAGCGTACGGTGTTCCGTGATGCCATGTGGGTTAATATCCCCTTGCTCAGAACGGGCTTTACCTTAAACAACCAGAGTCAGATTCCTTGCGATGTAAAGATTCGTCTGCGGGTAAAGAAGGCCTACAAGCGCGGGTTTACCACCGCAACAGATACGGTAACTCCTTCGCAGAACTTCAACCGTCCGATGTATCGCTTTAACACAAGTGATCTGCATACGCACAAGAGCGACATGACTTCCGCTAAGGATGCCCTTGAACTGATCAATGTGGTTCCCAACCCGTATTACGCCTACTCGGGCTATGAAAAGAACCAGGTTGATACCCGTATTAAGATCACCAACCTACCTGATAAGTGTACCATCCGCATCTTTACGCTTAATGGTACGCTGATTCGGAAAATTACGAAGGACGATGCCACCAAGACCAGTCTTGACTGGGATTTGAAAAACCATGCAGGTATTCCAATTGCCAGCGGTATGTATATAATCCACGTAGAAGCCAAAGACAACGATGGCAACGTTTACGGAGAAAAAATACTGAAATGGTTTGGCGTAATGCGTCCCGTTGACCTTGATACTTATTAAGGGAGGGGATATCTCATCCAAATCGATAGTTATTCTATTAAAAATAAATAGCCTCAAAAGGGTATATCCGGTTGCGGTATTTTTTTGACCTTTGTAATGTGATACGCAAAGTATTGGCCTGTTTGTTTTTTCCGGGGGTTTTCATCCTGGTAATTTCCTGTTCAGAAAAAGATGGGGAATTGCCTTCGTTTAACGGGGAAGTTTCGGAGATCGTTTTCAAAAATTGTACTCCCTGTCATAGAAATGGAGGCCCTGGGCCATTTCCATTTACCAATTACGAAGAAGTAAAGCGAAAAGCGAAAACCATAAAAGAAGTTACCGGTTCCCACCTTATGCCTCCCTGGCCCGCCGATACTTCCTACTCGCGATTTATCGGCGAACGATTCATCAGCGAAAAAGAAATTGCCCTGATTGCTTCATGGGTGGATGCGGGATGTCCGGAAGGAAATGGTTCCCCAAAAACCTATTCTCCTCCGGCAAACCCAAAGTCATATCTGGGTAAGCCGGACTTTACCGTGAAGATGGCAAAACCTTTTTTTATAAAAGGAAACGGAAAAGATCATTTTGCCCTGATGAAAATGCCCTACGTGTTGCCTGCGGATACCTTCCTCCGAGCCGTGGAATTTGTTCCGGATAAAATAAAACTTGTGCACCATGTAAACGGTTTCCTGATCCAATACGACGAAGACAAGAAAAAAAATGTTTTTGAAGGAGAATATTGCGTCGACACCGAGATTCATTCCATACCCGAGGGCTATGAAATGATGAAGCTGGCTAACGATGATGGAAAAACGTATCCCTTGCTGAGTGCTTCTGTAGTTAACTACCTGCCCGGTGTCTGGCCTGTTGAATATCCGGAAGGAATTGGGGGGCTTTCCATTAAGAAAAAAGGCGCTGTGTTTTTTAAAGATATCCATTATGGCCCCTCAGCTATTGATACCTATGACAGCAGCGTGGTTAACTTTTATTTTTCGCCTAAGGCTCCCGAAAGGAAAATTCTCGAGCTGCAACTGGGAACCCTGGGTGCCAGTCCGGTGGAGCCGCCACTTGTAATTCCCCCCGACAGCATAAAGAAATTTATTACCCGGTTACAAATTCCCTTTACCATTAGCATTCTTACCGTTAATCCACACATGCACTTGCTGGGAAAAACTTTTAAAGGGTATGCAGTAACACCCGGCGGCGATACCATACCCTTAATCCGGATTCCCAAATGGGATTTTCGGTGGCAGTATTTTTATACGTTTAAGAAGATGGTGGTTATTCCCAAGGGCTCATGGATAATTGCAGAAGGTGTTTTTGATAACACCCGGAACAATCCCTTAAATCCCAATTCCCCTCCGGATTGGGTTGCGGAAAAGGATGGCAGTATGAGAACATCCGATGAAATGTTTCAATTCATTATTAATTATCTTCCCTATAAACAGGGCGATGAAAATATTTCTTTGGAAGTAAAACCTAAAAAATAAGACCTATGGCATCGATTTTTACAAAAATTATTAAAGGCGAAATCCCCTGTTACAAAATTGCCGAAAACGAAAGCTGTTTTGCCTTCCTTGATATCATGCCCCTGGAAAAAGGCCATGTCCTTGTGGTTCCGAAAAAGGAAGTGGATTATATTTTTGATTTGGATAATGATACGTACAACGAACTATGGAGTTTTTCTGCTCAAATAGCAAAAGCTATCGATAAGGCAATTCCCTGTAAAAGAGTTGGAGTAGGGGTGGTCGGACTAGAAGTTCCTCATGCGCATATTCACCTTATCCCCTTAAACTCCGGCGCTATAAATTTCTCCAATCCAAAATTGAAATTAGATCCTGACGAGTTTGAAGCAATTGCCGTGGCGATCAGGATGGCACTTGGAAATTAAATTTCCCGGCCCGGATTTTCTTTCAGGAATTTTTTCCATCCCGATTTTTTTCCGGAAGAGCTTAATGGGTTTCCATTTTGCATGGCATGACACACCGCAGCAGCTAATCCGTCTGTAGCATCCAGATTTTCAGGAATTTCCTTTAACAACAGCATGGATTTCAGCATACCCGCAACCTGTTCCTTGGATGCATTCCCGTTTCCGGTAATCGATTGTTTTATTTTTTTTGGAGAATATTCAAAAACAGGAACCTCCCTGATCAGGGCAGCCGCAATGGAAACTCCCTGAGCCCTTCCCAGCTTGAGCATAGATTGAACATTTTTTCCGAAAAATGGAGCTTCAATGGAAAACTCATCGGGCTTGTGAAGTTCCACCAATTTTAAAGTAGATTCAAAAATTTCCCGAAGCCTTCCCACAGAGGTAATTTCTGAATTAAAACGAACAATGCCAAAATCGAGCAATTTTATTTTACCCGAAACCTGCATAATGGCACCGAACCCCATTATATTGGTGCCCGGATCAACCCCCAGAATTACCTTTTCCCTTACTGCCATTTATATGTATTTTTATCCCGCGGGTTTGTATGAGAGCATTATTCACTAAAAATACGCTACTTTTTTTTAAATGGGCTTTTGTAGGCGCAATTTGGTCCTGGATTGCCCTTAAAATTCTGCGTCACCCGCTCGACAACCCCATACTCCTTCTTGGAAAAGCCTTTTTGTTTGAAAATGGAGTTTTAATTTTTTCCCTTTTCCTTGGTCTTGCCTTCCTTAATTGGGCTCTGGAAGGCCTGAAATGGAAAGTAATTTTGTCTTCTCACTCCCCGGTTCCCTTTTCTTTGGCGTTCAAATCTGTTTTGGCAGGGGCCGCTTCCGGGATTTTTACGCCTAATCGAATAGGCGAAATTTTTGGCCGTTTGTCCGTTTTGCCATCCCGGTTTTTATTGAATAATATAATTCCCTTTGGAATGATATCCTCCTTTTCGGCACTGCTGGTAACAGGAACCTTCGGCTGGTTTGCCCTGATTTTCCTGCCTGCCTTTTTTCATGAGTTCAAGCCTGAAAATACGGGCTCACTGGAATTGTTGGTTTCCGTAGCCTCATATGCCCTGGTGGCGTCTGTGATTTTACTCTGGATTTTTCTCCTTGTGTTACGCCCCCGATTCATGAATAAATTCAAAGCTAAATGGTTGCAGAACCTGGCCCATTTCAGAGCATTTTCAATCCGGACCTGGACCCTGGCTTTTACGATCTCCTTTCTCAGGTATTTGATTTTCTTTTTTCAAACCGCCCTGGTTTTGTACTGGTTTGGAATTGTTGGTTTTAGTCCGGGATCCTTTTTGCTTATTCCTGTTTTTTTCTTTTGTATTTCCCTCCTCCCCGGATTTTTTTTATCCGACCTTGGAATTCGGGGAAGCATAGCTCTTTTTGTGTTTTCTATGGTAAGTGATGACTCACCGGCTATCCTTCTTGCTGTATTTTTAATCTGGTTGGTAAATATCGGATTGCCCGCCTTGGTGGGAACCTATTTCATCTCTTCCCTAAAGTTAAAATCCAAAGATTGATGACCGACTTCCTTATTTTTTTGGGTGTATCGGTTTCATGTATTTATGCCATGATTTTTTTGTTTGCCGTAATTGGATTTTTTAAGCCGGCTTCCTCTGTAAAATCCAATGCTGATGTTCAGGTGGGTGGAATTTCACTGCTAATTCCTTTCCGTAACGAGGCCGGGTCATTGCCCATACTTTTTGATTCCCTGAAAAAAATTGAATTCAAAGGCGACTGGGAAATAATTTTCATTAACGATCACTCCTCCGATGAGGGTCCCGTTTTCATTCAGGAAAATTCCGGTTCCTTACCTGCTCCTTTACGTGTAATAAATCTGGACCCGGATTCAAAGGGAAAAAAAATGGCCATTGCAAAAGGAGTAAAAGGCTCCCAATTCCCGAATATTTTAGTTTCCGACGCCGATTGTGTACTGCCCCCTGATTTTTTACATGCTTCAAATGAGGGCTTTAAAAAAGGATTCGATCTTTTTTTTGGCCCTGTTTTTCTCAAAGGAAACCCTTTTCGTCCCGTTCAGGAACTGGAACAGGGAGCGCTTACCGTTTTGGGTCTTGGATTGGGGAAAATGGGAATTCATGTTTTGGGTTCCGGGGCCTTTATGGGGTTTAAATCTTCGTTTTTCGTGGAGGCCCGGGGATATCAGGGAAATGAAGCCATCGCCTCCGGGGATGATATGTTTCTGCTCAGCGCCGCAAAAAGAATGGGAAAAAAAATAGGCCGGTTAAATCCCCGAAAGGGCCACCAACTAACCGAAGGTTGTAGCGGAATAAAAGAGTATTTCGCCCAAAAGGTCAGATGGGCAGGCAAAGTACATTTTTTAAACGATAAGCAAATTTCCGGACTGGGAATGCTCTGGGTTTTGAATTATGTTTTCCTTCTGGTAATTCCAATTATTTTCCTGCTGGGCAAATCAACCCATTTACCGGTTGTTTTCATTTTTGGAATAAGGCTTTTTTTTGACTTTTTGTTAGTATTTTTGGCCTCGCTGGTAAGAAAGAGAATTTTTGTTCTGCTTTGGTTTATTCCTGCATGGATACTGATTTTTTTTTCCTACCCAATGATAATTGGTTTGTTAATTTTTTCGCATAAAACTACCTGGAAGGAAAGACCCCTGATTTTTGGAAAATAATAGCCGACATATTAAATCGAAATCCTTAACCGTCCAGGCCTGGTACCGGATTAAAAAAAATAAGCTTGCCGTGTTTGGAATGGTAATCATTGGGATTGCTATTCTTATTGCCCTGTTAGGACCAAACATTACGCCCGATAGTACTCCCGAAGCAAACCTTGTTGTTTCCGAACTTCGCGAAAAGGGCCCCGGATTTACAATGAAATTTTTGCTGGTCAAAAAGAATATCGATGAAGATCAATCCGGATTCTTCTCCAAATTTTGGTTCGGCTATCCCAGTAAATATGATCATAAACCCATTAATTCGTACAACTTTTCCGGAGGAAAGGTGTTGTTTGATCCCTACGTGGGCGATGCCGTGGCCTCTCACCAAAAAATTCCTGTAAGCTTAATAGATGTGGTTTATGCCCTGGATGATTCCAAGCCTCAAGTGCTGGATTCAATCAATCAGGTATTTACCGTTTACGAAAGGGGGAATCCCAATCCAATTACCATTTCCTTTACCGAATTGGAAAAGAAGATAGAAAAGGAAAATATCATCACTAAAACTTATTTGTTGGGAACCGATCAATTGGGTCGTGACATGCTGAGCCGGCTTATGCTGGGAACCCGGGTTTCGCTTTCCGTGGGCCTTGTTTCCGTGATTATTTCAGTGTTTATTGGTTTGATGATGGGAGCCATTTCCGGATTTTTCAGAGGTTGGGTTGATGATCTGATTATGTGGGTAATTAATGTGGTGTGGTCTATTCCAACCCTGCTGCTGGTAATTGCCATTACCCTGGCTCTTGGAAAAGGACTGGTTCAGGTTTTTGTTGCAGTAGGTTTAACCATGTGGGTTGACGTGGCGAGGGTGGTTCGCGGACAAACCCTCAGTCTTCGGGAAAAGGAATTCGTAGAAGCCGGGAAAGCGCTTGGGTTTACCAACTTCAGAATTATTTTCAATCACGTTATGCCCAATGTGATGGGTCCTGTAATTGTAATTTGTGCCGCTAATTTTGCCAATGCCATTTTGATCGAAGCCGGACTCAGCTTTTTGGGAATCGGGGCTCAACCCCCTATGGCAAGCTGGGGCGCCATGATTAACGACCATCGTCAGTTTCTTTTTACAGAATCCTCCTATCTGGCCATCGTTCCCGGATTGGCTATTATGCTCATTGTATTGGCATTTATGCTCGTAGGAAACGGGCTTCGCGATGCCATCGATGCCAAAGCCCTCGATGAGGAACAGGCAATGGGTTACTAAAACGGCAAATCATCATCCGACAGCGGACCGGGAGGAGGCACTTCCGGAGTAGGAATAGGCTTGGGCTCCTGACTGGTTTTGCTGCTACTTTCGTTTCCACCTTCCCGCTCAATTCTCCAGGCCTCAATAGAATTAAAATACTTAATGTTTCCCGTTTTATTGTCCTTCCACTCCCGACCCTTTAAATTAAAATTGACCTTAATCCTGTCCCCGGGCTTATAGGATGAAATCAATCCGCACTTGTCCTGAATCAGTTGAAACAATATCTGCTGGGTAAAAGACCCGTCGGCAACCGTTAATACAAACTCCCGCTTTTTGAACCTTTCGTTGATTTGCTGTTCGGGAAAAATTTCCTTTATTTCGCCTGTGATGGTAAACATGTTATTTTTTTTGACAAAAGTAGTTTTTTGATCCGAAAACTATAAACTTTATCTCCTGAAAAGAATTCCACTGCTGTTTATTTGCTTGTCGGCTATCATTGCCGTATGGACTTCCTCCAATATTAATTGGGGGAAAGAACATTGGAAGCGAATTGTAATTTACGATGCCATAGGGTATTATTCCTACCTCCCGGCCTGGTTCATTTACCAGGATATGGACTTCGGGTTTCAAAAGGCCATTGAGGAAAAATATTACTCCGATCACTTTAAGTACAACTATACCCTTAATTATAAGGGAGCTGTTTTGAACAAATATCCCCCCGGAGTTGCCCTGCTCCAGGCACCATTTTTTGCAGTTGCCCATTTTTTTGCCGATGAAAAGGATGGATTTTCGAAGCCCTATCAGATAGCTGTAAACATGGCCGGAATTTTTTATTTCCTGGCGGGGGCTCTGCTCTGTTTTAGTTTGTTAAACAGATTTAAAATTCCGGTTCTTCATCAATTTTGGGCTGTCCTTGCCACTTGTTTTGGAACCAATTTGTTTTATTACGTTATACTTGAACCGGGCATGAGCCATGTCTATTCATTCTTTCTCGTGGCCGCTTTTATTAACCTGATTCTATATATAAAAAGTAAAAATTCCACCTCGCCCTTTTCCCTCTGGCTTCTGGCCGGAATTGTTTTTGGATTAATCGTTGCCGTCAGATACATAAACTTTTTTTCAATCCTCCTGATTCCTGTGTTTTTTACCCTCAGGGAATTGCGGACCTCTTTCATTTCCTTTAAGGCTTTTTTGGGTTTTTCGGTGGGAACCGCCCTCGTATTGGCTGTTCCTGTTTTTGTTTTTTGGAATCGAACCGGGGAGTTTTTTGTAGATACTTATATCAATTAAATATTTTACTTTTTTAAAATGAAAAATCAATCACATACATATTAAGATTAATACTAATACTTATTATTAGTCAATTAAAGGTATGAAGATTAGCCTAATTTACAAATTATTAGAAATGTTTAAATA
>ERZ869936.612-NODE-612-length-32025-cov-33.664654_pt1 | contig 32025 bp, 22 predicted proteins | sample MGYA00520876_ERZ869936 | MGnify/ENA primary metagenome ERZ869936 (study PRJEB32218, sample SAMN09650985) | biofilter metagenome | isolation source: enrty point of leading RO module | place: Saudi Arabia: Thuwal, RO plant located on Red Sea | collected 2016-02-17 ... | reverse complement strand
GCGGGCAGCGTCAGCTCGAGGATCGCCGTCCCGAGCAGTTTACCCTGGGTGTCGATGCGAAGCGACTGGCTGGCTCCGCCGCCGAGACCGTTCTCCAGCAGGAAGTTGAACGCCCACAGCTTCGGCAACTCGTAACGCACGACGTTCGTCGCGCCCAGCGAGACAAAGTAGTCGGCCACCCGCTCGGCCGTGAGCTCTCGGGCCAGGTAGTCGTAGGCCGCGGAACTGCGGGCGACCACGCCGATGTTGGCATGATTTCCCTTGTCGCCGCTGCGGGCCGTGGCCAGGCGACGGAGCGTGATCGAGTTCTCGGCGGCAGGCAAGTCGAGGTTTCCTTCTGTGCTTTCTGTGGGGATCGACTTCAGGTGGTCCAGTCGGCGGCCGGCCTCACATCGACGCGCGGCTCGACGGCGCTCTTCGGCACCAGTGTCGGCCAGTAGGCGAACACCGGCCGCACCTGGGGACGCCCCTGAGCATAGCCGGCAATGCCCGCGGGGCCGCCCGTGATCAGCGGAGCCAGCTCTTTGGCAAATCGCTCGACGGCGGCGCGACGAGGATCGCGGACCGCAAGCCGCAGCACGACTTCGCGAATGTCCTGCCGCGCGTCGTCCGCTTCGCCGTGCAAACCCGGAACCCCGTCGCCCGTGCCGAGCAGCTCGCGATGCGTCGCCGCGAACTGGACGCCGGCATGGGCGAGCCGCGCGAAGACAATGTCGGCCGCCGCGGCGGCCTTGTCCACGCAGTCGCGACCATAGACGACCAGCTGCCCGGCCGCCGTGTAGCCGTCGGCATAGGCCAGCGAGACCTTGTAGTCGTCCGGGGCGGCTTGTCCGCGGGCGCCGGTGAGCTGAACGCGATCGTCGCCCACCTCGGCGAGTTCGACGGTGGTGAAATCGACCACCACGTCGGGCGTCGCGTAACACGTAGGGTCCCCAATCTCGTAGACGAGTTGCTCGCTGACCGTGCGACGATTGACCACGCCGCCGCTGCCCGCGGGCTTGGTAATCACGCAGGAACCATCGCGCTTGATCTCCGCGATCGGATAGCCCGGGTCGGTCAGGTCGCACGATCCCCATTCGGTCGCATAGCCGCCGGTGGCCTGGGCACCGCATTCGATGACGTGCCCCGCCACACTTCCCGCGGCCAACGTGTTCCAGTCGTCCCACGACCAACCGTATTCATGCGCGGCCGGACCCAGGCACAAGGCGGCGTCGGCCACTCTGCCGGTCAGCACCACCCGGGCATCGGCCGCCAGGGCCTCGACGATCGGGGCCGCACCCAGATAGGCATTCGCGCTGACGATGGGGGCCTCCAGCTTCGCGATCGGCTCGTCCGTATCGAGATTCGTCAGCGGACAGCCGGCGGCCTTCAGTTCGTCGATCCGCTCGGCCAGATCGTCGCCGGTGACGACCCCGATCGGCACGTGGCCGAGCTTGGCCTCGACCAGCACTTGGCCCACCGCCGCGGCGGCCGCGGGGGGATTCAGCCCGCCGCCATTGGTGACCAGATGAAGCTCTTCCTGCGCAGCGAGGGCGGGCGTCAGACTCCGCGCGACGTTGATCAGATCGCCGGCGAAGCCGAGTTGCGGGTTCTTTTGCCGCTGTCGGGCCATGATCGACAGCGTCAACTCGGCCAGATACTCGAGCGTGAGATAGTCGACCTCGGCCGCCTCGACCAGTCGCCGTGGCGCGTCGATGTTGTCGCCCAGGAAGCCAGCGGCGTTAGCGATGCGAAGCGTCACGGCCATGCGCGGCGACGCAGCGCCGCGATCCGAGGAAAACTACACCTGAAATACGCCGACGCGAAACGGCTCGATTTCGACGTGCCGCGTGGCGACCTCCAACGCGAGCGTGAGCGTGTCGCGGGTCTCGGCGGGATCGATAATCACGTCGACCCAACCTCGCGAGGCCCCGTGGCGGACGTCGGTTTGCCGGTCGTAATCGCCCTTCACCTTGTCCCGCAGGGTGGCCAATTCTTCGGCGTCGACGTCGTGGCCCTGTCGTTGAAGACTTTTCACGGTGATGTCCAGCAGCGTCGAGGTCGCTTGATCGGAACCCATCACCGCACACCGCGCCGTCGGCCAGGCAAAGATGAACCGCGGGTCGTAGGCCTTGCCGCAGAGGGCATAGTTGCCCGCGCCGAACGAGCCGCCCACGATCACGGTGATCTTCGGCACGCGACTGTTGCTGATCGAGTTGACCATCTTGGCGCCGGCCCGAATGATGCCGTCGTGCTCGCTGTCGCGACCGACCATAAACCCGTTGACGTCCTGGAAGAAGAGGATCGGCAGCCAGTCCTGGTTGCAATTCATGATGAAGCGGGCCGCCTTTTCGGCGCTCTCCACATAGAGCACGCCGCCGAATTGGATCGGCCCATCGGCCGGCTTTACCGCGTGGTGCTGATTGGCCACGATGCCGACCGGAAAGCCGTTGATGCGGGCCGTTCCGCAGACCACGGTTTGTCCATACTCGGGGCGATACTCGTCGAACGTGTCGGCGTCGACGATGCAATCGAGCACCTCGCGGACTTCGTAGTCCTGTCGCCGGTCGGGACTGACGAGGTCGTACAGATCGGTGCCGGGCCGCTTGGGCGAACTGGCCGCACCCCGCGAAAACGGTGGCGGCGGATTCGGGTCGTCGGGTCCGATCAGCGCGGTCAGGCGGCGCAGCCGCTCGATACAGGCTTCGTCGTTGGGCTCGCGGAAGTCGATCGTTCCACTGATCGAGGCGTGCATTTCGGCCCCGCCCAGGTCCTCGTGCGAGACCTCCTGTCCGATGGCACTCTTCACGAGCGCAGGGCCGGCCAGGTAGAGGCCCGAGCCTTCGGTCATCAGCAGCTTGTCGCAGAGCACCGGCAAATAGCCGCCGCCGGCGACGCAGTTACCCATGATCGCGGCCATTTGGTTGACCCCGGCGGCCGAGAGGACCGAGTTGTTGCGGAAGATCCGCCCGAAGTCGTCCTCGTCGGGAAACACGTCTTCCTGCAGGGGCAGGAACACGCCGGCCGAATCGACCAGGTAGATGACCGGCAGGCGGTTGGTCAAGGCGATCCGCTGGGCGCGCAGCACCTTCTTGGTCGTGGCGGGGAAGAACGCGCCGGCCTTCACGGTGGCGTCGTTGGCCACGATCAGGTGGCGGCGGCCGGCCACGGTGCCGATCACGGCCACCACACCGGCGCCGGGGGCCCCGCCGTATTCGCCATACATCTGCCAGGCCGACCAGAGGCCAAGCTCGAGCCGCGGCGTGTCGGGATCGACGAGTCGCTCGATTCGCTCGCGGGCGGTGAGGCGACCCTTGGCGTGCTGCCGCTCGATCGACTTGGGGCCGCCTCCCAGGGCGATCTGCTCTTCTTGCTGCCGAAAGTCGGCGGCCAATTCGCTCAAGGATGGCGTGGATGAACTCATGCGCTTGGGTTGCCGTGGCGGGACGGATCGCAGCGGGTCAGGTTTCGGCAAGACAACCACCCGCTCGCCGACGTTGCCAAAACACAACGATCGCCGCCGGCGACGGGGCTCGACTCGGCCCCTGCCGAATCGGCGTAAGTGATTTATCAGTTATCGGTTGCGCTAATGCAAGGGGCCGGCTCGGTGAGCCTTGGCACTCGATCTGCTGATTCTGGCCACACGCCCCACAAGCCACTCGCGCCGCCACGTTGAGCCGTGCCGCGCCGCACCCCGGAGGAGTTCAGCCTTGGCCAAACGAACCACCACGAAAGTCGTCAACGGAGCAAACGGAACCCACGGCAAGGGAGCGTCGTCGGCCAAGACCGCCGCAGCGGCCAGCGACCACGACGAGCTGGAACTGAAGAACGGCAACACGGATGCAGACGCCGACTTCGAAGAAGAGGCCGAAGAGGAAGAGGTTGACGTCTACGAGTATCGCAAAGCCCAGGTCGGCGGCGCCGTGATCTCGACCGAGGATCCGGTACGGATGTACCTGATGCAGATGGGCGAAATCTCGATGCTCAACCGCGAAGAAGAGATCGCCGCCGCCGTGGAGATCGAGCGCTGCGATCGCGGCTATCGCGACTCGATGCTGGCCTCCGACTTCATGCTTCACGGGGCAATTCGCCTGCTCGAGAAAGTGCGCGACGGCGAACTGCGGATCGACCGCACGATCGAGGTTTCGGTGACCAACATCGCGGGCAAGAAGAGTATCATGAAGCGGATCGATCCCAACGTGACGACCGCCCTGGCGCTGCTTCGCCAGAACCGCGCGGACTTCGCCGTGGCGATCAGCCGCACCAAATCGCGCCAGCGTCGCCTGACCGCCTGGCGGAACATCGTCCGCCGCCGGATGAAGGTCGTACGCCTGGTTGAAGAGCTCGATCTGCGGATCAGCAAACTGCTGCCCATCCACGAGAAGCTCCGCGAGATCAACGACCGTATGCAGGCGATTTCGGCGCAGCTGATCGAGATCGATCGCCAGCGAAATGCCGCCATCCTGGGAACCAGCGAAGACGAATTGCGGGCCGAGCTCCGCTACCTGATGAGAATCACGCTCGAATCGCCGACCACACTCCGCCGCAGCGTCAAACGGACGCTCCGCTGGCAAGGCGAATTCGACGCGGCCAAGCGGGTCCTTTCCGCCGGCAACCTGCGACTGGTGGTCTCGATCGCCAAGAAGTATCGCAACCGCGGCCTCAGTTTTCTCGACCTGATTCAGGAAGGCAACACCGGCCTGATGCGAGCGGTCGAAAAGTTTGAACACGCCCGCGGCTACAAGTTCTCGACCTATGCCACCTGGTGGATTCGCCAGGCGATTACGCGGGCCATTGCCGACCAGAGCCGCACGATTCGCGTGCCGGTGCACATGATCGACGCGATGAGCAAGGTGCGCAACATGACCCGCGAGCTGGTTCAAGAGCTTGGTCGCGAGCCGACCGTGGAAGAGATGTCGAAGGCGACCGGCCTGTCGCTCGACGATACGCGTTGCATCGTGAAGATGGTGCGGCAGCCGCTCTCGCTCGACCAACCGGTGGGCGATCACGAAGAAAGCTACTTCGGCGAGTTCCTGGAAGATCATCGCGACGAGGATCCGCTGGTCGACGTGACCCAGCAGACGCTTCGCAGTCGGATCGAAGATTGTCTAGCGACGCTCAGTCACCGCGAGCGAGAGATCTTGCGTCTTCGCTACGGTTTGGCCGACGGCTACAGTTACACGCTCGAGGAAGTGGGCCAGATCTTTTCGGTTACCCGCGAACGCGTGCGACAGATCGAGGCCAAGGCGGTCCGCAAACTCCAGCAGCCCGCCCCCACGCGATCGCTAGCAAGCTTCATTGACGGCCTGGAATTGCCGGCGGTCGACCCGACGCCCGGCAGCCCTGCCTAGGCGACGCGAGGCGACTTCCCCACGCGGCGGACGCCCCGGACGCGGGCCGACCAGGCGGCGGGCTCGTCGTTGTCCCCTCTCGGACGGCGGGCTAAAATACGGCTTCCGTCCGCTTGCCCTCCGCGCGCATCGACGATCCTGGGGTCTTCACTGGGGGGCTTCACTGGGGGTCGACGCGCCATCCCGCTCGCCTCCTCCGCCACCGCTCGACATGCTTCGCGTCTCGCTCCTTGCCAGCAGTCTGCTGCACGCCGCGCTGATCGGCGGTCTGTACGTTTGGCGGCCGCTGGTCAACTCGCCCGAGATTCGCTACGCGGTGGCCCTGGGCGAACCGGTTTCGATCACGTTGCCGCCCCCGACGCCGGCCGAGCGCGATGTGGAAGAGCTCGAACCACCGGAGGAAACGACCGACGTCAAGATGTCGGCCGACGAGATGCCGGAGATGCCCGCCCGTCCGCCAGCGGTTACCGTTTCGCTGCCCGAGGAGAAACCGGTTGCCGAACCGCCACCGGTCGAGTTGGCGGCAATCGAACTGGAGCCGGTCACGGAATTGCCGGATCTGGAAGCGGCGCCCGAACCTTCGCCCGAGGACTTTGCCGATCTGCCCAATGTGTCTCCGCCCGCCACGCCGACGAACACGCCCCCGCAACAGGCAAACGCGGTCGGCGCTCGCGTCGATCAGCTTCCGCAGAAGTTGCCGAACAATCCTCCACCCCTGTATCCCGCCGACGCGCTGCGCGGCCGTTGGGAAGGTCGCGTGATGATTCGCGTCACGGTCACGACCGACGGCACGGTCCGCAATGCCAGCATCTATCGCTCGTCCGGCTGGCGGAGTCTCGACGCGGCCGCGCTGGGCGCGGTGACGAACTGGCGCTTCTCGCCCGCCCGTCGCGCCGGCCAGGCGGTCAACCACGAGGTCGTCGTGCCGGTGCGGTTCTTCTTCGGGCAAGGCTAGACGTCTCTTGTCGACGCCTCTCGGCGACGTCCCTTGTCGAAGTCTCTCTTCGACGGCGCGAACGCGAGACCGAGTTGAGCAGCGCGCTAGCTACCACGCGGGCGGCTGGCCGCCACGCTGGCGGCAACCGCCCGCAGTGACAGCGTGCCGACGGGCTGCCAGCGCCGCTGGGTTTGTGCTATCGCTTTGCCGATTTCGGGTTTACGTTCCGCCGTCGGCGCGCCGAAGAAGCTATGTGGGGGGGCCGCATGATCGGCATGGTCCTCAAGCTTTACGCAATGCCGAAACTCCGAGACGCGCGGATCCGTTGATCATGCTTCGATTGTACGTGCTTTTGGCGCTGCCGCTGGCGGTCTGCCTGGCGCTCGCTCTGCCCGCGTTCGCCTCTGCGCAGGACGACGACTCGTCGGACGATTTGCCCTCGTCCGACCTGCCCTCGTCCGATTTGCCCGTGCTGCCCGACACCGAAGTCGAGGCCGATCCCGACACGACCGACGGCGGCGGCCAGGACTTCTTCGACGATTTCGGCCCCTCGAACATCGTGACCGACGGATCGGTCTTCGATAGCGGACCGGTCGACGGCTATCGGGCCGAGTCGTCGACTTCCGGCTCGATCATCGATCTGCCCGACGCCGATCTGCCGGCGACCGTGAACGTCATTCCTCGCGATGTACTGGACGACCAGATCTCGCTCGACCTGACGGACGTGATTCGCAACGCCGGCGGCACGACTCCGGCCGGCGACATCTTGTTTCCCGACCGCATCTTTCTCCGCGGCCTGGAAGTCGGCTCGCGAAACTTTCGCAAAGACGGCTTTCTCGATCCCACGTTCGTGCCCCGCGACTTTCAGAACGTCGAGCGGGTCGAGATCCTCAAGGGTCCCGCCTCGGTGCTCTATGGCTCGGGTGACCCGGCGGGCATCGTCAACGTGATTACCAAGAGCCCTGTGCTCGACCGCTTCGCCGATTTCGGCTTCACGTTTGGTTCCTTCGAGCAGTCCCGTTTCGTGCTCGATGCCAATGGCTACACGCGGTCGGGCAACGTGCTCTATCGTCTCAATGCGGCCCAGGAAGACAGAAACAGCTTTGTCGACTTCGAAGGGCTTACCCGAACGCAAATCTCGCCGGCGGTCACCTGGCTGCTGGACGACGATACCTCGCTGACCTGGAAGGGCGAGTGGCACCGGCACAACACGCTCGGCTTTCAGGGCACGCCCGCGGTCAGCGGCGACCCGTTGTTCCTGCCGCCGAGCACGTACCTGGGCGAGCCGGCCAATGACTTCTTCATGGCCGAAGAATTTCGTCAGTCGTTGGTGCTGCGTCGGCAAATCAACGACGACTGGTGGTACCGCATCGGCGGCTACTCGCTGTTCTACGACTTTCCCAATTCGACGACGGCGGCCGCGGTGCTCACGCCGGCGGTGCTGCCGCCGACGTTCTTCGAGCGTACCCAGAACGACGGCCTCCTCTCCGAAGAGGAGTCGCACTCGATGATCGCCAACCTGGCGGGCGAGTTCTGCCTGGGCGGGTTTCTGCACAAGGCATTGTTCGGTGTCGAGTACACCTATTTCGACTCGGCGACGTCCTTCGCCAGCAACGGCTTGTTCGTGCCCATCGATGGCGCCGCGCCGGTCTACACCGATCCGCCGGGTGTGCCTCTGTTCTCGGCCGACTTTCCGGTCTTCCGCCAGGAGGCCTTTGGCGGCTACCTGCAGGACATCGTCGAGTTGACGCCGACCTTGCAACTGATGGGTGGGGTCCGCTTCGATACGCTCGACTTCCAGTTCGAGCGCGACGTCGGCTTCGGTCCGGTTGAAACCGACGAGACGTTCGACAACGTGGCCCCGCGGGGCGGCATCGTCTATCAGCCCTTCGCCGACGAGTCGCTGGCGTTCTACTATTCCTACGCGCGGTCGTTCGTGCCGCCCAGCGGAGGTGTGTTCCTCAATAGCGACATCTTGCCGATCGTCGGCGAGACTCACGAGTCGGGCGTGAAGGCCGAGCTGATCGACGGGCTCTCGCTCACGGCGGCCGGCTTCTTCGCGCGCCGCGAGAACGACGCCTTCAACCTCACTTCCATCACCCTGGTGCAGGTGGGCGAAGTCCGCAGCCAGGGCGCCGAGTTGAACCTGATCGGCGACATCACCGACGCCTGGAGCATAATTGCCAACTACACCTACACCGATGCGGTGTTGTCCGATCCCGATCCTACGTTCGACGGCAATCGTGCCCGCAATGTGCCGTACAACTCGGCCAACTTGTGGACGCGGTACGACTTCTACTGCGACTGCTGCCAGACGATGGGAGCGGCCCTGGGGCTGGTCTATCTGGGCAACCGCCCGGCCGACTTGGAGAACGATTTGTTCTTGCCGGGCTTCACGCGTTGGGACGCGGGCGTCTACTATCGCCGCGGCCAACTGGGGGCGAGCGTCTACCTGGAGAATCTGTTCGACATTCAGTACGCGGCCAGTTCGGTGAACGAGCTGCAGATCTTCCAAGGCGCGCCGTTCAACGTCCGCGCGACGTTGCAGTACTACTATTAGAGCGCGATCAGGGCGCGCCCTACGAAGCCCGGTGGACCTCGCGGAGCACGCGGGCGGTCGCCTCCGAGCGATTGAGCACGTAGAAGTGGATGCCCGGCACGCCGGCGTCCAATAACTCCTGCACCTGGCGACTGGCAAACTCGACGCCGACATCGACTTGGGCGGCGGCGTCGTCGCCACAGGCGGCCAGGGCCTCGCGAAAGTCGTCGGGCAATCGCGCCCCGCAGAGGCTCGCAATCCGCTCGATCTGCTTAAAGCTGATCACCGGCAGCAAACCCGGCACCAAGGGGGCATCGATGCCGAGCGCGTCGCACGAATCGCGAAAGCGAAAGAAGTCGGCGTTGTCGTAAAACAGTTGCGTGATCACCACGTCGCCGCCGGCGTCGACCTTCCGCTTGAGGTTCTCCAGGTCGGCTGCGGGGCTGGTCGCCTCCTGGTGCGTTTCGGGATAGCCGGCCACCGCGATCCCCAGTTCGGAGAACTCGGCGTCGATCATCTCGACCAGGTCGACCGCAAAGCGAAAGCCGCCCGCGACCGGCTTGAATTCGGTCTCTCCCTGCGGCGGATCGCCACGCAAGGCGACGATGTTCCCGATGCCTCGCGACTGGGCCTCTTGAAGATAGGTGCGCAGCTCATCGGCCGTTGCTCCCACGCAGGTCAGGTGCGACGCCACCGGCAACTGATAACGTTCGTGCACCTGGGAGATGATCGACAGCGTCTTGTCGCGGGTCGAGCCGCCCGCCCCATACGTACAGGTGATGAACGAGGGCTCGAACTCGATCAACGTGTCGACGTGTCGGAACAGGGCCGTCTCGCCCGCGTCGGTCTTGGGGGGAAAGAGTTCGAAGGAGAGCCCGAACTTGCCGGGTCCATAGGCAGCGCCGATATTCATTGCGGTGCGGAATCCTTGGGGTGGATCGGGGTGGGGTTGTTCGCCGCGTTCAAGCCGATCGTTGCCGCTCAAATCGCCAATGGGCTCAAATCGCCAATGGGCTCAAGTCGCCAATGGGCTCAAGTCGCCAATGGGCTCATATCGCCAGCGGGTCGTCGGTCAGGGTGTCTTCCAGGGCGTCGCGTTCGCCGCGGGTCAGCTCGAATACGCTTTCGATCAAGGCCACGTCGCAGGGCCGCTGCTCGACGCCCCGCCGGGCAAAGGCCCGACCCTGAATGGCCGCCATGATTCGCGGTGGGACCTCCGAGACCTGACCGAAGCTCCGTGCATAGTTTACAAAACCGGGCACGTTCCGCGTGATGTAACCGTAGAGCATACTGCAAACGCCGATAATCTTGCCCGTGAAGATCGAGGTGTTGATGGCCGTCTTCGTGTAATCGCCCACGACACAGCCCATGAACTGCATCTCCGTGGCGACGCGCTCGTGGCCGTGGTAGCTCATGCCGATCTTGCCGTAGGTGTTCTTCAGATTGCTGTTGCTGGTACCGGCCCCCAGATTGACCCAGCTGCCGAGGTAGCTGTGTCCGAGGAAGCCGAGGTGCTGCTTATTGCTGTAGGGCTCGATGATCGATTCGCTGACCTCGCCGCCCACCTTGGTCGTGTGGCCCAGGGCAACGTGGTTCTTGATGCTGGCGTGCTCGTTGACCCGTGCGCCGCGTCCCAGGTGCAGCGGACCTTTGAGATAGGCGAACGCGCCCACGTGGGCCTCCTCTTCGAGGACGATCGGGCCGGCCGAGGTGTCGGTGACGACCTGCGGTCCGAGCGTCGCCCCAGCGGCCAGGAACACTCCGTCGGCGGCTTGTTCATAGGGACCCTCGCCGATCCGCAATTCCAGGTTCTCGGCAAAGATCTCGGCGTGATGCCTGATCAGGTCATGGGGATACGTGAGCAGCGTGAGCTCGCCGCCCAAGGCCGGCAGCTCGAGCGCGGCCAGCTGGCGATTCAACTCCGCATAGCCGAGGCCCAAGAACTCGCCCGCTCGTGCCGAATCGACGAGTGCGGCGGCGAGCACCGGCCCGTGATGCAACACGCCCGGCGTGCCCGCCGCGATCAGTCGCGAAAGCTCGACAAGCGTCCAACTGGCCGGCAGCAGGCGCGCGTTGAGCAGCAACAGGGGGGCCTCGTCCAGCTCGTCGTCGGGGAAGTCGCACGCGGCGACCTGTGCCAGGTGCGGCTGGACAACGTAGGCGGTGGGCCGACCGAGCCGCGCGACCAGTTCGGCCAGGCAGAAGCTGCCGCAACGGATCGTGAACGCGGGCCGCGTCAACGTCATGGGACGCAGCAGGGCAACGCCTTTGTCTTCGAAGAGCAGGATGTTCATCGCGTCAGCTCATTCCGCGCCAAGATCGTCCGCACCAATATTCGCGCGCCAGGTTCGCGCGCCAGGCTCGCCCGCGTCGTGTCGCGCGCTCAGCCACTGCTTTTATCATCGCTCGAAATGCCGCGCTTCGCCATCATGGCCTTCTTGATTTCCGCCATGATCTCCGGCCGTTCGCGCAGCGCGACAACCACCCGACGCTGTCGATACTTCCGTCCGCTGGCCGTGTCGGCGTCCTCTTCCACCGGCAAGAGTCCCTCGGATTCCCACTCGCGGGCCATTTCCGGCGCGACCTTCAGCACGGCGGCCAGGTCTTCGATCGTCAGCAAGGGGTCGGCAGACATGCGGAATCCTCGGCGTTGTGGCGTCGCGGCTTTGCGAGAGGCTCGGCTGGGCCTCCCTTCGAATCGGTTTCAGTATCGCCCACGGATGTGGTCGGCGACCTCGTTGGTGTAGAAGTCGGCCAGGGCGCGATGCCGCGCGTCGCCCAACGGTGGCAGCTCGCTGGCGGTGCCGTTCTCGACCACCTGCGACGCACGCCGGGCGCCTGGGATGACCACGCTGACGGCCGGAAAGTCCAAAATCCACCGCATCGCCAGCTGGGCCAGGGTCATCCCCGTCGGTAGCTGCTCGCGCAGCTGCTCGACCAGTTCGACGCCTTTGGCCAGCGGCAATCCGGCGAAGGTCTCGCCGACGTTGAAGTGATCGCCGTCGCGATTGAAGTTGCGATGATCGTCTGCGGCAAAGGTCGAGTCGGCCGTGAGCTTGCCCGAGAGCAGGCCCGAGGCAAGCGGCAAACGGACGATCAGGGCCACGCCTTTTTCCTGGGCTCGTTCGAAGAGCGTCGTGATCGGCTTCTGCCGGAAGATGTTGAAGATGATCTGCAGTGAGGCGAGTCCTTCTTGCTGCAGGCAGAGCAGGGCCTCGTCCATCGTCTCGACGCTGGCACCAAAGTGGCGGATCTTGCCTTCCTGTTGCAGCGTCCGCAGCCACTCGAACATCTCGCCCTCGCGCATCCGCTCCTCGGGCAGGCAGTGGGTCTGAGTCAGGTCGAGGGCCTCGACGCCCAGGCGCCGCAGCGAAGCCTCGGTGTGCTGACGGAAGCTGGCCAGGGAGAAGTTGTCCGGCCAGCCCGGTTCGGGAAAGCGGCCCAGCTTGGTCGCCACGAAAAGCGAGTCGCCCACGTCGCCGAGGCGCCCCGTGTCCTTCAAGAAGCGACCGATCCGCTCTTCGCTGACCTCCGGGCCGTAGACGTCGGCGGTGTCGAAGAAGGTCACGCCGCTATCGACGGCGGCGGCGAGCACTTCGCGAGCAGAGGCGTCATCGACGGGGCCCCACTGCGAGCCGAGCTGCCAGGTGCCGAGCCCGATCTCCGAAACGGTTCTGCCGGTACTGCCAAAGCTGCGCTGTTTCATCGGATGCCCGAGTTGCTCGATCGCGTGGTTTCACTTGCTACAATGCCTGCCGATGCGGCGACGTGTCATCTTAACCGGTCGCCGTCCGGGTTTCGATGCCGCTTGCGCGCCGCAGTGGCGGAGGCTGCCGCTTGAACTGGCCCCTGATTTACTTGATTAGCGAATGGGTAATCCGCATCGTGGCGGTGCCCATCGTGCTGCGGCGTCGCGGGCCGTCGGCGGCCACCAGTTGGTTGCTGGTGATTTTCTTTCTGCCCTGGTTCGGCTTTGTGCTCTACGTGTTGATCGGCGAGAACCGGTTGCCACGTCGGCGCATCGATCGACAAGCCCTCGCCGCGACACGCCAGCGAATCTTGGCGAGCCTGTCGGCTCAGTCGCCGCACGTCGTTCATCCCGAACTCACGCCGGCGCAGTCCACGCTCGTCCACCTGGTCGAGCGACTCGGCGACAAGCCGATCCTGGGCGGCAACGACAGCGAGGTGTTCACGCACACCGACGAGATGGTCGAGCGGCTGATCGAGGACATCGACGCGGCCACCGATCACATCCACCTGCTGTTCTACATCATCGCCGACGATGCGACCGGCCACCGAATTACCGGGGCGCTGGCCCGGGCGGTCGAGCGGGGCGTGAAGTGTCGGGTGCTGGCCGACCACGTCGGCTCCTGGCAGTTCTTCAAGCGGCTTGCTCCGCAAATGCGCTCTCAGGGCATCGAGCTGTACGCGATGCTGCCGGTCAATCTCTTTCGCCGCACCTTGGCCCGCATGGACCTCCGTAATCATCGCAAGATCGCCGTGTTCGACGGTCGCGTCGCCTATGCCGGCTCGCAGAATCTGGTCAACGCCGACTACGGCACCAAGGACCTGGTCTGGCACGACATGATGGTGCGGTTGACCGGACCGATCGTGCTGCAGCTGCAAAGCGTCTTCGTCGAAGACTGGTTCGCGGAGACGGAGGAGTTGCTCGGCGACGATCGTTACTTTCCCGACTCCCAGGTCCAGGGCGAGGTCGTCGTGCAATCGCTGCCCAGTGGGCCGACCTTTCCCACCGGCAACTACCAACGCATGGTCGTGGCGGCCATCTACGCGGCAACCGAGCAGGTCACGATCACGTCGCCTTACCTGGTGCCGGACGCTCCTTTCTTGCAGGCCATGGAAACAGCCGTGTTGCGCGGCGTACGCGTGTCGGTGATTGTGCCGGCCCGTTGCGATCAGGTCCTGGTGGGTGCGGCGGCCCGCGGCTACTACGAAGCCTTGCTCACGGCGGGCGTGCGGCTCTACCGACACCAACACGGCCTGTTGCATGCCAAGACGATGAGCATCGACGACCAGGTCGCCCTGGTGGGCTCGGGCAATTTCGACATTCGCTCTTTCTATCTCAACTTCGAGCTCAACCTGTTGGTCTACGGCCCGGTCGTGACCCGCGCGCTCCGCGAGGCTCAGGAAGGATACCTCGCCGAGTCGATCGAGTTGACGCTCGACGAGTGGCGACAGCGGCCTTGGTATAAGGACATCCTCGACAACTCGGCCAAACTGCTGAGCCCCTTGCTGTAGGGCAAGAAAACGGGACAGGTCTAATTTCGGCGAAAATTAGACCTGTCCCGATAAAGGCGAGCGGCGTCGCCGCCAGCTACGGTGCGGCCTGCCTCGGCTGCTTGGCTTTGGCCAAGGCCATTTCCAGGAACTCGGGCAATTCGTCCCCCGGGGGATTTCCCACCCTCGTGGCGATTTCGTCGCCGTCCGCGCTGCCGATGTAGAGCATCGGTGCGCCCACGTCGGCGTCGTCGAGGCCGAACTTCTCTTTCACCGGATTGAGTTGATCTTCTTTGTCGACGTAGACGACGAGTTGCACGAACTGTGCAACGAGGTCCTGAATCTCCGCGTCCTCCTTAAGACGCTTCTTCAGGCGCTCGCACGAACCTCAGCCGTGGGCCGTGCCGACAATCATCAGCGGGGCACTCTTCTCGCTCGCCAGGGTGAGGGCCTCGGCCAGCGTGGCGGGGGCGGCGTCGGCGGTTGCCGCACCTCCGGCATCGGCCGCGTCAGGCGACTCGGCGGCCGGCTGCTGACAGCCGATCAGACCAGCCACCAACAGGGCGGCCAACAATTGCAAACGAAGGGTCATCGCTTGGGTGTTCCTTTCTGCCCGCGGCTGATCCGGCGGGCCTCGAGGCGACGGGGCGGGGGACGAACTGGAATGTCCTATGATATCCGACCGGGGCGTGCGGAGTACGTGAATCAGCGTACCGAGGCCGAAGGCTGCCGCCCCGAGCGCGTCCACGGTTCCGCGCTTCCGCGGCGGTCGCTATATTGGCCACTTCGGCTGCCCCAGCGGGGCGAGCGCCGCGAGACGGGCTGAACGCCTTCCCAAGAGGTGGGCATGCGGCGGCTGCAGACCAGCGCAAGCCAATACAGGGGCAAGAGTTTCGCAAATCGAAACGGAGTGGATTGATGGCCTACGAAGTGACCCTGATTACCGGCGACGGCACCGGACCCGAGTTGGCCAACGCCGCCCGCAAGTGTCTCGACGCGACCGGCGTCGCGATCAACTGGGACGAGCAGGCCGCGGGCGTCGACATCATGGAGACGGCCGGCACGCCGATTCCGGACAGCGTGATGGAGAGCGTCCGCCGCACGAAGTGTGCCCTCAAGGCGCCGATCACGACCCCGGTGGGAACGGGCTTTCGCAGTATCAACGTCTATCTGCGTCAGGAGCTGGGGCTGTTCGCCTGCATCCGCCCCTGCAAGCAGTACAAGGGCGTGCGCAGCTTCTTTTCGGAGCTGCCGGTCGATCTCGTCATCGTCCGCGAGAACACCGAGGACCTGTATGCCGGCGTCGAGTTCGAAAAGGGCCAACCGGAGACGAGCAAGCTGATCGAGTTCATCAACGACCTGCCGAGCGACCGCAAGATCAAGACGGGCGGCGACGAGACGGGCGTTTCGATCAAGCCGATCAGTGTCAGCGGGACCGAGCGAATCGTTCGTTGTGCCTTCGAGTACGCGCAGAAGAACGGCCGCAAGAAGGTCACCGCGGTGCATAAGGCCAACATCATGAAGTACAGCGACGGTCTGTTCCTGGCCACCGCGACCGAGGTGGCCAAGGACTTTCCCGACGTCGAGTTCGAGGAGCGCATCGTCGACAACATGTGCATGCAGCTGGCTCAGAAGCCGGAGCTCTACGACGTCATCGTGTTGCCGAACCTGTACGGCGACATCATGAGCGACCTGGGTGCCGGCATCGTCGGCGGCCTGGGCGTCGCCCCGGGCGCGAACATCGGACCCGACGGGGCGGTCTTCGAGGCCACGCACGGCAGCGCCCCGAAGTACAAGGGACAGAACAAGGTCAACCCGACTGCCCTGATTCTCTCCGGCATGCTGATGCTGCAGCACTTGGGCGAGACCGAGGCGGCGCGCCGGCTGGAACAGGCCGTGGCCGACGTGATTGCCGAAGGCAAGGACGTCACGTACGACTTGAAGCCGCATCGCGACGACCCGTCGGCGGTGGGGACCCAGGAAATGGCCGAGGCGATTTGCGCCAAGCTCAGCTGATCGAGGTGCGGAGCCATGGCCGCCGAGCAGCCTGACGCAGCAAGCGGCGAAGCCCGCGAGGCGTATCCCTTCCAGGTTGCCGACGCGCCGCCCAAGTGGATGGATCCGGCCCGCTTTCGCGAGATCGTGAGCGGCAAGCGGCAGGGGGTCGGGGCCTCGCTGATTCGTGCCGGGCTGCGGCTGGCGGCGATTCCCTATGCGGCCGTGGTGGGCGCGCGAAATCGCCTCTGGGATCAGGGCAAGATCGAGATTTGCCGCGCGGCCGTTCCGGTCGTCAGCGTCGGCAATTTGACCCTGGGGGGCACCGGCAAGACACCCATGGTCGCCTATCTCGCCCGTTGGTTTCGCGAGCAAGGCCGTCGTGTGGCGATCGTCAGTCGCGGCTATGGTGCCGGCGAGGACGGCCGCAACGACGAGGCGTTGGAGTTGGAGCAACAGTTGCCCGACGTACCGCACGTGCAGAACGCGAATCGTGTGGACGCGGCCCGCGTGGCCACCGAAGAGCTCGATTGCGATCTCGTCATCATGGACGACGGCTTCCAGCACCGGCGGCTGCATCGCGATCTGGACCTGGTGCTGATCGACGCGCTCGAGCCGTTCGGCCACGGACACATCTTTCCGCGCGGCACGCTGCGCGAGCCAACCAGCAGCCTGGCCCGGGCCGACGCGGTGGTCCTTTCGCGGAGCGACATGATCAGCCCGCGCGAGCGGGCGGCGCTGCAGCAGCGCGTCCGCCTGCTGGCCCCCCGGGCCATTTGGGCCGAGGTGATGCACGCGCCGCGAGCCCTGTTGAGCGCAGCCGGTCAGGAGAGCGCGTGTCAGGAATTGGCAGGCCGCCGCGTGGCGGCCTTTTGCGGACTGGGGAATCCGGCCGGCTTTCGCCACACGCTCGAACAATGTGGCTACGAGGTGGCAGCCTGGCGGGCGTTTGCCGATCACTACCGCTATCGCCGCGAGGATGTGGCGGAGCTTGCCAACTGGGCCGAGACGGCCCAGGTCGAAGCGGTCGTTTGCACGCACAAAGACCTGGTGAAGCTGAGCGTCGAATCGTTGGGCGGGATTCCGCTGCGCGCGGTCGCGGTGGGCATCGAGTTTCGCCTGGGGGCCGAGGCACTTGCCGAGCGGCTCGGCGAGGTCTTGCGAATGCAGCAGGCGGCGGGCGGCGAGTCCGCGGTCGAGGAGTAGCTTGGCGACGCGGCGACGCGGCGATGACGACCCTGCGACGGGCACGGCCGCCGGGTCCCCAGCGCCCTTCCGCACGCTAGCAGACGGCCTAGGTCGTACGCCGTCGACCAATTTTCCGAGTGGCGTTGACGAGTTTTGCGAGTGGCGTTGACGGGGCCCGCGACAGTTGCCAAACTCCGGCCCACCCCACCCGATCGACGTCGCCGTGGCGCGATCGACACCCTCCCCAGACAACCGCCTTCCCAAACAACCGCAGCGGAGCCGCGTGCTTCTGCCGCGTCCCGCCCGCCCACCTGGAGTTGCTACCTTGAAAACCGTCACGGTCGTCATCGGTTCGCAACCGCAAGGTTGCCGTTATCAATCGCTCTTGGAGGCCCTCGCCGCCGACGGCGAGCTCGAACTGGACCTGGTGGTCTGCGGTCGACGAACTTATCCGGAACTCGATCGCCGCTGTTGCGAGCTGACCGCCCGCGGATTCTCGATCCGCCAGCGGGTCGAGCTGTCGGAGCCGTTCGAGGCGCTGGGCGACGGTTTGCTCACGGCGACGCCACGGAGCGTGGCCTTTGCCGAGGCGTTTCACGGCGTCGCCGCAGACCTGGTCTTGCTGTTGGGGCCGGCGCGGGAGATGCTCGCCGCGGCCCAGGCGGCCCGTGCTGCCAAACTTCCCGTCGTTTGCCTGCACCACGAGGTCGCAGCCCCCGCCACCGGTGCCGACGGCGAGGTGTCGCCCGTCGAGGCCACGGCCGAGGCGATTCGCGGGGCGCTGCTGGAATTGAGCCGGCATCACCTGGTGACCTGCGACGTGGATCGCGCGACCTTGATCGCTCAAGGGCAAGCGGCCCAGCAGGTGACCGTCTGTGGCAGCCCGGTGCTGGACGAACTCAAAGGCACCACGCTTTGCGAACTCGACTGGCTCGCCACGCGTTGGGGTCTGCCGACCGAGGAACGCTATCTCTTGGTGAGCTATCTCGCCGATCCCGTGGCCGAGGTCTCCGCCGCCGAGCAGGTGCGCAACTTGCTCGAGGCGGTCGAGGCGACGGAGTTGCCCGTCGTCTTTGCCCGCGCGTCGGGAATGGCGCGGGATGAGTCGACGTGGGGGCCGTTTCGCGATTACGCGGCGTCGCGAGCGGACGTGAGCCTGGTCGACCGCTGCGATTGGCCGACCTACTGGAGCCTGCTGGGCGCGGCCGAGGCGATCGTGGGCAACGTGCCGACCGGTCTGGTGGAAGCGGCCTGGTTGGGCGTTCCGTTCGTCAACATCGGCAGCCGTCTGCGGCAGCGACCCGCCGTGCTGGCCGTTCTGGAGGCGGGTTACGAGCGCGACGAGATCTTTGCCTCGATCGCGACCGTCACGGCGAAGGAGTTTCGGGGACTCTATGCGAGCGACGAAGCCCCCTACGGCGACGGCACGTCGGCCGCGCAGATCGTCGACGTGATGCGCGGGATGCTCGACCTGCCGCGGCAAGCGGCAGAGGTGTCGGAGGCCCAGGTGGTCGTGCCTTCGCTGGGCGGCGAGCCCGTTTCGCTCTCGGAACCGAGCATCGGCTAGAGCGTTTTTCATTTCCCTGTCGCGTCTCGGCGGGCTACGGTCGCGTTTGACGTCGTCGACCTGCATCGACGAATCTCCTGGATTCGCCTGCTTCGGTCTCCTTGTCAAACTGGCCTCGCTATCCGCCGAATACGCTACATCGATCTGAAAAACGCTCTAGTCCCGGCCCACATTTAGCAAACGACGACTTGCTACCAGACGACGATTTGATTGTCGACGTGCAGTTCGCCGGCCACTTCCATGGCGGCGGTCTGGGCAAGTTGATTGCAATGGAACGTGGCACAGAAGCCACGCAAGCGAATCGACGTGTCGAGCACCTCGACCTCGATCTTGTGGATTCGGCCCCCCGTTGCCAGTTGCACGGCGCGAATCACGCGTTGGGCAAGTTGCTCCTGCTCTTCGGAGCGACGGGAGAGACCGGTCCGTGCGCTCGTCGGTTTCACGTCGACATCTTCCATGGTGTAGATTCCTTTACGCAGGTCCAATTTCCCAGGCAGGCGACGACGAGGCACACGTTGGCGACTCAAGCGACGTCGACGCTGGCGACGAGAAGATGATGGGATCTTCCCGATCCGCCCTGCGTGGTACATCCGCGTTGCGGGGTGCGTCCTTGCCAAACTCTCGCGACGCCAAACTCTCGCGACGATCGTGACTAGGGCCTCGTCAAGGAGATCTCCTCGGGAAATCTCCTTGGGGGCTTTCCTCAGCCTGGCCAACGACCGCCCGTTCAACGAAGAAACAAAACGCCGTTGCGCGGCGAATTCATTGCGAGATGTTCATCAACCCGATTCGAAGTCTTAATGCCCAGAGGTGCAATCGCCTGCGAATCGGTTCTTCAGAATCGGTTCTTCAATCGAGGCCCGAACCACCGCGGAACTTCTTCAATGAAGTGCTCTGCGTTCCTTTCTCCGCCCGTTTCGCTCAATCTACGACGACCCACGAGCGGGCGTCAAGGCCACGTCCGGCCGATGCCGCTAGCAGTCGCGCGGAGGGCATCGTCATGGGGAGCGGTCCGCTCTTCGCGCGCCGCGGTGCGCGGAACCGGCGCGCTCGATACGTCGCGCAGCTCGCGCATCATGGGTCGGCGAAGCGGGCGCGGCAACTAACTTATCTTGCCCGAAGAACGCAGATAGTCGACGACTTCGCCGGCCAGGGTTTCCGCATCCTTGCCGCCGGCGTCGAGCACCAACTCGGCCGCCAGGGGCGGCTCATACGGGTCATCGATGCCTGTAAATCCCTTGATTTCCCCCGCGCGGGCCTTCTTGTAAAGACCTTTGGGGTCGCGCTGCTCGCAGACCTCCAGCGGGGCATCGACGAACACCTCGACGAAGTCGCCCTCGACCTGCTGCCGCCGCACGGCGTCGCGGTCTTGCCGATAGGGGCTGACAAAGGCGGTCAGCACGACCACCCCTGCCGCGGCAAACAACTGCGTCACCGCGCCGATACGGCGAATATTCTCGGCGCGGTCCTCGGCAGAAAAGCCCAGGCCGAAGCGACGGGCGAAGTCGTCGCCATACTGCTCGGCCAGCAGCGCCGGCGTGGCGTTGAGCCCGTGCCGCACGTTGTCGCCGTCGAGCACGAAGCTGCGCACGCCCAAGCGATGCAGCTGGTGATCGACCAGATTGGCCACGGTGCTCTTGCCCGAACCGCTCAGACCGGTAAACCACACCACGCAGCCCCGATGTCCGGCGAGCTCCTCGCGCTGCGGGCGCGAAACGCTATGTTCGTGCCAATATACGTCGACTTTCTCGTCCGTCATGGCGACTCGTTTCGAGGGCAAGTGGGTCGGTCGTGGAGCGGGTGCTGCATTGCCTCGATGATAGCCGTAGCGAGCCACGAGCGACAGCGCGCCGCCGCCTGAGCCTGCCGACATGGCGTGTTGATGGAAGATGGGCGAAGCGCTTCGCAGCCAAGAATTCGCGGGAAGGGCAGTTCGGCCCGCGAAGTTGTCCCAGCGGATGCTCGAACGGGCTAGCGTCCGCTCCGTCGCACCCGCCAGCGGTGGCCCACGAGCATCAACACGCCCAGCAAGCCCAGGGCGATGCTTGTCGGTTCGGGAATGGCCGGCCCCAGGACGACCAAGTCGAAAGGCACCAGCGGTGCCCCCAGCGATCGGCTCACCTGATTCCCGGTCAACAAGGCCTGGAGTCCCGCCAGGTCGAGGCCCGTGGGGAAGACGGCACCGATCGAACCGCTGCCGGGGGCCAGGGCGGCCTCTTCCAGCTGCGACGTGAGCGCCGTGGCGACGCCGACGAGGATCGGCGTGTGATTGCCGGGCAGGAAGCTATTAGTGGCATTCTGCAGCGAGTAGCCGATGATCGAGCTGCCGTCCGGATCGAGCACGACTTCGCCGGTCGTGGGGTCGTAGATGAGGTCGGGAATGCCGGGATCGCCCGCTGCGGCCGGCGGGGCCAGCCCGCCCAGCCCGCCCGTGTCGCTGGAGCTGCTAAAATTGCCGAACATCAGCAGCAGATCCTCAACGTCGACGTCCCCGTCGCCCTGGGGATGGGCTTCGACGTCGCCCTCGGCCCGTGTCTTGCCGAAGGAGCCGGGCCCGGTGAAGTTGCTGAACGCCGCCAAGACGTCGTTCTCGATATCGACCACCCCGTCGCCACTGGCGTCGCCCGGGGCCAGCACCCGCACCGACATCGCAATGCCGACCTGTTCGAAGTCGAAGCTTCCCGGCGTGTGCCCGGGTTGGCCAATGAAGCGAGACGACGAGAGGACCTGTTCGACGTCCGCCAAGGTCATTCCCGTGGCCATGACGGGTCCCAGGTCGTACGTTCCCTCGGCGATGCCACCTTGGTTGGCTTCGAAGATCTCCGTGGCCGTGGCCGAGGCGAAGCTAGCGGGGTCCGCCTGCGTATAGCCGCTCGACTGAAACGCCCCGGTCGCCGAGTCGAGCACGAATCCAACGATTGCCCCACCGTTGGGACCGGTCGTATCGAGTTCGAGGCTGCCGACCAAGGTGTCGTAGGTCAAGGTTGCCTCAGTGGCCCAGGAGGCGGGCAAAGTGGGTGGATTGCCGACGTTGATCGGCGGCAGCGGCGAGGGGCCATAGATCATCGAGAAGCTGTTGCCCGGCGTACCAAGCTGACCGACCCAAAGGTTGAACGCGTCGTTGCCGCTAAAGTAGGCGGCGGCCTCGCTTTCGCTCAGTCCCAGGGGCATGATGTTGCCGAGACTGTAGACGCCTGCGGCAATGCCGACGATGTTCGTCTCGCTCACCTCGAAGTCTTCCGAGGTGACGAACAGCGGCAGGGTATCCATGATCGGCGTGTGCTCGGCGGGCAAGAAACCACCAAAGCCGGGGGCGATCACGTAACCGGTCATGATGCCGCCGGGGGCATTTGTCACGTCGATCGTTACGTTGCCGTCGAGCGGATTGTAGAACAGCGGCGCCTCGATCGAGACCGCCGCACCTGCCCCACCAAAAACGAGCCCACCAAACATGAGCGCGCAGAGCGCCGCCAACATCGCGAATCGGCGCATCACTGCTCGTTGGTCGCTCACCGTCATGGATGTCGACTCTTTCGCTTACGACCCGAGTACCTGCTGAGTCGGGCGACTTCACTCAGTGTGGCGTTGACCGAGGGAACCGGACGCGCGGCAAGCTCGACCCGTGCCTCACCTCACGGACCACTCGGCAAAAGACGGCAGCAAACTCTCCTCGGCGGCAACCGCCAGACCGCACCTGCATGTCTCCCGTGGCCGGACGGGTAGAGGGCCTTGACGGTTTCCCACAAGCGGACTCCCCACAGGTGGACCTGGGCAGGCCCACGCACTCGTCGCGCGAACGAACGGCGGAGATTCCCCCAAGCTTCCCAAGAACAGTGGAAATCCGCGTAGAAAATAACGCGCGACGCAGCGGTGGTCAAGCAAATCGAAGTCAAATCGGGGTACAAAAATCGATACCAATTCGCGGGCAGTGCCATCTTCTCCCGCTGCGGCAACTCCTGCGAGATCGTCGATGGGTTCGCTGCCGCACGCGAGCTGGTAGGCCCGAGATGCCCCTCTTGCGAGTGGGGTTCGACGGGCCTCCGCACCGACACTCAAGCAGACCGGATTCGCCAACCTGACGACGTTGGACGAGACGGGCGTGAGCCTCGTCCGAGCCTGCTCGCGACAAGACTCGCGCTCTAAGACTCGATTCCCGCCAACTCGCAAAGATTGCTCGCCACCACCGGAGCGGGACAACTCCAGACCAGGAAGAACAACGCCTCGCGGCACCAGCGACCAGCCGGATGCCCCGTCACGAATCCCGTCCCCTTGGCCGCCGTCAGCGCCGCCTGGCTCGCGCGCAATACCAGACTGTTCGCCCGCGATCGCAGCTGCTCGGACGTACAAACCGCCTCGCCCTCGGCGAGCGAGAGTAGATCGCTCATCACGGCACCCAGCTCGTGGCGCAGGGCGGCGGCCGCCTCGTCGAGTTCCGTTCGCCGGGCGCGTTCCGCTTCGACCAGCGTGACCGCGGCATCGGCCAGGCCAATCGCCAGGGCGGAAGTCTGCAGCCCTCCGGTGCTAGCACCCTTGGCCCCGACCAACACATTCTCCACCGGTCCCGCCAACAGCCAGGCGGAGTCGACGAACACCTCGCGCAGCTGAACCGCGCCCGTCTTACTACCCGAGAGCGCGACCAACTCGGTGGGCTCGTCGCAGTCGACTCCGGCCGCCGAGGTCGGGACGATCGTGAGGATCTGGCGACCGTCCGCCAGCTGGGCCCCGGTCACAATCCAGTCGGCATACAGCCCGCCAGTGACCCAGGGACTGTAGCCGTCGAGTCGAAAGCCATCGCCCTCGGGCGTGGCCCGCAGGGCGGGTTCGGCCAGATGCCGGCGACTGGTCGTCAGATGCGAAATCCCCAGCGTCGTAAAGGCGTCGCCCGCGAGCAGGGCGGGCAACACCCGCTCGCGCACCTCGTCATGCTGCGACGTCGCGATCCGGCGCAAGGCCCCCGAGGCCTGGGTAATGACGAATGTCGTGGTCAGACAGGCCCGAGCCAGCCGCAGATAGCCGCGCATCAAGTCGGCCTCGCTCCAGCCCAACCCGCCATCGGCCGGACTCAGAAACCATCGCCACAAGCCCGCTTCGGCGCACAACCGCAGTTGTTCTTCCGGCCAGGCCTGCTGGCGGTCGAGTTCCGCCGCGCGATCGGCCAGCTCGTTGCACAAGCGATCGAGCTTGGCATCCGTGGGCGATTCGATCCAAAGGTTGCGATTCATCGACGTGTCGGCAGTTCGCGCGAGCGACGCATGCCAGCTAGAAGTGTCAGCCGAGCGGCGGTTCTCGTTGACCGAGCTTTGTGCCCAACCTTCGCAGTTCACCTTATCCTGCCAAATCGGTCGTCACAACCAACGCACCTGCGCTTCACCGGCGAGCGACAGTCTCGACTAGGTGCCAGGGTAGGGAAGTCCTATAATACGGCCTTCTCAAATTCAAAATAGGCAATCCCAATCGCCCGTTAGGTACCACTTATGAGTCAAGCCGAATTGGGGATTCCCACGGGCAGCCGACCGCTGCGACAGCCCGGCATCTCGGCCGAATCGCTGTACGAAAAATGCATGACGCTGGCCCGCAACCTGTGGTGGAGTTGGCATCCCGAGGTCGTCAATCTGTTTCGCGATCTCGATCCGATCCGCTGGCGGCAGTTGGACCACAATCCGATTTCGCTGTTGGCCGAATTCACGCCGCAGCGGCTCGAAACCCGCGCGACCGAGATGGTGCTGCACAGCCGGGTCAACCACGCCTATCGGCAGCTGCGCGAGTATCTCAAGTCGGGTCAGACTTGGGGCGCCACGCAGGCGGGTGTTTTGGGAGCCCGGCCGGTCGCCTACTTCTCGGCCGAGTTCGGCATTCACGAATCGGTGCCGATCTACTCGGGCGGCCTGGGCGTGCTATCGGGCGACCATATCAAGAGTGCCAGCGGCCTGGGCATTCCGCTGGTGGCGATCGGTCTGTTCTACGATCAAGGCTATTTTCGCCAGCAACTCGACTTGGACGGCTACCAACACGAGGAGTATGTCGATTCGCACGTCGACAATCTGCCGCTGGAGCCGGCCCTCTGTCCCCAAGGCAATCCGATCACCGTCGAGATCGAGACCCGCGAAGGCCGCCTGCTGGCCAAGGTCTGGAAGGTGCTTGTCGGTCGGGTGAGCCTGTTCCTGCTCGACTGTGACGTCGACGGCAACAAGCCCGAAGACCGTCAGCTCACCAGCCGGCTCTACGGCGGCGACACCCGCACGCGCATTCGTCAGGAGTTGGTTATCGGCATCGGCGGCACGCGGGCCCTGCGAGCGATGGGCATCCGACCGGCCGTCTATCACTTGAACGAAGGTCACAGCGCGTTTGCGGTCCTCGAGGTCATCCAAGAACGGATGCATCAAGACGGTCTCGCGTTCGACGACGCCCTCCGCGAAGTCTCGCAGCAGACGGTTTTCACCACGCACACGCCGGTGCCGGCGGGACATGATCGTTTCGACGCGGATCTAATCGAAGAACATATCGGCCCCCTGCGCGACAAGTTGGGCATCTCCAGCGAACAGCTGATGGGGCTGGGACGCGTCGAGCCGCAGAACGAGCGCGAACCGTTTTGCATGACGGTGCTCGCCCTGAAGGTCTCGCGTCGGGCCAATGCGGTCAGCTCGCTGCACGGACACGTGAGTCGGCGGATGTGGTCGTCGCTGTGGCCGTGGCGCGTGGAAGAAGAGATCCCGATCGGCCACATCACCAACGGCGTGCACATTCCCAGCTGGCTCGCCTGGCAGATGAAGCAGCTCTACGATCGCAACTTCCCGGCCGCCTGGACGCGAAAGATGGGCGAGCCGGAAGTCTGGCAGCACATCCACAGGGTCGACCCCGGCGAACTTTGGGAAACCCACAACGCCCTGAAGAACCAGCTGCTGGCCTTCACGCGGCGGCGGCTTTCGCGTCAATGTCGCCGGCGCGGCGAAAGCGACGAGATGGTCGAAGCCGCCCGCACGATGCTCGACCCCAGCGTGCTCACGATCGGTATCGCCCGGCGCTTTGCCACGTACAAGCGGGCCGACCTCGTCTTTACCGACATCGACCGTGCCGCGGCGCTGGTGCAGGATTCCGATCGGCCGATTCAGTTCATCGTCTCCGGCAAGGCCCATCCCGCCGACGAACCGGGCAAGGCCCTGATTCAGAAGATTGCCAATCTGCGGCTCGACGAGCGCTTCGCCGGGCGCGTCGTGTTTCTCGAAGACTACGACATCAACGTGGCCCGTCACCTGGTCCAGGGCATCGACGTCTGGCTCAACAACCCGCGGCGACCACTGGAGGCCTCCGGCACCAGCGGCCAGAAGGTCGTGCTCAACGGCGGCCTGAATTTTTCGGTGCTCGACGGTTGGTGGGCCGAGGCCTACAACGGCAGCAACGGATTCGCCATCGGTCAGGGTCGGAGCCACGTCTCGGACGAGACGACCGATGCCCGCGACGCGGCCGACTTGTACCGCGTGCTCGAAGACGAGTTGATCCCGATGTACTACGATCGCGACGACGACGGCTTGCCGCGAGAGTGGATCGGGCGGATGATGAACTCGATCGGGTCGCTGGCCTGGCGGTTCAGCTCGCACCGCATGGTGATGGACTACTGCCGCAGCGCGTACATTCCCGCGGCCGGCGGCCTGAGCTGCGATATGAAGATGTAGCACTCGCGGCGAAGCGCGGAGATCGGCCGCTATGTTCGTCCGCGGCGCCTCCTCGGCGCCCCCGATCCTGGAGCGCCGTCATCGCACGTCGTCCTCGAAGTCGTCCTCGCACGCCGCACCCCGGGCCGACGGCCATGTCGATCTCCGCCTTTCTCGACGAACACTTCCGGCACTTCAACGCCCGCGAAACGGTCGACGCGGCCCGTGCCTGGCGGGCGCATCTGGAGCGGGGCGGCAAGATGCTGCTGGCCATGGCCGGGGCGATGAGCACCGCGGAGATCGGCCGTTCGCTGGCTCGCCTGATTCGCGAAGACAAGGTCCACGCCATCAGTTGTACGGCCGCGAACCTGGAAGAGGACGTCTTCAACCTGCTGGCCCACGACGAGTATCGCACGGTTCCGCACTACCGCGACCTGGCACCCGCCGACGAAGAGCGACTTCGTGACGAGGGCCTGAATCGCGTCACCGATACCTGCATTCCCGAGACGGTCATTCGCCACGTCGAAGGCAAGCTGCTCGACTACTGGGTCGAGGCCTCGGAGCGCGGCGAGTCGTACTTCCCCTGCGAGTATCTCTTCCGCGCGCTGGGCGAGGCCGACGTCGCGCGGCATTTTCAGATTCCGCCCACGGCAAGCTGGGCGATGGCCGCCCGCGAGGCCGGCATTCCCGTGTTCACGCCGGGCTGGGAAGACTCGACGCTGGGCAACATTTTTGCCGCCCGGGTTATCGACGGCGCGGTCCGCAGCCACGCGGTCGTGCGGACCGGCACCGAGCAGATGCAACAGCTCGTCGACTGGTACCTGGAAAACCAGGACGCGCACCCGTTGGGTTTCTTTCAGATCGGCGGGGGCATCGCGGGCGACTTTGCCATCTGCAGCGTGCCGCTGATTCGGCAGGACCTCGAGCGGCCGTGTGCCAGTTGGAGTTACTTCGCGCAGATCTCCGACTCGACGACCTCCTACGGTTCGTATTCCGGGGCGGTGCCCAGCGAGAAGATCACCTGGCACAAGCTTGACGCCGACACGCCGACGTTCATGATCAACTCCGACGCCTCGATCGTGGCCCCGCTGATCTTTGCCTACGTGTTGGGCGAGTGAGGCGGCCTTAGAGCACCGGGCCCGGTTGCCACGGCACGAACTCTTCATCGCCCAGGCCCAACTGCTCGCTCCGCGTCGGGCGGCCCGAGGCGGTCGCCACGATCGCCTCAAAAATCTCCCGGCCCACCTCGGCCACGGGGCGACCCGCGAGAATCTCGCCGGCGGAGAGATCCATGTCGTCGCGCATCCGCTCGTACATCGGCGTGTTCGTGGCGACCTTCAGCGACGGCGTCGGCTTGCAGCCGAAACAACTGCCGCGGCCCGTGGTGAACACGACCACATTGGCCCCGCCCGCCACCATGCCGGTCACGCTCACCGGGTCGTAGCCGGGCGTGTCCATCACGACGAGTCCCGGCGACGTCACCGGCTCGGCATATTGGTAAACTGCCTCGAGTGCGGTCGAGCCGCCCTTGGCCACCGCCCCGAGCGCCTTCTCGTAGATCGTCGTCAGGCCGCCTTCCTTGTTGCCGGGCGATGGGTTGTTGTCGAGCTCGACGCCGAAGCGGCCCGTGTAGTCCTGCCACCAGGCGAGACGATCCAACAGCGCCTGGGCCACCACGGGCGTTCGGGCACGTCGCGTGAGCAACTGCTCGGCCCCAAAAATCTCGGGCGTCTCGCCGAGGATCACCGTGCCGCCGGCCGCCACGACCATATCGGCCGCCACGCCCAGGGCCGGGTTGGCCGTGATGCCGCTGGCCCCGTCCGAGCCGCCACACTCCGTACCCACGATCAGGTGCGCAAGCGGCAGCGGCTCGCGACGCACGTCGTTGGCCCGCGGCAACAGCTCGGCGAGTTGGGCCAGTCCCGCGTCGAGCGTGGCCTGCGTGCCACCGCAATCTTGCAGCGAGAAGACGGGTGGCCGTCCGTTGCGCTGGCCGGCGGAGGTGGCCCCGTCGATTTGCACGAGCCGTTGATCGTCGAGCAGGTAGCCCATCGTGCCCTGTTCGCAACCCAGCCCGATGAGCAGATAGGCGCCGATGTTCGGATGGCGGGCAATGCCGCCGAGCACCCGGTTGAGCGTCTGGTGCACCTCGCCGCCAAACTGCATGCCGCAGCCGCCGCCGTGCGTAAAGGCGACCAGCCCGTCGATGTTCTCGTACCGGGCCAGGGCCGTGCGATCGAAACGCGTGACGATCGACTTGCTCACCGAGGCCGAGCAATTGACGGTCGAGATCACGGCGACGTAGTTCCGCGTGCCGGCTCGACCCGAGCCGCGGCGGAAACCCTCGAAGGTGCGATCGGCGAGCGGCTCGGGCGGGGGCGGAATCGCGCTCGAAGCGGCAGCGTCGAGGCGATGTTCGCCGGCGGTGAGGTTGTGCGAATGGACGTGCTGGCCCGGCGCGATCGCGGCGGTGGCGATGCCGATGGGATGTCCGTACTTGATGACGAGGCTGCCCTCGTCGATGGCGGCGACGGCGACCTTGTGCCCGAGCGGAACCTCCTCGGCGAGCGTTAGCGTCAGCTCGCCGCAGTGCACGACCTGGCCCGCGGAGAGCGGTCGCGTGGCCACGGCGACGTTGTCGTCGGCGTGCAGTCGCAGCAGTTCGTGGGGCTCGTGCGGGTGGCTCATGTTCCAAGCTCAGACTCGCTTCGCGCAGCGGACGGCGGCACGGCTTCTGGGCATTCGGGTATGACGGGCGGACCGGTTCGTCGGGCAACATTGTGGCGGCCAACAACCGCGCATGCCCAGTTTACCGCAGCGCTCGGGCGTTTGCGGCCGCCGCCGCCCGGCCAAATACGGCCTTCTGCCAGCGGGCAAATCGGCCTGTTTCCGCGGCATTGCTGGGCGCGCCGTCGCAAATTGGCCGAAGAGTCGTATAATAGAGCCGGTTTGGCTCCGTCTGCCTCACGCGGACGGTGGCAGGCCTCGATCGGGGGATTTCGACTCCTCGATGTTGGCGGGCAACCTGGCTCCACATCTGGTATCGCGGGTAGGGTCATGTCGACGGGAACCACCACGGGCAGGTCATCTCCCAAGTTGCCCTATCCGGCACCGGGCGCCGCCTCGCAATACGACGACTATATCGAGGAGCGGGTCGAGAAGGCCTCGAGCTATGTGCGGCTGGTCGACATGGCCTCCGCGGCCCTGACGATTCTGGTCGGCGTCGTGCTCTACGCGTTCGTGCTGGCCCTGATCGATCAGTGGCTCGTCCGCGGCGGGCTCTCGCAGGGCGTGCGGACGACGTTCTGGGTCGCCATGCTCGCCTCGCTCGGCGTGTTCGTCGTATGGAAGATCGGACCCCATCTGCTGCGACGGGTCAATCCGCTCTATGCCGCCCGGACCATCGAGCAGGCGGAGCCCTCGCTGAAGAACGCGGTCCTGAATTTCCTCCTGCTTCGCGAAGATCATCGCGGTGTGCCCGAGGGGATGTATCGCGGCCTGGAAAAGCAGACCGCGGTCGGTATCTCGCGGGTGCCGGTCGAGACGGTCGTCGACCGCACGCGCATCATCTATGCCGGCTATGCGCTGGTCGGCATCCTGGTTGTGGTGGTGTTGTACGCCATCTTCTCGCCCAAGGATCTCTTGCCCTCGGTCGGTCGGGTGCTGCTGCCGATGGCCGACATTGCGCCGGTGACCCGTGTTTCGATTAACGACATTCGTCCCGGCGATACCGAAACAACCCTGCAGGAGCACCTCGAGGTGAGTGCTCAGGTGACCGGCCTTCGCGAGGAAGAGTCGGTCACGCTCTACTACACGACGGTCGACCGCCAGGTCGTGCGCCGCCCGCTCGCGATGCGGCGGCAGGGCGAAGGCAACTTGCACGTCTGCCGCCTTCCCGACGACGCGTCCGGCTTTGGTCAGGACGTGACGTACCAAATCGAAGCGGGCGATGCCAGCTCGCCGGAGTTTCATATCGACGTCGTCGTGGCTCCGACCATCGTGGTTCGCAAGTTGCGCTACGTCTATCCGCCGTACACCGGCATCCCGGAGACCACCGTCGAGGGCGTGGGCGATATCAAGGCCCTCGAAGGGACCCGCGTCGTCGTCTATGCCGAGGGGAGCCAGCCGATGGAGGATGCGTCCATCGAGCTCGAGGGACCCGGCGGGTACACGCAGTCGATGCGGGTCAAGTCTCCGGAGAACCTGCGGGCGAGCGGTCCGATTACGTTGCGAATGAAGGCGACCGGCAGCGGCAAGCTGGCGCTGTACGAGAGTTACCGGCTGCGGCTCCGCACCCCGGCGCTGCGGAAGAATCGCGACCCGATCCGCTACCGCATCGAGACGCTGCCCGATCAGGCGCCGGTGGTGGAGATTCTCGCGCCGCGTCAGCCGGTCATCGAGGTTCCGCTCGACGGCGACGCGATTATCGAGGTCCGCGGTCGCGATCCCGACTTTGCCCTTTCGCAGTTGCAACTGGTCATGAAGCGTCAGGACGAGCTGGTCCTGCGCGAAGAGTCGCTGTTGCCCGAGCAAGGGGTCACGGCCGGCACGGCGGTGCGCGAGCAGATCCGCTTTGTCCCGGCCGAGCACGACCTGAAGGTTGGCGACGTGGTGACCTTTCGCGCGTTGGCCGTCGATAACAAACGTCCCGATCCGAATCGGGTGGAGACGCCCGGCTATCAGTTGCGGATCACCCGGCCGAGTCGGCCGCTCGACCAGCGCCAACGACCCGGCGAAGACGATCGCGGCGAGCCCGACGAGAACCGCGGAGACGAGAAGCGCGCGAACGGGGGACGTGAGGGTGAAGACGGCGAGCCCGGCGATGGCCGTGGCGATCGCGGCGACTTCGAGCGCGATCCCGATCAGGACGATTTCGGCGACGACCGGCAACGCGACGGCGAGCGCGACGACGACGATCGCGGTGACGGGGAACGCGGCGATGACAATCCCAGCGGCGGCGACGACGGGGGTCGTGACGACGAACAAGAGCAAGGTGCGGACGAGGGTGGCCGCAACGAAGGTGGTGACGGCGGTCGTGGTCGCCCCGAAGCGGGTCGCGACGGATCGGCACGCGGCGAACAGCCCCAGGGCGAACAGGGCCGTGGCGAAGAATCGCCGTTTGAGCAGGGTGGCGGCGAGGATCGAGAGGCCCGCGGTGGCGATGCCGAACCCCAACGCGGCGAAGGTGAGCCTCAGGAGGGTCAGCCGCGCGAGAAGATCCAAAACGATGGCGAGGCGATGGAAGAAGTCCTCGACCACATGAAGGAAAAGCAAGACGGGCAATCCCGAGGCGGCCAATCCCAGGACGGCGGTGAGCCGAACGACGGCCCTGCGGCCAGTGGCGATCCCCAGGGCGGCGCCGATCCGCAGCCTCCCCAGGCAGGTCGCGATCGTGGCGATCAAGAGCAGCCTGGGCAAGATGCCGGTCAGCAGCGTGACGACGGCGGCCAGGACCAAGGTCGCGACGGCGGACGTCAGGAACAACCCGACGGCAGAGACCAGCCGCAGGCGGGTGAGCCGGCGCAACAAGATCCGCAGGGGCGACAACTCGAAGATGGCGGTCAGCGGCAAGACGGCGAGCG
>ERZ869936.611-NODE-611-length-32029-cov-5.341621_pt1 | contig 32029 bp, 35 predicted proteins | sample MGYA00520876_ERZ869936 | MGnify/ENA primary metagenome ERZ869936 (study PRJEB32218, sample SAMN09650985) | biofilter metagenome | isolation source: enrty point of leading RO module | place: Saudi Arabia: Thuwal, RO plant located on Red Sea | collected 2016-02-17 ... | reverse complement strand
AGCTGTGGTCCGCGTTCCAACGCACGACCCCCGCGTCGTCCCGCGCCCGAGCCGGGGCGGCCGCGAGCGCCTTGTCGATGGCCGCGGCATCCTGGGCCTGTACCGTGCCGGGCACCACGAGAAAGGCCGCGGGCACAAGCATGAGGCCGCCGAGGGCCATGGGAACGGAGCGGCGCATGGGATCCTCCTTCGCTATCGTGATCGGGCCGTCAACATCCTCTCCGGTGCACCGACCGGCAAGACGTCTTCCACCTGCTCGCCCATGCCCGACCTTCCCATCGAGCCTGTGTCCGTCCTTTCGGGCATCCTCTCCCTCCTGGTTGCCTTCGCCCTTTCCCTCCCTATCGCGTGGAACCGGGAGCAAGGTCGGCGGAGGATGGGGCTCCGAACCTTTCCGCTGGTGGCCATGGCCAGCTGCGCCTACGTGCTCATCGGGCTCGCCATCACCGGCGAGAGCTCGGAAAGCCTCGCTCGCATCGTCCAGGGTCTCATCACGGGCATCGGATTCATCGGCGGAGGCGCCATCCTGAAGTCGTCCGAGGAGGTCAAAGGGGCGTCCACCGCCGCGGCCATTTGGGCGACGGGGGCGCTGGGGGCGGCCGTGGCCCTGGACCGGCACGAACTGGCCATCGCCATCGCGGTCATGACCTTCCTGGTCTTCCTCGTCCTGACTCCGGTGCGCGAAAAGCTGGACGGGTGATCCGAACGGAGAGTGCAGCCCCGCCACCCGCCTCAGCGCATCCCCGGAGGCGCGATTCGACGCATGGTCGCCTGTTCGAAGGCGTAGGCCAGAGCGAGGAGCCGAGGCTCGCTACACGCCGACGCCGTGAAGCTCACGCCGAAAGGCCGCGGCTGGAGGTCGAACCCCTCGGGCATCGGAGGATCGGGCTCGGCGTCCACCAATGCGAACGGTACGATGACCGTGGGATAACCCGGGCGAGCCGCGATCCCCGCGCCGCCTGAGCCGGGGAAGAGAAGCGCGTCCAGGTCGTGCCCGGCCAGCGCGGCATCGATGCCCATCTCGCCATTCAACCGCAGGTCGCGAGCGCGATCCTCCTCGTACCTGGCCCTGTCGCCTTCCAGGTCGATGGCGTCGGACTGATCCAGACGCAGCTGGCCGTACTTGAGGGCCCCCGCCGACTCGTGGGCACGATTCCACTCCCTGAGCTCGGTCAGATTCGCCACCGGCGCGGTCCCGCCGAGGCTCTCGAGCCACGCGTTGAAGTCCCGCTTCATTCCGTAGAAAAGGACCGAACTGTTGCCTGCAGACATCAGGTTCTCGTCCGCCTCCTCGGCGAGGACGCTCGGGATGTCGGCCGGGTCCACGATGACCGCGCCTCGCTCTCGAAGGATGTCGATGGCGTCCATCATGGCCTCCCGGGCCTCGCCGGTGAGACCTCCCCGCCAGGCGTCCGAGCCCGGTACCTGTACCGAGTCGTAGTAGAGGGCCCGGGGAATCCCGATGCGCGCTCCCTGCAGGGCCTCCGCATCGAGGAACTGGGTATAGTCCCCGTCCGGCGGAGGCTCACAAAGCTGCGTCGCCGGATCGTTGGGATCAGGGGCGGCGCCCTCGAGAACGCCCAGCATGATGGCCGCGTCGGTGACGGTGCGGGTCATGGGCCCGGCGGTGTCCTGGTCGCCGGTGATGGGGATGACACCCCATCGACTGATGCGCCCCACTGTCGGCTTCACCCCCGCCAGCATGTTCGCATTGGCGGGCGAGAGAATGGAGCCCGAGGTTTCGGTGCCCACGTTGCCTGCCCAGAAACTCATGGCCGTTCCGATGCCGGAGCTCGAGCCACCCACTCCCAGCACCGGACGCCCGTCGTTCGTTCCTTCGCGGGGGTCGCGACGGGGGTCGTACGGATTCATGCCGTAGCCGCCGATGGCGCTGTAGTTCCCCGGCATCCCCTGAGCCGTGAAGTTGGCCAGTTCGGTCATGACCGTCTTGGCCAGAATCACGGCTCCAGCCTCGCGCAGATTCGTCGTCAGCGTGGCATCGTAGGGAGGCAGATAGTCCTCGAAGGCGAGGGCACCGCCGGTCGTGGCCACGTCCGTCGTGTGCACGTTGTCCTTCAGTGCCACCGGGATGCCGTGGAGCGGACCACGGACGTTCCCCTCGGCCCGCTCACGATCGAGGCGATCCGCCTCTTCGAGGGCCCGCGGATTCACGGCGATGACGGCGTTGACCTCCTCCTCGTACATGGCGATGCGCACGAGGTGGGCTTCCACCAGTTCCCGACTGGTGACCCGCCCCTCCTCCATGGCCTGCTGCATCTCCGGAATGGTGGCTTCGACGACGTCGAAGGGCTCCCGAGGCGCATCCCCGCCGCACGCCGCCAAAGCGAGGGCCAGGGTGGTCAGGATGATGTGCCGGAGACGGAACCGCCGGCATCGGGGGGTCGAGGGTCGAGAGGCGGCCTTCGAGCTCATCGTTGTCGCTCCGGGTTCGAACGTCGCCCCCGTCACGAAGGCGGCGGGCCGAGAAGCTACGGCATGCCCGGGCCGAAAGGCCAGCCGAAACGACACGATCCGGCCGCCGGCGAGGCCGGCGACCGGATCGAAGTACCGCGGCGGGCGAGCGGTCCGGTGGACCCTGCCCCGGACGGGTTCGCTCCCTAGTTGCCTCCGAACGAGAGCGTGACCATGCCGAGGGTCGCGTCACCGGCGTCGCCCGTGCGAAGAGCGATGCCGCCGCTCAGGTTGACCGGTCCCAAGACGAGGCTGGCCCCGCCACCCACCTGGACGCCGTCGGAGACCTTGGCGAGGTGGGCACGGACGGGGAGGAACGACACGGCCCGGAGCTCGGCTCCGGCGCCCAGATGGAAGTCGGGACCGACGGATAGCCCACCGGACGTACGCTTCCTCAGATCCGCGCTCACACGGAGGAGCGACGTCGGCTCCAGCTGTACGCCCACGGCGAACACGGGCTTGAGCGTGGCCTCCTCGGCGGCCGTCAACAGCACGTCCGGCGCCCCTTCGGCCGGCAGCTCGTCGAAATTGGATTCACCCTCGCTCCCGTCGAAGACGGCCTGGCCCGGCGTGTACGAGAATCCGGCCAAATCCCACTCGAAGGTGCTCACGAGGTTCTGGATGGTCGCGCCGACGGTGATGGTCGGACCCACCCAGATGGCCCCCACGTCCAGGCCGAGGCCCGATCCGTTGTTGTAGGCGCCGTCCCGCTCGTTTCCGAACTCGTCCTCGAAATCCGTGAACAGTACCGGGAACTCGATCTGCGCCAACAGCGGATCGGACTGCAACACCGATCCCGCGTCCCGGCCGATGACGAGCCCACTGCCCACCGTGTATTTGCCGGTCACACCGAGGTGCAGTTGCGGCGAGACCTGGAACCCGTACCCCACGGCTGCCGTGGACAGCACGAAGGCGTCCATGGTCGAACCCTGTAGGTCGAAGTCACCCGCGGCCCCGGTGCGTCCCGCGTTTCCGTACAGCAGGAGCTCCACGGCATCCGGACCCAGGTTGACCTCACCCCCCACTTCCGCGGAGAGCTGGAAGCCCAGCGATCCCACGCTAAAGGCGACAGGCGTCGCGCCGGCCCCGATGGTCCCCGCCTGGGAGCCGGACTCCGCCACGCGCTGGAGCCACTCCGACTTGACGGCGTCGGGAACGAGTTGTCCCTCGTAGTCCACCAGGTCGCGGAGGGAGATGGGACCGAGCCCCGTTTCTACGGACACGGCGGCCACGGCGAGGGAAAAGCCGGGGCCATCGTCCATGGACAGGCCCGCCGGATTGTTGGCCAGGGCCGCGAAGCCGCGAGCCGAGGCGGTGGTGTTGAAGCCCATCCCCAGAGCCGTGGCGCTGGCTTGGGGGAGCTGAGCCGCGACGGGTCCCGCGAGGAGTCCCGAGGCGGCGAAAACGAACGTAAGGGTGCGCATCTTGGTCATGGTCAGCCCCCGATCCGGATGACGAGATCGAGAGCCGCCTCGAGGACGAGCTCCTGACCCGGGTTCACGACGATGGTGCCCGCACCGGAGTCGACGACGGCGCCTCCGGTGAGGACGACGTTGGGCTGGCCGAGGAAGCTTCGAATCTCGGCGCCCGAAAAGGTGATGATCACGCTGGACTCGGCCTCGGGACCGATGGATGCGGATTTCTGGATGGTCGTGATGGTGGGTCCGGAAATCTGGAGGTCGAAGTCCGCCGCCACCGCGAAGGGGTTCACCACATCGAGGATGAAGGAGCCGGACTCGACCCGCTCGATGAGATCGGTGTCCAGGTCTTCCAGGTCGAGGTCGACGGGGTCGAGGTCCACGCTCTGATTCGCGACGTCGATCTCGACGGAGGCGACGCGCACGTCCATGGGCGTCGCATCGACGGACAGCAGGGAACTGGCGTCCACGGTCACGGGATCACCGGCGGGCGAATCCACGAGAATCGTCGTCTCGATACCACCTTCCACCGACGTCGCACCGAGAACGATGGACGTCATGATGGTCGACGAGGGGGCGAAGGCCTGGTCCTCGCCGTCGATGGTGAGCGAGCCGATCACGTCCCCGTCGGCATCGTCGGTGAGCGTCAGCTCGAGGGAACCGAACACGCCACTGGCCGGCCGGATGGGATCGAAGTTGAACCCGTTGGTGACCTCGATCTGGACCGATCCACCCACGATGTTCACCGCCGTGACCTCCGCCGGGAAGCCGATGGTCGACGAGAAGCCGCCCACGAACGCCGGCTTCGGAACCGTCAATCCGTCGGCGGCGACACACGCGGCGCAGATGGATCCCAGGGTCTGCGAGAACATGATGGGGTCGAAGTCGACGATGAAGGCCGCGTTGTCCGGGGCGAGGGTGACTGCACCCGGAAGAAGCTCGGCAACGCCGAAGCGGGTCTCCTCCGCCGGCACGATCCACCGGCTCTCGAGCTCGGGCAGCTCGGTGGGGATGTCACACGCCGCCGCCGCAACCACGACGGCCAAAGCGGCAAAGTCTGCCCGGCGTCGGCACCGTATGCCGAGACGGGAGCGGGAACTTGAAAGCAATCTCATAGTGTCCGGATCGTCAGGTTTCGTGGGGGAATCGTGGTTCTTCGACGGAGTGTCGGAAGCACGGTGCCTCGGCTTGAGGCCGTCGTTCGTGCCGGAAGGTGCAAGTTCCAAGCCTTTTTCAGCCTTCAACGTCCCTAAAGAAGGCTCCGCCGGGACCGATACTCTCACCCGTAAGGAAGAGCCCACACCGTACGCGCCAGTCCTCCCCCCCTCGCGCGGAGAAGCCCGTTGCCCGTCATCGACGTATCTCTCGCCCAAGCCGGCATGGTCCTGGCGGCCGACGTGCTCGACAAACGCGGCCGCGTCCTCATCCCCGCCGGTAAAGAGCTCGCGGAGAAGTACGTCGCGGCGCTTCCGGCCTGGGGAGTCACCCGAATCGAGGTGGAGGGTGACGACATCGACGGCGCCGACGCCGAGGTCGAGCCCTGGGCCTTGGACGAAGCGACGACCGAGCTCGAGGGATTCTTCAGGAAGTCGAATCGAGGGCATCCGGCCGTGGACGCCCTCTTCGAGGTGTGCGTGGCCAGGCGTGCGGCCCAGATCCAGGGTGCAGCGGGAGACGCCTCGTGATCGCCACGAACCAGACGCTTCGGCCGCGGGACCTTCTCGCCGACTCCCCGGAGCTCGGATCGCCGCCGCTGGTCTACCGGCGTCTCGTGGAGGTCATCAATCATCCGCGGGGAGGGGCCGGCGACGTCGCCAACGTGATTCGCGAAGACACCGCACTCACGGCGCGCCTGCTCAAGCTCGTGAACAGCGCGTTCTTCGCCTTCCCCAAGAAGATCGAAACCGTCTCGCAAGCGGTGAGCGTAGTGGGGACGTCGCAGGTCCGGGACCTGGCCCTCGCCACGTCCGTGACGGATCTCTTCAAGGGCGTCCCGTCGGAACTCCTCGACGTCGAGGCCTTCTGGAAGCACAGCCTCGGCGTAGGCGTGGCGGCCCGTGTCATCGCCGGTTTGAGGAGTGAAGCCAACGTCGAGCGCTTCTTCGTGGCGGGCATCCTCCACGACGTGGGGCGACTCGTCCTCCTCATGCGCGCCCCGGAGCAGACCGCCGACGTGATCGCCAAGGCGCGGGAACGCGGGGCCCTCCTCTTCGAGACCGAGCGCGAGGTCCTCGGCTTCGATCACGCCCGTATGGGTGGCGTGCTCATGAATCATTGGAAGATGCCCGAAGCCCTACGTGAGGCCGTGGAGCTTCACCACGACCCGCGACGCGCCCAGCGCTACCCCATCGAAGCCGGCACCGTGCACGTCGCCGACATTGTGGCCACCGCCCTGCAACTCGGAAACAGTGGGGAGCGTCTCGTACCCCCCGTGTCGGCAGGAGCATGGGCAAAGCTGGGCATCGACCCCGGCGTCATGGGCTTCGCCGTGGAGGACGTGGACCGGCAGTACTCGGCGGCGGTGCACCTTCTCGGCCTCGCTCTGGAGGATTGAGCGTGGATTTCGCGCCCGGCCATCGGCCGAAGGACGTCAAAGAGCCCCCACCTCCGTCGGACGCGCCCGACGCGGCCGCCGCCGAAGCTGCCCCGGTCCACCCGACCCCGGGGGCCAACAGACTCGAAGGTGTGCTGTCCGCGCCCGATGTCGCCGAGCGGACCCAGCTCTGGTTGAGGGAAGCTCTCGACGCCGTCGCCCACCTCGGAGCGACCTTCCAGACCGAACAGGCGTCGGGCGCCACCCCGGAGACGGTATTCCGCGCAGCCCGCCAGGCGCTGCTGCGCGTTGCCGACTTCAAGACCATGGCCATCGTCTTCGCCGACGACGAGGGGCTCGGCTTCGAGGTGGGACTGGTGGAGCCCGAAGGAGCCAGAGAGGCAGTCCAGGCAGAGTTGGACTGGCAGATCAAGGAAGGCACCTTCGGCTGGGCCCTGTACCAGGACCGGCCCATCATCGTGCCGGCCGAGCACATGGGGCAGTCGCTCCTGATGCACGTCCTGGCGACGCCTTCCAAGATCTCTGGCATGTTCTTCGCCGCACTCGACGAGGAGCAACCCTTCATTCCCGAGATGGGCCAGATGGTCCTCTCGATCCTCATGCAGAACTGCGCAGGGGTACTCGAGAGCGGTGCGCTGTACCGCGAGCTCGCCGAGCACAACTTCCGCCTCGAGCAGACCGTGCGCGAGCGGACGGCCGAACTCCGCCGATCGGAAGCCGAGGCTCTCGCGGCCGCGAAGGCGAAGGCCGAGTTCCTGGCGAACATGAGCCACGAGATCCGGACGCCCATCAACGGCGTCCTGGGAATGACGGGACTCCTCCTGGAGACGACCCTCACCCCGGAGCAGCGCGAGTTCGCCGAAGCAACGGAGCGGTCGGCCCAGACGCTGCTCATGCTTGTGAACGACATCCTCGACGTTTCGAAGATCGAGGCCGGGTCCCTGACCCTGGAAGAGGTACCCCTCGATCTGCGCCTCGTCGTCGACGACGTCGGCGAACTCCTGGCCCCCCAGGCCGTCGCGAAGGGCATCGAGCTCGGCATCCACTACGCTCCGGACGTGGAGCGCTACGTCATCGGGGACCCGGGCCGTATCCGACAGATCATCACGAACCTGGCGGGCAACGCCGTAAAGTTCACGTCCGAGGGGCACGTCCTCATCTCCGTCGACGCCACACCCGAGGGGCGGGTCCGCCTCTCGGTGCAGGACACCGGAACGGGGATTCCAGCCCACGCCGTGGACCGCATCTTCGACAAGTTCGAGCAAGCCGACCTTTCCACGACCCGTAAGCACGGAGGTACGGGGCTGGGGCTGGCCATCAGCCGAGAGCTGACATCGCTCATGGGCGGCGACATCGGAGTGGAAAGCGAGGTGGGCAAGGGGTCCACCTTCTGGACCACCCTCGACCTCGAGGCGGACCCGAACGCCCCGTCGGACGAGCTGCAAGGCGCAGCCACGGGCCATCGCTTCCTCGTCGTCTCACCGTCTTCGTTCGTTTCGTGCCTCGCCGTGGACCAGCTCGAGCTTCTCGGCGCCGAGGCAGTGGCCGAGTCCTCTCGTCAGGCGGCGGAGCGTGCCGCCATCGTGGCCGCCCAGGATGGCCAGCCGTACCGCGCCGTGCTGGTCGATTCCGCATTGGGGCTGGAGGACTGCGCGGCGCTCGCCCGAGCCGTCCGAGCCGCTGCCGGCGAGGCGACGTCGGTAGTCCGCCTCACGCCGGGGCACCTTCCGGACCGCAATGCCGAGAACGGCTTCGACTTCGACCTCCCCAAGCCGCTCCTGGAGCGTCGCTGGGCCGAGGCGCTCCGCCGACTGGGTATCCACGGATCTCCGGAAGCCGCGGAAGAAGAAGCCAGCGCCCAAGCCGCCATGTTGGCATCGGGTCGCGTGCTCCTCGTGGAGGACAACCGGGTCAACCGGATGATCGCCACGAGTCTACTCGACAAGATGGGCGTCACGGCTGCGGTGGCCGAGAACGGTCAGGAAGCCGTGGACGCCGTAGCCTCGGAGGCGTGGGACCTCATCCTCATGGACTGCCAGATGCCCGTCATGGACGGGTATGACGCCACCCGCGCCATCCGCGAGTTGGAGAAGGAGCGGGGTGGCCACGTGCCCATCGTCGCACTCACGGCCAGCGCCCGGGAAAGCGACAAACGGAAGTGTCTCGAATCGGGAATGGACGGGTTCCTGTCCAAGCCCCTCACCATCGACGAGCTACGTACCGCCGTGGTGGAATGGCTTCAGCCCGCCGGCACCGAATCGGTGACCTCCGAGGTCTCGACCGACTCGGCCTGAAGCCTGAGGGCGATGTCCTCGATGGCATCGCGGGAGAAGAACAGCTCCACCCTTCGATTCCGCGATCGACCCTCCGCCGTGGACTCGTCGGCCACCGGCCGGAACTCTCCGAAGGATTGGACCCGGATGGTCTCGGGGTCCTGACCCGCAGCCACCAGAAGCCGCGCGACCCCCGCGGCTCTGGCTGCGGACAACTCCCAGTTCGACGGGAAGCTCGCGGTGCGAATCGGCCGTGAATCGGCGTGGCCCGACACGATGGTGGGAACGCCGAGGCCCTTGGTGATCCCGGACAGGCTGATGACCAGGGCCTCGCCCTCGGGCGTGAGGTTCGCCTGGGCGGTGGCGAAAAGGGCCGCATCGCGGATGCGGAGGTAGACACCGTCCTCCTCGCGTACGATTTCCACGCTGGTGGAGTCGAGCCCCGACTCCTCCGCGAGATCCCGGAGACGCTCCTCGATCATCTTCATGTACGCCTCGGCGAACACGTTCACCACGTCGTCCCCGGCATTCTCGGTATCGACCGGGCTCGTCGTCGCGCCGTTGTTCATCCCCGGATTCGAGAGCTCGAGATCGGGATCCACGTCCTCCGGCATGAGGCCCATGGGGTTGTCGGTGGGCACCGTGGCGGTGGATCCCATGGCCTCCCTCAGCGACTCCGACGCGAGGAGGAACCGCTCCTGCTTCACCTCGGACATGGAGTACATGAGGATGAAGAAGGTGAGCAGGAGGCTCATCATGTCGGCGAAGGTGACGATCCAGGTAGGAGCGCCCTCCTCCGCCGGGGCGCCGCCTCCATTGTCCGGAGGCCGGGTCGCCGGCTCAGGAGGCGCTTCGACGTCGGCCATGGCCCGGCTCAGGCGGCCTGGAGGAGCTCTTCGGCCGCGCCTTCCTGACTGTTCATGAAGGCGCTGAGCTTTTCCTTCAGAATCTGGACGGTGTCGCCCCGATTCATCGAGTCGAGTCCGACGATGGCCAACTCGATCTGCTGCACCTCGATCTGGATGCGGCGGTCGAGCTTGGTGACCATGGGGATGAACATGAGGTTGGCCACCACGGCCCCATAGAACGTCGTGAGCAGGGCGACGGCCATGGCCGGCCCGATGGCGTCGGGATCACTCAGGTCCGCGAGCATCTGCACGAGACCGATGAGCGTTCCCACCATCCCGAAGGCGGGGGCGAACTTCCCCATCTCGGAGAAGATCTTCTGACCCACCCGGTGGTGCTCCTCCATGTACTTGCGCTCGGTTTGGAGGATGTCCCCGATGGTGTGGGCGTTCGCCCCGTCGGCGATGAGCTGCAGACCCTTCGCAAGCGCCTTCGTCGGTGCCTGCTCCGCCACGTTCTCCAGGGCGACCGGGCCGTCTCTCTTGAAGGTGCCCATGGCCTGCACGAGGAACTGGGAGATCTCCATCATCTCGTCGCCCGGGTCGTTGAAGACTCGCCGGGAGACCGGAAAGAGCAGCTTCAGCTCGTTCGTGGGGAACGCGATGCTCGTCGCGGCCAGGGTACCACCGAGCACCACCAGCATGCCCTGGACATTGACGAAGGTGAGGAGACTGCCACCCAGCAGGATGGTGATGACGATGAGCGCCGTGCCGGTGACGACGCCGAAGAGTGAAGCCTTGTCCACTAACGCACCTCAGAACGGGTCGGACGGTGTTCGCGATGCGCGAAAGGGTTCGTGATACCGACGATGGGGGGCACGACGACCCTACCCCTCCGGCTCGTCGTCCTCCATGGCGCGAATGGCCCAGGAGAGACGGTCGGCCAGGGCCGTGGGCGGTCCGTGCTCACACTCCTCGAGCCCGATTTCCCGGACGATGCGCTCTGCCATCCGGGTGGACTCCTCGCAGTCGTCCAGGAGGTTCTTCGGAAACGCGGCGAAGACCTCGGGGTCGAGGGCGAATCGGCTGATCACAGATCCCCCGAATCGAGCAGACGCTTCGCGATCTCACTCCAGATCTGCGGGCGGTTCTCGTAGAAGCCGGACTCCAGACGGGTGCGGATCTCGGCGAGGCGTGCCTCGGTGACGGGAACACGCTCGGCGGCGCTGTGCCGCGCGAGTTCGCGTGCCTCGTCGGAGATCTGTACCTGGTCTGTACGAGCCGCGGGCTCGACCGGGGTCGGGCCTTGGCGCTGACCAGCTGCGTCGGGTGCCTGCTCCGCTGGGCGTCCCCGGACATTATTGAGTCTTGTAGGATCGATAGTCATGACGCCTCCTCTTCTAAGGGGAGTATCGACACGGTGTCGCCGGACTTTAGGCGCACCATCCCCTGCACCTACACATATCCATCGAGCGCTCCGCCTCGGCGGCTCCGTCCCACGTTGGGAAGGCTTCGCCCCTGGCGCCGCTCCACGCTTCTGAGCTCGACCAGAACCCGACTCCTTGCGTCGGAAAGCTTCCGGGTCAGCTCCTCACTACTCGCCAGCACTTCCTCGTACTCGCCCCGTTCGTGGTCGTTACGCGGCGGAGGAGGAGGATCCTCGGCCTCTTCGTCCAGGAGTCCCACGAGGTCCTCGAAACGCTCCTCGTGCAGTGCCTCCATCTGCGCTTGCATGCGCGACCGCCGCCGCTCCAGCCAGCTGCTGAAGACGGGATGGACACCGGAGGTGGGCTCGACGCGCATGGGACGATCCTAACTCACGCTGGGGTCGGGTACGGGTGAACTTCGCTTCTCCTCGGAGGCGATGTGACGCCACGCGGAAAGGAGCGACTCGACGTGCTCCGACACCTCGTCGAGTGCCGCTGCATCCATGTTCCGGCTCCCCTCGGTGACGCGCGAGAACATGTACGCATACAAGGCGGCGAGCCTCTCGCTCACCTCCCCGCCGCGCTCGCGGTCGAGGGCGCCAAGGAGCTCGAAGATGATGTCCGTCGCGCTCGCGACCTTCTTGGCCTTCGACTCCGCGTCGTTGGCTCGAATGGCCATGGCTCCGCCGCGGAGGTTGGAGAGAAGCTTCTCGTACAGTAGAACGATGAGCTCGGCCGGCGTGCTCGTCATGACGCGCGAGCGCTGATACGACGAGGAGGCGTGGGCGAGCATGTCGGTCTTCCGGCGTCCGTACATCAGTTACCACCCGGCAGCGTCGCGAGTTGGCTCGCCAGCTGCTGTTGGATGCTCTGGGCCCTGGCCACGGACTGCTCGAGGGCGACGAACTGGGCGACGAGCCGCAAGCGACGGTCTTCGAGGCGTGCCTCGCTGTCTTCCAGACGGTCCTCGACGCGGTCGATGGACTCGTCGAGGCGCTTCATGATGCCGTCGATCTGCCCGTCGCCGGTGCGGAGCAGTGTCTCGAGCTGATCCTTCACGTCGCTGAGGATCCCGGCGCCGACGGTTACGCTGCCGATCGCCCCGGTGTTGCTGCCACCGATGCTCACCGACAGTCCCTCGATGGACGTACCACCGTCCGCCGTCAGTGCGTTGCCGGCGCCGGTCGCCGCTTCTCCGTTGATGGTGCCGACGACGTCCGTGCCGACGAAGCTACCGGCTCCCAGACCGAGACTGCCCGTTCCGTCCCCACCCCCCGCGGTGAACGAGATCGTGAAACCGTTGGCGGAGCCGGCCTGGGAGTCCCGAATGGTGAGCTCCGTGCCGGCGGCCTCGGCCACGACACTCGACGCGCTGCGCCCGACCTGGGTGACGAGCATGGAGCCGAACGGAGCCGGGTTGCCGCCCACGTCGGAGCCGATGCTCACCGACAGCTGTGACTCGCCGGGCGTGGTATTCGCTACGACGAGTTCACCGTTGGAGATGGACACGGAGGTCCCGCCCCCGAAGGCGCTCTGTACCGCTGCCCGGAGTGACTCGTATGTCTGCGTCGAGGGGTCCGTGACCGTGAACGTCTCGAGGACCGCGGTCCCGTCGGCGGTGGTCCCGGAGATGGTGATCTCCGTGCCGGCGACGAAGCCGGAGTTCTGGCCGGCGCCGTAGTACAGGTCGGCCAACGCCGTGCTGGAGTTGGCGACGGTGGTGGCGCCCGAGTCCAGGTACATCGTCCGCTCGGAGGTGATCTCCTGCGTGCGACCGTCGGCCAACTCGGTGTTGATGGCGTCGACGATGGCGGCCAACGACATGCCGTTGCTGAGGGCGATGTCGTACTGGGCACCCGTCTCGTCGTCGACGATGGTCAGCGTGTCGGCCGTGCCGTCGTCGACGTACGTGCCTCCGAAGCCCACCGACGTCGTGGTGGCGAACGATCCGAGCTGGGTGACGTTGACATCGTACGTCCCCGGGGCGGCGGATCCCGAGGCGAGATACGAGATCGCGGACGAGCTTCCGACACCGAAGGAACTGAAGAGGCGCTGTACCCCCTCGGGATCCTGGGTCAGAGCCTCTTGAAGCGTACCGGTGTCCAGGGTGAAGATGCCGTCGCGGGTGATCTCGATGCCCAACTCGCTGAGACGCGTGAACGAGCCTGCGGTCGTGGCGGAGATGTTCGCCTGCAGGGCGAAGGTGATCCGACTCCGGATGCCCCGAAGGATGGAGTCCCCGGCGAGGGCCGGACGATCTTCCGAGAGATCCCCGACGCCGGCGCCAACGAACTCCGAAAAGGCGTTGTAGGCGTCCACGAAGGCCTGGACCGATTCGACACCCACTTCGGTGTCCCGGTCGACGACGACCTCGAGGGGGCTCGAAGGGTCCGCCCCGAGGACGCTGAACGTGACGCCCTGCACCACGTCGCTGATCTCGTTCGACGCGCTCGTCACCAAGGAGCCGTTGATCTCCACGAGGGCGTCCTGCCCCGCGGCGATCTCGCGGTCCCGACCCGCGTCGGTGACCACCATGTCCCCGAAGTCGAGAATGCCTCCACCCTCGTTTCCGGCGAAGATCTCGAGTCCGAGGCGGCTGGCACCGGCGGTTCCCGAGGTGATAGTGAACTGACCGGTGGCGGAGATTTCGGCGGTGGCCGTGCCGTTGAAGCCCTCCGCGCCTTCCAGGCGGGTGATGAGCGTCTGCAGCGTGTCACCGGCCTGAATCGTGTGCGTGAAGGTGAAGGCGTTGCCGTCGTGGTCGGTGCCCTGGAAGGTCAGGGTGTCGCCCACCTGGGCACCCGCGTTCGAAGCGCCGTTGAAGAGCGCGGTGAGGGCGGTGCTCGCCGTCGCTGGCGGGCCACCGGCGGCGGTCGGGAGGACGGCCGCCCGCACCGCTCGGCGTACCGTGCACCGGCCACCCTACCGGAGCCCCCTGGACTGGCCCACGGCGCCGTCGTCCGTGGCGGCGGGCGTGCCGGTGATGTCCAGACGATAGGTCGTTTCCCCGTCGGACGTCTCCGTCACGATGGCGGCGAACATCGAAGCGCCGGCCCCGGCGGCGGCCGAATTGATGGCGTCGCGCACGTCCTCCAGGGACATGGTGGACAGGTCCAGAGCCACGGTGAAGGCGCTGGCGCCTGAACCGAGCGTCACCGTCCCCGAGGGAGTCACACCGGGGAAGCCGAGGAGCGTACCCACGGCCGTCGTCGTATCGGCGAAGCCGTCGCTCTGGAAGCCCCCGCTGGTCCGATTCTTCACCGTCGTGGTGCCGTCGAGGAGCCCGAGGGTCGACAGGACACCCGAAAGGTCAAGCACGTCGATCCCGGCCTCGCCGGTCTCGGTCGCGGAAAGAACCAGCCGGTACGCGCCGTCGCTGCCGGTCACGGTGGCGGACACGCCCGTCGGATCCGAGCCGATGTTGAGGGCGTTGATGCTCCCCGCGATGTCCTGGAGAGAATCCCCGGCCAGGACGTCGACGACCCTGCCGCCGACGATGAACTGACCCGAGACGCCCAGCGCGTCGGATCGGCTCGCGAAGACGCCGCTGCCCAGCTGTTCGCGCTGGGCTTCCTGCAGGACGCGCACGGGGTGGCGGCCCGCCGCGGCGTCCGCCGAGGCGGTCGCCTGGAGGATCGCCGGGTTGAGTCCGAGGATCTCGGTGGTGAAGTGATCGAGCCCCGAGCCGTCTTCCAGCGCCAGGGTGGCGTCCTGCAGCGCCTTGAGCAGTCCCCGGACTTCGTCCCACGCAGCTCGCTCTTCCTGACCGTCGGTCACACGAACCCGAAGAGGCTCGAGTCGGGCGGACTCGGCCTCGATGATCTGGTCGACGAGGTCACGGAAATCGATTCCGGTCGCCAGTCCACTGATCGTTGCGATGGGATCCATCGTCTTCGTGTTCCTATGCTCGGGTCACGCTACGTGAGCGTTGGAAGGGGGGGGCCCGGATCGGCGACCCGGACCCCCACTTCCCGTACTGCGTTCCTGCTTACTGCAGCAGGGCCAGGACCGACTGGGAGTTCACGTTGGCCTGGGCCAGGACCGAGATTCCGGCCTGGGCGAGGATCTGGTTCTTGGTGAGTTCCGTGATCTCGGCTGCCATGTCGGCATCCCGGATGACGGACTCGGCCGCAGCGGTGTTTTCCACGGTGATCCGTACCTGGTTGAGAGCGATATCCAAACGGTTTGCCTGGGCGCCGACGGTGGCGTAGGCGTTACCGATGATGTCGAAGGACCCCGTGGTGGCGGCGTCGAGCTGCGTCAGCACGGCCTCCGCACCGGTATCCGTGTCCAACGCCGTGCCTGCGACGCCGAGAGCCGTGGCGTCGAGGTCAATGCTGGATGCCGTCAGGGTGATCTTGTCGTTGGCGATGGTGCTGGAGTTACCGACGACGAACTCGAGATCGGCTGCCGTTCCGTTCAGGAGAACGACACCACTGAACTCGGTGCTGACCGCGATACGGTCGATCTCGGCGATGAGCAGCTGGAACTCGGTGTTGATTCGCGTGCGGCCTGCGGAATCGACGTTGTCGGAGGCGGCCTGACTCGCCAGCTCCTTCATGCGCTCCAGGACCCCCTGGATACCGTCCATACCACCTTCGGCCACCTTGAGCAGTGAGCCTGCCTGCTCGGCGTTCCGCGTCGCCTGACGCAGGGCCCCGAGGTCGGCGCTGAGCTGGTTCGCGATGGCCAAGCCGGCCGCGTCGTCCGCGGCCCGGTTGATGCGGAAGCCCGAAGAGAGCCTTCCGATCGATCGTGTCACGGCCTGGTCCGTCTGCGCCATGACCCGCAGCGTGTTCATCGCCGCGACGTTGGTGTTGATCCTCACTTTAACTCCTCCATGAGTTTTCTTTGCGCGTCCTTGCGCAGCGTTGGGGCAGCGGATCGTCCGACCCCTTCAGCCGTCAGTATCGGTCGCGCTGCGGGAACGTTTAGCACCAGAGCGTCCCGGGCCTCGGACCGAACCATGCCGGGGGTCCCGAAGGCCTTGTGGGAAGCGGACATCGTTACGCGAAAGACCTTGCTCGTAGGCCGCCGAATCGGCACCTTCACGGTACCCCCCCGTTCGCCATTAACGGTGGGAATCCGTGCCCTCGATGCGTCTCCTCGTCGCGGACGATGACTCGTCGCTGCGCCTTGCGCTGCGACTCGTCCTGGAGGACGCCGGTCACGATGTTCTCGAGGCGAGCAGCGTAAGCGAGGCACGGGGTCTCGTCGCAGCGCATCGACCCGACTTCATCCTCATCGACGCCGGCATGTGTCAGGAGGGCGTCAACCTCTGGGACGAGCTCCTGGCGGACATCCGCTTCCGCGGCCGGGTCCTTCTCCTCACGGGTGACCTGACCACGCTGGGGCTGCTGGGACACCACCATGCGGTGGTGAGTAAGCCCTTCGACTACGAGCGGTTGCTGCACCGCATCGAGAAAGCCGGATCCAGGCCCCGAAGTGACGCGTCGCTGGACTCGGACGGCCTGGGAGACGAACCGCCCGACGACGTCGTCGCGTCGAGCTGACGCGCACCCGGCCTACTCAGCACGGGTCGGAGCGACGGTGGGAGCTCTCTGGTCGGTGACGTCCACGCCCACGAAGCTCAGCTGCCGATGACCGTCCCTTCCATGTCGTCGCCGGTATCGACGGGGTCGAGGTAGGGGATCAGGATGCTCACCCGACGATTCACGGGATTCAGGGGCTCCTCGGGGAGCCGAGGGTGGCGATCGGCCAGTCCCCGAACCTCGCGGACACGCGCAGGGTCGAGGCCGACCACCTCGAGAAGACGCCGAGCGGCGTTGGCCCGGTCCACCGAGAGCTCCCAGTTGGTGTACGCGTTTCCGCCGAATGTGGCGGCATCGGTGTGTCCTTCGATGACCACCGGATTGGGGATCTCGCTGATGCGTCCGGCAATGACCCGAAGGGCCGCCTCGGCGGCGGGACGGACCTCGTCGGACCCGAGGGCGAAGAAGGTGCCGCTGACGGGGCCTTCCACCAACTCGATACGAAGCCCGTCGGGCGTGACCACCACCTCCACCTGCGATCCGAAGTCCTCGGACCCGGTGAGTCCTTCGAGTTCCTGAAGGATGCCGTCGCGGATGGCATTGAAGCGGCGCTGCTCCACCTGGCGGACGAAGAGGGGCATCCTCTTGAACTCGGTGGGGATGGGCGTGGCCCCCTGGGACACCGGATTGACCCCAGCCCCGAACGCTCTTCGGTATCCGATTGGGTTGTTGAAGTAGCCTTGGACCAGATCCTTCACGTCGGACTCCATCCCGACGATCCACATGACCAGAAAGAAGGCCATCATGGCGGTGACGAAGTCGGCGTAGGCCACCTTCCAGCTCCCCCCGTGATGACCGCCCCCGCGTACCTTCTTCTTCTTGACGATGACGATCTTGTTGTCGTCCATCAGGCCGCCACCGCCTCTCTGGTGAACTCCTCGACCTCCGAGAAGCTCGGGCGCTCTTCAGGGGGGATGCTCCGTCGTGCGAACTCGACACACGTGAGCGGCGCGTCTCCGCGGGCGAAGGACAGGACCGCCGTGCGGATACAGCGGAGGTAGTCCTGCTCGGCCCGGACCCGGGACTCCAGGAGCTGCGCGATAGGCCCGAACACGCCGTAGGCCAGAAGGATGCCCAGGAAGGTCCCCACCAGAGCGGCCGCCACGGATTCACCGATGACCGCCGGTTCGCCACCGATCTTGCCCATGGTGATGATGACGCCGAGGACGGCCGCCACGATGCCGAATCCCGGCATGGCATCGCCGACGGCGGTGACCGCGTGGGGTACCTCCATGGCCTCCTCGTAGTACTGCTCCATGTCCGTCTCGAGGATCTCCGAGAGGTGGTGATCCGCCACGGTACCGGAAAGCAGCACTTTCAGGGTGTCGGCCAGGAAATCCATGGCGTGATGGTTGGCGGCAAACACCGGGTGCTTCTTGAAGAGCTCACTGTCGCGGGGCGATTCGACGTGGCTCTCGATGCCGATGAGACCATCCCTCCGAGCGAGATAGAAGATCTCGTAGAGGACGGTGAGGAGCTCCTTGTTCGCCTCGTGGCCGTAGGGGCTCGGCTTGAGGAGGGCGAGGCACTCGACAATCATGCGTTTCACGACGGCACCGGAATTGCCGATGATCACGGCGCCGATGCCAGCCCCGCCGATGATGATGAACTCGGAGACCTGGATGAGGACCGCGATGCTGCCGCCGTGCATGGTATAGCCGACGTAGATGCTGCCAAAGACGACAAATAGTCCTAATATCAGTAACACCGAGCGGTGCGCTCCGGCGCTGAACGTGATCGGTACGCGAGCCCCTGGCTGCAAGTATCGGTCGCCCCGTTTCGGTTCTTCAGTTCCCGCCAGCCCCCCAAGCTGAAGACAACCCATGGACGCCGTCGCTAACGGTGAATGTCTGCCCGCCACCGAGCGGGCCCTCGTAGGATTGTGTCACGGGCTCAACGATCAGCTCGCGGCACTCAATGCGTATGTGTTCCTCCTCGAGCGCCGTGGGGTACTCGACGAGAGCGACGCTCCCCTTCGAAAACACCTCGACAAGCTGGCCCAGCAGGTCCGGCTGGTCCGATCTCTGGCCCGCGACCACGAACCGGACGTGTCTCCGGTGTCGCTGACGCTCCTCACGGAGTCCGCAACGGAGATCATGGACGGGTTCCCCGAGGGGTCCATCGTCTTCGACGCGCTCCGTGCCGACGACGGCCCGGTGGTGCGGGCGGACTGGAACCGGGTTCTGCGGGCGCTGCTGGTCGCCGGCGAGTGGGCGAGTCGGGGGGAGCGGGAGGATCGGCGCGTCTCCGTCGAGGCGGAGTCGAAGCATTCGCTGCTGGTGACCGCCGAACCGACGGGGGTCCCGAGCCCTGAAGAACCCCACTTCGACGAGGGAGACCTGCGCGTCGAGTCCGTCAGCCCCCGCTCGGCGCGGATCGTCTTGCCTGGCGCCGGCTAGGTCGCACCCGCTGGCGGGTCTACGCGTTCCGAGCGCCGGCTAGGCTACGCCTTCCGGCGGCTCTCCCTCTTCCCGTGGGTGGGCGTCCTGCCGGGACGAAGCCGGTGGCTTGAGGACCGTGCCGGTGGCCGTTGCCGCCTGCGACGCGCGCACCGTCTCCGAGCGTACCTCGTCGACGATCTCCTCGCGCAGGATGGGGATCTCGGACGGGGCCTCGATCCCGATGCGGACCCCTCCCCCATCGGACCGAAGGATGACGATCCTGATGTCGTCCCCGATGAGAACGGCCTCGCTCGGCTTGCGCTGGAGAATGAGCATCAGATCGCCAGGAGCGTCTGATACATCTCGTCGACCACGGTGATGATCCTCGACGCCGCGGCGTACGCGGCCTGCAGTTGCACGACCTTCACCAGTTCCTCGTCGGTGGCCACGCCGGACACGGACTCCCGCCGCTCCCCCGACGAAGAGAGGAGTACCGAGTGGTTGTCCGCCGCGTCGCGGGCGGCGGCGGCCGTGAGCCCGACGTCGGCGACGAGATCCCGATGGGCTCCGTTGATGGTGGACGCCCCCAGAATGCCTCCAGGAGCCGTCGTTCTGAGGTCGGCCAGGGCCAAGGCGATGTCGTTCGCTCCCGCCTGGTAGGCGCCACCACCGTCGGGCGATCCGGCCGCCACGTTCTGCGCATCCGACGCCACGGTGGCGTCCAGCGTCAGCGTTCCCGCCGTGACTGTCGTCACGTCGCCGAAGTCGTCGAAGAAGTTCAGGCCCGTCGTCCCCAGAGGGTTGGTCCCGTTGACGTGGATGGCGTTGACGGCCTCCACCAGACCTTGTGCCAACGTGTCGAGGTCGGCCCTGAATCGGCTGAAGTCGTCGTTGATGGTTTCCAGGCCTCCGCCGATGCGCCCGGACGAGACCGGAACAGTCAGGCCACCTGCCGTGGTCAGCGACCACACCCCGCCGGCGGACGTCAGGCTCAAGGTCTGGTGGCTGATTCCCTCGACCACCGAGATGCCGTTGACCACCACGCCCACCGCGCCGTTGTCACGAGGGTTCACCTCGATGGGAACGTACGTGGAAAGCTGGTCGAGGAGGACGTCGCGACGGTCTTCCAGATCCGGGGCCGACGTCCCGTTCGCCCGGGCCGCCGCGATGTCCACGTTGAGGGCCGCGACCTGATCGATGATGTCGTTGACCTGATCGACGGACGTACGGAGGCGGTCCACTTCCTGCCCGATGACCGTGTCCAGAGATCCATCGATCCGGCGGAAGTGATCGACCAACGCCTGTCCATTGGACACCACGATGGAGCGCGCCGCGGAGCTCGTCGGGTCGTTCGAGAGGTCCGACCACGAATCCCAGAAGGCGTCCAGGGAATCGCCCAACCCGGTGGCGCCGAGTTCGCCGAAGACCGACTCCACCGACGACAACGCCTGATACTCGGTCTGGAAGCCGTGGAAGAGGGCCGACTCGCGGCGGTAGACCCCGTCGAGAAGCTGATCCCGGGCCCGCGTGATGTCGGCGACGCGCACCCCCGTCCCGAGGAGGCCTTCGGGCAGCCGGATCGGCGTACCGGGCACGAGTTCGGCCCTCTGGCGTGAATAGCCCTCGGTGGTGGCGTTGGCCAGGTTGTGGCTGGTGACCTGGAGGGCCAGCTGTTGGGAGAGAAGACCTGTCTTCGCTACCGACAGGATCCCGTTGAGCGAGGACGACATGTCATGCCGTCCGGTCGACGACGACCCCCGAAGAGGCCGAGCTCATGGCCCCGTCCCCGGTGCCGTACGCCGCCTCGGAGGTGACGCGATGGACGCCGTCGCCCAACAGGGTCTCGAGATGCACCCGGTTGTCCTGGAGGGCCACTCTGAGAATGCGCTGGAGCATGCCGACCTCCGTTCGGAGCTGGGCGGCAGCCGCCCGCACGCGCTCACGCGCGAGGCGTACCGGCCGGTTCCGCGACCCGGTGAGCACCGTGTCGAGCTCGTCGAACTCGAGGTCCGAGCCCAGCAGGGTCATGGTGAGTCGACGCCGACGCCGACGGGCCTCTTCCATCGTCCGCATGACGCGTGTCGCGCTGAACACTCCGTCGTCCAGCGCCGTCGGATCACCCGATCGCAAAGCGTCGCGTTGGGCCGCGAAGATTCGCCGCAGCCCTTCCAGGAGTTCCACTTCCTCATCGAGGGCCGAGACCAGATGGGCCCTCAGGCCCTCTTCCGTGTTCAGGTCGGGCTCGGCCGAGCTCGGGATGGTCTGCATCAAACTTCCCCTTCTCCCTGGGATGGAATGAGGCGACGGGCCAGCTGACGGTAGAGCGCTTCCGCGATTCCCGTCCGGGTGTCGTTGGCGACGCTCTGGGCGAGGTGGTCGTCCAGAAGCGATCCGTACATGTCGGCGCCCGGTGCATCGGCGTTCCCGCCGTTGGGCACCGTCGCCCTGAGAGCGCGGGTGAGGTATCCCACGAACACTTCTTCCATGTCTTCACTGGCCTGTCGTAGTTCTGCCAGGCGCGCTTCGCGCTCGGCTTTCGTCCCGCTGGTGGCGTCCGGCCCGTCCCCGCCGAAGCCTCCCTCGGCGGGCCCGACCATCGGCCCCACTCCATAGATCATCGGATCTCCACCTCCGCTTGTAAGGCGCCGATGCCTCGGAGGGACCGGAAGACCGCTCCCATCATGTCCGAAGTGGCCCCCACCGCGTGCAGTGCTTCGGCGAGCGCCTGGACCCGGATTCCCGGGTCCGCCCGCACCGCGCCGGGCGGTAGCGCGCCCGCATCGGCGGGCAGCCCAGCCCCTGCCGGCCCCACCCCTCCGGCCGGCGCCGGCGTGTCCGGTGGCGCGATGGTGACCGTGAGCCAGTCGTGGCTGACTACCGCTTCACCGACACTGATCTCGCCACCCACGGCGACGATCCCCGACTGCGCGTCGATGACGATCCGCGGCGTCGAGGCCGGCGTCAGAGTCAGGTCACCCAGTTGCACGAGCGCGCCCATGGGATCGTCGGCGGGGAGGGTGAGCGCCACGGCGCCGGGATCCTCGACCACCGCCGCTCCGTCCCCGAGAGCGCCGTTGACCGCCTGTGCGATGAGTTGGGCCGTGGCCAGATCGGGGCGGCGAAGCAGGAGTCTTGACGGCGGCCCGCCGTTCCAGCCTCCGAAATCCGTCAGTGCCACGGCCGCGTCGGTGAGCACCGCCGACGTCTCCACGAATCCGCTACGACGTCCGGGGTCGCCGGGAGGGAAGAGAAGGTTGCCCTGGGCGATGGCCACCGGCGGCCCTCCCACCGACGCGAGGAGTGGCGTCTGCCAGAGCTGACCACCGCGAAGCGAGGACGCGTCACCCAGCGACGCGACACTGACCTCGAAGCGCCCTCCCCTTCGCAGGTACGGTGACGCGTCGGCCGTCACCAGCACGGCGGCGACGTTGCGCGTCCGGATGAACTGCTCGGGCACCTCGATTCCGAGATTGCGGAGGAGGTTTGCGATGGACCGGACGGTCATGGAACCCTGACTGCTGCCGAAGACCCGATCCCCGGTGCCGTCGAGCCCCACCACCAGTCCGTAGCCGACGAGCCGCACGGGCACCTCGCCTTCGTTGATGGTGAGGTCCCGCACGCGCGTCGTCTGTCCGTGCGCACCCACGGGGAGAGCCGAGAGCAGGAGGACGCCGACGAGGGCCAGGCCCACGGTGCGGCCGGCCGCGCGCTTCACGGCGAGGAGTCGCGTCATGGGATGATGAAGGCCAGGATCTTGGACAGCAGGCCCCTCTTCGGCTTCCCGAGCTCGCCTTCGGTGGCGTACAGCACCTCCGCGTCGGCCACCCTCCACGAGTCGATGGTGTTCTGGGAGGTGATGTCCTGGGGCCGGATCACGCCGCGGACGGTGACCTCCTGCTCATGGTCGTCGATGATGAGGGTCTTGGTCCCTTCGATGCGCAGGGACCCGTTGGCCTCGACTTCGGTGACGCGTACGGTCACTTCGGAGTTGAGGCGGTCCTGACGGACGTCGCGCCCCCGCTGCGTCGACTGATGCCCGAGGAAGCTCCCCAGGTCGCCGCCGGCGGTGGTGGAACCCGTTCGCAGAACGGCTCCGGCATCGGTGGATCGATCCTCCAGGGCGTCCGTGCGGCGGTCCGCCGACGCGGCGGTGTACTCGTCGACCATGACCGTGATGATGTCGCCCACGGAGAAGCGCCTGCCGTCGGCGAGCCACCCGTAGTCGGGGATCACGGGGGGCGTCGCCGCCTGTCCCGCGACCGCCGGAGGGGCGGCCAGCAAGGCCACGGTCACGACCACCAGACTGATCTTCATCCACCCATTCATCGGTTGGCTCCCGTATCCAGAACGACCCTACCCGGTCCCATTGCTCGTCCCTCCATTCTCTTTCCCGACGGCATGCGCACCCTGACCCATTCCCCCGATCGAGCGGACGACAGCGCCTCCGCCCGGATGGTCAGAACGACGCCTCCGCGCGTGAATACGGCCTCGACGTCGTCGCCTCCTCGGACCAGGAGCGGGGGGCGCACCGACGGCTCGACCAGGGCGTCTCCTGCTTCGATGCGGCGGTGCGTCCGCCACCCCCGGGGATCCGGCGACGGCGCGGCCGGGGGCCCCCACACGACGCGGGTGCCCGTGACGAGATCCTCGTCCGTGACGATGTGGTCGCGGGGCAGCACCGAGGCCGCCACCGGCACCTGCTGCTCGAGGCCCACCCGCACGAAGCGCCGTACGAGGTGATCCCCGGTGAAAAAGGTCGCCACCCACCGCTCTCCGGAGCCGGGTTCGATGGCAACCGAATCGGCGAGGGCAGGCGCATCGGCCGGCACCTCCAGTCGTACGGACGCCGGTGCGGTACCCCACGCTTCGGCAACCTGAACGGCGAGGGCCCAGCGTACGTCCAGGGCCGGCTCCCCGTCGCGCTCCTGGGCGCCGACGGGAAGACCGGCCACGGCGATGGCCAGCACCACCAGCGCGGCGGAGAGGCTCGTGCTCACCGCACCATCTGGTTGGTGACGTCGGCCATGTCCTCACTCGCCTGCACCGCTTTCGCGTTGATCTCGTACGCCCGGAGCGCCGCGATCATATCCACCATTTCCTGGACGACCTCGACGTTGCTCGACTCGAGAGCCCCCTGCACCAGGCGTCCGAAGCCGTCCTCCTGGGGATTGCCGAGAATGGGCTGACCCGAGGCGGCGGTCTCGGCGAAGAGATTCTCCCCAAGGGCGTTGAGGCCCGGAGCATTGGGGAAGCGCGCCAACTCCACCCGACCGATCTCCACCGGCTCCGCCTGTGACGCCGAGCTTCCCGTAATGATGCCCGTGCGCGACACGCCGACGTCCGTGACGTCTTCGGGTACCCGCGTCTCAGGCAGGAGCGCGTACCCACCGGACGTGACGATGACGCCCTGGTCGGAGATGGTGAAGCTGCCGTCCCGGGCATAGGCGATGGTCCCGTCGGGCCGACGCACCTGGAAGAAGCCTTCGCCGTCCACGGCGACATCCAGTGGTCGCTGGGTGATCTCGAGGGTGCCCTGTTCGTGGACGCGCTGAATGCCCGACAGGCGCGTGCCACGCCCGATCTGAATGGCCGGCGCCGTGTCGGCTTCCGCGGTGCCGAGCCGCTGCTCGCCCTGTACCGTCTGGTAGAGCAGGTCCTCGAAGTGGGCGCGGCTGCGCTTGAATCCCGGTGTGTTCACGTTCGCCAGGTTGTTGGCGATGACGTCGATTCGGGTCTGTTGGGCCGCCATTCCCGTGGCGGCGGTCTTCAGCGACGGATCCATCGTGTTCTCCTGTAGTCAGCCGGTCCGGGTCATCCCACCCGGCCGATTCGATTGGCCACCGTCTCCATGACGGAGTCGAGTGTTCGTACGCTGGTCTGCACGGCCTCGAACGAGCGCTGGATGGTCGTCATCTCGATGAGGGCATCGAGGGCCGAGACGTTGCTCTCTTCCAGATAGCCCTGACGGACCGCGATCCTTTCGTCCGACAGCTCGTCCGGGATCTCGCCGGGCTCTCCCGGCCGGGCCGGGGCCCCAACCGGGTCGTTCTCATCGGCGGCCCCTCGGCTTCCGGGGAGCACCTCCTCGCCCCGGACCGGAGGAGGCGACGCGGGCTCTCCGACGATCCGCAGACGACCGACCTGCTCGCCGTCCACGCTGACGTTGCCCCGAGCATCGATGTTCACCGGGCCCGGCGGTACGACGAGGGGGCCGGTGGTCCCGAGGAGCGCATTGCCGGTGCCGTCGACGATCTGCCCGTCGGGGTCGAGGGTGAACGAGCCGCTGCGGACGAGTTTCTCGCCGTCGGGCCCTTGCACGACGAAGTGACCCTCGCCTGCCAACGCCAGATCGAGGGGCGCGCCGGTCTGACGCAGCTCCCCCACGCGGGCGTCGGTTCGCGTCCCCACCGTGGGAATCCCGCCCTCCAGCATCTGGGCGAACACACGGCGGGCTCGGAAGCCGGCCGTCTCGGCGTTCGCCAGATTGTGCGTGTTCACCTCCTGGCGTCGCTGCCAGTAGAGGAGCGCGTGACCCGCTGCCCGAAGGCCCTCCGGTCCGCTCATGACGTCCACCTCCAGCACGGGGATGCGATCACCCCTGTCAGGAGGCAACGGCCGTGCCATGGGACCCCTGACGTGGAGCCCACCCCAACTCGTTGCTTCACAACACGTTGCAGCTCCGCGTGGCCATGAGTGCCCACCCTGGAACAGCTGCCGCGGCCCGGAAGCCTCTTCCGGGCCGGAAGCTCCTGCCTAAGCGCGCGTCGGAGGGTCACGCAGCCCGCCGAGCCCGTAGTTGTGCGTGCAAGCGCTCTGCATCCCGGGACGGCGGCAGATCGCGCTTCTTTCGCCGCACCAGGGTTCGACCGCGGCGATCCCCGCCGAACCCCGAGCGCAGGGCACGAAGCATGAGTCTGCCGGACGTCCACACGACCGCGATGGCGAGAAACACGAGCAGCGCGGCCCCCACGCCCGCCGCGATTCTCCGGGCCTCCCCGGATTGCACCCACGCGGGTAGCCGCAGTGTGGCTCCGAACACGGTCACTTCGGACCGCTCGGCGTCCATGCCGCCGGGCACGTGGCTGGCCTCCTCCCCGTCGCCGGCGAGCCCCTGGATGGGCAGAGCCGGCACGCCTTCACCCAAGGCGGCCTCCAGCGCCCCCCAAACGGCCGGGTCGTCCCGTCCGGACAGGATCGCGTCGACCACGTCGGCCGCACGCTCGGCTCCGGCGTTCGGCCGGAGATCCTGGGCCGTTCCGGAATGCGGGCGCGCCAGGATGATGGATCCGGAGACGACGGCCGCTGTGAGGGCGAGTCTGATCATGGTTCGTCCACTCCTCGCTGTTTCAACATCGATCTGAGTGTCTTCAGGGCTCCCGTTCGGATCTGGGAGACCCTCGATTCGGTGACGCCGAGGAGTTCGGCGATCTCTCTCAACCGAAGCTCCTCGAAGTAGTAGAGGGCCAGAACGCGCCGCTCTCGCTCGGGGAGTGCTTGGAGGCACTCGCTCAGGACGTCCACCGACTCCTGATGCCCCAGCTCCTCGAAGACGTCCGGTGCGTCGTCGGGCACGACCTCCGAGACGCTCAGCCGTCCCTCCTCCTCGCCTTGCCCCGCCACCCGATCCAAGGAGTCCTCGACATGCCGGGAGACGTCCCTCTCCCACCCGTGGAGCTCCTCCGCCTCCACGCCGATGTGGGCGGCGAGCTCGGCGACCGTGGGCCGGCGCTTGAGCTGGGCCCAGAGCAGGACCTCGGCCTCCTTGATGGTTCGTTCCTTCTTGCGAACGGATCGCGGCGTCTTGTCCCACCTCCGGAGCTCGTCCAGCATCGCCCCACGGATTCGGGTGACGGCGTGGGTGCTGAACGCCAGTCCCCGCTCCGGCTCGAAGGTGGAGGCGGCCTGGATGAGTCCCCGGACTCCTGCGCTGATGAGGTCACCGCGTTCCGGGCCGTGGCCGCCGGAGCGCGCCAGCTTCTTCGCCGTGTCGTAGACCAGACCGAGGTTGTCCGTGACGAGACGGTCCGTGGGGGACACGTCTTCGTCGAAGCCTTCGGGACGGCGATCGGCTTCGGCGCTCATGGTCCTGCCCAGGGTGGGAGCAGTGGCATGATCCCCTCCACCCTTGCGGGTAGCTCAGAGGAAACGAGGCATTCCAGGAGGGTCGCCCCCTGGGCCAGCCCGTCGCTGACGGTGGCGTCCGAGGGCAATCCGCCCAGAATCGAAGGGGTCGTCCCCAGGAACCGCTCGGCTCCCTTGATGAGGACCGTGCCCGCGGCGCGAGCGCCGTCGGCATCCACCCCATTGAAGAGGATCGTCGGCTGCACCTCGGTTCGTGAGCGCATGGCCTTCAAGAGCGCATGCGTGGACGCCAATCCGACGGCGTCCGACCCCGATACGATGAGGACCGAGCCCACGTCCAGGTCGGCACACCGCTCCACGCTCTCCAACCGCGATCCCGCGTCCACGATGACGGCGTCGCGATCCCGGAAGATGCTCGGGACCCTGCGCACGACAGCCCGTCGATCACGGCCTCGGGCCTCCCCGGCGCCCAGACTGAGGAGCTCGAGTCCGCCACCTACCGTGGTGACCCGCGTTTCGATGTCCGCGGGTCCCAGAGTGCGGTCGTCCAGAGAGGGCGCCTTGGGTAGACCCAACCATACACGCTGCATGTCGAGCCAGGGATCGGCATCGACGAGGAGCGTCCGACGTCCCGCACGAGCCGAACGGATGGCCAGGAGCACCGAGACGAGGGACACGCCCGAGCCACCCTTGCCGGAGAGAACAGCAAGAACGTGAGGAGAGCCGGGACGGGTGAGCCGCCGCCCGCCGATTCGCTCTCTCATCGCCTCGAGCTGACTCGTCACGCGTAGGCCTCCTCCGACCACCGGTGTCCGGGATGGCCGATGGCCGCCGCTACCAAGCGATGGGGCGCATCATCCAGATCGTCGGGAACGGCCTGGCCATCCGTCACCCATCGGGCCGGGAGGGCGACCCGGGCGGCGATATCGGCAACACCGTCCTCCCCCGGTACCTCGTCGAGCTTCGTCAGAAGCAGGTGCGTGGGCTCCAGGGCGGCGTAGTGACGGACGAACCCATCGACGACGCCTTCTCTCAGGCTCGCTGGCAGAACGAGGTGGACTTCATCGGGGCGGAGGGCCAGGAGCGTCTCCCGCCACGCCGACTCGGTTGCCGACGAGAGGGGCGTCCGGCCCGGAGTGTCGACGAGGATCACGTCGCACCGTTCGAGGGCCTTGAGCGCCGCAGGAACCTCCGAGGGCTCGTAGATGACGTCGAGGGGCAGGCCCGCCAGGTCGGCGTACGTTTGGATCTGGTCGAAGGCCCCGATCTTGTACGTATCCAGCGAGATCAGACCGACGCGGCTGCCCCCGAACGCGGCGTCGTCCAATGCGAGCTTCGCCAGTGTCGTCGTCTTCCCCGACCCCGTGGGCCCCACCAGCGCAATGACCCGAGCGCGTCGACCGCGACGTCCACGAAGGGGCGGGGAACGGAGGGAGATGCTGAAGCGCTCCATCTCCTCGACCGTGGTGGCAAGGATCTCCACACCGTCGTCCCGGGAGAACGTCTGGAGCACGACGGCATCGTCTCCCAGGGCGGCGCGGACCTCTCGGAGGGCGCGGGAAGCGTCGCGGGCATGGAATCGCTCAAGGCGCATCGTTCAACTCCCACGTTCCGACGGGTTCGAAGCCCGCGTGTGAAGGGAGCTCCGCGAGAGAGATGACCGGCACGTTCGGGAGCACCGGCTCGAGGAGCTTGCGGATGCCGACCCTCAACGAAGGCGGCGTGATGACGGGGACCGTGCCGGCGGCGCCGGCGTCCTTCGTCATGCGATCCAGGTTCTGGATGACCGAGGAAAGCCGCTCGGGCGGAAGCGCGTCTCCCGACGTCCCCCGTGGGCTGAAGAGACCCATGAGCGAGGCCTCGAGGCGTGGTCCCACGGTGATACCCCGGACGGAGCCCCTCGAGTCGAGGAACGGCTCGGCGATGGCCTTGGCCAGGGCACGACGTACGTGCTCGGTGAGGACCTCGGGGTCCTTCGTCTGGTCGGCGTGATCTGCGATGGCCTCGAGAATCGTCACCAGGTCGCGGATGGGAACGCGCTCTCTCAGGAGGCGTTGCAGAACCCGGTGCACGACGCCCAGCGACACCCGGGCGGGAATCACGTCCTCCACTAGGGCCGGGTGCGACTCGTTGAGACGGTCGATCATGGTTTGCACGTCCTGTCGACCCAGGAGGTCGGCGGCGTGCTCCTTCAGCGTCTCCATGAGATGGGTGGCCACCACCGCGCCCGGCTCCACCACCGTCCACCCGCGTGCCTCGGCATCCACCTTCGCTTCCTGGTCGATCCAGCGGGCGGGAAGTCCGAAGCTCGGGTCGACGACCTTCACGCCATCGATGTCCTCCATGACTCCGCCGGTGTCGAGCGCCAACAGCTTGCGCATCATCACTTCCGCCCGTCCCACCTCGGAGCCGCGTAGCCGAACGACGTACTCGCCGGGTGCAAGCGCGATGTCGTCCCGGATGCGGATGGGGGGCACGAGGAGCCCCAGATCCTGTGCGGCCTTCTTTCGGAGGATCCCCACGCGGGACAGGAGGTCCCCGCCCTGGGATTCGTCCACCAACGGAATAAGCCCGAAGCCGACCTCCAACTCCACCGGGTCCAGAAGGAGGAGATCCTCCACGGGATCGAAGGAGGTGGGGAGGGCCTTCGAGGACGCCGGGGCGACCTCGGTGCCGGCCGACTTCGAAGGAGCCGTCCCGACACCGGCCTCCACCCCTACCCCGTCCACGGCCTGCACGGGCCCCCGTGTCGCGACGACGGCGAGCCCGGCGCAGCACGCCGACAGGAGGAGGAAGGGCGCCGCCGGGAGGGCCGGGATCAAGCCGAGAGCACCGAGGATCGCCGACGAGGCCCAGAGGGGACTCGGATCGCGACCCAACTGCTCGGCCAGCGCCGTCCCGACGCGCGTCCCCCCGGCGGAGTACGTCACGACGATACCCGCCGCGGTGCTGACGATGAGCGCCGGGATCTGGCTCACCAGACCGTCGCCGATGGTCAGGACCGTGTACTGCGCGGCCGCGGCCGCGAGGACGAGACCATTCTGGACCATCCCCACGTAGATGCCGCCGAGGATGTTGATCCCGGTGATGAGAAGGCCGAGGACCGCATCGCCCCGGACGAACTTGGCGGCGCCGTCCATGGCTCCGTAGAAGTCCGCCTCGAGAGAGATCTCCCTGCGCCGGCGCCGGGCCTCGTGCTCGTCGATGATTCCGGCATTGAGGTCGGCGTCGATGCTCATCTGACGCCCTGGCATGGCGTCGAGGGTGAATCGAGCGGCCACCTCCGCCACCCGTCCGGCACCCTTGGTGATGACGATGAAGTTGATGGCGATGAGGATGAGGAAGATGACGATCCCCACCGCGTAGTTGCCGCCCACCACGAAGTCGCCGAAGGCCTCGATGACCTGCCCGCCCTCGCCGCTCCCCAGGATGAGCCGCGTACTTCCGACGTTCAGTCCCAGCCGGAAGAGGGTGAGAAGGAGGAGCAAGGTGGGGAAGGCACTGAGCTCCAGAGGGTTGGAGGTCTGGAGCGCCACCAGGAGGACCACCAGAGAGCTGGCGATACTCACGGTGATGAGCAGGTCCAGGAGAAACGCTGGAAGCGGCAGGACCAGGAGGGCCACGACGAACACCACGGCGGCGATGATGAGCAGGTCCGCGTTGACGAAGCGCCGCTGGCTCATGACACGCCTCCGGTCGCCATCACGCTCTCACGTCCGTCCGAGCGTGACCCGTCGGGCGATGCCGGTAGACGAAGGCGAGGATCTCCGCGACGGCCACGTAGAGCATCGGCGGTATGGGAGCTCCGATCTTGGCCGCCACGAACAGGGCCCGGGCAACCGGCTTGTTCTCGATGACCGGGACGCCGTTCTCCAACGCGATCCGCCGGATCCTCAGGGCGACCTTCCGGGATCCCATGGCGACGACGACAGGGGCCTCGGCCACGTCGGGATCGTACCGCAACGCAACGGCGATGTGGGTCGGATTGGTGACCACGACATCCGCCGTCGGCACCGCGTTCATCATCCGCATCCGGGCCAACGACCGCCCGAGGCTGCGCAGCCGGGCGCGGATCATGGGATCGCCCTCCGCGTCCTTGAGCTCCTTCCGGACCTCCTCCTTCGTCATGCGGAGTTGCTGCCGGTGTTGCCACGACTGGTAGCTGTAGTCCCCGACCGAAAGCGCCAGCAGCGCCAAGCCCGCCGCGAAGAGCACGCGAGCCGATTCGGAGCGAAGCACTTCGATGAGTGCCCAGGGACCACTCTGCGGCAGGCGACTCAGCTCCTCCATGGAGCCGACCAGGGCCAGGTACACGACGAAGCCCACGACCCCGAGCTTGAAGACCGCCTTGATGAGGTCGACCAGAGGCCGCGGCGTCAGGAAGCGCTTGGAGTTCTTGAGGGGCGAGAGCCTCGACCAGTCCGGTACGAGGGGCTTCGTGGTGAATGTGGCTCGGCCCTGGCCCGCCCCGACGGCAAGGGCAGCGGCCATCAAGACGAGGGCGAAGGGCATGTACCCGAGGGCGGCCTGCGTCCCTACCCAGCGAACCCAATCCACCGTGGCCTGGGCATCGCTCATGGCGTTGGGCCCCACCATGAAGCTGGCTCGAGTCAGGCGCTCCAGCGCCATCCCGAGGGCCGCTCCGCCAGGGCCGACCATGAGACCGGCTGCCAGGAGCCCCACGGCCGCGGACAACTCCTTCGACTGCGGGACCTGTCCCTCTTCCTTGGCCTCTCGCTCCCGCTTCGCGGTCGGTTGTTCGGATTTCTCCTGGTAGGACTCGGACACGGCTCATCCTCCGCCTACCGACAGGAAAAACCGCCCGGCCAACCCGGCGATGTGGTCCGGCCACGCCGCGTAGAACGTCGCCGCCAGCGGCAACACGGCGGCTAGCACGAGAAGACCCAGACCGATCTGCAGTGGGAAGGCTACCGCCAGCATGTTCATCTGCGGCGACGTCCGAGCGAGGATTCCCAGAGCCAGGTACCCGACCGAGACGGCCGCAACGATGGGGGCGGCGAACTT
>ERZ869936.610-NODE-610-length-32048-cov-6.468071_pt1 | contig 32048 bp, 42 predicted proteins | sample MGYA00520876_ERZ869936 | MGnify/ENA primary metagenome ERZ869936 (study PRJEB32218, sample SAMN09650985) | biofilter metagenome | isolation source: enrty point of leading RO module | place: Saudi Arabia: Thuwal, RO plant located on Red Sea | collected 2016-02-17 ... | reverse complement strand
AGCTTGCGGTATGCAACGTCTGCAATCCCTTTTAGGACCATGCCTTGCTCGCTCCACATGGTGTTGCGACCGTTGTCGTCTGTTTCTGTTAGGAACGCTGCAACCATTGCCGCAAGGTCAAGGCTGTTGGTTGTGTTTTCATATGCCTTTTCAAGTGCAATCTCTGCTGGTGACATTGGTGCGTTTTGCTCTGCTTTGAATGTTGTCATAGTCATTGGTCATACTCCGTTTATCGACTTGTTATCATACATTCGTGACAATGGACGGAATGTCCACATCACTCTTTTTTAACTCACCGCACCCGCCAGTTTGTTTGGGGCGTAAGTGCCTCGGTGAGTAAGCCCCAAGGGAATAAAGAACAATGACGCTGCATAGAAATACGGAAGGTTCATACAATATCCACATGCCGCGCCCCCAAGGCGTGATTAGCATGTGGCAGCATAATGCATGAAAGCCGTATTTCGTCATTGCGGCGACAGGGTTCTTTATTCATGCAGGGGTGTCTCTCCGAGGCACGCAACGTTCCTAACAAACAAAACTCACAACTATACTCATTATCATTTGCCATAGGGGGGTTAGGGGGACAGGGCAATGTCCCCCTGCGATAGCCGAGGAACGAGGGAAGGACTAGCAGCTTTGCCGAGTACCGTGTACTCGCCCAATCTCCGATTGGGTGCAGGCCCGCCGAATACGCAGGGGCGCAAGTCCCCTGCCACTATAATGCAATTGCAATAGCATTCGGATCGCCCATATTGTGCGTTGACATCACCCTCATTGACGATGCTATGAGTGGGGGGAGAGAGGGAGAGGGGGGCTAACGGAGACACACAGATGAGCATAGAACAACGCAAACTAACACCGAAACAGACAGCATTGGTTGATACGCTTGTAGCAACAGGCTGTTCCTTGCGTGACGCAGCAACACAGGCTGGATACGCCGAGGGTGAATCAGGAAGAGTCAGTGCATCCCGCACAATACGCTTACCACATGTGCAACAGTATATGATGCAGCGAGTGACAGAGCAGCTTGGATTGAACGCTACGAGTGCAGCAGCCAAGGTGATGCAGCTTGCAACAGGGGCCAGATCAGAGCATGTGCAACTGGAAGCAGCCAAGGATATACTTGATCGTGCAGGGTTCAAGCCCATAGACAGAGCGCAGGTACAGGTCGCAGGTGACATCAAGGTGTCCATAGACTTGGGATAGCGGTGTGCTTCCGCACTCATTATGCTTTCGGCCTATGTGCTACGCACCACGGCCTACAGAGACAGTTGAGGGGCGATTAACAGTGCATACTGGCGGTGAGGGTGGAGGGGGTCAAAAAGTCCCAGTGCCATACAGGTTACATGTCCCTCACTCGTATTTTTTCCCAAAAACAATCGAAGTGGAAAAAATATTTTCAGTGTGTTAAGTGTTGAAAAAACGGAGATTGAAATGACATTTGTACCTGCACAGAAGGCAGCGGCTAAATGGGCCAAGATCAAAGCGAAGGAACTGGGCATTGACACAGACGAACAGACTAAAGTCGCTCCTAAAGCGAGTGGGCGTAAGCGGGCTGAACCAGCCAAAAAGAACGCCAAACCATCCAAGTAAAAGTCATGTTGTTGTGACCAAGGTTGATGGCAAGCCCAAGACTATCAGGTTTGGTGAACAGGGTGCTGAGACGAATAGGAGTGCCAAGCAGCGCAAGGCTTTCCGTGATCGTCATGCAAAGAACATAGCCAAGGGTAAGTCTAGCGCGGCTTACTGGGCGAACAAAGTTAAATGGAGAGGTGCGTGATGTCTGAAGAGCAGCAGTACAACAGCTTGTTAAAGAAGATGGAGGCGTTCCGCGTTCCTGATAAGGTCACTGACGAACAAGCTGGAAGCAAATGGCTTCGCCGTTACCACAATGTTATGACAGATGTTGCAACATACATCCGTGACAGGAACCCCCAGTACAAATCCCTTCTACGCAAAGCCGAAGCCATCGAGCGAAAGTGGGACATGGAAGGTAAGTACACGCGCGGATCGAAGGAAGAAGCTGATGCCCGTAAATGAAGCTGGAAACTACACCAAACCTTCTATGCGAAAGTCGTTGTTTAAACGGATCAAAGCTAGTGGGAAAGGTGGCAAGCCTGGGCAATGGTCTGCGCGTAAGGCACAGATGTTAGCCAAGCAGTACAAATCTAAAGGCGGCGGGTACACATCATGAGGGCACCACAGAAATCTTTATTGAAGTGGGGCAAGCAGAAGTGGCGCACATCTGATGGCTCTAAGTCTGAGGGCAAGAAGCGATATTTGCCTGACGCAGCATGGAAGGCATTGAGTCCGTCCGAAAAAGCTGCAACGAATAAGGCCAAGGCTGAGGGCAATGCCAAGGGCAAACAGTTCGTCAAGCAGCCTAAGAAGATTGCAAAGAAGGTTAGACAATACCGCACATGAGTTTCGTTGACACGTTAAAGCCAGAAGAACTGCGTATGCTGCGCAACATTGTAAAGAAGGTTCACTTTCAATACTTCGATGAAAAGCATGGGAAGTCTTTCGTTACTAATTACATGTTAGATCAGGTGATCGACAACATCGGACCTGACGCAGCGGAGTGCATGATCAAGGCGGGCGTAGATAAGGGTTTGCGTGACTGAGTTTAAGTACAAACCAGATGGTGTCGTTGTTAAACACTTTATGAAAGACGACACTTTCTTTCGTGGCATTCGTGGCCCTGTTGGTTCGGGCAAGTCTGTTGCCTGTTGTGTCGAGATATTTCGACGCGCCCTTATGCAAAAGAAGAATGATCAGGGTGTGCGCCGCAGTCGGTGGGCCATCATTCGGAACACCAACCCGCAGCTAAAGACAACGACGATCAAGACTTGGCTTGACTGGTTCCCAGAGGAAACGTGGGGCAAGTTTACATGGTCTGTTCCGTACACACATCACATCAAAAAGAATGACCTTGATCTTGAGATCATCTTCTTAGCTTTAGATAGACCCGAGGATGTGAAAAAACTATTGTCCTTGGAACTTACAGGCATCTGGATCAACGAAGCTAGGGAAGTTCCGAAGTCTATCATCGACGCTTGTACGATGCGTGTTGGTCGTTTCCCTTCTATGCGTGAGGGTGGTGCCACATGGACAGGCGTTATCGCGGATACCAACGCGCCCGAAGAGGATCACTGGTGGCCTATCATGTCTGGCGAGGTTCCGATTCCTGATCACATCCCGCGCGAACAGGCTAAGATGCTAGTGAAGCCCGACAACTGGGCGTTCTTTACGCAACCCGCAGGGATGATCGAAGAAAAGAACGACGAAGGCGAGATCGAGGACTACGTTCCGAACGACAAAGCTGAGAACAGAGAGTACATGCGGAAAGATTATTACCCAAATCTTATCCGTGGTAAAACAAAAAGCTGGATCGACGTATATGTGATGAACAAACTGGGGGCCGTCCAAGATGGTAAGCCTATCTATCCTATGTTTGCGACTGATGTACACGTTGCAAAAGAAGAGATTCCTGTCGCAGCGGGCGTTCCGTTGTACGTTGGCTTGGACTTTGGTCTTACACCTGCGGCTACACTCGGACAGAAAGTGCGCGGACGTTGGCTTGTGCAATCAGAGATTGTCGCATTCGACATGGGCATCGTTAGATTTGCTGAAGTCTTGCGCGAAGAGATTGCTAGACGCTTTTCTGAGTGTCCCGAAGTGTATATCTATGGCGATCCAGCGGGTGATTTCCGTGCGCAGACGGATGAATCCACACCATTCCACATACTTCGAGGCGCAGGTCTACGAGCATTCCCCGCACCATCAAACTCTGTGGACTTACGCTTGGAGTCTGTATCTTCGCAGTTGCAGAAAATGACAGATGGCAAGCCCGCATTCTTGATTGATCGTCGCTGTCAGCAGCTAATCAAGGGATTCGAGGGCGGGTATCAGTACAAGCGCATGGAAGTTAGCGGTGAAAGATACGCGGACAAGCCTGACAAGAACATGTATTCGCACATCCACGATGCGTTACAGTACATGATGCTTGGTGCGGGTGAAGGTCGCGCCCTTATGAACAACCAGAAACCTGCGCAACCTGTCGTTGCCCAACGTAATTTTGATGTCTTTTCTAAGCATAAGCCGCAAAAACGTAGGCAAGGATTGTGGTCACGCATGTAATTGTGCGTTGATAATTAAACACTGATCTGCCTATGGGTGGATAACAAAGGAGAGATACTATGTGTTTTAAACCGAAGCGCAATCCAAAGATTGATGCGCAGCTTGAAAAGCAGCGACAAGAAGCAGAGGCAGCAAAGCTAAAGGCGCAAGAAGAACTTGCGGCTCAAAAGGCGGCGGCCCTAGAGGCAGCTAAAGAATCTGATGCTGCAAAGACAACATCGCAAGTTACTGAGGGTCAAGAGTATCGTCAGGCAGAAACGGCAGGTCAGTCTGCTGCCGCAGCAAGTCGCTCTCGCCGCAAAGGCAAAAGTGGTCGCCGTAGTTTAATTACAGGCTCTACATCTCAAGGTTACTTTTCACGGTTTCTATAAATGGATCAGATCGCAAAAAATTATATAGCACGATACGAAAAGGCAAAGGCAAAGCGTGAAAACTTTGTTCCTTTGTTCGAGGAGTGCTATGAGTATGCTTTGCCACAGCGGGAAAGCTTCTATCACGAAACTATTGGTCAACGCCGCGACGACAAAATCTTTGATGAGACTGCCGTTGTTGGTGTTCAAGAGTTTGCATCGCGCTTGCAGTCTGGTCTGGTTCCAAACTTTGCGCGGTGGGCTGACTTAACTGCGGGTTCTGAGATACCAAAGGATCAGCGTGATGAAGTCAACAATGACCTAGATGAAGTTACTGATTATGTGTTTGAGGTCATTCAAAACTCTAACTTTGCCCAAGAGGTACATGAATCATTCATGGACTTGGCAGTTGGCACAGGTGTTTTGGTTTGCGAAGAAGGGGATGCTATCTCTCCTGTCCGCTTTTCTGCAATTCCATTACCCCATGTCATCTTAGACACTGGCCCTGATGACAACATCGACCACGTTTTCCGTGAACGTAAAAACATTCGCTTTGATCAGTTGATGCAATTGTATCCTAAGATGAAAGCAGGGCCAGAACTTGCGGCAGCAATGAACAACTCAGGTGATCGCACCACGACTGTTCTTGAGATTGTCTGCCGTAATTACGCAACACCCAACCAAGAATCTTATTATCACTACGCAATCTGCATGACCACAAAGAGTGTCATCTTCAAGCGTGAAATGAGTGGCGTGGGTTCTAACCCATTCATCTGTTTCCGATGGTCGAAATGTGCGGGTGAGGTGTATGGTCGCGGACCTTTGATCAATGCACTTTCGTCTATCAAGACAACTAACTTGACTATTGAGTTGATCTTGGAAAACGCGCAGATGTCTATATCTGGAATCTATCAGATGGAGGACGATGGTGTTATCAACCCCGATACGATCAATCTTGTTCCCGGGACTATTATACCAAAAGCTATGGGATCGGCTGGGTTGCAGCCAATTCAGGCAGCGGGTCGCTTTGATGTTGCGCAACTTGTCCTCAATGACATGCGTCTCAACATTAAACGCGCTCTATACAACGATATGTTGGGCGATCCGAATCGCACCCCTGCGAGTGCGACAGAGGTTGCGGAGCGTATGGCTGATCTGTCTCGTCGTATTGGTTCTGCGTTCGGCCGCTTGCAAGCGGAACTTGTGCAACCAGTGTTGCAGCGAGTTATCCATATCCTCAAGAAACAAGGGCGTATTGAAGTCCCGACTGTGAATGGTCGTGAAGTCAAGGTTAAGTCAGTATCCCCACTAGCACAGGCACAAGCCAACCAAGATATTGGTGCAGTGTCACGCTTCTTGGAGATGGCAAACGCAGCCTTTGGGCCAGAGATGATGCAGGTTCTAATCAACAGCGAAGAGACTGCGGCATACCTTGCGAAAAAGTTTGGTGTACCTGACACCTTGATTCGCGACGAGACTGAGCGTAAACAGATAGTTGCAATGATGCAGCAGATGGCTCAAGCGCAACAGCAACAACCATCGGCTGCCGAGCAACCAATGGAGTAACGCTTGAAAGACAAGCAACTTAGACTGTGCGTGGATGGAATGTCACGCACAGATCAACAAGACGACGAGCTAAGTCTAGTCGTTGCGCAAGCACTTGGGACACCTGCGGGCAAACAGGTTCTCAAGTACCTACGGTCAATCACTATAGAAATGGTAAACGGCCCCAATGTGGATAACGACACGTTGCGTCACGCCGAAGGTCAGCGATATATCGTTGGTCTTTTAGAGGCGCGTGTTGCCCACGGAAACAAGGTGAAAAGCGATGAGTGAAGAATCCCTTTTGAATGAAGCCACTGAGGCACCCACAGATGCAGCACCAGTTGAGGAAGCAGCATCCGAGCGACCAGAATGGCTTCCTGAAAAATTTAATGATCCAGCCGATCTAGGTAAGGCGTATAAAGAATTAGAGTCCAAGCTAGGCCAGAAAGAAGAAGATATTCGGGCCAAGGTTATGGAAGAACTCAATCAGCCTAAAGAGGGCGTACCTGCAAGCGCAGGGGATTACGAGTTACCTGATTTCGTTGACATTGAAGAAGCTGCAAACAACGACCTGCTAAAGCAATGGGCTGATCATTGTCACAGCAATGGCTATACCAACGAAGAATTTCAGCGTGGTCTTGAGTTGTATGCAAGCGCACTGCCTGAAGGAAACGACCTAGAAGCCGAAGCTGCAAACCTTGGTGACAATGCAGAGGCGCGTATCGAGGCCGCGTCACTCTTTGCCAACAAGTTTTTCCCAGAGGATGTTTTGCCCGCCATCGAGCGTATGTGCGAAACATCTGATGGTATCGTTGCGCTAGAGTTTATGATGCAGCAAATGCAGGAGCCATCTGTATCAGAGGCAACACCTGCAACTGGATCGTTGAGCCAAGGCAAGTTGGAAGAGATGATGCGCGACCCCCGATACAGTGACGTATCGCAGCGTGATCCTCACTATGTAAAGATGGTGGATGATGGTTTCAGAAAACTGTACGGAGCCTAGAATTATAGAGAGGGGGTCATACTACATGACCCCTTTTCGCTCTGAGCATGTCGATGATTTTGTAAAGGTAATTCACAAAGACACAGTGAAAGACCTGATCAAGTTAGGGCATACAAACGTGGCAGAATGTTTGCATGAGATTGCAGAAACCTGTGACGTTTACATGGTCAGAGACAAGGAGGGACGTATCGTTATTGTTTCTGGCGTTACGTTCGATGAACAAGACGAGTCAGTATTCTTTGCCTTGTTCTCTAAAGACATCAAAGAGTCGTTCACAGCTATGGCAAGGGGATCAAAGAGTATGGTCAACTTCCTAGAAAAGTCATACCCGATGATGACTATGATGATCGACATGGAATACGAAGCTATGCTCAACTGGGCGGCATGGCTTGGTTTTGAAGCGGTTGGAATATCAACCACAAGTTCTGCACAATATGTTGAATTTGTGCGTTGTGCTTTTTCAATTGATGATGATAGCCCTGACGTATCAAGGCCCACAAAGCACTGAGAAGCCCGCAAGGACACCTTCAATGACGTAGTAGAGTGGATACCCAAGGTGCAAATGTAAACTTAACAAAGGACTTCTAAAATGGCGAATACAATCGACCAAGCTTTCATCAAGCAGTTTGAAACCGATGTGCATCTAGCATACCAGCGCATGGGTTCCAAACTACGCAACACTGTTCGTTCAACAAACGTAACAGGTTCAACTGCGCGTTTCCAAAAAATTGGTGCGGGAACAGCGTCAACCAAAACACGTAACGGCAACGTGACTGCAATGGAACTTGCACACACTAACGTCGACGTGACTATGGCTGACTACTATGCAGCGGAATACATCGACAAACTTGACGAGTTGAAAACAAACATCAACGAGCGTCAGGCTGTCGCAGAATCCGCAGCAGCAGCACTAGGCCGCAAGACTGATGAGATCATCACGACTGCAATGGACGCGGGTGCAAACTCAACACAGTTGGGCGCAGCAGCTTCAGCGGTTAGCAAAGCAGACTTGCTTGCAGCGTTCGAAACATTCGGCGCGGCAGACATCCCAGAGGACGGACAGCGTTATATCGCAATGTCACCTGCGGGTTTTGCTGACTTGTTCAACATCAACGAGTTCGCATCAAGCGACTTCGTTGGGCCACAAAACTTGCCATTCGCTGGCGGCATGACAATGAAAGAGTTCTTGGGCTTCAAGATTTTCTCAACGTCTGCTGTTGGTGCAGGTAAAAACTTCGCGTTCCACACACGCGCAGTTGGCTTGGGCGTAAACTCTGACGTACAGACAGAGATCAACTACGTTCCAGAAAAAGTAGCGCACCTAGCGACATCAATGATGTCAATGGGTTCTGTTGTTATCGACAACAACGGCGTCTACGAACTGTTGGACAACAACACTTAATGGGTCGGGGGCTTCGGCCCCCTTCCTTTCCTTTGAGGATTAGACATGGCAGTTACCAGTACACCTGCAAATTCAGCTATCGACATTTGTTCACGCGCTCTAATCCTGATCGGTGCAGAGCCGATTACGTCTTTTGACGACGACAATAACGAGGCGTTGATTGCATCTAACGTCTATGAAGATATTGCACGTTCAGCGTTGGTTAATTCACGCTGGCGTTTTGCCACAAACCAAATGGTTCTAAACCGTCTAGCCGAGGCACCGACAGGTCGCTACACTGCGGCGTACCAACTTCCAACAGGATGGTTGATGACACACGCGATCACAGTAAATGATGTACCTGTTGACTTCCAAACATACGGAAAAAAGATTTACTGCAACGAAGATGTAAACTCGAAGGTTGTCGCTGATTACACATACCGCGCAGAAGAATACGACTGGCCCTCATACTTTACGCTTGCGGTTGAATATGAACTAGCAAGTGTGTTTGCATTTAGCTTGGCGCGTGATGCGCAGCTTGCAAAGATGATGAGTGATCAGGCCACAGTCCAGATGATGCGCTGCCGCACACTAGACTCACAGCAACAAACAACACGCAAACTTAATACGTCACGGTTCCTTACACAAAGGCGCAGCTAATGCAGAAGATTCGCGTCCCTCTAACAAACTTCCAGTTCGGTGAAGTTAGTCCGTCTTTGTATTCACGCACTGACACAGCAATATATAATCAGTCTGCGCAGCGTGTTGAAAATTTCTTTCTTCGAGCCGAGGGCGGCGTGATTAAACGCGCGGGTTTGGAAAAAATTTACGCATATTCAGACATCACACCTAATGCGGCAAAGGTACAGCAAGCACGTTTGCTGCCTTTCATATTCTCTGATGATGAACAATACATTGTTTCACTAGAGCATGAACAGGTTCGAGTATTCCAACTAAGCCCGACCACTGGCGATGTATCTTTGGTTTCAACGATAACCAGTGATGTAAACAGCAACACATTGAAGTTTGATCAGGATTATCTGCATGAGTACACGTTTGCTCAAGCGGGTGATGTTATGATTATTTGCCATCAGTTGTTTCAGCCCCAACAGATTGTGCGCACTGGTCTTACATCGTTTCAGGTTGAGTCGTTTGTGTTTGATCAGAAGTCGGACAATACACTGATCTATCAGCCCTACTATGCATTTCAGAAGTCAGGCACCACGCTTGATGTGTCTGCGTCTAGCGGCAACGGTGTAACGCTTACAACATCCAATGCATATTGGGACACATCTGGCGACCATGTTGGAGTAACTGTTCGTTATCACGGGTGTGAGATTGAGATTACCAGTGTCACCAGCTCAACCGTTGCAGTTGGTAATATTTTAGACAAACTGGAAGTTCACCTAGATGCTAACGCCTTTAGAACAACTGAGGGCATTTCTGATATTGAAGTAACTATGGTTAATCACGGCCTGTCTGTTAATGACAGTATTGTAATTAGTCATGCAGGTACAGTTGGCGGCATTTCTAATAACCAAATAAATGGAACTCGCACGGTAACAGAAGTGATTGATGATGATCGCTTTATTATTACGGCGAGTCAGAATGCTAATGAGTCCGAAGATGGTGGCGGCACACCTAAGATCGAAACACACGCAGCGACAACGCAGTGGGATGAGCAGTCATTCTCTGATCTTCGTGGATACCCTGCCGCTATTACGTTCCATCAGAACCGCTTGTGTTTTGCAGGTACGATTGCGCAGCCTGATGCAATCTGGATGTCTAAGAGTGGGTACTATTACAACTTCAATGTTGGTAAAGCCAAGGACAATGAGTCAATCAATGTGACTGCTAGTGTTGGTGAGATTAACCAGATCAGGCACTTGGTTTCAAACCGTGACCTGCAAGTGTTCACTGCATCCTCTGAAATGTATATACCTGCATTCCAGAACCAACCCATTACGCCAACCAATGTTCAAATTCGTCGTCAAACGCCATTTGGTTGTGGGTTTGAGCGTCCATTGTCTTTAGATGGTGGTACATTGTTTGTGCAAAAAGGCGGCGCAATCGTACGAGAGTACATCTATAGCGATGCCGAAGCTGCGTATGTTGCTAACCCTATCTCGTCTGTATCGCCACATTTGATCAAGACACCTATCGAGATCAACGTGTTCTATGGTGCGGTTAAGCGTTCAGAAAGTTATGCGTTCATTGTAAACGGCGATGGAACTATTGCTGTGTTCAACTCTAACCGTGCAGAGCAACGTGCAGGTTGGACTGAGTTTACAAGCCAAGGTAAGTTTGTATCGACAGTCACTATTGATGATCGAGTGTTTGCCAATGTGGTATTTGATCTGGGTGATGGCACAGAAAACATTGTATTGTGTGAGTTTATCGCTGCCAAAAATATGGACTTATCGACAATTTACTCAGGAACCGCAGGTGTGTTCGATGTGTCCGCAGACTTCAATGATGGCGCAGTTGTCAATGTTGTTGATGGTAATAACTACATTGGCGAGTTCACTGTATCTGGCGGAGAGGTAGATGCCTCTGGGGTTTTGGATACATTGGACGAAGCTGAGATTGGATATAAGTTCGACGTAACACTCAAGACCAATCCAATTGACGCATCTGTTGGCAATGGGCCAATGACAGGTATTCCGCGTGGCATAGGCAGTGTGGTTATGGACCTAAACAAGACGCTATCAGTAAGCGTCAACGGTACAGCAATGATCATTCGTCGGGTGACTGATGATATGTCTCAGCAGCGCAAAGAGTTCACAGGCAAGAAAGAGTTCAGACTTATGGGTTATAGCCGTGACCCGCAAGTTGAGATCACTCAAACAGCACCCTTGCCACTACAAGTAAACGGCCTTGTTGCGGAGTTAATATTCTGATGTTTACAGCATTCCAAGGTTTACAGCTTGCGATGGGCGCAATATCTGCGATAGGCCAGATGCAAGCAGGTGCGGCAGCAGCAGGTACAGCCGAGCAGCAAGCCGAGCAAATGGAAATTGACGGTGTGGTCAAAGAAGCGCAAGCTATGGAAAACATGGCGATACGCATAGATCAATATAATGATGCGACTGCGACCAACGACACAATATTTAGTTTTATGTTGGGCGGTGCAGAAAGCACAAGCATTGAGGCGTTCAAGGAATCTGAGCGCAGGGTCTTGGTAAAAGACATTGATGCTCTTGGTCGCAACATGAACTTGGAAAAGGGCGCAACAAAACTTGCAGCATTGGTTGAGATCGAGCGCGGCAAGAACGCACAACGCGCTTCTTTCTTTAACGCAGTATCCACAATGGGCAATGCCTATATTAATATGAAAAAGACGGTGACATAACATGCCAGTTACTAGACAGCAACGACAGGTTACAACTCGCAACATCGGTGTTGTCAATGTGGACACTGGTGCGGAACAAGTATGGCAAGCAGTCTCAAGAACTGCTGACATGTTTGGCGAACATGCATTCAAGGCAGCGGCGCGACAGGCAAAGCAAACTGTCGAGGATCGTGTTCAAAGTATGACAAACGAAGATTTGTTTACGATTGATCCTGAGACTGGCAAGTATTCTAACCTGAACATTCCGTCTAGCTATGGACAGATTGCTGCGGATGCACATCGAACACTGATCCGTCAACGCTTTATGAATGGCATCGAGGATGAACTGAAACGCGTAGGCCAAGAATACGCGGGCAAGTACAACTCTGCCCAGTATAAAGAGATGATGTCTAAGCATGTTCAGTCTATGATTAAGGCTGCACAAAAGACAGACGGTGTAGATACGCCATTCTCTGCGCCCCTAACTGACATCGGCAATGAGTATGTTGCGCGTACATATGCTGCATTGCGTGACAGAGAAATTGCAGCGGCAAAGAAAGCTAATGAGAACGCAGCCATTCTTGGCCTGTACAACTTGGAACAAGAGTTAGGCAACCTTGCAGCAACAGGACAGTTTGGCCCAACGTACCTAAAGAAGCTAGGTGAGTTCACGCAACTAAACCAAGCACTGTATGAGTCTAGCAACAACGCGGCACAGTATGTTCGTAACAGAAAAGTAATGCAGGGCATTGAAGCTGTTGCCGCATCTGGTCGTCTTTCAACTATGCTGGGATTAAGTGATGATCCTGTTGTTGTTGCGACAGCAAAGCGGGCGTTAGAAGGTGATGCCACAGCGATCATGGAAATCACTGATGATGCAATACGCAATGCGGTAAACACTTGGTTCACATACACAGGTGGCAAAGGTGGTGACGCTGTTATCCGCAGCATCGAGGGTGTGGCGCAGCGCGGCGACGAAGCAACCCAAGCTAAACTAACAGAACAGTTCGATGCTATGCCAGCACCAACGGCTGGCACTACTCTTGCTGAAATTCATCAGCAAGTCATGGCAATCAAGAACGTAGTACCAGAAGCAAGTCCAGAAGAATTAGCGTTGCTTTCATCATCCAGAGTTATGATGGCATTGCAGGTTCATGCCAAAGACTTTGATGGACAAGCACTAACTGCTTTTGCTGATGATCTTCGTAGTGGTGAGTTCAAGAAAAGCCGCAAGTTTTTTAACAACCCCGATCAGGTTGAGGCAATGTTTGATGCTATGTCTGAAGCAGACAAAGCAACTTTGAACAAGTCAATCTCTGAGCGTTACACAACAACAAGCCGCTTGGAGTCCGAGAAAGAACAGGGGTTAATTGGCGAATTAAAGTTGTGTGTTATTGGCTATTAAAATAGCATGACGATTGATGTCATTCAGGGTTATAAAGATAAGAAGGCCGCTATCAACGCGGCTGACATTCCCGACACAGACAGAGCCACGCTTCTTACTAGCCTTGATAACGCATATGCGGATCGTTTGATTAAAGAAGTTCAAAGTATTAGAATTAAAGTTAGAACTGAAGATGGCCACATTTATCGCAACATGTCGAAAGATGAAGTTGAACTTTTAGCTTCTGGCATTCGGGGTGATTTTAATATTGATAGCGAAGACTTGCCTCTTGCAATTGGTGGAAAGTTTCAGCTTCTAAAAAGGGCGTATAAAATAAACCCAAGCAGCGTTGACCGTGCGCTAGGCGCAATGATCAAATCTGCTGACTCTAATGCACAGCGTGAACTTGCAGCAACAAATAGAATGCTTGCTGAAAATGAAGTTGAACTTGGCATTGCATCACCAGAACAGTTTAAACTTTGGGAACAAACATACGGCCTAGACAAACTGAGCCTTGGCGAAATGGTTGGTGTTGATGATAATGGTCAGATTGTTTTCAACGACAATGTTCGTTTTGCTATAGAAAAAGGGTATCTGCCAACAAAAATAAAGCAAATGGCAACAAGCATTGGCAATGGTCAGGTGTACGACAGAAACATTATGGAACAAGCGTTCCAGTTGTTTGAGCAGTCAATGAACATTGGTGATTCATTCGGAAACACCATTGATGTCCTTGAGCGCAACGTGCCCAGTAAAGAGTATGGTATTATTGCAGAGGCTATTCGTCTATCACGCGAAGGGTTTGGCAACCCTGCCGACATTATTGCACAGATTGGCGCATATGATGGAAACATTGACCAAGACATAAAAGGTAAACTTGATAACAAAACATTAGATCAATTTGTTGGTGAGATGGTTTCAAACGGAAAGATTGGTTCGCATCACGCAACAAGAGTGAAATCGCTTCTTCGTCTGAACTATGCAAACGGAAACATCATGGATGTGGATGGCGCAACCTTGATGGTTGAGAATCACTTTGCAAATGTTGGTGCGCAAGACGCAGCAGTTTTCGCCCCGGGCTTTGCCTTCAATGAAAAGAATGAATACGCTCGATTTGCTATTCGTGGGTTTACTGCAAACAATGCGGCGGCTGCGGAAAAAGACATGCTAGTCTCTATAATGCAAACTAATCCAGAATTGTTTGAGCGTGATGCAGTCATTGATATTGTGCAAGACCAATTCATTGACGGCCTCTTTGGGCCGTTTACCCATCTTGGTATTGTTTGGGACACTGCGTTTGGCAGTGAGTCTGATAAGTTTGAAAACTGGAAGTACTTAACAACCGAGGCCCGCATTTCTAAGTTTGCAGAAAGATTGCAGGGCAGCATCATATACAAACCAGTGACAGGTTCATTTGTTCGTGATCCATACACAGGTGAGATGATTGAGGGTACTTATCTTGTCGGCTTGGAAAACCAATCTGGTGGGTTCACTCCGTTTATGAAAAATGGCGAAGTGTTAAAAATGAACACGCGCGAATACCAAGACAAGACAGCATGGTTTAGTAGTGAAAGTGTATCAGCACCAAAAGGTGATCGTAATGAGATTGGCGCGGCGGGCAATCGCTTGCGGGCAGCTATTAGAGCATATGGCCCACAACATGAAAATGTGATTTCTGAGTACGGAAATTATATTGCGACATTGCCAACGTATCAAAACGATGATGGTTCTCGGAATGAAGCTAAGATTGACGCAGAACTTAAACGAAAATTCCCACAGTTACGGACTGAATAATGGAAAATCTTTATAGACCGCAGCCATATCAAGATACATCTCTGATTGATCCCATTCTTGAAGAGCCAACTCTTGCTGACACAGCTCATGCTAGGTTTATGAATGGTGTTTTTCGCAGCGCAATTAACTTAGCTGATGAAGTTAAAGGGCAAGAGTACGACCCAAACTTTGATGTAAAGAAGTTTATTGAAGACAATGGATACACTGGCCCAATGGCGGCTATGATTAACTATCGTGGCTCATCTAGTGAAGCTGATGCACGGAAACAAGTTGAATATTGGGAAAACTATTACGGCCCTGCGCAGCGCACACTAAGCGATTCATCTACTGCAAATATGATTGCCACTGACCCAGTATTGTTGACTAGCGTTCTTTGGCCCTTTGCCCTACCTGCTAGAACTGTGAACACACTTCGTGTTGGTGCAGAACTTCGTCGCGCCAATATGGCGAAAGAAGTATTAGGCAAACAACCTTTGACATACACAGAGATTGCAACGCTAGAGGCTGCTGTTCTTGATGGCACAATCAACATGCGTAATGCCCTGCAGCAAATCGAGGAAGGTGTAGATGCAGAGGACGCGCTTCTGTCTGCGGGTATGTACACAAGTCTTTCGATAGCTGCTGCGGGCGCAGTTGGTAAAGGCTTTGATCAGTTTGGTACAATGGCTGCGCAAAAACGTCAGCAACGTATTGATGCATTTAACAATGGTATGCGTGAATGGATGGAAGCATCACGCAAGCGTACTGAAGCGGGGCAAGAACCTGCTGACTTTGATTTTACAGCTAAGTGGTTTACCGACAGCCCTATCTTCAAAGCAATTCCAACACCAATGAAGTCAATCTTAAACAACAAAGATTTGCCACAGTGGTTTAAAATGGAAACATTAAAGTTGGCAAACGACTCTGGTCTTATGTTAGCATTGAACCAATCAGGCAACACTGTTGGCAACTCTGTATGGCAAAGTGCAGCGCGTAGAAACGGTGACTGGTTCCGCGCATATGAGTCAGCGCGTGAGGCTTGGTCACAGATGAACCCTCGTGGTGGTGCGCAGTTTGTAAACGTCGAGGTGCAGAACGCTGCTGAAATAATGCGCAAGCGTTTAGGCAAAGAAAGCGTTACTATTGACGACTTTATGGAAAGTCTTGGTCGCACATACATTATGCGCAAGGGTGATGAGCTATCGCAGATTGAGCGTCAGGCTTTGGATTCCATCCATAAATATTTCATGGATGCATATGACGAACTAAACCAACTTGGTTTTTTGAACACCAAAAGTTTAAAGAACTATCGGATGAATGTTGAAGGTCGCGTCAACAAAGATGTTAACTTTTATGAGCAGGTATTTGATAGCGCATTTAGTTATGTTGGCTCTCGTCAGCTATCAATCCGCAATGAGATTGTCGAGAAGATGGCAATCTTCAATGATCTGGATGATGTATTTCAGGCTCGTGGTTTAACCAAAAGACAACAAGCATTGTACGACAAGCTGCCCCGCCAGATTGATGCGCTGGAAGTTGAACTTGATGATTTGACAGAGATCATAAATCGCATGGACAACATCGAAACTGTCGATGATATGTTCAAGCTAAAGGACTATCTGCGCACAACGGCAAAGCAAGACAAGGTTTTGCGTGAACTAGAGAAGCGCATTGAAAAGCAGCGTGATGTTCTTGATGAACTAAAGGCGCGTGAGGCTGCACTAGAAGATTCATTGATCAACTGGTTCCCACGTTTTTGGAATCGCAAGCGCATTGCAGAAGATCGTGAGGGGCTTCATGCCATCCTTTCTAAGCACTTCAAGGAAAACCCACGCATCATTTCGTTTAACCCAGAAAAGAAAATCTTTGAAAAGATTGAACTGGATGATTCAGCCGAGGCTGTATCGCAACGCGCTGATGAAGTGATCGACGCTATCCTTGGCGAAACAGACGACGAAATCATTGAAACAATTACAATGGGTAAGGGTAAACACTTCCAGCGCAGAGGCTTGGATATACCTAACGAGTTGGTTGTTGATTACATTCAGACAAACGTGCGCGATGTTATGATTGCATACAGTGATCGCATTTCCCCGCGTGTTGAGTTCCAACGTACCTTTGGCGGTTATGGCAAGATGGATGAGAAAGCATCACAAGCAACTGGTGAGCCAGTGTCAAAGCTAGTCAAGTTTGAGGACGTAGATCAAGGTTTGCGTGCCATGCTGAAAACTGACGGTGTTTCTGAAGATGTTGCAAACGCAGCAATGCGTGACTTCACTGTTCTTTATGATCGTGTTGTCGGCACAGTTATTAAGAACCCAGACTCAATTAGTCGCAAGACAGTCAACTGGTTAAAGACAGTTACAAGTTGGACATACCTTGGTGCAGCGGGTGTCTCTGCTGTTGCTGACGTTGGCGCATTGTTTATGGATCATGAAGCTCGGAATGTTGCTAAGGGTCTTGCTGCAATGTGGGACGATGTAGATGCCAAGATGGTACGGCGAGAGGTGCAGCTTGCAGGTGAGGCAATGGATATTGTCAAGAACCTGTCACACGCAAGACACATGGAAACACTAAGTCGTGATGTTTTTAATGACTTGCCAGATAAAGTGAATAACTTCTTCTATACGGCAAACGGACTTGGGCCAGTTACCGTTGCAACAAAAACACTTGATGGTCTTGTTCGTGGTCACACAATCATTGAAGCATCTATTCGCAAGGCCACAGGCGAAGCTAGTCAGTTTGAGATAGAGTTCCTTGCGCGATACAACATCAGTGACGAGAATGCTAAGGCTATCGCTGACCTTGCGACACGCAAAGGTTCACCCATTGAACAGTCAAACAATGGGTTGTTTTTGCCAAACACTGAAATGTGGGACAACGATTACTTGGTTGATGTGTTCCGCAATGCGCTGAGATCAGGTGTTGCCAACCGCATCATCATGGCAGGTCCAGCGGATAAGCCAATTATGATGGATGGCGTGGCTTACATTCCAATGTCCGTTGCAAGTAAGTTTGGGATGCAAGAGGATGAGTTCGTCAAAGGATACGCGCGTTATGAGAACGCGTTCCTTAGCTTACCATTTACATTCTATACCTACACTCTTGGTGCAGCCAACAAGATCACAGCCAATTATGCACAGGGTGCAGTTCGCAGTAAAGCAATGCACTTTGCAGTTGCTATGGGTCTTGGTTACAGCATTGTTAAATATAAAACGCCTGACTGGAAATGGAATGAGATGGACATGGAAGATAAAATATTCCGTGCCTTTGATTTCTCTGGTCTTGCCGCAATCTATTCGGACATGACCTATCGTGGCCTTGAGATGGCACAATCGTTTGGTGCAGACGATATGTTGATTGAGCCTCGGTTTAATCAGAAACCTGATCCTGTTGGTGGTATAGTTAGTCTGGCAGGTGCGCCCGCCGACTATGCATATGATGGATACAAGGCACTCAGAGAATTTATGAGTGGTGACTTTAGCGATGGAGCCAAGCAGGTTGGTCGCATGGTTCCGTTCAGCAATCTCATTGTTGGTGGGGATCAAATCAAAAGCGCGGTTGATGGCATAGCGGGATCACTCCCTAATCGTCCTTAATTGTGCGTTGTTGCAGTAATCGACGCCTGTTATGGCAGAAAAAAAGGGTAAGCTATGGCAATTAACATATCAGACAACTCGCCTCGCGTATCGTACACGGTTGCAGATGGCGTAACACAGACATCGTTCACTGTATCATTCATCTTCTTTGCAGAGGATGATTTGAATGTGTACGTTGATGGTACACTCAAAACGCTAGAGACAGATTACACTGTCACAGGCGGTGATGGCGCGACTGGCTCGATCACAATGAGTGTGACTGGTGCATCTGGTGGATCATCTGTTGTTGTTACACGTTCGATTTCTTTGGACCGCGCGACTGACTTTCCAACATCTGGACCTTTCCAAGTCGACGCGCTTAACACAGAACTTGATCGCCTGACTGGTATCGTTGCTGACCTTAATGATAAAGCAGGTCGTGGCCTACAGCTTACAGACTACGACCTAACAACCAACCTGACACTGCCTGACCTAGATGGGCGTAAGGGCCGCACCCTTGCCTTTAACGCTACATCTGGTGCGGTGGAAGCAGGGCCAACAATCTCTGACGTTCAAACTGTATCTGCTGCGGCGGCTGACATTGCCACACTTGCTGACATTGAAGATGGTACAGATGCAACTGATGCGATTCAAACGGCGGCAACTAACGCAACTGCAATTACCACTGTTTCTGGATCAATTACTAACGTCAACACAGTCTCGACTAACATTGCTGACGTTAATTCTGTTGCGACAAACATGGCAGAAGTTTTGACTGCCGACACAAATGCTGCAACTGCAACAACAAAAGCAACGGAAGCGTCTACAAGTGCAACTGCTGCTGCTGCCTCTGAGACTGCCGCTGCAACGTCCGAAACAAACGCGGCTACCTCTGAGACTAATGCGGCAACAAGCGCAACCAACGCGGCTTCTAGCGCGTCTGCGGCCGCAACTAGCGCAACTGCTGCCCAAACAGCACAGACTGCTGCTGAAACTGCCGAGACCAACGCCGAAACTGCTGAGACAAATGCTGCAACGTCAGCAACAAATGCTGCGACATCCGAGACAAATGCCGCAACATCAGCGACTAACGCCTCTACGTCTGCCACGAATGCTGCAACAAGCGAAACCAATGCGGCGACATCAGCAACTAATGCTGCGACTTCGGCTACTGCTGCGGCTGCATCACAGGTTGCTGCGGCTGCATCTGCATCTTCCGCTGCAAACACATACGATTTGTTCGATGATCGTTACTTGGGTACTAAGACTGCCGACCCAACTGTTGACAACGATGGCAATGCGCTTGTTCAAGGTGCTTTGTATTTCAACAGTACATCCAACGAGATGCGTGTATATGACGGTGCAAACTGGATTGCTGCATCATCTGCGGGTGGTGCTTCGATGCTTGAATATCTGTACATCGCAACAGCGGGTCAGACAGCATTTAGCGGATCAGATCAAAACAGCAATACGCTTTCATACACTGCGGCAAACCTAATCGTGATTGTAAACGGCGTGGTGCTAGAGCCTAGTGTTGACTACACAGCAACCAATGGTTTGACAGTAACACTAACTGATGCGGCTGCGCTCAATGACGAAATTCACATCATTGCCTTCAAATCATTTACAACCGCCGACATGGTGTCAGCGACTAACGGTGGTACGTTTGGCAACAACATTACTGTAAATGGTAATATCACAGTTACTGGCACAGTAGATGGCGTTGACATAGCCAACCACACACATGCGTATTCCGATCTAACAGGTCTACCTACATTATTTGATGGTGCATACTCATCCCTGACAGGAATACCACAAGGCCTTGCAACTACAGACAGCCCGACATTTGTGACGCTAAACGCAACTACAGTTGATCTAGGTGACTGGACTATCACCGAAAGCGGTGGCGTTTTGTACTTTGCAACAGGCGGTGTAAACAAGATGAAACTAGATGCGTCTGGTAACCTAACAGTAACAGGCAACGTCACAGCTTACGGAACAGTCTAATGGCATTACAAACATCAGGTGCAATTAGTATTAACGATGTCGCAACAGAGTTTGGCGGGACAGCCCCGCACTCTCTTAGTGAATATTATGCGGCTGCATCAGGTGTTCCAGCTAGTGGCGAGATATCTTTAGACGACTTCTATGGAAAGTCTAATGTCTTTACGTTCAATATTACATCTAATGTGGCGAACGGAAATCTAAGTACACTAGCAACAAGCGCGGGTTGGGATGGCTCTGCGCCACTCGTTTGCACAATCAACAGTGGCGTGTGGTGTTATGCAACATCAACTGGTAGCTACGGTCTTTTGGTTAATGTTGCTAATGCAACTATCACAAACTACGGGCGCATCATTGGTATGGGTGGTTATGGTGGGCGAGGCTCTAGCAACCAAAACGGTCAAGGCGGCGGTCACGCTATGCGCGTTACTGTTAGCGGCGTGACAGTAACCAATGCGTCTGGTGCTTATATCGCTGGCGGAGGCGGTGGAGGCGGTGGCCGAAATTACGATGGTAAATCTGCTGGCGGCGGCGGTGGTGCTGGCGGTGGTCGTGGCGGTTATGGCACTAGTTCAGTAGGTGCAGGTAGCGGCGGCGGTCTAAACTCTAGCGGTGGCAACGGTGGTGAAAACGGAACTACAGGAAACTATGGTCGTGGCGGCGGTGCTGGCGGCGGCGGTGGTTACGTCTGGATTCATGGTAATGCTTCATATTTAGGTGGCGGCGGTGGTGGTCGCATACTCCCTGGGTCAGGTGGTGCAGGTGGTAACTCTAACCCTAATGACACACGTGGTGGCTCTGCTGGAAACGCTGGTACTTCTAGCTCATGGGCTGGCGGCGGTGGCGGCGGCGGCTGGGGTGCCAGCGGGGGCCGTGGTTATTCGCCAAGTTATGGCGGTAGTGGCGGTAGAGCCATTTCCAAAACTACGAGTATTACACTAAGCAACAGTGGCACAATTTATGGGGCGACATGATGACAGTTGTTTATTTTTATAACGGCGCGGAATACGCAACAGAGTCAGAGGCCCAATCAGCGGCATCAGAGTTGTGCTCTTGATTTTAAAACAACTCTATTGACTGTATTGAAGTTAATGAACTTGATGGTTCAAACTAAAGTTGTTGTATTATTACATACGATCAGTTGACTGACACAGAAATTCTGTCACCTGACAGCACAAAGACGTATTCATGTTATTCTCAATATGACGGTGAAAATTATATTGGTTTAACGCATACTGAAATGGCATCCAAGGTAGAGTACATACGCAGAAAGTATGGCGATTACTGTAATGCGGCGAAGATTGTAAGAATCGACACGACTACAAGCCCAGAAACAATCACTGAAATTCAAACGACAGTAGACATGTCGAACTACGTTAGCACGGAGGCTTAAATGTCTAGAACAAAATCAAAAGCTAGAGATCGGTCAAAGGGCGAACTCAGCAAAGACGCCATCACAGAAAAACTAGCAGATGTTACGTCAACAGGAACTGTTGATTCAACTGACAAAGTTTTGTTTCGTGATGCAACTGATGGCGAGATCAAGTTAGCGACTATCTCAGACGCTGCCCTTCAAGGACCGCAAGGTCCAGCGGGTGCTGACGGAACGCAGGGTGTTGATGGAGCGACAGGCCCACAAGGACCGCAGGGTCCGCAGGGTCCGCAAGGTCCACAAGGGCCGACAGGAGCCACAGGAGCCACTGGGGCAACAGGTCCAGCAGGTGCCGCAGGTACGCCTAGCACATCTTACAATGCTGTGGGTTCATACGGATTCTTTAGATATTCTGGCTCAACGACTTCAACGCGTACTGTTGGCGGGACTCATTCTGCGAGTTGGCTCTATGCAGCGGACTGTTTGCGCAGTTTCACCTACAGTTACAGGCCCAGTGGAACGTGGCGAATAACAGGTTACGGACATTACGGCGACCGTACTGTTACATATGTAAGGATTTCATAATGAGCGTACTAATCACAAACGTCAGAAACGCAGTATCTTGGAACGCAGAAAACACAATCTTTGATGTAGAGATTGAACATCCTGAATATGGATGGATACCTTATATGCTAAACCCAGACGATACGGACAACACAATCGACAACACAGCGTTGCGAACATTAATTGGTAATAATTATCGTGTTCGCACACAGGAAGAAATTGATACGGAAGCGTCCAATCTTGTTCGCATGGAACGTGATGTTCGTTTGGAAACTGAGGTTGACCCGATTGTTTCTAACTCGCTTCGTTGGGCTGACCTGACAACTGAACAACAGAACGCATGGGCGCAATATCGCACTGACTTGTTAAACATTACAGATCAGGCAGGATTTCCGCACAACGTAACGTGGCCCACTAAACCATAGGTGTTCTAATGAAGATCGAACATGCTGCATACGCAATTGTTATCGCGGTTCTTAGTTGGGGTTCCTTGCAGATTTATCAAATGAACGCCAACATGGCAGTTGTTTCGTACAAAGTTGATGAAAACTACAAGATGATCAAGCCAATGTGGCAAGACTTCTTGGTTCGCAGTAATCAGATGCGGGTGAGCGCGGATTGAAATGATCTGTACTTTGGTAGCCATAGCTTGGGCGCACACATACATGCAAGGCTTCCATAAGGTTTGTTATTATGACTGCGGATCAAAAAAACATGGATACTATGACAGGGCATATAGAGTTCACCCAGATAGCTTTTGTCCAACTAGGCTAGAGTTAGCATGATTGATCCTGTTACAGCATTTGGCGCAATCAAAGGCGGCATCGAGGCAGGTAAACAACTGCACAAGATGTCGAAAGAGATTGCTGACTTCTTTGACAGTGTTGATAGCGCAAAGAAGGCGCACGCAAAGAAAAGATCAAGCGCGTTTTCATCTGCCAATCAAGAGGCAATGTCAACTTGGCAAGCGAAACAAGATGCTGAGGATGCGGAAAACGATTTAAGGGAATTGATTTGTCGGACTCGCGGATACTCTGCCTATCAAGACTTGTTGAAGATTCGCAGAGAAATAAACATCGAGCGCAAAGAGGCAAAGCGTCAAGCTGAGTTACACAAAGAAGAAATGAAAGAACTGGCACTGATTATCTTTCTTTGTCTTTTGTTTGCAGGAATGTCTGTGTCTGCGCTGCTTGTTTACTTTGAAATACTAGACCTGAAAGGAATGTTCTGATGGCTCGTACTTTTGTTGATGACTGGAAGATCATCCCCCGCCTTATGATGTTGGCTGTCACAGTTTTGACATATCAATCTGTTCACTGGTATATGGGACTTGAGGCCCCAACAAATGGTCAGGCGGGACTTGTTTCTGTGTGCATGGGCGCACTCACTGGCTGTTTCGGAGTCTGGATGAACAAGGAGGCAGCATGATTGGACAAATTGTTTCTGCGATTGGTGGGCTTGCGACAAGTTACATTGATGGCAAGACTGCGATTCAAAAAGCTAACGCTGAGATTCGTCTTAAACAGGCAACATCGGAAAGCGATTGGGAACAGGCTGCGATACAAGCGTCAAACAATTCTTGGAAAGATGAGTTATGGACGATTGTTTTTGTTCTTATCCTTGCTGCTAACTTTGTTCCTTCTTTGCAAGCAACCATGGCACAAGGATTTGCCAACCTTGAGGCTACCCCCACGTGGGTTCAATGGGGAATGTATGCGTCAATAGCTGCCTCATTTGGAATCCGCACTGTTAGAGGTTTTAAAAAATGACATATAGACTAGGCAAGGGCAGCTTGGCGAAACTAGAGGGCGTAAATAATGGCCTCGTTTCTGTGGTGAAAGAGGCCATTAGTGTAACAAAACAGGATTTCAGTGTGATCGAAGGGCTAAGGTCCGTCGATAGACAGCGCGATCTGGTACAACGTGGCGCGTCTAAGACTATGAAGTCGAAACATCTTACAGGTCATGCCGTTGATCTCGCTGCATATGTCAATGGTATCAGATGGGAATTAAAACTCTACGACGAAATTGCAGATGCCATAAAATATAGTTCTTTACAGCTTGGCGTTCCTGTGCGATGGGGCGCAGCTTGGCACATCCCAGACATTGGGAAGTATGAAGGTACAGCCGAAGAAGCAATGAACGAATACATTGACCTTCGCCGTTCACAGGGTCGACGCCCCTTTATTGACGCACCACATTTCGAGGTTTCCAATGCTAACTAAGGAACAGATTTCACACTGGGAAAACAATCTCAAACTTGCCGACAAGATTATTCGTCGTCGCAAGAAGGGTATTCCCAAAGATAGTTGGGCAACTACAGAGGAGATGGATCGCTTTGTTGCAACCTATGAATTGGTTCTGACATCGTGGCTTTCATTATTCGCAATCCATGACACCGAAACAACAAGAAGCAATAGCACTACTAAAGCAGGGCAAGACTCGTCAGCAGATAGCTGATGAACTTGGCATTTCACTATCGTCTGTTCGTGACAGACTTTATGGCGCAAACCAAAAACTACTGCCCGCAGGTATTACGACTGCGCTAGAAACAACAGGCTTGTCTGACCCCGGGCTTTTGCACTCGGGTTGGCTCAAGACTGACGATGCTAGTCTGTACTTTGTTGCCCCTAAGAGTGAAAGCAAAGAGTCCCTTGAGGACTTGATTAATTACATCTCGTACAGGGTACAGCACATAACACCACTCACAGCCCCTGAGAGCCCCTCTGAGTGCAGGGAAAACCTTTTGACGTTGTATCCCATAGCTGACGCGCATATGGGCATGAGGGCGGCAGTCAATGAAGCGGGCGAAGATTACGATCTTGACGCAGCAGCCAACCGAATTCGTCTGGGGATCACCCAACTTGTGAACCAATCACCCCCATCAGAGGAAGCAATCATCCTCGATGTTGGCGATCTTACCCACGCTGACGACAAGAACTATGTGACCCCACGCAGCAAACACCAGTTGGACATGGCTGCAACACAGTTCGACAGCGTTGACGTTGCCATTGAAGTCCTTGGCACCTCGATCATGACTGCCTTGTTCAAACACAAGCGCGTTCGCGTTCGTATTCTGCGCGGCAACCACAATGAAAACTCATACATCGCCATCATGTTTGCACTGCGTGAACGGTTCCGTGAGTGTGACAACGTGATCATCGAGTCAACACCTAGCGACTTCTTTGTTCATCGCTTTGGTGAGGTGATGATTGCGGCGCACCATGGCGACAAGGCCAAGCCAGAACGGTTGGCAATGTACATGGCGCACGAATGGGCAAAAGACTGGGGTGAAACCAAGTGGCGTTACTTCTTTACAGGCCACTTGCACCACGCAAAACTGCAAGACATTGGAGGAGTTCAGTTCGAGCAGCTTCGCGCAGTGACAAGTCGGGATGCGTATGCCACATCACATGGATACGTTGGTATGCCACAGATGCAAGCAATCACATTCGATAAAAATTCTGGTGAAAAAAGCAGGGTCAAGATTAATTTCTAGTTGAACCTGCTGACACGTCTGGTAAATAGATTCGGTGGGCGGATTTCTGAAACGTCACGATAGTTTTTGTTGGTTGTATCAGACTCGCTATAGCCCGACACATAGCACCGCCCACACGATTACTTGATGTTGTAATACTTGCGCCAGTATCTGATTGAAGAATCAGACACACCAAGCTCACCTGCAATTTCAGTATTGCTGAATCCTTCGGAAACCATTTCTTTGATCAAAGCTAAACGCTTTGGGTCGCGTGTACCTTTTCGCACACGCGCCTTTGCTTTGGTGATCTTGGGATCAGGCACTCTGCCAACTATAGCATTGTGCCTATTGCGTTCTGATCGAGCAAGCGCAAGCATCCTGCGCCCGATCTCTGCCTCTTGTTCAGTTGTCATCTTCTTCGTATTCCTCGAACTGCAAATTGAATATGTCGTTTGCATTGGTGAACTTACACCAAGCGACCTTTGATACCCGAGTTTGATTGGGTGATTTGTGCAAGACCAACATGCTAACATGTTCGTTCTTGTGCAGCCAGTCCATTACGCGGCCCATCTTTTTTGTGCCGACTTCATAGTCTAGCTTTTCGCTGACATACTGATCGACCTGCTTGGTCACATAAAAGTAATCGTCGTGTTCGACAAAGAACTTCATGGACTCCAAGCATAGTTGTTCGAACGTAGGCTCAACCTTGACAGGTTCGGGCGCAGGTTCAGGTGCGGATGCGGGCGCAAGCGGATGCTGCGCTCTGAACTTGTACTTATGGATCAGGTGTTTGAATGGACCTTCCTCATCGTACACCATCGTCATACGCCAAGGCACATCGCCGTGATTGTTTGGCTCAAGCTGAACCACTAACTGTTCACCCTCATTGGGGCAGAACTCGCGCACTGTATTGGGCGGAATGAATACTTGCGTGGCATCTTCGATGATGCGGGCAAACCCATACTGCTTATCTTCTTTATGGACGACTTTCGTTACATATACTTCTTTAATCTCAGTCATGGCTCTTTACTCCTTGCTTTACAACTGGCCAAAATATTTCATTCAACTGGATAAACCTGTTCAATGTTTGCAGCGACACACCTAGTTCCCTTGCCGCTTGTGTCTGCGTGATGCGGGACTGAGCAAGCTCTCGCACTTGCTCAATCCGTTCTTGTCTCTGGCGTTCACGCAACGCATACCATTTAGAATGGGATGTCATCGTTCAACTGTTGCCCCACTGGTTGTTGCTGCGCTTGCTGCTGACCACCTGTCTTTTCGCTGATCTGCAAAGACATGTAGTTGCCGCCATCTTTCTGACGCTTCCAACCTGCGATACGCATGTTCTTGTTGGTTGCGTAATCTTCGACCGGTCCTGCGTAATCAGGCCGTGAAGGGTTGTCGCCCTTGTCCTCTTCGAACAAGACAGCAACCTTCTGATACACCTCGACCAAACGCTTGCCGTTCTTGGTTTCATCTGCCACCAAGACAACCTTGCGGTCATTGCCCTCGATGTTCATCTTGCCTTGCAAGATCATTCGCATTGTATCGAATGGCTTGAACGCTGCGCCTGAGTTTGTGTTGTCGTAATCTGCCATGCTTCTGGCTCCTTTGCTAAAGTTGAGTGGGCGGTTCTTGTGGAACCCACCGCCCTTGGGTACGCGCCAACATCAAGATTTGTTTGGAACTCGCATACAAACAATCTTGTCCACAAGAATTACCAACCTCCAGATGCTCCGCTCTTGCTGTCGGCTGCATATTTGTTTCCGTCCATTTCACCAAGGAACACATCAGCGTTACATCCGATGTGGGACAGAGCCTTGGTTAGCCCGTCAGTGATTGCCATCTTCGGGGCATCTTCGTTCATGCGTCCTTTGACTGCATCGAAGAACTTGCGACAACCAGTGAACGGCCCGAAGGCATGTTGGTTGTCAGTGTGCCAGACAGTGACGTGTGCAAATACTGCGGTGTCACCATTGGAAAGGTTCACGGTTTCGGTTGTGCTATCCCAACCCCAACCCAAACCAATTGGGCCAAACTGTTCAGTCATCATTCTCACCTGATACTGCGGATCAATAGCGGTGAATGATCGTGACCCAAAGCTAATCTTCTTGAGATACTTGGGGTCTGACTTCGCCAGATTGTTCCAGATGTCTAGATTCTTAGTCATTACTTGCTCCTCTTTGTAATGCGTAATGATCCACGCTTGTCGCGCTTGATTGTTACATAATCGCAGAACACCTCGCGTTCATTGTCAGCAACCATTGCTTTCAAATCTTTCTTGGCATTCTCGAACATGCGGTTCTGTTCATAGCCGTTCACATATGTCACGGCTGCATCGACAAACATGTTGTCTTGCGATGCGTCACGCACCACCATGTCATTGACAGGGATGCTCATGATGTTGACCTTGGGTATTTCAATGCCCAATGGTTCACGATCTTCTTCGACGTGCCGCCAGAAGTCAGCGATCACGGCAAGCATATTGATTGTGTAGTCACCATCATATGCAACGTGTGCGCTTTCCCATTTGTTGTTGCCGAAGAACACAGAAAAGTATGCACCCTTCTTCTTTGCAAGCCACATGTACAACTGTATCTGCGGCATGTACCATTCGATGATGCCATTCATATCGTTGAACGCATTGGTGTGCTTGGCCTCAACAATGCAATCATCCCACATGCCATCAATGGTTCCCTTGATTGGCACATCTGCGCCAGACATGCGCTCGAACTCATGCTGTTGATTTGTGACCAAACAATCATGCTCGACCTCGAACCAACACAGGTTCAAATCTTCTGTGATGTTGCCCATGCAAACCGCAAGGTTGCGGCTCAAATCTTCGGGCAAGTTGCGACCAGTCTTGATGCACCATAGATCATACCAGTCACCTTGCATGATCTTTACTGCATCACTGCCACCAATAAAGCCTTGTCTATTCATGTGATTCCTCCTCTATAAGTTTTATTATCACTGTCTGTTTACAGGTGCAAGGTATTTTGCAAAGTCACTTTCATTTATTAGACCTGTATCCAAGACGCGCTGTCGCCACTTGCTGTTCACATCCAACAGGTGGTCAGGAATTGGTTCGCCGTTTAGGACACGTTTCGCATAGATCACGTCCGTCTTGTCCATCGAGTATGTTTGTGAAACCTTCGGCACGGCGATAGCGCGTGAGTATTCCGCAACTGCATCCTTTGTCGACTGGATGAAAGTCTTGATCGAAGGCCACGCCCGCGCTCCATGATTGGCGCGTACGTGACCGTCGATCTTTCCCAAGGTTTGTTCGAGATCAACTTGTTTGAACTGTGATGGGATGTGCGAGTTGATGTCACCAACAATTAGGTTCATCTCCTCGCGCAGCGTTTCATCATCCATTCCTGCGGGTGGTGTGTATCGGCGCAAGACTTTGACAAGCCATGTGCCAATCATGCGGGTGCGTTCATTGAAGTCCATTTACTTCTCCTCGATCTTGATGGGTTGCACATTGTCCCACGACAGGATGTCTTTGAGACGATCTGTGTTCGACGCTGATGCGGGTGAAACATCGTCCAGTTCATCATCCCACCGTTCGCCATTTAGCCATGTTGTCGGGTGCGGAATATATTGTTTTTCCTTCCCCTCCACCACGGCAGCGAACTGCGTTGCTGCTTCGATGATGCGACCTGCATCCTCTTTGTCGCAAGCCTTCTTGAATGCTAGACGCGCATGACCTTTGGCAACTTTGCGTGGGTACACTGCCCAGAAATCATCGAAGGGTAGTGTCTGTGTGACACCCGAAGGTGATATATATTCATTAAGGGTAATAACATTATTACCTTTGTGTGTCTGTGTGACACTATCTTTAGTCATAGTTTCCTCCTTCAATATGGAAAATTGGTATAGACTGGGGCGACCCTTGCCGCCCGAGTGACGCTCAATGATGCCGCTTTCGACAAGCCAGTTCAACGCACGGATCGCAGATGAACGAGACATACATCCCATCTGTGTCATGCGTTCAATGCTAGGATAGCACGTTCCAGATGATCCAGTATGATCCGCTAAGATACATAAAATCACTTTTATTTGCGCATTGGGTACTTGCCAATGCATGACCTCTCGTAGTAAGAGTTCATTATACATGGATGATTTCCATCTTATACTCCTCTTTATCGACTAGAGTCCTGCGTCCTCCTCCCTGCGCAGGACTCTTTTTTTATGTCCCCGCCTTGTAATAGTATGTGACCCGAGTCCCATTCACATCGTCAACATATTTGTCAATGTGGTATCCCTCTTGCTTTAGGTCATACACACGCGCAGCCAAGCGCATTGTCCCGATCATGTTCAATGCATCCATCGCAGTGATGCGTGTACCTTGATCAAGTATCGCTTTCAGCTTCTGGTTCTGTGATAGTGTTGACATCTTTACCTCCTAATAATGATGCGAATAATTCTGATGGCATAATCACAATCGTTTGTGGCTTACCAGTTTTCCTTTTGTATATAGCCAGATCACGATTATCCAATACTGTGAATGGACTAGGGAACCCAGACTTGTCACGGTACTTGACCTCTGTTACCAGATGTCGTCCGTCCAATGTGATGTGGATGTCTCCTGACCATTCGCCTCCGAGTGATCCTGAGAGTGGGACTCGCTTGGCGGGGATGCCGATTGAGTTGAGCCATTCGGTAAGCTTCCGTTCGTGGTAACTTCCCTTCGACTTATTTTTGTTTGCCATCTGTCCTCCTCGTAACAGTCAATGCAGATAGTGTGATACCTTGCGGGTTTCACACTGGCTAAAACTTGAACAAAGTATTCTGACTGATTGCGGCATGCATCACAGTCATACAGTGTTCGACTAAGTATCTTTCGAGCAGACTTCGATCGTACAGCCAAGAGCATCCAACCAACACGTCAACATGAAACCCGAAGGTACACGTTTGTATTGTTCCCATTTGTGAATCAGTGATGTTGTGCAGCCAATCATGTCAGCCAAAACCTCTTGGGAATATCCAAGTTCATTTCGTCTATCGACTAGCTGTCCAACCATTCGTGCGTATGTGTCCGTGACTGGCGTTTCGTTGACGTAATTGTCGAAGGTCGTCATAGCTTCCTCTTTGGAATACGTTTTCCGTTAAGCCCATCAATCATTACTTGTACTTTCATTGCTGTATCGTATGACAGTTGTGTCTTACCACCAATGGTTCGATAGTATGTTGATGTAGGCACACCCGCTTTGATGAATATCTTTAACAGGGGTATGCCTAAGTCGTCGGCTTGCTCATGCAGTTGGTCAAGGTAACTCTTTAACATACTGCATGAATGCAACGAATCAATCTAACAAGTCAAGATCAGGGTCGATCTCGATCTCACCATAGCCACCGCAGTTGGTGCAGTCGTCATGGTATTCCTCTGTCGATGGCGGGGTGTCTCTCGACACCCAAGGTTCAGGCCTCCACCTGATAACAACTCCGTTACCATCACATTCAGGACATGATCTAAGCATTTTCATACTCCGCTTTGTAAGAGTAAGGCCCGGGATCGTTCATGTCATTGTAATCCTGACAGATCGCACGCGCCTCACGTTCAGTTGCAGCGTAACAGATTGTACGCTTTGGTCCCGCATGTGGCTCCAAACCATTGGGCCACTTCGGATTGTCGCGCCACCATGCGCGTGTGAATACCTTATACATTGTCATCAATCTCCTCTAATGATGCATGATACTTGCGTTCCCAGTTGGCACTAGCACGGCGTACAAATTTGTCACGATCAAATCGTGGGTTAGACTCGGCAAGTTTATCTGCCAAGTCCTCGATGCCAGTGACCCATGCAAGCAGGGGGGCCACCTCATCAGCGATAAATTCAAAGTGCTGACGTGACATTTTCACGATGAGTACTCCTCATGTTGGATGTCGTTTGACGTGACATCTGATTCAACACCACCAAACAAGGTAATCGAATAATGATTTCCATTTTTGTCTACGATGTTGATGGTGCGTGTGGTGAACCCACCACTGAAGTCACAGAATTCTTCTGTTACTTTTTTGACATCATGAATACGAACGTTCATCTTACACCTCCAATGATACTGATACGTTGTAGTTAATGAATTCACGAACGATCTCCTCGATCTCGCTTTCATAGTCAGCGATCCGAATGCTGTGATCG
>ERZ869936.609-NODE-609-length-32055-cov-28.470625_pt1 | contig 32055 bp, 52 predicted proteins | sample MGYA00520876_ERZ869936 | MGnify/ENA primary metagenome ERZ869936 (study PRJEB32218, sample SAMN09650985) | biofilter metagenome | isolation source: enrty point of leading RO module | place: Saudi Arabia: Thuwal, RO plant located on Red Sea | collected 2016-02-17 ... | reverse complement strand
AGGAAGAAGAGACCTCAACTTGGGAAGATAGATGAGAACTATAATAAAACGCCAAAAGCCTTACAGCCTAAAAACAATGAAGCGAGACAGGTTGCAAAGATGACTAGGAAGTCTCTTGCATATGCGTTAGAAGGGCAGCCAGTAAAAATAAAGATGGCACTTGATATTTTATTTGATGAAGATCCTAGAGCATACATAGATGCAATAGCAAAACTAATGAACTATGCTATTCCAAAACTGCAGTCAACAGAAATTAAAAAAGATACCGACACAAAGATTGAGATTAATTTAAATGAAGGCGCAACTCTTGATGATATTAAAAAACAGATCAGAGGTCTTGAAGATGCAGAAGATATTGATTATACAGAATTAGATGACGAGTAAAAAAGCAGCACTTAAGTTTGCATTAAATAAAAAACTTTGCGAAATGAGTTTCTATGAGTTTTTCAAACAGGCTTGGCATGTTGTAGAACCTGCAGTACCTTTATCTACAAATTGGCATCATAAATATATATGTAATATACTTCAAGCAGAGTGTGAGAGAATCATAGCGCAAAAACCAAAAACAAAAGACATCATTATTAATGTACCTTTCAGAAGCACGAAGTCTTTAATTGTAACTGTTATGTTTCCAGTATGGGCTTGGATTAAATCGCCCAAACTTAGATTTATAACTTCATCTTATTCTGCAACACTATCCATAGAACTATCAACTAAATCAAGAGATATAATTTTTAGTGATTGGTTTAAAAAAAGATGGGGTGATGTTTTTCACATTAAAAAAGATCAGAACTTAAAGGAAAGGTACGAAAATAATCATATTGGAATGCGAAGAGCAACATCTGTTGGTGGAACAGTAACAGGTCAAGGAGGTGATTTTTTAATTGTGGATGACCCCCTTTCACCTCAGATGGCAAACTCAGCAACAGAACGAGACAATGCTAACGAGTGGTACAGAACAACATTTTACTCAAGACTGAATCAAGCAGACATTGGAGTGCGTATAATAATTATGCAAAGAGTACATGAAGAAGATCTAAGTGGATTCTTACTTGACAAAGAAACAAGATTGAACTACAAACATATTTGCATACCTGCGACAAGTGATGATGGAAACATAAAGCCAAAATCATTAGAAAAATATTATAGCAAAGATAAAGGATTGTTTTGGGAGGATAGATTTAGCGAAAAAGTATTAGAAGATTATAAAAGTGCTTTGGGAACTTATGGTTATGCAGGTCAACTACAACAAACACCAACACCTCTAGATAGTGGGATGATACATAGAGATTGGTTTAAGATAGATAGATATAAAAAAGAAGAAGCAAAGGTCAATTTTATAATTGATCCTGCATATACTGCAAATCAAAAAAATGATCCTTCTGCATTATTAGCATATACATATACAGACAATATGTGGCAAATTATAGATTGCATCAATGTTAGGAAGGAGTTTCCTGAACTTGTAAGGTTTATTCCAGAGTGGGTAAAGAAGAATGGATATACAAACAAAAGCAGAATATATGTAGAGCCGAAAGCATCTGGTAAATCTATAGTACAAACATTAATAAGAGAGACAGGATTAAATATAAAAGAAGATAAACCGCCAACAAAAGATAAAGTTGCAAGAGTAAGTGATATAAGTGCTTCTCTTGAAAGTGGAAGGGTAAGTTTGTTGCAAGGTAAATGGAATGAAGAATTTTTAGATCAATTAGTAAAGTTTCCTGCAGCAAAGCATGATGATATGGTTGATTGCTTAGTAATGGCAGTAAATAAAGAAATTTGGGGTAGTAAAACAGGACAAATAGTATATTTTGATTAAATTTTGCAGATTGTTAAAAAATTGTGAAAATAAAAGAGGCAATGAGTGTAATTTTGTAGAGTTTTGAATTATTTTCTAAAAACTATGAAACATACTGATATAATTTATATAAATGCTCAACACGCTAAAGTCGTTGAGAAACATATAATATCTATGAAGCGTTGTATTTATTTTGCAACTGAATCAGCGACAACAGGTAAGTTTCAAGACTTTGTAAATATTCTAGAAACAATATATATGTATTCTAATAATTTTTACGCATCACAAGTAAATAAAAAAAATTGTACTGATGGTGCAACAGCAGAATTTATGTTTCTTATACCTAATATGACATTTTATTCAGCAATGGGGTTTTTGTCAGCCTTAAAAAATGACACAAATCAAAATTTTATTAGAGAGACTATAGAAAAAATAGCAATATATTGTGAGAACACTACAAGTGAGTTGGCAGATATACTTATTGATGAAACAGAAAAAGATGAACTGTTTGAAGAGATTTTTGAAAAAGAAATAACAAAAAATTAAAATAATGGTAGAAATAACAATTCAAGACAAAAAATATAACATCCCTACAGAATGGAAGGATATGAGTGTGAAATATTGGTGCAATGTTTACAATGTAATTAACAAGTATCAAAAAAGAGATGAAGAAGGAAATATAATTGACGAACCTATGTCGGAGGTAGAAATGTTAAGGCTCAATAGAGATATTTTTTTATGTATAACAGGTTTAGGTAAAGATTTTTTTGAAAAACTAGATATAACAAGTGTTACAAATGCGGTAAATGCGTTTTCATCTACTTTAGAAGATTATAAACCAAAAGGAATTAAAAAATTTACTTTTGAGGATGAAGAATATTTTTTCCCAAGTGATTATTTAAAAAGAAACACTTTTGGAGATTATATAGAAGCAACACATTTAGACACTACAATAGAAATGATGAAGCATGGAAAGTTTGATGTACTGCCAGAACAAATGGCGATATTGTGCAGAAAGATAGGTGAGAAGTATGATGACGATATAATACCTGAAAAAACAGAAAAATTTAAAAATTTAACAATGGACATAGTTTGGGAGTTCGCTTTTTTTTTGACTCAACAAAGCATTACATTGTCAAAAACTTTCCAAACGTTTTTGGGGAAAACAGAGGAAGAAGTAGAGCAGGCAAAGGTAGAATTTCTACAGTTGGACTCTACAACAAATTTATAAAACCATATGGATGGCTTAATAGTTTATATATGGTAGCAGAAAAAAAAGTATTTAAAATGGATGGTTGTAACGAGGTAGATAGCGTAAAGAATACAAACTTGTATAAAGTTTTGACTTATTTAAGTTGGAATAGCGCAAAGAATGATTATGAAGTTGCTGTTCAGGAAAAAATACATAATAAAAATAATGTAAACATATAAAAATGGCAGTAACAAGATTAACAGATATAGTAAGAGTTTTTGAAGATAAGTGGACTTATGGAGATGCTAAGTTTGGTTATGAGTCAGAGGTAAATCAAGATCACAATACTCAGTATCCTCTTATGATGATAACTCCTCCAGAATCAACAATACCAGAGGTAAACAATGGAAGAGAAGAGTATACTTTTGAAATTAACTTTTATAATTTATATCAACAAGCAACACAATCAGTAGTAACTCTACAACAAAGATGGGATAACTTGCAAGATCTAGCAAATGAATGGCTAGATTTTGTATTAAAAAACTTTCAAGATGATAGTGTGGAAGTTTATTTAAATGAAGATGGAGTAGGAATAGAAAGAGTTAAAGAGGTTGCAAATGATAGATTGGTACAGGTAAAGTTGACGTTTACAATGAGTGCGTTTACAAAATGCTTCAGACCTGTATCTTCTTACCCTTCAGATATATCTAATTTAATTATTTGGCTCAAAGCAGATAGTGATGTAACTTTTGACATACCTACAAAAAGAGTAAGTGCTTGGGCAGATCAATCAGGAAACAGTAATAGTGTGGCTCAAGCAACAGTTACTAAGCAGCCATTAAGATATGGATATGATGGTGCAAATGACAAACCTTATATAGAGTTTGATGGAACAAATGATGGTCTTACTTCTAACAGTAACAGCCCAATGAGTTCAAATAGTTTTACAGCCTTTGTTGTTGCAAAACAAGGAGGCACAAGTTCAGATGTTAAGACAGTTTTTTCATACATTAGAACCGCTACAACTATTAGAGTTTTCATAGGGTTCTTTAATAATAAATTATTTTCTCAAGTTAGAAACTCTACAACCGAAGCATCACATCAACAAACTTCTGGAGACACATCCTCTTATGGTTTGATTGCAACAAGTCTAAATGGTACAAGTGCAAGACTTACAACACAATTTAACAATGAAGCGGTACAAGCAACCAACATTGCAGGATGGGCAGGTACAGAAGTATTCAATCAAAATAATTTTTTAATAGGTGGGGATAGTGTTAATGGATCAACAGATGCAGATGTAGCAGAGATAATAGTTTACAATGGAGAGTTAACAACGACACAAAAAAATAAAGTTAGGGATTACCTAAATTACAAATATAAAATATACTAAAAATGGCAGGAATAAATGGATCAATAGAATTTTCATTACAACCTCTTAATGCTGACAACGCTTCAAGTCAGGCAGGAGCATTTTGGGATTTCAGAAATAATTATTTAAAAAGTGCAAATGATCAATTAAGGTATCAAATTCAATGGACAAATGCAGGTTTGACTGAAGTAGTTGAACCATCAAAAAATAATTTTGCAAACAGTAATGGTGATATTGTATATATAGAATTTAAAGTACAAGTAACTTGTGATACAGGAGATGGTTTTGACACAATAGCAAGTATAACTAAAACAAGAGATGTTCCTAATTCTAGATATACTACTGGAGATCCAGCGCCAAATCATAGATTTACTATAGATGTTAGTCATATAGTTTCGGATGAGTTGTCTTACAGTCTTTGTCCAATAAACAAAGGAACTTGGCAAAGTGCAAAATATGGAGGTATGAATGGTGGAAAAATAATGCCAGACAATGTTATAGCAAATACAGGAACAATGGGTAATCCAGTAAGTGATTATAATGTTTCTAAAAATGGTACTTTTAGAATGTTAAGGGTTAGAGCAATACCTTATATAATAAATGCAAGTGGTGAATTAGTGGTGGCTGATGGAGGTATAACATCAAAAACTATTGCAGTCATAAATTCAGTTAATCAAATAGAAGAGGATCAAGTTTATTACAATAGTCTGTTTACTATAAGTAGTAGTACAACAACAGCAACACAACAAAAACATAAGTTCTTAACAAGATGTTTTAATTTTTCTACAAGTGCAACAAAACCTCAACTTAAACCAGTAAGAATAGAAGAAGAGGCGGAGTTCTTACAGTTTTATATAAATCAGGCTAAAATAGGAGGTAATAGTGCAGGGGCAATGGGATTGAAGGTAGAAACATTTACAACAAGTGGTGCAGAAAATACTTTTTACTTAAGAGACTTTGAAGGAACTGCTAAAACAGAACTTGACGCTGCAAGTGGTAAGAAATTTTTAAAAGACACTCAAAACTTAACTTTTATTCAAAACATATCTCCTTATTATATAAATAATACTGCAGACTTAAAGAGTCCTTCAAATGCAGGAGCAACGTCATTTCCTTACTGGACATCTTATTCAGGAAATAAAATAACTGACTCTACTACTTACTACAGAGTAAGTCTATCTAAGTTTTTATTTGGGGGTGCTTATACAGAAACAAGATATTCTGAATACAGAATGTTTTCTATAGATAGAGAGGACACAAAAATTCCATACGAGTTTGTTAGATTTCATTGGTTGAATGATATGGGAGGTATAGATAGTTATACTGCAAAAAGAGATATAATGGAGCAATTATCTGTCGAAAAAGATATTATTGAAAGAAACGTAACAGATCGTACATGGTATCAGTCAAGATTGAATCAAGGAAGTACATTAAATGATGATATATATCATTCTGACACAATGAGAGGGGGAGATATTTACAAAGGAGGCAGAGAGGTTACTAAAGTATCAGCAGATAAAACACAAAGTGTATATACCGAGCCTTTGAATACAGAGGCGGCAAATTGGTTGAAAAAAATATTTTTATCTCCAAACGTATGGATAGAAAAAGATACAGAAGCAACACAAATGGGGAATACAAGAAATCAATATCTTAGACCTTCTGACAAAGAGTATATACCAATTATTATAACCAATTCTGATATTACTACATTAGATCAGAAAAAAGGATTAGTAGAGTTTAATATAGAATATACTTTATCACATAAAGTTATAACACAAAGGAATTAATATAATGGCAGTAAGAATAGAATTATTAGATTATGTTTCAGGAAATGGTGTAAACTTTGCAGATTTTACAGGAGCAACTTTTGCAACAGGGTGGACAGCAGAATCATCTTCTATAAGACAGGCTAATTGGTCAGGTGATGGAACAAACAATACTAAGTATGCTGTATTAAACAATACAAATCTTATAGCAGGGAGAACTTACAGGATTACACTATCAATATTAGAACATAACGGACAGGGTAATATAGGTATATCTTCTTCAAATGCAGCAGGATCTGCTATGGGAACAGGTTCTAATTTAAGAAATAACGCACCTACTGTTATTACCGAAACTATTACTTGTACTGCTTCAGGTGCTTTAAGAGTTTTTGGAAGAGGAACAAATAGTGGTAGGGTTCAATTAAGAGTAATAGATACAGAAGGGATTGACAGAGAAGAGAGTGTGTTTGGAGAATTAGATATTACTGATAATGTCGAGTTTCCTTTATCATTGACATTTCAAGTTAATGATGTAAAAAACATAACAGCGACAACTGGAGACTTTAGTAAAACTTTTAAAATACCTGCAACTAAAAACAATAATAAAATATTAAAACACATATACACTCCTAATAACGAAGTTAGAAGATTTGTTAATGCTTTGATGTCTTGTAGAATAAGTGTAAATAATTTTTTCTCTTTATCTGGATTATTAAAGATTACTGGAGTGGGAGGGTATGGACATACTCCATCTTATTATAATTGTGTGTTTTTTGGAAACAATTTAAGTTGGGCAAAACTATTAGATGGTAAGACTATGGATCAAATAGATTGGGGTACAGACAACGAAAACATAGTTTATCAAAAAGACGAAATATCTGCAACTTGGTCAGATACTGATTGCAACTCATCTAACAGAGCATACGTTTACCCTATAGTTTCTTATGGAGATTATAATTCAGGAGGTACTGCTAGAACAATACAACTTTTAGATACTGCTTATGATTATAATCAAACAGGAAGCCCATCTAAAATAGGATATTATGGTTTTTTTGACGATGGTGCTAGTTATGAAACACCTTTGCCTCAATCTGATTGGAGACCTGCAATATATGTTAAGACGACACTACAAAAGATATTCAACCAAGTTGGATATACATTATCTTCAAACTTTTTTGATACTGATATGTTTGAAAAATTAGTTTGGCTTTTACCTAACTTCACATACAACAACCCTGACGATAGATATGAAGAGTTTTCTGTAGAAGCAGATTGGACAAACAATCAAACAATTACTGCGGACACAACACCTGCATTAGACGAGCAAGGTTTATTTAGAACTTATGTAAGCGGCGGAATAACTGTAAATAATTCTTCTCATACTTCTGTTGATGGGGATGTATATTTTTTGACTGGAGAAGGTAGACAAAAAGTTGGTCTGAACACTAACAATTTTGAAGTAACACTAGACAATGGCAGTTATGTTGATTTGACAGAAGATGAGATAACTATTGGTGAGTATGGATATTACACAATAGAAATAAAAAATGTTATGTCTAAAGTTGCAGAGGCTTATAAGGGAGGTAGTGATCTTGAAACTATTGAAGGCATAAAATCTATAATCAATGTAGAGGTGCAAACAGCAGGTCAGTCAGGTTTTAATATCATAGGAAGTGTTGAGTTTGAACACCAACCAACGCAAACTGGGTTTAGTGGTGGATTTATTACAACTAATAATAATAACAGATTATCTTCACAGTACAAGCATTACCCTAATCTTACATTAGGAGATTCTTCTAATCCTTTGTGGTTAAATAAAAATGATAAAATAAGGCTTACAAAAGGTTTGCAGGTAATGGGATCTAGTGATCCCAATCAACTCTTTGAAGTTTATGTTTTTAACAAGGCAGCATCAGATGCTACTTTTGCTATAAAGTTAGATCCAGATGCAGTTGCATACGGACAAACTTATGATTTAACAAATGTTATGAATAAAGAATATAAACAAATAGATTTTGTCAAAGGGATTGTTCATGCGTTTAATTTAAATTTATCTACTAATGAAATAAGAAAAACAGTTACACTAGAGCCTTTTGATGATTTTTACAGAACTTATGGAAGTGCTATAGACTGGACATCTAAACTAGACAGAAGCAGAGAAACAATAGATAATTGGGCTGATACTGATTTAAAAAGATCTGTAATATTTAAATATATGACAGACGATAAAGATGAAAAAGTAAAACAAAGAGGCGAAAATTATTTTAGAGGTATAGAAGATGAATATCCATACACAGAAGAATTATCTCTAGATTTTGAAAGAGGAGAAAGTATATTTGAAAATCCTTTCTTTGCAGGAACTTATAATGCTCAGGACTCTGACACAACTAAAGATTTTGGTCAAGACCCTCCTTTTAACGCTTGTTTATGGGAAGTCGCATCTAGTGCAGGTTCGGCTAGAGATGACGTGCCAAAAGGTTTTGATTTTAAACCTCGACTTTTATCTTGGAATAAATTATCTCCAACAACAATCCATCAAAATAAGTTTGCTTATATTCAAACTTGGGCAAATGTAACAGAACTGATTATAGCAAAAGATAATATGTCTAGTGCTTTTAGCACAATATATCCACAAGCAACTTCTATAAATAGGCATAACTCAAGTATGCCAAATCTTGCTTATGGAAATGTTTGGGTAAAAAACTATGATGCTGCTACTGGGAACTATACCAACAGCACAACAGTAAAAGGATTGTATGATACTTATTACAAGAGAATGTTTGAAATGCTTAAGTTAAATCCTAGAGTTAGAACAGTTTATATAGATTTAAAACTTACAGACATTGTAAATTTAGATTTTAGAAAATTAATTTATATAGATGGATTATATTGGAGATTAAATAAAATAATAGATTATAAGCCTAATCAAAATTCTGTAACAAAAGTAGAATTGATACAATGGATAGAAACAGGTTCTTTTGCTGCTTCTGCTCCTGCTTATGGTTCTTCTGGAGGTAGTTCAGGTTGGGGATCTGGAGTTTATGGTTTAACAAGTACAGTAACAGAAGTTGCACAAGATTCTAATACTGCTGCAGGATAAAATAAAAAAAAATGTATAATAAAGAAGAAATATCGTCAAAAGGAATACCATACAAAAGTGGATTAGAAGTTTTTAGTACACATGAAGTTTTAGGTGATGAAATATTAAACTGGGGTAATGCTTTGGCTTATGGAAGTCAGTTAGGTTCAGACTTAGATTATGTAGTGCAGGATTCTACAAGTGATCCTGCAGTAGATGCTTTAACAGAAGCAGGTGCTGCTGAAACTAACAGATGGTATCGTTTTCATACAAATAGTGGTTCTAATTATCACGGAACAACTGCTCCTACAAGTGGAAGTGGATTTTTTACATTGACAGCAACAAAATCTGGAGCATTGCTATCTCATGCAGGATTTTATCAGGAATTAAATACTGAAAAAGGAGTTGAGTATCAAATAGATGTTACAAACACTATAGACTCAGATACTGCTACATTATTTGTTAATACTTATTTCCCTAAGTATAATTTTGGCTTAGATAAAGTCTCATACAAGTTAAACACAACCTCTAGCACAACATATCCAATGACAAGCAGTTCTACTTGTATCACAACCTCTTCTTTTACTGCTAAATCTCCTAAAGAAATAGTGCTTATATATTTAACTACATCTTCTGCATCTGTTTCTGTTAACTTAACAAACATTAGCATTAGAGAGAAAAAAACAATACTAGAACCTGTTTATAGTGAAGATTTTTTTGGTAATAGCCAAAAAGTATTGAGAAGAACAAACGAACTTAGAAGATTTAATACATAATGATTAAATATAAATTAACAAAGAAAAAATTAACTGAGATTGGCTTTATGTTAAAAAAGGGCTTAAAGGATGAGTTATTAGCACAAAAACACAAGGCTACAGGAAAATTAAGTAATCGAATTACACATCACATCAAAGATCTTACCTTAAATATGATGTCTCCAGTAACTTATTGGAAGGCGGTTAGTAATCCAAAGTTTTTTAAAGGTGTTTCTTTAAGAGCAATAAAAAAATGGGTACGAATAAAAGGTTTTGCTGCAGGAAATGTTGATCAGGCTGCAGCAAGAATTTACTATAGAATGATGGTAAAACCTTTTAAAAACCCTTATGGTAAACCTTATGTTTTGTGGACAGATGGAAATTCTTTAAGAAGAATGAATTTTGAGAAACACGTGGCTCTTAAATACAAAAAAAAGATTGCAGAAAAAATTGCTCCTGCAATAGGTAAGGATGTAGCAAATATGATTAGAAAAGAAATTAAAAAAAATAATCCCTGATAAATTTGATTAGGGGTTTTTAAATAAAATAATATGGCAACAAATACAGAAAAAATAATAGTTCAGGTTGAAGTAAAAGGACAAAAAGATTTACAAAATTTAGAAAAAGGTTCAAAAAACACCACTATGGCAGTTGGTAATATGTCTAAAGGATTTGGAAAGGCAGCATTAGCAATAACAGCAGCAGTTGCTTCTTTTAAAGCAATAACTTCTGTTATAGGAGGGGCTATAAAGTCTTTTAGAGATTTTGAGTTTCAAATGGCAAAAGTAAGAGCGGTTTCTGGCGCTTCTGAATCGGACTTTAAAAAATTATCTTCAACAGCACAGGAATTGGGTAGAACAACATTCTTTACAGCAACTCAAGTAGCAGAACTACAAACTAACTTTGCAAAGTTAGGTTTTACAACTGAAGAAATATTAGACGCACAGTCAGCAACACTAGATTTAGCAACAGCGACAGGTTCAGACTTAGCAAGAGCAGCAACAGTTGCAGGGGCGGCAGTTAGAGGTTTTGGATTAGACGCAAGTGAAACTCAAAGAGTAGTTGATGTAATGGCAGTAGCGTTTACAAGTTCTGCTATGGATATAGAGAAATTCCAAACATCAATGACTAAAGTTGCCCCTATTGCAAAAGCATCTGGGTTTTCTATTGAAGATACTACTGCAATAATGTCTAAATTAACAGATGCTGGTATTGAGGCTTCTATTGCAGGTACATCATTAAGAAATATTTTACTTAAAATGCAAGACCCATCATCTGATTTAACAAAGGCTTTTGGCGGAACTATACATGGTTTAGATCAATTAATTCCTGCTATGAGAAGTTTTGTAGAAGAAGGAGGAAGTATGGCTGACATTATGGAAGTTGTAGATTTAAGACAGGCTGCAGCATTTGAACAGATGATAACAAGTTCTGAAGCAACAGAGATACTAAGAAATGATTTATTAAACGCAAATGGGGCTGCCTCAGAAATGGCAAAAACTGTTGGAGATAATATGGAAGGTGCTTTTAAAAGGCTTACTTCTGCTTTAGAAGGTCTTGCTATTGCTATAACCGACAGTTTTATTGGAAAAGCAATTACAAGTTTTATTGAAGGGTTAACAACAGCAATTTCTGCAGTTAATGATCTTATTGATTCTAGTGATTCTCTTGAAGAAACTACAGCAGAAACAGCAAAAGCACTTAGGGATGAAAAAGAAGAAATTGAAAATTTATCTAATGAATATAATGATTTATTAGAAAAAACTGATAAAACGAACAGAGATAAAATAAGAATGAACGCTATATTAGATAACTTGCGTACAAGGCTTGGCAATTCTGTTGTAGCAATTAATAATGAAACAGGGGCTTTAGAATTAAATCAAGAGGCTTTAGATAAGGTTATAAGCAGACACGCTTTACTAGCAGATAAAGAGGCAGTTAAGTTAGTTCGTAAAATAAGAAAGGCACAAGAGGCTATAGACAAAGAAACAGAAAGTTTAAATATACAGAATGATTCTATTCAAAAGCAAGAATTACTTTTAAGTGAATTAAGTAAAAGTATGGATGATGTAGCAAAAGATAATATAATTGTGGGTGAGGGCTTTATGAATGCTTCAGATGCTTTAGGTGATTATGATAATGCTCAAAGAGACTATATGGATGCTAATCAGAGATACCAAAAACTTGGGGCAGAGGGAACAGCACAAAATGCTAAAATAATAGAGCAACAAAATAAAATTAATGGTTTAGTTAGTAAACGAACAAAACAGGAAAAGAAACTTAATGATGCTATTGCTAAACATACTGATTTAACAAAAAAATTAAGAGACGCTGGATGGAGTCAGTCTGAAATAGAAGCATTATTAATAGAAGAAATAGACGAAAAAACAAAAAAAATATTTAATTCAACTGTAGTAACTGATAACGAAACAGATGCAATTAACGATAACACTAATGCTAAAATAGAAAATAAACATGCAACTAGATTAGCAGTAGAAGAAGAGAGAGATTACCTTGATATTATGCAGATGGTTTTAGATGGAACATTAACTCAAGAAGAAGCAAATGAAGCATTACGATTAGAAAGGATTAAAGCAATTCAAGACTCAATGACCGCAATAGAAAATGAAGGTTTTTTAATTACAGGTAATTATGAGTTGTATATGAAACTTGAGAGAGAGTTGATAGATTTAAAGTTAAAAGGACTTAAAGATGAGGAATCTGCAAGACAAAAGAATATTAACGCAGTTGGCTCAATGGGAGAACAACTTATAAATTTAGCAGGTCAAGATGAAAAATATCAAAAAATAAGGGAGGCTGGAGTTAAATTATCTGCTGCTGCTGCTTTAGCAAATAATTTAGAGACAATATCACTACAAGGTAAGGCTCTTTCAAAAGACCTTGCTCTAGGGTTTCCTATGAATATACCAGCAATAGCGTCAACACTTGCTTTAATAATAAGCATTAGACAAAACATGGCGGCTTTAACTTCAGGTAAAATGGCTAAAGGTGGAATGATAGAAGAGTTTGCAAATGGTGGTATGGTACATGGTAAATCTCATGCTAATGGAGGAGAGAAGTTTGCAGTAGGAGGCAGAGTAGTTGAGTTAGAAGGTGGAGAAGCAGTTATAAATAAAAGAAGTACAGCAATGTTTAGGAATCAATTATCAGCAATGAATGCAGCAGGAGGTGGTGTTAAATTTGCAGATGGTGGTCTTTTAAACAACCCTTCATTCACTCAACAACAGTTTAGTGCTTTAGGTCAAAGTAATTTAATGGGTGCTATGAATGGTGCAAGTAAAGTGGTAGTTGTAGAGTCAGATATAACAGATGCTCAAAGATCTGTAAGTGTTATTGAGGCTGACGCAACAATTTAATAATATAAAAATAAACAAATGTTTGTTAATAAAAAAACAAAATTAGAGAGATTAAGTATATGTAAAAGTTGTAGTTTTTACCGAAACTTTTTGTTGTTAAAAAAACCAAAGATCGATTGGGGTGCAAGATGTGCTGATTGCAAATGTTTCTTAGATGCAAAAACATCATTATCTAAAGAATACTTTGGTAAATGTCCGCAAAATAAATGGTAAAAAAAACAATATGAATATAGCAGAAATCGCTGAAAACTACAGCAAAGACAAAAGAAAAATGATGAGTAACTGTGTAATTCAAAATAGTAATTACACAAAAAACTTTACTCAGTATCACACTTCTTCATTAGAAATTATGTTTGCAGAATGGCATCTATTATTTCCACAACACAAACAAGATATAAATTGCAAATCTTGTAGAGCAGCAGTTGTAAAGTTTTGGGAAACTATGATGGATGAATGGGTTGTGTCTGAGCAGGTTGTAATAAAAAAACCTAATGCTAAAAAAAAGAAAAAGGCAAAATAAAATAGATGTCGTAAAAGACTTTATTGATATTACAGGAATTGCTTTAGAAAAAAAATTTGGACTTCATCCTACTTGTAAGGATATAGTTAGATATTTTGTAGAATCTGGTATTATAGAACCTAAAAGATTAAGAAACTATATGATAATTGCTGACTTTGACAGAATGTTATCTGTTAATAAAGGAAGTAGGATGCATACTTGGATGGATTTGTCTATAAAGTACAATATAAGTGAAAGTCAAGCACAAAACATAGTTTACAAAGAACGAAAAAAGTCAAAACCTTCTAACAATATATGTCTTTAAAAGTTTTGTAAAAAAATAGCGTAAACAATATATATATATCTGATATTTTTGTTTTTATGAAAAATAACTGGTACAATATAAACAACGCTGCAGGTAAGGCTGCAGATATATACATTTTTGATGAAATAGGTAATTATGGTATTACTGCTCAAAAATTCATCAATGATATAAAAGAATTAAAGGATATGCCTATTAATTTACGCATCAATAGTTTAGGTGGTGATGTGTTTGATGGCATGGCTATGTATAATGTAATCAAAAGGAGAGAGGCTAAAACTACTGTTTACATAGAAGGAATAGCGGCTAGTATTGCAACTATTATTGCTTTGGGAGCAGATGAAGTGATTATGGCTGAAAATTCTTTGTTTATGATACATAACGCTTGGGGAGGAATAATGGGAGATGCTAAAGAAATGAGAAAATCTGCTGAAACATTAGACAAAATCTCAAGTGAACTTACAGACATATATAGTAAAAAAACAGGACTTTCTTATGACGCTTTGTCTGCAATGATGGATGAAGAGACTTGGCTAAATGCTGAAGAGGCTTATGAGTTTGGTTTTGTTGATACTATTTCTAACGCTATAAAAGTGGCTGCTAAGTATGATGTTTCTAAATTTAAAAACATTACAGAAGAAGAAATTAAGAATAAACTAAGTATTAACATAAATAATAAGAAAATGACTAATGAGTTAAAAAATTGGTTTAATAGTAAAGTTGAGGATATTGTTGCTGCTGTAAAAGGTGATGTAAAAGTATCTAAAGACGTTGCTGACCAAACAGAGATAACTGTTACATTAGCAGATAAAGAAGAAATAATGAATAAAATTTCTGATTTTGAAACTAAAAATACAGAATTATCAAACAAAATTTCTTTATTAGAAGAGGAGTTAGCGGCTTCAAAAGGTGCTAATGAGACTTTAACTGAAGAAGTAGAAGGCTTAAATGCTAAAATCAACAAAGCAAACGCTAAAGGTACAGAAATCAAAACTGAAAGCGATCCTGCTGTAGTTGAAAACAAAAAAGAAGATGCCAATGCAGGTTTTTACAATGCAATGGCTGACAAAATCAGAAATAAATTTAATAACTAAAAAATAGATAAAAATGGCAAACGTAGCAAATAAAGGAACTTTCGCAACTTATTCAGGAGCGAACCTTAATGAAATTTTTTATGAGCCAGTATTTAGAAGTGATGACATTATGAAAAACTATAGAGTTTTACCTAATGTTAAGCACAAAATGAATGTGTTTACTTCTAAGGCTCTAACAAAAATAGTAACAAAATATACTGGTTGTTCAGCAACAAGTGGTTCAACTCAATTTGATATTGATGAGAAAACAATTACTGCAGGAAGAATGAGAGTTGCTCTTGAGCAATGTACAGACGAGTTCTTTGGAACTTACATTGAAGAAATGTATAGAAGTGGTGTTGATGTAATGAATGTAGAAGGTACTCAATTAGCAGACGCTATCGTTGATAGAGCAGTTAAAGGTATTGCTCAAGACGTAGTAAGATTAGCATGGGGTGATGATACTGCTTCTGGTGTAGCAGGTTATGGAAACATGGATGGTTGGATGAAATTAATGGGTGCAGGTTCTGCTCCAAGATTTACAATTAACGCAACAACTGATAATGAGCCAACAAATGCAGAGGTTCTTTCTGGTTTAAGAAAACTTTTTGATGAAGCACCTGCAGCATTACAACAAGTTGCAGCAGCAGATAAAAGATTTTTCGTAACACCTTTAGTTTACAATAAATACCTACAAAGTTTAGAAGGTACTTCAGCAGACTTAGCAATTACTAACACGCAAGATGGTTACCAAATAGTTAAGTTTAGAGGAATCCAAATTATTCCTATGTATGAGTGGGATACAATTTTAGCAGATACAGACCCAAGTCTTTTTGCTAATACAGCAGGAGGAGTAACTACTAACTACTCTCAAGGTATATGTTATACAGCAGTAGACAATTTAATTATTGGTTCTGATGTAACAGACCCAGAAGGTTCTTTCAAAGTATTTTATGATGACTTAGAAGAAAAAATGTTCTTCAGAGGGTACTTTAAGTTAGGAGTTCAATATTTATATGATTCACTATATAAGTGGGTAATATTTATATAATAATATGTATTAATAGAGAGAAGGCGTTAAACCCTTCTCTCTTAATTACTTTTTAATAACTAATAAAATAATAATAAAATGGCAATAGATAATGGAATAGCGGTTGATTGTTCAGCATTACAATCAACAGGCGGTATAAAAACAATATGCCTAAGAAGTTTTGCTTCTGGAGATGCTGTAACATTTAATAATGATGCTGCAAAGCATGATGTTACTAAGATTGTAGATTCTGGGGGAACTTCAGCAACTTGGAAAGTTTTTGAGTTTAAAAACGAAACTGCTGAATTAACTGTCAATGCAACTAAAGAAAATGGCTCAACTGTATTTGAGTGTGGTCTTAACTTTATGATTCCACAAATCAACAATACTAAAATGCACGAATTACAAACAATGTTAAATACTTGTATGATGGCTATAGTTGTAACTACAAATGATGAAAAATTAGTTGTAGGTCTTAGCGAAAAATATGCTAATAGTGTAACTTCTCCTGAGAAAAACCAAACTTTCTTAAATCTAGCAAGTATGGAAGGGGGTACAGGTGCTGCTTATGCAGATCAGAATGGTTTGACTATCAGTTTAATGGCTAGACAGTTTGAATTACCAAGACAATATGATCCTGCAAGTGGAGCAGGTCTTGCAATTAATACTTCTACATTAACAGCAACTACAACGTAATAAATAAATATATAATAATAGGTTGGTTTTATATCGTAAAATGTTTTTAACATGACCCTATTAATATATTTTTAAAATCATGTGTGATTGTTCAAATAATATTTTAAATTTATCACACTTAAAAATTTATACAATAATGGCAAAATATAAAGCAAAAGAAGATGTAATTATTTATCATGGGTTATCTGGTGTTATAAGAATATCCTCAGCATCTCAAGAAGAATTAGCGTATGCGTATGAAGAGTTAGGCGCAACTGATATAATAGAAAAATTATCAACTACAAAAACTAAAGATGAGCCAAAGAAAGCAACCAAAGAGAAAAAGTCAGGTAAGAAATCTACAGAGTCAAAAGAAGAGTAATACTTTTGAGTTTGGAGTTTTTAACTTGGCAATTCCTGAGCATATTGAAGAGCCACAAGATTTATCAAAGGTAAGGACTGATTATATACCTTTTGGTACAAATAATCTTTTTCCTCAATATTTAGCAGAACTTAAAAGAAAATCTAGTACACATAGAAGTGTTTTGGCTCAAAAAGCAGTTTTTACAAGCGGTGCTAAGTTTGTAACAAACAATGAAACTATTAAGAAATATATAAAAGATGTAAATGCAGATGGAGAAACATTGAGAGATGTTTTTAAAAAACTTGCTGATGATTATTACACTTTTGGAAACGCATACTTAGAAGGAGTGTTATATGACGGAGGGTTAAACCTTTATCATTTAGACGCAACTACAGTAAGAATGTCAAAAGAAAAACAAGAAGTATATATTCATCCTGATTGGAGAAGATACAATTCTCAAAAAGAAAAAACTCAAGTAATTCCTATATATCCTAAAGTTAAGTCTAGTAGGTTTGTAATACAATTTAAAGATTATGAGCCAACTTTCCAGTTTTATGGTTTACCTGATTATATTGCTGCTTTAGAGCATGTAGCAGTAGATTACGAAATAGGTAAATGGAATCACACTAAATTTAAAAATGGTTTTCAACCTTCTGCTATTGTAGAAATCAATGGCGATATGGGAGAGGAAGAGGCTAAAAAATTAGTACGAGAGGCACAGAAAAAATTTGTTGGAGATGGTAATAATGGGAAGATAATGTTTATTGTAAAAAATGGCGATACTTCTAGTGCAAATGTACAAATCATAAAAGATGATCAAGAAGGTAGTTGGATAGATTTACAAAGAATTACAGATCAAAACATTGTAACTGCTCACAGATGGCAGCCATCATTAAGTGGATTGGTTAGTTCTGGTAAAATGAACAATACAGGAAGTGAAATTAGAATTGCTTATGATTTAGCAATGACAACTGTAATAAAAGACACTTCTGATTTATTGTTAACAGGAATCAAAAAATTATTGTTTTCTGAATTAGGATTTTTACCTGAAGATTTACTAATACAGTATGAGCCGCCTATTAGTTTTGCAACTCAAATAGATCCTAAAGAGGTTCTGACTATTAATGAGCAAAGAAAAATGCTTGATGAAGATCTTCCTATGCTAGAAGAGGGTGATATGTTTATAACTGATAGAGAGCAAATAATAGTAACAAGAGATGATGATCAAGATGGCAAGGGAGATGATGATGCAGGAGATATACAAGTAACTGAAACAAACGATTAAATATGGCAAACGTAAATCAATATAATCCTTTAGTAACTGCAGCAGAAGTTGTTAGTAATAGTTTTACAAACGCTAACACAGATACTGCATTAATATCTAATAACACTATTTTACTTGCAGAATTAGCACATTTAAAAGAAGCAATAGGAAAAAAGTTTTATGAAGAATTAAAAACACAACACCATAATGGTACATTAACTACTGCAAATCAAACATTAATGGATGATTTTCTTACTAGATGTTTATGTTGGTTTGTAAGGTTTGAGGTAATTAATGAAGTACAGAGTAATAGTAGCAGTATGGGTATTGTTCATAATATAGATGAGTTTTCTACTATTGTAGAGCCTTCAGAGTTAAACGCATACAAACAAGATACATATAGAAAGGCGGAGATATATTTAAAAGATATGATTGATTATATAGAAGATGATGATCAATCTGGTCAATATCCGACTTATGAAGATAATAGACCTTCTGGATTAAGTGTTTATAAGAATCATGGTATTATAATGTATGACAGTATATATTCTAGAAGAAAAAGGTTTAGAACTTATGATAGTTGGAAGGATAACTGTTATTGTGATGATTGTTAAAATATAAATAAATGGCACAAAACGAACACAAAAATTTAAATGACGCAAACAGACATAATCCTAAAGGATTTGAAGCAGCAACTAATTCTACTGTTTTGTCTAAAGATGCAGGTTCTTCTGCTACTTTAACTGATGGTAATTTAGTTTATCAGTCAAAATCTGTTTTAGGAACAACGTCTTATAAAATGCAAGGTTTTGTTTCAACAGGTAGTACAAATTATAAATATGGAGAAGATATAGCAGACACTAAATCTCCTTTTGAAATGGCGGTAGATTATGGTACTGGAACAGTTTCTTCTGGTAGTTTAACAGTAACAAATGCTTTTAGAATAGGTCAAGGTATTCAAATACCTGAAACTTCTACAGTAACTTTGATTAGTGGTTGGCTTACTTCTAATGGTAGTAATGTAGTTACAATAGCAGTATGTAAGTTAACACCTACAGCAGATGATACTTCTAACTTAGTACCAGTTGTTATAGATGAGATAGCAGTTACAGGATTGAATAATAATAATAAAATGGTTAGGATTAACGAAACCACAATTACTACAGCAAGTTTAGCAGCAGGAGATATAATATTCCCTATGGTAAAAGAGGCGACTGGAGGTTCTACTATTTATTTAAATCTAACGATACAAACAACAGCGTTCTAATGACTACTAAAGAAGAAATCATAGCAATGAAGAAAGATATAAATTCCATAAATGGAAAAATAGATAGCATAGATTCAAAATTAGATATGCTGACAGACAAATTGCTAAATCCTGATACAGGGGTTACAGCAAGAGTAAACAAAAATACTGCTATGAGAAAGGTTTTAGTAAGAGCAATGTGGGTAATATACACAATAACATTAGGAGCAATAATAAAAATATTTACAGAATAATTATAAAAAAATAAAAATATGGCAACTACAGTAACAGCAGCAGATTTAACAGTAACAATATCGGAAAGTTATACTTTAAATGGAGTTACTTATGGTAATACTATAAATAAAACATACACAAGTAATGGCGAGGTCTTACAAAGAGTTTTAAATGTAGCAACAAATGATCCTGCAATTATAAATTTTGGTTCAGCAGATTCAGCAGGAACTGTAAAAGTAGCAGATTATAAATACTTTAGAATTACTAATTTAGATGATACTAACTTTATTACTTTAACTCTTTATAATGGATCAGATTCATTCTTTTATAAATTATTAGCAGGAGATGCTTTCTTGTTAATGAGTAATGAAATGGACGCTATAGATGCTAGTACGACATTTGGTGCTTTTGCAGATATAACTCAAATAAAAGCAGATGCAGATACAGCAGCGTGTGATATAGAAATTATAGCAGTTACAGCATAAAATGGCAAAAGGAGTTACATTTAAATTTAGAGGTAATACTCGTAAAAAAAGACGTGGAGTACATAGTAAAAATGCTTCAAGAACTAAAGGGGGTAAACAATATGTTAAGCCTTATGTTGGTCAGGGAAGATAAAAAATAAAGATATGCCTTGTTACGAATGTGAAAATGGAAAATACAAATTTGGTCAAACTGGAGAATGTCAGTATGATACAAAATTAGAGTGTGAAAATGCTAATAAGGATTATTATGCAGAAGAAACTTATGATGATTATCCACAAGCAGCAACTACTAATGCTAAAAGAGCAATAAAGTACAAAGAAGAAAATGGCAGTTCTTGTGGAACTATCGTGGGGTGGACAAGAGCCAGACAAATCGCAAACAGAGAAAAGTTGACAAGGAGAACAATCGCTAGAGTTGCATCATTTAAAAGACACCAACAACACAAAGACGTTCCTTATGATGAAGGTTGTGGAGGTATAATGTGGGATGCTTGGGGAGGAACAGAAATGATAGAGTGGGCTATAAAAAAATTAGAGAAAATAGATAATCCTAAAAATCAAGAAGATACAGAGGTAAGCGAAAGGATTAAAAAAACTCTTGAAAACAAAATGGAGAAACACAATGAAGATGTAAAAGATCTAAAAAAAGAGTGGAATCCAAAAGTAACAGTTGCAAAACTTGAGAAAGTGTTTAAAAGAGGAGTTGGGGCATATTATACAAATCCTGAAAGCGTTAGAGAAGGAGTTACAAGTCCTGATCAATGGGCTATAGCCAGAGTAAACTCATTCTTATTTGCAATGAAAAATGGAAGATATAGGAGTGGTAAACATGATACAGATTTGTTGCCTGATAAACATCCTATGAAAACAACTAAAAAAGAAGAAAAAAAAGAAACTAAAAAAGAAAATAAAATGGAAGATAAAAAGAAATATTATTCAGACGAAGAGCATGACTATCATTTTCATATAACAGAAGAAATGATGGAAAAACTTCATACAGATGGTATGGTAGAAGTTATGGTAAAAGAAGATGACAAAGAAATGGTTATCAAGTTTACTTATGATGCAGAAGAAAAAGAAGAAAAAAGAGAAGAAGAGGAGGAAATGACAAAAGAAGAAGAAGAAATTAAACAAGAGTTCGGTGAATATTTTGATAAAATTATTGAGAAGATTAAGGCTTCTAAGTAATATGAAATTAAAGTATTTTAAAAAATCTGAATTTACTTGTAAATGTGGGTGTGGTGAAACTGTCATAAGTGATGATTTGTTACAGATGCTAGATAATGCAAGGGAACACGCAGGAATACCATTTAAGATAACAAGTGGTTATAGATGTCCTAATCATCCAGAAAGCAAAAAAAACCCTACATCTTCTCATATTAAAGGATTGGCTGCAGATATAAAGTGTTCTGATAGTAAAACTAGAGCGATTCTTATAGATGCTTTAACTTATGTTGAGTTTTGCAGGATTGGAATAAGCAAATCCTTTATTCATGTAGATATAGATGAAGATAAGGTAAGCCCTGTTATTTGGCTTTATTAAATTAAGTATTAACTAAAAAATTATATTATGAGTTTTATTACAGAAAATTGGTTGGAACTATTAGTTGGTTTGATGGCTTTTGCTAAAGTCGTTACAAACTTAACACCAACAGAAACAGACAACAAAATCTTTGGATGGTTAGATACTATCATAGATGCAATTATTCCTAATTATAAAAAATAAATACAATGTTAAAAAAATGGATAGGTGAAGCCCTTGTAAAGGGGGGTGTAAAACCAATAACAGAATTAATAAAAGCAATAAAAGAGTTATTCAGCGACACAAAAGGAAAGTGGAGTAGTAAAAGAACTATTAGCGGTGTAATAGTTGTTTCTGCTAGTTTATACATAGAAAAAAATGGAATAGATACTAATGCTTTAATAATGACAGCATTAGCAGTTTTACCACTTTGCTTCTCTGTATTTGAAAAAAATTGTAAAGATTGCAAAGAAGTTTGCAAAAAATAATTATCTTTACAAACTATAGGTAGGGTTGTGCCTATCTTTGTTTAATTGTTTATAGTTTTTAAGAGTGAGGTGTTGAAAAACATCTCACTTTTGTTTTATATAAGAATTATTATTTTATAATTTGGCAAAAACCAATACATAGTAAAATGGAAAAAACAGGAAAAAGAATCAGATTAACTCCAGAAGAAGTAGAGTTGATATATGAGCATAGAGCAGATAACACTAATCTAAATGGGAATACAGCACTAGATATACACTTAGCAGAAAGAGGTATAAATAAAAAAGATGTAGTGTCTGTAAAACATTGGCAGTCTGCTAGTGGTGAGTGGAGGTTTAGCGTTGTAACAAAAGAAGATTTAAATTTAAATCAAGATGATATTTTAGATAAAATAAGTGATTTTATTGACAACCATTCTCCTCATTACCCTCCTGCTCAAAAAAGAAAAACTCACGCAAACAACTTATTAGTTATAAATCCTGCAGATATACATATAGGTAAATATGCTAATGAGTTAGAAACAGGTAGCGGATATGACGTTGAAACTGCTTGTATGCGTGTTTTAGAAGGCTTAGAAGGACTTTTAGTCAAAGCAGAAGGTTTTGATATAGAGCGAATATTATTTTGCATAGGGAATGATGTTTTGCACGTAGATAATGTTTACAACACAACTACAAAAGGAACGCATCAAGACACAGATGGAAAGTGGTGGGAGCATTTTGAGGTTGCTTTAGCATTGTATGTCAAGTGTATTGAGATATTAAGAGAGATTGCCCCAGTTGATGTAGTACACTCAATGAGTAATCATGATTATCAAAGTGGGTTTCATTTGGCTCACGCACTCAAAAGTTGGTTTAGAAAAGATAAAGACTTATCTTTTGATATAAGTGTAGCACATAGAAAGTATTATAAGTATGGTACGAATCTTATAGGAATAGAGCATGGAGATGGTGCAAAAATGGATAAATTACCTTTATTGATGGCACAAGAAAAACCAGAAATGTGGAGTGATACTAAATATAGGTACTGGTATTTACATCATTTACATCATAAGGTAAAACATAAATGGTTAGATGCAAAAGATTTTATAGGTGTAACAGTAGAATATATGAGATCCCCTAGCGGCACAGATAGTTGGCACAATAGAAAGGGTTTTACAGGTACGCCAAAAGCAGTTGAAGGCTTTGTGCATGAAAAAAATAGCGGTCAAGTAGCAAGACTTGTTCATTATTTTTAGAAAATTATCTCTAGTAAGTAAACATTTTTAAAAAAAATGTTAAAAAATATTTGGTAGTTAGTTTCAATTTTATAACTTTGCAGTAATTATAAACTTAAACTAATTTAAAAATTAAAAAAAATGGAAACTTACACACCTGTAAATAGTATTAATAAAAATGATACTAAGCAAAGAATAGAAAACTATGAGATTAATAGACTCAGGAAAGCAAATTCTAATTACAAATTACAAATCATAGATTTAAAACAAAAACTTAAAGAGATACATTCTCTTTTAACTAATGAAAAAAAACCAAAAACAATTATTTATTAACTAAAAACAAGAAAAATGAAAAAAATGAATGGTCAAACAAAGTTACAATCAGAACCTATAGTAGAAACTAGAAAGGAAGCACTAAGAAGGCTTTATAAACAAAATGGTTTAACAGAAGAAGATATATACAAAGACAAAAGAGGATTTGTAATTATCACAAGAACTGGTATTGACAAGATTGTATCTAAAAACAATATTACAGTTGCTTATGAAGTTATTAATATGGATATAGAAAAAAACATATGTGTATTGAGAGCAGCAGCAACTATGAAAGTAGGAAATGATGTTAGAAACGCTATGAGTTTCGGAGAGGCTTCAGATGCAAATTTAATGGGAGGAGGTAAGAAGTTCCCAGTTGCTATGGCTGAAAAGAGAGCAATGTCAAGAGTAGTTCTTAAGATTGCAGGATTCTATGAGCAAGGAGTCTTTGGTCAAGATGAAATAGTAGATTAATGTGAATGAGGATTGGTTTGATGAGTTGCACAATGGTGAGCCAACGTCTATTACAGATAAACAATGGTTCATCATTGAAAGCAACATAAGACAGACCTCCTTGCCTAGTAATGAAGTGTTTTCTATATTAAATAATCTGCATAATTTTACAGAGATTGAAGCAGAAGAAATTATTAAACTAATAAACTTAAACAAAATTGAAACAGACACCAGACAACAATGGATTAAAATGCTCAAAGATGGAGTATTTGGTTGTAGAAATTCATAATCATTTTATAAAACAACATTGCTATATTCTTTGGCAGGACAAGAATATTATTGGAGAATTAAATGAAGATGATATAATTTACATATTAGATAAAGAACAGTTGTTAGATTTTTATTTTACTAAGAAAAATAAATTTACTATAGAAGCAAAAAAACTTAATTTTTTATATGACAAATAAATATTCTATAAATAAAATTAGAAAGTCAAGAAATGAGTTTGAGGCATTGTTAAGAATATATGGAGTGTCTAATCTTAGGCTTTGTAAAGTAATTGAAGTAAACTATAATACAAGTAAGAAGTTTATAGAGACTCCTACTAATATGAGGTTTATTCACGCTAAGAGATTAGCAGATTATTTAGGTTTAGAAATGCAAGATATATTTGACACAATAGTTTACGACATAAAATGAATAACACATACTATATGAGCAGAGTTGTAATCATAACAATTTAATAATGGGCTGTTATACTTTGTAAAGATTATAGTTCGCATATTGATAAACAACAAAAGTAAATATTTATTAATCAGGTTGTATTAAATTATTTACTCTGTCAAGCGAACCTCTGTTCATATAGTTTTTAAAAAAAATTAAAATGATAACAAAAGAATTAAAATTTAGTGAGTATTATAATGACATAATACTTGAAGAAATAGAAAAAATGTATGAGGTAAGTAGAGATAAAATATTTTTAGGAAGTAGGAAAAAAAATATTATATATGCTAAAAGAATGTATATTTATGTTATAAGAGAAGTGTTTGGTTTAACTATAACAGAGATAGCAGAACTTTGCAACTTACACCATGCTTCTGTAATTCACCACACAAGACAGTTTGAGTTTTTTTACAATAACTATGTAAAAGATTCAGATGATTATAAGAGAGTTGAAAACAGAATCAAAGAAGTAGAAGTGGATGAAGAAATACAAGGATTAGAAAAACAATTAAAAACTATAAAACAAACATTAACTGAATTATATAACATTAAAAAAATTAAAGATGAACGAGAAAAAAGAGAAAGTTTACTTGCCGAGTAGTATTAAAAACATTGATACTAAGTTTGGATCAATGATGATTGCAAACCTTAAAGTAGAAGATTTACAGGCAAACGCTAAAAATGGTTGGGTTTCTATGGTAATTGCAGAACGTAAAGAGCCATCTGAAAAAGGTGCAACTCATTATGCTTATGTAAATGACTATGAGCCAAAACAAACAGAAAAATCTTCAAATAAAAAAGAAGATAAAGACCTTCCATTCTAATGATTTGGAAAAAGACAACCTTCCCTAGTACGTTCATCAAACTTTCTGATGAACTTGCTAGAGTAAGGAGTATGCTGTCTGCTGATGTCTATAATAAAAATACTGACAAATACAGAGGTGATCAAGAGCATAGAATACAAAGTCTAGGTATTTTTGCTGAGTTAGTAGCCAGACATATATTAGATAACAATAGAGGTGTCAAGTATAAAGCAGCGCCTCTAATAGAAAAAAATCCAGTTGTCGAAGCAGATATAATTATGCAAGGTATTGGAGAAATAAATTACATTGACGTAAAGGGAGTAAAATCTACAGGTAATGCTCTTAGAGTCAATTATAAAGCACATAATAATCCTAATAAGAAAGTAACACATTATTTATTTATTCAGCCTTTAAACGCTATATATGCGCGTTTTGCATGGGCAAAGCACGAACAAGTAAGTAATTGGGATATTGTTATGTCAACGTACACAAAATGCTATGAATTAAAACTATAAATAATGAAACAGCCAAACTACTATGCTATAATAAGTGCAGAGGTTAGATATGATAAAGATTTAACTGCTAATGCTAAACTATTATATGCAGAAATATCAGCACTTCTAAATATGAATGGAGTGTGTTTTGCAACAAACAAATATTTTGCAGAACTATATGGTAAAAGTATTGTAACGATTTCTAAATGGATAAATGAATTAATATCAAAAGGTTATATATCTTCATATTATACATACAAAGAAGGTACTAAAGAAATTGATAGGAGGTATTTAAGTACTCTTAAAGGGGGTATTAAAGAAAATGAAAAGGGGGGTATTAAAGAAAACTTTAAGGATAATAATACAAGTATTAATAATAATATTACATATAGTAATAATAAAGGGCGTTTTAAAAAACCAACTGTTATTGATATTGCTAATTATTGTTTAGAGAGAAGTAATAATATAGATGCAGAAACTTTCTTTGATTTTTATGAGAGTAAAGATTGGAAGGTTGGAAAAACAAAAATGAAAGATTGGAAAGCCTGTGTAAGAACTTGGGAAAAAAGACAGACATCAAAACCAAAAGGTATGAGTAAAATACATTCTCATCTACAAAAAAACATAAATGTAAAACAAAAACTTAAACAAAAATTTAACAATGAAACTTATTAAAACAATGACAAAAGAAGATCTGCTTATGGGATCAGTAGATTTAGTAAGCAAAACCTACATTGAGTTAGGTCAAAACAATGTAGAAGAGGACACAATAATGGTAATGGCTCAAAGTCTGGCTGATGATTTGTCTAAAATATATCAGAACTTTTATTTTGAAGATGCTCAAAATGCTTTTTCTTTAGGAGTAAGAAGTCCATTAAATAAAGATTTTATACATTTGAATGTTCCTACTTATATGAAATGGCTAAGAGAACACAAAAAATTGATATGGGATGCAAGAGCATTAGTTGATAGCGGAGTACATCCGAGTAAAGTATTGCACTACAGACCAGAACCAAAACTGTTAAAATGAAAAGAACTTTAACTATAATTGTAGGTTGGATAGGAATATTAATTACTTTAGGAGTATATTATATAACTATTTCTTCTCTAATAAAACTGTTTTTATGAAGATATTAACAATGGTTTGGGGAATAATAATTTTAATTTGTATATTAGAAGCCATTTTCTGTACTAAATTTGATGACGAATTATGAAGCATATTTTTATAAAAATATTAAGAGTATTAGTAAGATTGTTTGATATTGAGAAAAATGATATATCAAATAACATAAAAAATTATAATTAATAAATGGAAGAGCATAATAAATATTTTTACGAATTAGGAAGAAATGGATGGACTCCAGATACTACAGAAGATAAAGAGCCAATAGTAAATCCAAAAATGTTTATTTCAAAAGAAAATATAGAACTAATGAAGAAAACAAGATATAAATTTGATTGGCATTTAGAAAAAACTGTAGAAAAAATTGTGAAACTGCTGAAGGAAAAAAACAAAGCGTATGGTGATACTGCTTTAAATCCATCAAACATATTTAGTAAATTAAATTCTACAGAAGCATTATGTGCAAGAATAGACGATAAACTTGCAAGAATAAAAAACAAAGGTATAAACGATAAAACAGAAGATACAGTTGATGATTTAATAGGATATTTACTCCTACTTAAAATGTCAATGGAATAATGAAAAAGCCTATCTTCAGAGTGTTTGCCTCTTACGAAATAAAAAGTAAGAAGAGATTAAGCAGAGTAAAGAAGGGGGTCATTGATACTTTTGTTCTTACATCAAACATTGAAGAGATAAAAAAAGATGAGGAGTTAGTAACAAGAATTTGTTATTTAAATAAAAAGAAACCTGAAGATGTTGTTATTGTTATAACTGGTGTAGATGTAGAAAACCAATATGGAGAAACAACTGATAGGTTTGAAGATGAAATATAAGATATGCCAAAGATTAGAAAAATAAAACTAGAAGATAGAAAGGATAACAGAGGAGGAGGTTATTCTAGAAGAAAGTTTACTACAGAAGAAGCAAACATAATAAGAAAAGAATATAAAACCTCAACTCCTAAAGTAAGCATATCATCTTTAGCAAGAAAGTATAGCGTATCACAACCCCTTATGTATCAACTCATCAAAGGAACAACATATAATGATGGGGGAGTAGGGGGGTCTAGGGGGTCTAGGGGTCTAGGTATCTCTCCAGTTGTTGGAGGAAAACTCTAGCAAGGTGAAAAAAGAAGCACTCGTTCAATCATCATTCTGTACATACATGAAGTTTGCATATCCTGATTTGAGATACTGTGCAAGTCTAGGAGGTATAAGAACATCTATGAAACAAGCGGTACTTGCTAAAAAGACAGGATACGTAAAGGGCTTTCCTGATATGCAGATACTAAGAGTAAACAAAGAGTATGCAGGATTATTTTTAGAAATAAAAGCAGATAACAAGTCTTACCCAACTAAAGAACAAAAAGAATGGGTGTCTTATTTAAATGAAGCAGGATATTATGCAGAAGTTGTTAAAGGATTAGATCAATGTATTGAGGTTCTTGATTGGTATATGTCAATTCCAAAAAAATAAAAACTCTTTTTTTTAAAATCTACAAAAAAAAATTTCTTGAAACTGCCCATGAAACTGCTGTGAAACTGCTGGTGAAACTGCTGGGTCTGCTCTATACGCGCACACGCGCCCACACACGCGCTCCTATATATAAAGGCTTGAAACTCAATTGTTTAGAATCATTATAAATTAGAATATTAATTAAATATTTTTAACATTATTGTTGTAAATGTTAAAAAATGATGTATATTTGCAGTATAATTATTTAACAATAAAACAAAAACAAATGACAAAAACACTAAACACATTAACAAACATTATTTATATAGGGGGCTTTATTTCCTTATTAACTTTCACAATTAACGCAATTATAAACCAATAAAACAAAAACAAAATGAAACATTATAAAATCACAAATTTAAAAACAAACGCTGTTTATTTTTTAACAGAAGAGCAAAAGAAAAAATTTTTTAGAATCAATTCATTTTATGACAGTAAAACAAAAACTGACAATTATAAAATACAGGATGTAGAATATATTAAAAAACAAAAATTATATAAAAAATTAGAAAATATTTTGTTCACTAGTGCGGCTGTATGTATTATGACGGCTTTGTATCTGGGGCTATGCGAATTACTAGCATTTATAGACAGAATAACATTAACTTTAAAATAAAAATTATGAATTACAACGACTGGAAGAGGGGAACTTATCAAAATTTTGAAGATCCGACAGAATACAACGAAACGCAAAGATATTGCATAATTTGCAATATTGAAGAGGATAGAACTTATTTTGTAGAAGATACTTTAATTTGTGAGGACTGCTGCAAAGAAGAAGAAGAAGAAGAAACAAACTAAAATAAAAACAAATCTAAAAATAACTAATTAAAACTATAAACAAAATGAACCTATTAACACAAAACGCAAAATTAAAAAAGACTAGTAAATTAAATAATACTAAAATATTTAATTTTTCTATACCAGCATACAAAACGAAATCAGGCAAAATAACTTGTCCTTTTGCTAAAGAATGCGTTAAATATTGCTACGCTCAAAAAGGAAATTATACTCGCTTTCCTATTATTCGGGAACTTATGGAAAAAAAATATAATATCACTAAACAGGACAATTTTATTTTATTAATGAATGAAGAGATTAAAAAGAAAAAAGCAAAGTATATAAGAATACATGATTCAGGAGATTTTTATTCTGTCAAATATCTTCAAAAGTGGGTAGACATAGCAATACAAAACAAAGACGTAATTTTTTACGCCTATACAAAATCTATTAAATTTTTTACAGATAATAAAATTAACAAACCTAAAAATTTGAAAATTATATTTTCTGAGGGATCAAAAACAGATAATTTAATTAATACAAATAAACATAGACACGCGCGAATATTTAAAGATGTTGCAACACTTTTAAACGCTGGCTACATCGACGCGTCTAACAACGATTTAAAAGCAATTACAGACAATAAAAAGGTTGGTTTAGTATATCACTAAACTATAATATTAATTTAAACTTATACAAATGAAACTAATTAACAAATTAACAGAAAAAAAAGCACAAAATTATATTATTTATAATTATGGATATTTAAAGCATGATATTAAAAAATTAGTAAAAGCAAGTAGAGAAACAGCAAAAAGATATAATTGCACGCCTTTACAAATGTTTTTTTTCATGACAGAGAACAAACCTATTAAAAAACTTTACACTCACTCTTATAACTTTAATACAAGAACAGGAAGAGAAATAAAAGAAAATTTTAATAATAACTTTAATAAATAAAAACAAATGAATATAATTGAAAGGCATGATTTTATAGAATACTATATTTTACCAAATGAAAACAAACAAACAATATTAGAATATTATGAAGGGACAACAGATTTTGACGATGATTATCTTAAAGAGGTTGCGCTTGATAATGGCTTAATAATAATAGATATTTACGAATAAAACTAAATAAAATGAAAAACAAAGAAACTTTAAGACCACGATTAATTAATTTTATAATGACATACGCAGGCGATGAGATCCAAACGATTGAAGATGCTTTGAAACTTGCTAGAATGTCAGACAAAGAACTTATAAAAGATATACAAAATATAAAAGAATATTACAAAAGAGAATTAAACAAAATGATATAATAAAATGAAAGAGTTACCGAAATCAAATTTTAGTAATACTACTTTGACGTTCTTTTTCTTTTGCGCAATGCTCGGTTATTTACTCGGCTGCTTCTAATGTAAAAGAATAACAAATATAAAGTAATTACAAGCCCTTTAGTTAGGGCTTTTTTTGTGCTTTATATCTAAGGGTTAGAGGGGTATAAAACACGCTTAAAAGCCTTTAAAATGATTAGTTAAATTTTGTTATATGATCGTTAAATTAAAATAAATTTGTTTTGTATGTGCTGCAAATTTTTTCTTTATACGCAAATTTTTTTATAATTATTTACAAACAAACTTAAATTTTTTATTAACTTTTTAAACTTTGGCCAAAACTTTAACATTTATTAAAAAAAATATTGCAAAGTTATTAACAAGTTGTTAACAGTTGTAAAAGGTAAAATAGATTCCGTAAAATGTTCGCCACCTTTGCTTTTGGGCATAAGCAGGTACACACTCAAACCTAAAGTTCAATTTTATAATTCTTATGTTTTACTATAAACATCTATTTGGAAAGTATGTAAAGACTTTTGCGATATGAGCAATGATGTTTACTATAAGACAAGAGGACGATTATAAGTTTAAAAGATAATCATAGTCTTATAAGAGGACGAAGTTAGTGTTTTAAAATTAAAGTTTTGCATAATTTGTTTACAATCCAAAATAATGTTAACAATTAGTTGTTCAATTTTATATTATTATTAGGAAAATGGAAATAAAAGTTTTTGTATTTTGGCAGGATGGA
>ERZ869936.608-NODE-608-length-32103-cov-7.520657_pt1 | contig 32103 bp, 41 predicted proteins | sample MGYA00520876_ERZ869936 | MGnify/ENA primary metagenome ERZ869936 (study PRJEB32218, sample SAMN09650985) | biofilter metagenome | isolation source: enrty point of leading RO module | place: Saudi Arabia: Thuwal, RO plant located on Red Sea | collected 2016-02-17 ... | reverse complement strand
CGAGGTCTACCTCCGCCGTTGCTTCAAGCTGTGCGCGTACCCCGTCTGCTCCGAGCCCGCGCGCCTCCCAGTACTCTGGGGACTTTCCGTTGAAGGAGACCTTCATGCTTGTGTAGTCTTTGTGCTCCTCAATGGAGCCCTTTACGATTTTGTATGTTGCGTGTGCCATAAGTCTTTATTCGAAATCAACCGAGAACCAGCAGTCGGCGGAGCCGATTGTCTTGGTCGCGGCAGTTGATGAGTTACATACTACAATCCCTGTTGAGAACTGCTTCCCCTGCGGGAAGGTGAAAATCTCAGAAATATCCCCGTCTACAACGAATACCTCCTCCGGTACAGCTGTATCGGCCGGAAGGGATGCTGCATCGTGCACCTGAATGTACTGCGCAGACGCATTATCATTGTGGACCCGGATAGAGAAAACCTTTCCAGCGGATGCTTTTACTACAAGGCTGGCCGCTGCAGCCGTGGTGTTACTGTGTGAGATGTCCCGCGGAGTGGTACCCACCTGGTCATTGACTGGATCGAGGACCGTGCCAGACGTTGTGATCGTTCGGCCGTGGAGGTCAAGTGCCCCCTCAACATACTGACCCTCTATCGCCGCTTCAGGGAGAGCTGTTGGATCGACGGCCCGTCCTCCCAACTTATCCCGGTGCGGGATGTGTGAAATTGCTTCTTTGTCCATAGATTTACTTTAGATTCTTGTTTTGTTTTGATCCGTTCTCGAACCGGACCTTATTTACTACGTCTTTTTTTATACGCCCCGCCAGCCTTTGGAGCTCTTTTAGGCCGTCCGGAGTTGGCTCGGCCATATTTCTTACGTCGCATAGATCGTCGAGTAATCGTTCTAGGTAGTCACAGAGTAGATCGCCCACGCCAGAACGCCCCAAGTTGTGGAACATCTTCTTATCAAGCTCTGTCAGTTTCATACTAAGCTGGCGTTACGGATGCCTCGCCTGTCACCGGCTGCACTGGTGACGTCGGAGGTTTTGGGATGCTCACTCGACCACCCGCTGGTTGCGGTTGAGCCTGACCCGCCAACATAGCCATCAGATCGCTCTGCGAGGCCTCTGCCGCCTCTTCCATGAGTCCAAGGTCGGCTGCGGACATTCCGGCCAGCTCAAGCATCTTGAAGAAGGCTGTGCGTGTCGCTGGGTCCTTCACAATGTTTGGATTTCCAGAAAGCGTCTGAAGGGCTACGGTCATAGACTGCATACGTGAGCTGACATCAATCTCTTCTCCAACAATCGTTACGTCTACACTCGCCTCTGCATCATCATAGAACCCCTTAGGGATCTTGAGCTCTACGTCCTTACGCTTCTTAAGTGACCCCTCAAGGCGCATCTTCTCTAGGTCTACCGCTAGCGGAGAAGGCAGAGTGCCGCTCTTTGCGGCGTAGTCCATGATTGCCTTGCGCATCTGGTGCTCTACGATGGCGGAGCGCAGCTTCTGGATATCGGAATCAGACGTAAAGAACTTGAGTACATGCTCCTTACGCTTATCCTTCTTGAAGGACGGCAAAACGTCGTCCACAATAAACTTTTTGAGGAACAGGCCGAGCTCTTCACGCTTACCGCCGTAGAAGGTTTCAACCATTCCCGCAGAAAGACGTGCGACTCCAAGAGGTGTTCCTGACGGCAAGCTCTCCCCCCTCGTAATGTCAAACGAGAACGTCTTACGTTCGGTGTTAAGGTCCCAGCGCTGTTCCTCCACATTGTACTCAGGCATCGCACGGGTTCGCATATCCACCTGAGTAATGTCGCCATCTGTCTGAATGATGTCTCCGTTGTCGAGATCGGTTAGGACGTTACGACCGATTGCATCATCATTCGTCTTAAATAGCTGAATGCTCGACAACATCATGTTGCGAGCCTTACTGTTACTGATCTCGTTCTGGCGCATCTGGTTATCGAGCAGATACTCAGACCACCCCATCCCGAGCCAACGACCCTCCACCTCCTCGAACTTGTGCTCTCGGTAGGGAAGCTCGTCCATCGAGTCGGTATGCAAAATCACACCAGGGACAAAATCATCGTATTCCCCGATGTTGGCCTCTGATGCACGTACCAGCCCGTCACCCTTACGGGCACTAAACAAGTTAGCCTGGAATGTACGTGTCCACTGATTCTCCCCTGGGTCCATGCTCATGTCGTAACACTCCCAGATCTGTAGGGATGGCTCCTCGTTGTCCTGTAACAGCTCCTCTACAGCCTCCTTGTCCCAGGGCATCTGACGAATCTGGCGAGGCGTCATGTCGTGAATCTCGTAAACAAAGTGGCTCTCCTTGAGGAGAGATACCGACGGATTCATTCGCAGGTTCTGGATGTTCACCCGATCCCACACGTTATCGTTACCCCGCTTAAGCACGATGTGCCCGTACTTAGGCAAGAGGTTCTTGATCTTATTGATGAGCACTCCGAACTCATTCTCCTTCATCCACTGAAGAAGGCCTCGCTGCATTACCCAGACCTTGAAGTCTCCACCTGTAGTCCCAGGCTTTGAGTAGAGCAACACATTCTTCGTATCCAGGTCGATGAACTTGCTAGCGATATCACATGCCGGCTTAATGATGTTGTAGAAGTAGCGCTTAAGGCCCTTCTCATCTACGTCTCCATCTAAAAACTTTCCGTTGTAGTAGGCGTCTACCTGCTGCAACGTGTCGGTGATTGAGAAGTCCCATCCGCCCGGCATAGCCACAGACCCGTGGTACATCTCAATATTTTTGCGTGTCTTGTTTGAGTCGTCCATAGAAATGAAATGGCAACCGGGGGCCAATTCCCACGGCTGCCTGTTGTCGATGCATGAATTATATCACCTAGCGATACATTTTAGAAGCTGTCGTCTTGTTAGTGGGACGCCTGCTTAGCAGACTATCTACGCCGCTAGAGGCCAGCCGTGGTGATGCTTTAGCCCCCGACATGATCCCGTATCGCAGCGCATCCGGTGCATGGTCCTCCCCATCCGAGTCACAGTCTTCTACCTTGCGTTTCGAGTAAACGAGCGCCGGCAGGGTGCGGGTCAGGTGTTGGCAGGTGGAAAACACTTGTAGCCGAGCAAGCTTCTCCCCATTACGGACAAAGGGCTGCATATACTCCCGCATGACGTTCCATCCCTGCACGCGGTTATTATTACCCTTCTCAAGCCTCCAGAGACGCCCTGTGAGCTGCTTTAGGGTGTCAGATAGGGTCTGAGCCCCTGAAACGTCTACGTCACCCTTAGTCGCCCAAATAGCCGGATCAGCCACAATGAAGTCAATCTGCTCGTTGTAGGGCGTCATCTCGACGATCTTGTGCGCCAGCTTCTCGTAGGTAAGCTCCGTCTCGTATAGCTCACGGTAGACATAGAGCACGTCATCATGATCCTTGAAGCACCAGTAGGCTGCCGATGGGGCTCTGTACCCGTAGTCGAGACAGATGAACTTCCTGTAATACTCGTGGATCGCCCGGGGCTCGATAACGTGCAGCTCTCTTCGCCACTCCTTGAAGTACTGTCCTTTAAACAGATCCCAGTCTCCTTCGAGGTATGCCCTGCGTCTATCCTCTGGCAATCCCGACAAGCTCTTGATGTAACTCTCATCGAGGTAAGGATTGTCTTGGACTTTAGCCGGGATGTAGATGAACTCGTCCTTCTCCTCCTCGTGCTCATTGAAGTCCCTATCGATCCATAGCCGCTTCACCCATGCATGACCTACAGATCCTGGGTTCGTTGCCCCAAACATCCTCACGTCCTTGATCCCCGCCCATCGGAGACGCGTTCTAAGGCCCAGGAAGACCTCTTCCGTGTTCTTTGTAACCTCGTCTATGGCTATGGCTGCAAACTCTGCTGAGGCGTACTTAGATGGATCATCCAGGTTCCTGAACTTTATGATCCCTCCCCCATAGCATTCCTGAAGGATGTAGCACTTACCGTGTTCCTTATGGTCTGAGTGGAACGTACCTAGCCACTCCGGGAACTCTTTGCCCACCTTGGAGATCTGTCGATCCTTCAGGGCTGGGTAATCCTCACAGAACAGGCCGACCTCTACTCCCTCTAATTTTAATTCTTTAAACCAATACAAAAGGAGAATTACCAGCATCCACCGCAGCCAGTAACTCTTCCCTCCCCCCATGGCACCGCCGTACAGCGTGTACTTGTGGGAGAACACCGCCTGCATCGCTTCCTCCTGCTTAGGGGTGAAGTGACACAGCTCTGATAGATTAACTTTCTTCATCGGGCTTCGTGGCTAAGTCGAACACCATACCAACCGACTCTCCCTTGCTCGTAACATCGATCTGCTGTGGAGCCTTACCGAGCGTCTGATCCATAATGTCCTTGAGAGCCTTGCCGTCCGGACTCTTCTTGTAGACCTTTGTCTGACCGTCCTTCCCCTCTACCTCCACGAAATGTCCTAGCGCTAGGTCCTGCCAAGCATCGAAGTACTTGTCAGCGTCCTTCTCAAACCGTTTCGTTAGCGCTTCTCTAAGCATTTGAGTACGAAGGGTAGCCGATGATTTCGGCCTCCCAGCGCCTTCTCGTTTACCTCCGCGATTTCCCATACTTATTCAATGTTTCAGATCTATAATACCACAGGGATACCGTATTTTTTGAAAAGGGTAGACAAACCCCCTATACCAAGGTACTATATAAGCACTGGCATTCATTGGTGTGTATGTACAGGCAGGCACTACTCGTGTCTGTTTTCTTTTTGCCTAGTGTTCAAACCTTGGACCAGGTTGACGGGGCTGGGTCAGAGCCTGGGTTTACGTCTGCCCACTAGGTTAGTGCTAAGGAATGCTTCTAACGTGTTTCCTTACGGGCCTTTGCTTTCTTTGCTGAACTCAGGGCCATCTGAGCTATAGGTAAGTTTTGAGACGTTACTGATACTTGGTCTTTACCGACTCCCCGCCCCGCCCGATCACGGAGCGGACATCCTACCTGCCATGGGTAGTGTCCTCGGAGAGGACGGGGAAGCGGCAACGGTCATGCTACCTCTCTTTTGGAAGCTGGGCAACTAGTTGATCTGCTTCCTGGTAAACTCTTGAAATTGTTAGGGAGAGCAGCTCCGCCTCCAGTAGGTAGTGATAGCTTCCGAAGCTCACCATCCTGTCTCGTCGTTCCCTCATTGTGTTCGCCAAGTCTAGTAACGAATCGATCTGCTTCAGTGTCTTTTCTTCTCCTGTCATATGTCAGATAGGTCTTTCGGGTTCGCTCCGAGAACATCGAATGCACCCATTAGTAGCTTTGCATCCTCCCACTTGAAGGTTGCGTAGGTTCCCTTTCGGTCCACTTTGTAAACGACCACCGGTATCCTCTCCGGGTCTACCGGCATCTCAGAGAATACCCTAGGGACGTTAGGTTGCTTCTTCATTGCCTTGCACTGGACGTCGAAAACGCCAGTGTTTTGTAGATCAACGCCCTGGGCGTCGTCTTTGTGGTATTCAAGCTGTCTACGGGCCTCTGAGAAGCCTACACGGCGCATATCCTCTGCCGTCTTCCTCTCGAATGAGTGGCCCTTGGTTCTCTGTGCCTTTCCCATAAATGTTCTCTCCTTTGTTATGCCCCTACCATACAGGAGGGGAAGGGCGCTGGACAGCCCTTTTATCCACAGCCGAGGACTGGGCACATACACCCATGTTTATTAGGTGCTATATGTACTTATCCACAGAAAGACCTTGACCATATCTATATAAAATATTACCTTGTAGATACAACAACCGTAACCACATTTATATGACCAACGTAACACGATCCGATTTCTTCCGTACTCTCGACAAGAGTCTTTATGGAAAACCCGTCATGACCAAGGCCGAGGGCGTGATAATCGAGGAATGGGCCAACTTCCAAGCTCAACAGAAGAAGTTCCACGACCGTAAGCGAGTGGACTAGTATGGAGACTCTACACGCCACGCAGCTCGAGATGGACGAGGTACAGGGCAAAATCCAGCTCTTGAGTCATTACGACCCTGCAATGGGAGCGAACTTCGCCCGCCTATTCGATCGCCTCTATAGGCAGGAAATGCAGACCAAGCTCCACCGAGACATGCTCACACTCTACCTAAAAGACTGGGTAAAGGACCTAGATAAGGCCATGGAATATGCAAACTAACGTATACAGTGCCTTGCTGGCCCTACAGCAAGACCTGCCACAGATGGCGAAGGACGCTCAGGGGTATAACTACAAGTACTTCGACATCAATCAGTTGGTCGAGAAAGTGAAGCCGCTACTGGCTAAGCACCAACTGACAATCCTTCAACCGCTGGACAATATAGATGGGGCGCCCGCTATCAGGACTATCCTGGCAGACGCATCCGGGAACACTCTGGAGTGGGTGACCCCTCTGCCGGCGGCTGAAGACCCCCAGAAGCTAGGAAGTGCAATCACATACATGCGCCGATACGCCCTTCAGTCCCTGCTGTTCATGCAGGCCGAGGACGACGACGCTGCTGTGACCGTAACCAATAACGAAGTTGACCCCTTTTAAAGGCATATGGAGAAGAAATACATCAACGGACTAATCTTAAAGAGTAAGACGGTGGAGACCAAGAACGGTCCCATGGGCATCCTCAAGGTGTCTGTCCGTGTAGACGAGTTTATCAAAGAGCTGCAGGAGATGGCTCACGACGGTTGGGTAAACATCGACATTCTCAAGCGTCGAGAACCGTCAGAGAAGGGGGTAACACACTACGCCGTAGAGAACACGTGGGCCAAGGATAAGGCTCTAAAGGAGGGCTCGCCTAGCCAATTCGCTCAAGGAAGCTCTATCGGAGATATCCCGACCGACGACATCCCGTTCTAACCAACCCTTAACGCCATACTTATGCGAGAGAACTTCAACCGACGAGTATTGCTCCGGTTCATGTCTAAAAAAGAGATTAAGAGCCTAGAGGACCGCTACAATCAGTACGTACAAAAAAAGGGCAAGACATACCGCCCGACAGCAGAGGACGTGAGCGTTTACCGAGAGTGGCTCAATGACGACATTACAGCAGAACGTGCGGCAAAAATCATGGGCGTAAAGCACGCTGCGACGGCGCTCAAGCGCTTCGCCATGATCCAAAAGAGCCTAGTCAAGGCAAAAGTATAGGCTTTAGGCAGACCAGGGAGTGTTGGTGGTGTGGATGCCCAGAAACCGTTAGGTCAGTATCCCTCCACCACGTCTTCCCTAGATCAACCCATCCTGAACACATCACAACTAAAGAGAACCTGATGCCCCTGTGCGATGGGATTGGCTCGTGCCATTATCGTACAGAGGCAGAGCCGCAATTCATGCACAGGCTCCAGAAACTATGGTCCCACAAAACCGGGTTCAAGCCTTGAATATGGAACATCCAGACAAAATCAAGCAGATCAAGTACAAGCTGAAGAACGAGCCCGACCTACTGACCCCCTCAGAGGCTCAAAACTACGCTCTAACGGTCGCTGCGTACACATCCGACCTGAGAGACCGGTGCGGTGTCTTAGAGGCTAAATACGCCGATATCAAAGCAACGCTCATCCAAGAGGGGAATAACGGCATCACCTCTAAGGCGCTCGCAGATGGCTCTGAGGTGGGAATGGAGTGGGCTGTGATACAGCAGCACATAAAGGGGATGGACGAGATCATCAAGGTCCTGAAAAAGGCCATCCAACATTTTGAAAACGAGGGACGTAACATCTATTAGTATGACGACTGCCGAATTCGAGGTGTTTAAGAGGATGTCTCGCAAAGAGGTAGCCTCAAAGTACACCAAGCTCCTCATGGAGGGGCATATCACAGCGGGCCAATACGACGCGATTCTAAATAAGCACTCTGGTCTACAGCCCAAAACGCCAACAGAGACCATCATTGAGGCGTTTGGGGGCGAGGTCGTAGAGGAGAAGACCCAGATCGTAGCTACAAAGGAGTTGAGCCAGACCGATAGGCTCTATATCCTCATGAAGGACGGTCAGTGGCACACGAACATGGAAATTATGGAGGAGGTGTACGGGTCGAAGCACCTCGGCGCATCCCGGTACTCGGCACGAGTCTTAGACCTCAAGAACAGGGGGCACAAGGTTGAGTTCGAATGGGTAGACCGAAAGAAGAACCTAAACAGGTACCGGCTAGTTTTATAAACCAAAACCCCCGCCATTGACGACACAGCGTATTCACGGGAGTTAAGTGGTGCGCGCAGATCTATAGTATATCTCTATTTACTAACTTCCTCCACCGTGATCGACTATAAGAGGGAGCTACTCCAAACGGAGAAAGCCCGAGGTCACGTGACACGGCGAGGAGGTACAAGAAACGGGGCAGCCCATTTCGGCTGACCATTTCTTGCGAGGGGGTGTGGTTACGTTCACCCCCTCGCAAGAGATTATGTGGAGGATCATAATACACATCATTACCATCGCCCTAGCTCTCGCACTAGGCACTCTTTGGACCAGGCCGGCCAGCACGAGCTCCGAGGTGGCTTCCTTGCCAACTGCCAAAGACATTGAACATGAAACAAGAGCAAGCATTCGTAAAAGAATTGAGGTCTCTGCGAGACTTAGCGGAGTGGACGTGGAGGATGCCATTAGGATTGCTGAATGTGAATCGTCTCTCAATCCTGCGGCTAAAAATAGCCAATCGTCTGCTCTGGGGCTGTATCAATGGCTTAACGGAACCTGGGAGTACATCGGCTCCCCCGGAGACCGACTAAACGCACAGGATAATATAGAGGCATTTCTCGAATGGTATCCAAGGTACCCGGGCTGGTGGGAATGTAAATAGGGGTGTAAAGGGCACCCCTTGACTTATGAACGGCCCGGGGTTATAGTTTTGTCCCAAGCCGACTAGCCGCCGGCTATATTTTTGTCCACAGTTCCGTTTGACAGCACTACTTACACGGCCTACTATATGTGTAGGCGACGGGCACTTGTAGCAGGGAGGAGCGCATACAAGTCGTCGTCTCTTCTGGAGAAATTCTGGGGGCGTGTGGGGGTTTCCGGGGTGTCTCTAGAGGAGCCTGCCCGTTGTGGGTGAGGTTAACCTCTAGCGGTGCGCTCGCATCGTCTAACCCGGAGGACACCATGGACAAGGCCCAGAAGCTTGCTTACATCCGTAAGCATTGGGGTAAGAAGACCCCAGAGGAGATTGCCCGACACATCGGTGCCGCTCCTCGGACTATGCGACGGTACCGCAGGGAGCTGAACCTCCCGAAGTACATCGCCCCTACCGCTGACGACCATGTCGAGGAGCACCGTCTGCGCCGAAAGGCGAGGGAGGTGAGCCGCGACAAGCGCCAGCTCGCAGACCGCGTCGTGGACTTGGAGGAGAAGCTGGAAGCAGCCCTCGCGATCTCCAAGTTCCGAGCCAGCTACAAGATCCCGCAAGGCAAGAAGTCTAGGGGTTCGGAGGCTGTCGCCGTCGCCCTGGCGTCGGACTGGCACATCGAGGAGGTCGTTCACCGCTACCAGGTAGCGGGACTCAACGAGTTCAATGAGGAGGTCTGTCGCACACGAGTGCGGCGGTACTTCCGTCACCTGCTCAAGCTGGTGAAGAAGGAGAAGGTCGCCACCAAGATCAGTACCCTGGTGCTGTGGCTCGGCGGGGACTTCATCTCCGGCTCGATCCACGAGGAGCTGGTGGAGGGCAACCGCCTTCTGCCCATCGACGCCATCCTGGAGTGCCGTGAGCACATCGTGAGTGGGATCAAGTACCTGCTGGCGAACTCGGACCTCAACGTTGTGGTCCCCACAAGCTCGGGCAACCACGGGCGCACGACGCACAAGGTCCACGTTTCCACGGAGTCAGGCAACTCGCTGGAGTACTTCATGTACGCCTCGATCGCCAAGGAGTTCGAGAAGAACCCCCGCGTCGAGGTGCTGCTGAACAAGGGCTATCACACCTACGTGAAGGTCTGGCCCAACTTCACGATCCGGTTCCACCATGGTCACTCGATGCGATACCTCGGCGGGCAGTCGGGCATCGCCGGACCCGCAACGCGCATGATCAAGAACTGGAATGAGGGACGACACGCCGACCTGGACTGCTTCGGGCACTTCCATCAGCTCTACCGCCACGGTACGTTCGTGGGCAACGGTTCGCTGATCGGTCCTGGAGCGTACTCCTGGCGCGGCGGATTCTCCCCCGAGAGGCCGCAACAGGCGTTCTTCCTGGTCGACCGTGACCTGGGCCTGACGGGGTTCCACCCGATCATCCTGACGGAGGACCGCTAAACAGCATTCCAGGGGAGGCCAACTGGCACTCCCCCTACCCATAGAGTGCATCAACCCTGGTGCCCTCTAGGGATGGAGGTCCCCATGTCCAACTCTGATGACGACCGGGGTGGGTTCCCCTGCCCCATAGACGGTCACATCATCTACCCAAGGTTCGCCGCATTCAATGTCAGTCAGGGTACAATCCTGATGGTCGGATGCTGCGAAACGTGCAGTCAACAGGGGCTCCCCCCGGAGACCTACGCCCGGGTCCCGATCGAGCCCCAAATCGCCCAGGAGGCCCTCAGCGACGGGCTACCCTGGTTCAAGCCGGAGGAACAAGAGGAATGAGCTTCTTCGAACTGTTTGGCCTCGCAGTCATTCTCGGTTGCGTAGGTATCCACATTATCGTCTCCACACACGGAGGACATAACCATGGGAACTGAGCCGGTTCTCGAAAAGGTCGTATTCATCATCATCCTACTCACGGTGTTCGGCGCAGCCATTCAGGGCTATATCGAGCACTACCGAGGGAGGCGGCGATGAGGGCGATCTACCTGTGCCACCCGATTGCGGGTGACGTCGAAGCCAATGTTGCTGAGGTAGAGCGCATCTACAACGCGCTCTGGAAACGCGGGGGACTACAATACCCCGTCGCGCCATACCTCCTCTCCCTAAAGAACGGTACGGACGACGACTCCGATCCGCACAGCAGGGCAAGAGGTCTCCAGATCGACAGCGACATGGTGAAGCGCTGCGACGAGGTTTGGCTCTTTGGGCCCAAGATCTCGTCTGGTATGTGGCAGGAAGTCGCAGTGGCGATGGCCTGTGGCATCCCCATCATCCCCATGACCACCGGAACCCAAGCCGATTGGCGAAAGGTGATGGAGGGCTGGTGATCTACATACTGGCCCGATGCGAGAAGTGCCGCTTTACGGTGATTGGTTCTGGGAAGACCGCCCGTGAAGCAAGGGCAGACGTGAGACGCAGACACGGCTGGCTGTTCCTGACGTCAATGGAGACGGGGGAACAGGGTACGTGCCCCGAACCCGAGTTCACCTACAGACTGAACCCGCCAGTCTTCTAGGGTGGGGGAAGAGGAATCCGCCTCTCCCCCTGCCCCCCAACTTTACTTATCGACCCATGACCATAAGGTTATAGGTGGGCAAGTAAGCCCGTGGGAGGAAAGAGTCATGTCCTTTGTACAAGATATGCTGAGCGCGAAAGGACTGCTCCTTTGGGGCGCCCTTTTCGTCGCAGCCTGCATCATGCAGGATCGCGCGGTCGAGCAAACCTACTTCGAGCAAGTGTTCGAGGGGGAGCTGGACTTCGGAACCACCGGCGACGTCACCGGCAAGGTGTCGGGGATCGCCGACCTCGTGGTGGTTGATGGTCTCGCAGAAGCTACCCTCATCATGGATGATGGGATCATCTGCTTCCGAGTCTACTGTCACCTTGAGGGGGACCTGATGTTCTCAGGCACCGTGTCTGAGACGGTTGGGGGCTTCCGAGCCTTCATGACGCACGACACATGGGATATCATCGTGATCATCGACGGATTGCGGGGACAGCGCACCGTGTCGGTAACTGTGGTGGTGATGGATGGAACCGCGCGGGCCCTGTTCAGTGTCCGCGAGCCCGTTGCCACCTACTTCGTGGGAGAGGCATAATGCTGAAAATGTGGGTCAAGATCAACGGTCGTACGACATTCGCCTACGGAACCGACAAGAAGGACGCGCTCACGCGGGCCCTGCGGTTCTACCTCGACAACGGCGGGTGGCCCGTCACCTTCCAAGTGATCGGAGCAAGACGTGTGGAAGATCTACAGCTTGAGTTGCCTCTGGGCTAGCGCCCTTCTGTACGTCTGGAGAAATGGGGGCTTCCGGTGAGTTACCGGGTGACTCTCATGATCAACGGCATGAAGGTCGTGTCCATCGGCAAAAGCCGGCGCGGGGCCATCTGGTCCGCGCTGGTCTCCCACTCACTCGAAGTGGAGAACCTTGTGTGTTACCGGGTTGTCTCCTGGAGGAAAGTACGTGTCCACAGGTGTCAGTAAGCGGGTCGTTGTCCAGTACGACGAGATGCGCTGCCTGCGCGAGTCGTGCGAAAGGAGGACTTACCGAGTGGTGGTCCTGGAGGGGGCTGGCGTGACCCGGCAGGGTCCCGTCTGCCTTACTTGCCAAGATGACTATAAGATTGTGATGAGCTTCTCCGGGAGCATGCCGTTCTGGTTCGCCAAGAAGCAGGAATAGATCCTGCATCGATGGCCGAGAGGAGGGTGATCAACATCTATCCAGTTTTCAGGGGTGGGTTCTGGGTTCCCTATGACGGGGCAACAAAAACTCACCCAATATATCGCTTCTGGTTTTACGTGGTTCCAGCTAAAAACCACGTCCATCTACTTTATATGATTGATTTCATAGGGGTCATCGAAGAAGCGGCGTTCACATGGATAGAGCGCGTAGACGCTGGCTGGGAGGCCGCAGACGAACATGAGCTTCCGTTCATACCAGAATACCCACAAAAATAAGACCACCCCCTGTTGACAGCGCTATCGTGGGAATAGCACCGCCAAGAGAGGGTGGTTTTCATCTAGTATAACACAACTATTGACAAAAAGCCTTTAATGTGCTTCACTGTAGATATATGGAGACACTGATCACAAGCATCTTGGTCATCATCTGTGCTCTCGTCTGCGTGGGACTGTGGGCGGTACACCCCGTATTAGGGATTGCCGGAGCCATTCTCCTATTCAGTCGTTAGAGACTTGAGTAGAGCCTCAAATGCAGCCTTTCGTGATGAGGCCGACGGCCCAGCCGCGTCGGCTGCTTTTTGGATTAACCGGCCGATGGCCCCACTAGCCGTACGCTCCACACCAAGATTGACCTGTGCAGCAAAGCTAGTATCACGCACAATGTCGTAGTATCGCTCCAGCGCGTTGTAGAAGGACTGCACCCTTGCCAGATCCACATCAGGCTTCTTGCCGATATCATCTAGTACCTCATCAATGTTGCGGAAGATCTGCTCTAGTTCGGGACGACTCTGCGCATTACCCGTCAGTCGTCGTGCAAGTAAGGACAGCTTTGTATCCAGGATATCCTCATCAGCATTCGCTACTCGAGACATGAAGCGCCGGATTCGCTGTGCGGGCTCTGCCACCTGGGCAAACTCGCGGTTTAGACGCTTGTAGTCGGGGGAAGCGGCGTCTAGTACATCTGCGAGCCCAGCACGGATTGCCTCAAAGGCACGTTCCTCAGTACCGGACAGCTCGACAGCGGCACGCTTCTTACCACCCAAGACCTCAAACAGCTCCTGACGTAGGGTGTGGAGTTCAAATGCATCACGTCGGACTACGTCCGAAAGTATGCGGTCCAGACTCTTACGGAGCGGTTCGGTCAGTGGGCTGGACGCTACTGTACCCGCAAAGTCTAGAACCACCTCTCCGGCATCGTCTACATCGATCCGCACGCCTCGGAGACCGGGGACGCCGCGCAGCCGGTCCACCACGGCTTCTAGAGCATCTGTGCTAGAGACCTTCCCTAGGTTGGACGCTACCTCTCCCAATCGTGATCCACGCGCCTTTCTCTCAGCGTCTAGCAGCTCTAGCCGTTCCCGCAGCTGCGTTCCGACGGCCAGCGCAGGGTCTTTGTCTCCACGGTTAAGCTCGAAATCCCTAGCCTGCTCTACCATCTCATTAAAGATGCGCCGCTCACTGACGCTGCTGCCCAGCACAAGGTTTGTATCACGGAGCAATACCCCCTCAGTAACTGCAGTTCGTCCACTGGCAGGTAGGCCCGCCAGGACCTCGTCACGCAATGCTGCCTGTTCAGCAGAGGCGCGTATACGACCAGGGATTGCCTGTGCCCCGCGCGTTACCTCTTGTACTTTTGACTGCGCCAGCTGTGCCGCAGACTGCCCAAGAGAAGGCTGGCTAACAATATCGTTGGCGACATCCTCCACGCTCTGTCGGATAATGCGAGACGTGATGCCCTCTGCAGTTCGTGTTACACCTGAGCGTGCGGCTGAGACACCTCTTACAGCCGGGAACAGCTCGGCCACGTTCACAAGTGCTTCTACGTTATCTGCGGCTCTAGGGTTCTCTGCCTTCCAGTCCAAATAGCTATCCACACCCTGCGAGATCGCCTCCAGGGCCGATGAACCGACTGGGGTCGCAAAGAACTGTTCTAATTTACGTTGAGCCGCCCGCTCAAGTTGATCGGGGGCTACTGCACGTATTCCGGCTCCGACAGTCGCTCCAACGACGTCAAAGGCAGCTCCGGCAGTCTCGCCGACCGTCTGAATACCTGTCTCTGCTGGGTTGATTTCTCCCTGGGCAGTTTGACGGAAGATACGACCGAACTCGCGGCCGCGTTCACGTAAGGAGCTTGCGATATTCTGACCCAGTGTAGGTCGTGGCTCGTCAGCTGCCGGCTGTCTGCTGGCTCGGAAATCAAGGACGGCCTGCCGAATAACACTGTCATCAAGGCCTCGGGCACGGCCACGCTCTACGATGGACCGCTCCATTTCTCTGTCTACTATTGGCATATGGTTTAACTGAAGTTAAGACGCTGAACACGCCGTGCAATTTCCTGTGGCGCCATAAAGGTGCCGTCTGGTCGTTGCACCGTCAGATCAAGATGGGAGCCATCTCCGCCCCCCATAGGGATGACAGAGCCACTGTTTCCACCTGTCCCGATGACTGCTCCGCTTTGAATAGTCTGACCAGGGCGCACATTGGCGGCGTCCAGATGTGACAACCAGACCGAGTTACCAGACGCGGTGCGAATCCGTACCTGGTTACCGAAACCGCCGTTTACCCCCACAAACTCCACTGTACCTGCTACGGGCGAACGAACCGGGTCACCAATCCTGAGGTCCACATCTAGGCCGGCGCTCCACAGAGGGCTCCCATATGCAGTAATGCCACCAAGCCCCATTACCTCTGTGCCTAGGGAAGGAACTGAGCCATTTTGCGACGTGCTCAGGTCGCCGTTAAAACCCGCCGCACTATCCAGGAAGCTGTCAGCAGATCCTTGAACCGTCTCCAGAAAGATGTCTATATCGTCCGCAGGGGCCGAAGCGGCAGTAATCGCCCGTTGCGCGACCTCTCGTAGACGCGAAAGCTCCTGTAAGAAGATCTCCTCACTAACCACAAGTTTTCCTGTGGGGTTACCGTTCCTGTCTAGCTTCATCCATGAGCCCAACTTGGAGGCTGCACGTTCCAGCATGAGTCGCTCCTGGTCGGACAGCGCGCCAAGTGTACCTCCGGCCTGCTTCAGGTTGATAAGTGTCTGCAGAGTATCCTGACTAATCAGGCGCTGCACACCCGCAAAGAAGTCAGCTTTATCGGCCTTATCAATCCTAAATGGGGTCCAGCGAGCCAACAGGCCGGCGCCAACGGAGCCGGATAGCCCCGGATGCCCCATCAGGTCGTCAATGAGGTCAATCTTGTCCCGAGCCCCGTCCAAGGCCGCCTGCTCTGCTGCCGTAAGCCCCGCGGGGGCTGCATCAACCATCAGGCCATCGAGCTGTGCCATCTGTGAAATTACAGGGGCCACCGATTGCAAGTTCTCCTCAAATGATCGGTTAGGGTCGATTACGCTCGTGTCAGCTCCAATTTCCGCCATGCGCATCAAGAGGTCATAACTGGCCTCACGATCTGCTCGTTGCTCATTTAGAATCCTCTGGCGCTCACCCATAATAAACTCGATCCGTGACGCCTGACGCGCCTCTTCCTTGCTGAGCTGCCCCTGCTGAAGATCTAGAAGGGCCATTGTATTGTTGAGCTCCGCCTGCAAGCCTCCAAACTCAAGGTCTAGCATCTGGTTTGCGATACTCTGTGCGGTCTCAATATTCCCCTGGATAGCGGTTGCCACCATCGCCAGGTTACCAAGCTCTACAGCCTGCTGACGTTGCAATGCTGCGCGCTGACCAACGATGAGAGGTTGTGGGATGGCCTGGTCTCCGAGTGACTCATTTAGACCTCGATATGCCGCTAGTTTCTGTGTCATCTTGAGCTGTAGGTCATTCAGCTCATTGGTCATCTCCGAGATCTTGAGCCCCTCTTGGATCTCCTGTGCGCGCTCACGCCGCTGACCCAGCTCTCCAACAATCTCACCCACGCGTCCCACTCCAGCATCAACCTGGGCCTGCAGCTCAAGCTGCCGAGGACTCATCGTACCCGCGAAAATCTGATCGAAAATGGTTTCAATAGACCCGACAAAGGCATCTGGGCTCGACATACCAGCAGAGGCAGAGCCCTGCAAACTATCTACAAACGAGTCGGTGGTGTTTAGCTCCAAAGTGTCTGCACTCAGATCCGTTGGACCCTCTGCACGGAACGCCCCCGGCTCATCGAAGGCGTCTGCTCGCAAAAAGATGTTCTCACCCTCACGGCGGAAGTACTGATCAAAGTTAGCTTCCGATACACCTAGACGCGTACGCGCATCACGGAACTCATCTGGTGTGAGTGGTCGTTCTCCTACCTGGGATACTCCCGGCGTACCGCCAGATACGAACTCCGTCTGGCGTCCAAGTGCTGAGCGGAGGTCAGAGAACCCGCCTTCGAACACCTCGCCGTCACGGCTCACAATGGAATATGTACCGTCTGCTTCCTGGCGGATGTTGGATGCCTGCAGGCCTCGCTGGGCAGACGCTGTCTGTGAAATGCCAGCATCCTGACCCAGAACGCTAGCAGCGCCTTCCGCTGGGATGTAGTTGCCGTCGATCAGTACTGACTCCGGCACCGTGAGGCCGAGGGCATTCGCCTGGTCAATCTTTGACTGTAGGTCTGCCTGACGCCGCGATGCCTGCTCTTGCAAACGAGCCTCTTCCGCTGCGGAAAGCTGACCCGTACCCACACCAGCCAAGATGTTCTGAATATTTGACTGCTCGTTAGCAATGTCGGAAATGAGAGAGTCTGTAGTCTCCCGATAACGCTCAAGAAACCGACCTCGTTTTGTCGGTTGAGCCATACCCGTAATCCACTCACGTGCTTCACGTAAGAAGCGGTCTGCCTGTTCCTGCGGTGTCACCTGTCGTGCCCCGGACGCACTAACAACCGTTGAGTCTTGCGCGGTACCCGCCGCAATCTGCTGCTGGATATCATCGAATAGATCTAGACGCTGCCGTGCAGTATCGGCGAACTCACGAAGTCGGTTCTGCCCCGGAATACCAGATGCAGAGTCAATTGCTTGGATTACCTGGCGGATGGATTCTGGGCCCTCATCCTGTAGCTTCAGGCCGCCACTTATGTATTGATTTAGGTCAAATGCCATATGTCCCCATTATATCACTCATTTATTTTTCTTTAGGAGCAGGTCCGCCTTAAGCTCGGCAACCAGAGCGTAGAGCTCAACGATGCTGGCCTGTATTTTATCTATGTCTTTAGCGCTCCACCGCTCCTGCTTGCGGGCCCTATTCTCTTCAATGAGTCTTCGTTTGTCCATAGCTAGTGTTGTACGGAAATAACATTAGTGGCTGTAGCCATACCGACTCGCTTGGTCCCACCGGCCTCTTCCGTGGCATAAGCCCCATCAATATCTGCAAAGTACTCCACCCCAGGGGTTAACCCCGTCGGATCAGGGGATGACCCAGACGTGATGACCGCCCCGACCATCCGCGCCTTAGTATCGGCTCGTACAACGCCTATATAGCTGCCGAAGTTGGTGGTCATATCGATTGTGAACGACCTGACCCCTTGGGTGCCGTCGTAGTCGCCCGCTGTCATAACTAGCCTGTTTGGCGCTATCTTGACGATGGCGGGCGAAACCTCGGTGGCGGACCCGTCGTAGTCGAACTGCTCCTGATCTAGCTCTGCCACCGTATCGCCATCCTGTACCCGCACAAGGCTGATCTCACCCTTGTTGCTCGCTGTGCTACTAACAAATCCAATGGCGAATGTACTACCCCCAACACGGCCCGTAGTCACATTGCAGGTAGCTACTCCTGTATCAAGGGTTGTAGTGGCTCCCACACTGAGTGTCCCACTGCCTGGAGTGCGTGTTATGGCAGCAACCTTGATATTCCCAGAGTTGTCTCGCAGAGATACCAGCCCCAGCAGGTCTGACCGGCTACCCAGGCTGGACGCGCAGCTGGAAGAAGAAGTTCCCACGGCAACGGCGGCCCCATAGGTAATGGTCCCTGTGTCGTATGTACCTCCAATCACCTTGACCTGTACCGCTGAGCTATCCCAGAAGCTAAGCATATATGCATCGCTGTCGCCGAAGCGCTCCGCTGATTTTAGCGTGTAGGAACTGGCACCGCTGTCGAGCGTTGTGGATGTCCCGGTATCCGTGAGCGTGGTGCCCGCCACCGTGACCCGGTAGCTAACGATGTCGTTATTACCCTCCGGGTTTGATGCAAATATAACGACTTCAGAAGAAGACACCTTTGCCAGCCTTATACCCGTGGGGGTGTTGGTCGTATTTATACTGAGTTCACTGCCCTGTGTAACACCAGTATCAAGCCCGCTAAGAACCTTGGCGTAGATCGTACTGTCACCAGATACACCGTAAGCAATAACAGCCACGTTGTCCGTTAGCTTAATAATGTCACACGACGTACCGTTGTTGGCCTTAATGACAGATATGGTCTGGGATGTTATTGCAGTTGACTCGGGGTCTACAACCGTACGAGCCACACGTGTAGCTGAGTTGGTACGAAAAGCGTGCACGAGAACCGTACCAGACACCGCCACAGACCGTGTGACGTCGGTTGTAGACACAGCCTCACTATGGCTTGTCGTAACCTCACCGGCGGTGTTCTCGGTACCCAGTGCAGTCGCTCGCGTTTTATACAGGAACCCGTCTGACTCGAGAGCAACGTTGTCACCCCGACTCAGGTTCTCACCAGCCTCTCCCGCTGTTTGTGTAACCAGACCACCCTCCACAACTGCACGGCTGTTACCGGAGGCAGATTGCCGCACATTGGGCTGGCTGTCGGTAATAGCCCGATTCTGATGCGTCAGGGTCACACGAAGCTGATTAGCAAAAACCGGCCCACCGCTGGGGTCGGCTAGTCGGAACTTCCACGGAGGTGTTGGTTTTGCCATACTAATCTGACTCAATTCGGAAGTCGATCTCGATCGGTAGCAAAACAGGCAATAGGGCCGAACCTGACCATCGGAGCTCTAATGTGAAGTTTTGCTGTCCGCTGATCGTGGGGAAGAACTCTACGTAGCGCTGAGAGTCAGCGTAGTTCGTATCGTTGATCACTGTAAGGCCATCCGTCGAAGACGAGCTGTAGTTATCTAGGAAGATCGTAGGCGTGATCGTCATGTTGGCGTCAATCGCAGTACCGAGGTTCAGTCGGATACGCTCAATGGAGAACTTGCGTCCTACACTAACTGACTTACGGAACACACTTGTGCCATAAGTGGTACCCATCTCGTCGATACCCTGACCGCCAGAGTCTCGGTGTCCCATGATGAACTTAGGATGTGAGAAACCGTCTTGCTGCACGATCTGCAACGCTGTCACCATTCCGTCGGCGTCCGTGGCTGTAGCTGTCGAATTGGCGATACAGTGGATACCAGAAGGGAACTGAGGGCTCTTGGTCCCCATGGCCATTGCTACGGCGAAGTACTCAGGGTTATCAGGATCAGTAGTCGGAATCTGCGTGAACGTCCCCCAAATCAACATGTCCCCGAAGTCTTCAATAGCTCCTGGTAGTGGAGGCGCTCCTACCTCGGATAGGTACTGTGTCGTGATCTGCTGACCGCCAAGGTACGCGCCAACACGGTAACCGTTCGATACATCTGCACCTGAACTCACCTGACCGCTAAACGTGTGGAGCACACCGTTGTTGTTCCAGAGGGCAGTGATCAGTGGGTCTGGCACTGGAATCTGCGCGTAGAAGCTCTCTGACGTTGTATCAAATAGAAATAGGTGGGCTTTCCCTTGGTCTACGTCGCTGTCAGACGTCTGTATTGCCCCCACAGCGATGTCATTGTTCAAAGATGCGATACAGGTCGGCATGAACCCAAACGGGAGGTCTAGAGCGCCGTATACGGAGCCGTCGTCTGTGTCTCCCTCGTCTGTACCCTTTGTAGTCTTGATGAAGTGCACCTGCCCCTGGCCGTCCTTAAAGTCGCAGAAGTACAGCTTGTTATCCACGTGTACATGGGCCCAGTGGTTCGGTAGCGTGCCACCCCCTCTATATGCCGGATAGGTCGTGTCTACGAGAGCCGTCTGTGTGCCCAGCGTCGCACCCGTCCACACACCGTTTGTAAGAGACGGCGAGTTGTCGAGAGGGCCATAACGAGAAACATCGTCATTAGACGCACCCGTACCAAAAATGTAGATGTAGTTGTTATAGTAGGCAGCTCCCTCAGCATTGCTACCAGTAACCGTACCAACCAACGTCTCGGTACCCAACGCGTTATCATATGAGATTAGTCGACCATTCTTAAGGACCACGTAAGTGTTGTTGTCCTTAGGGTTGGTCATTATCTTGATAACGTCCGCATTCACATTAGCCCCTGAGAAATCCTCATAGGCTGTTGGGCGTAGTACACCAGAAGCCAAACGATCCCCCACAGCATCTGAAAGTGCCATGAAGGGGTCGAATCCGATACCTGCTGCATACTGACCTTCGCCAGCGAAGAATCGGGAACTCTGCAGCCCACCGAAAACGCTGTTGATGAAGATCGTTTCTGTAGTTTTCCCTGGCATATTCTAGCGTGGGCGAGTTACTCGTGGTCGCAACTTAGGAGGGCTAGCTTCGTGTCGTGTGGCGAAGAACTCGCGCATACGCACCATCAGGCGCTCTTTCTCCAAAAGGAGGCTCTGTGACTGCGGCAAGCTCTTGGCAATAGCAAAATCGTAGGCTGCCCCAAGTGACAGGATGCGGTGGAACGGCTCTGGGATTCCTGGCTCCTGTGTCGTGTCCGTAGCTGCGAACTCATCTACTTCACGCAAGAAATAGATGGTCAAACCATTAGTGGTAGTAACGCTGGCAGCAGCGGGCTCTGGATACAACAGGATCTGATCCTTGATAAGGCGATAGTACCGTGGCAAGCCGTCTGTCTCGGCAAACTCTGACAAGGCCTCCCCGATCTCCTCCTCACGGATAGGCTGCAGTACGTGCGCGTCACCAGAGTTGTCCAGTACCTCGACCCGACGAACCTTAAGCGCCCCTGTAGGCAGATCATAGGCCTCCTGACTGTCTACGAGGTTTTGTGAAGCCTGAGGAAGGCCAGAATTGTTCGTGTCATCGAAAATCCAAGAGTCTTGAGACTTCCAAATGTCTACCACCGCGTCGTAGTAATGACGATTTACTAGACGTGTGAAGTCTTTAATTGGGAAGTTGTTCGTGTCTTTACCCACGAGGAAGAGGGCGTCTTGGTACAGCCCTGTGTCGTTTGTGCTTTCGGAAAACTGCATAACATGTAAAAAAGGTCCGCGGTTATCCCACGAACCTATTGTTTTGTTCAAGAATGATTCGGCTCACTTCACTCTCTAGGAGTCTACAGTTGGGGATGACGCAGTGTCCGCCAATGCCACCAGGCACGTGATCTAACACCGGCCTGACAACATTGCCTCTGCCAAGCTCCTGATACCCCTCATTATACGTGAGATTGCTCTCCTTGTACACGAAATTGGGATCTAGGCCGTGCTCCTCGCAGTATTCTTGCACTAACTTCTGGAAGATGATGTTCCAACCGTAGTAGGTGGTGGACCACATCTTCATAGCTTCTGTGTTGCGAGGATTCTTGGTGCAGAGCGTTTCAATGCCAATTGCCTCAAACAAGGCCGCGGCTTCCTCCGCGCGTGCGCCACCGAAGAACTTAACGAACTCTTTGATGCCCTTATCTAGCTGCGGATGTACGCCACGTACAGGGGAGTGCACGGCTCCTTCTATCCCCTCAGTTACACCAAGCGGTACGGTGCTATGGATAATAACCAGAGCTTCGTTATCTGCGTAGAGCTTAAGGTAGTCTTCCAGGATCGTCTGGAAGCGTTTTGAGTACGGCAAGCATGCGTGGATGACTCCGAAGGCACCGTCTACAGAGGACTTAGAGTCGATTCCCTCAACGTCGTAATGCTCTCGCAGCACCCGAAACAGCGAACTCCCCACCTCCCCGAGGCCGATGACCAGATGTCTATTTTGCATGCTCTTCGGTTAGTTCTAAGAAGGCCAGGAAGCGCTCTGTCTCCATGATGCTCTGCTGGGCACCGTTTAGCTGGGCGTTGGGACGCTTTAGTGCGTTCTCACGTGCCGTTTTCTCCCACTTCTTAGACTCAGATTTGATGCGGTTACTCTCGCGCTGCCAAAACTCCTTTTGGATCTTGGTAACGGTCAGCTTATTGTGGGCATCAATCGCTAACGCCTTACGGGCCTCCTCAGGAGTTACTTTTCGTGATGAATCCATAAAATGTGTCTGTTTTACTGCTAAGAATGTCGATCATATTATCTAGACGGTGCCCCGCCGTGTGGGCTTTGTCGTATAGAGCCTTACCACCAGCCGCTATCTTGGCTCTCTTCTTGGGTTTGGCGAGATATTCCCGCGCCAGCTCCACCGCCTCTTCCGCCGTATTGAACCACACGAGGTGCTGACCATTGACGAACAGATCCTCAATACCCGGGAAGTGGCGTGTTAGGCAGAAACCTCCTGAAGCCAGGATATTATACAAACGGTTGGATGTATAGCCCGGCTCCGGGTCTGAGTAGGCTAGAGAAATGGGTGTCTGCTGGTAAATCCACGGCTGATCCTTTGTGTATGTCTCGCCGGTGATTACCTCGATACTCATGTGCTCCGATAGGGCATCTATGAGGCCGTAGCGGCCCGCATGATACTGAGACGAAAAGTTTCCAATGAAGACAGCGTCTCGCGAAACCTTCCTGCCGGGTACCACGCCCAGGTCGTGCCCAGATTGCGGCATGTAAAACGCCTCTGTGCCGTAGTAATCGGCGTAAGACGACAGTTTACCCGTATTACAGAGAAAAACCGCTGAGACGTCCGTTTTGGGCCTCTGGAAGACCGTTGGTGGGCGCAGGTCGTTCATCCACCAGCCTATCTTGCCCCCCGTATGTATTTTGTCGAGGTCAGACGGGTTGTTGGTGAAGGCTATAACGAGGTCTGAGTCCTGCACGTCGTCATGGTAGAACCCCACGTGGTGGCCACGGGCCGTAGCGGCCCTCAAAAGTGCCTGAGGCAATGGCCCGTTAAGTTTACTGTACTTATCACTTACCAGGACGGATACCTTCATACACTAGAGCTTTAGCGTCCTGCCCCACCTCTCGCGGAACCTCTTGGCGCTTTCTTGGCGCACAGCCTGTACATCAAAGTCTGGCTCTATCTCTTCGGCGTTCTCCATACTCTTGTGGCCGTAGTGGAAGACAAAGGTGTCGTATGCCGTGAACAGCCCATACCCAGCCTCCTTTACCCGTTCACAGAAGTCGCTGTCTTCCCCATACAGAAAGTATCCCTCATCGAATCCGCCAACCTCCTCCCATATCCTCTTTGGGAACACCATGCAAAAGCCCGACAGGGTGTCGCACGGCTGTACCAGGCGAAGATCGTTTGCTTTTTCGTGGCCCGACTGGTGTGTTCCGCAGCGATTCGTGATCGGGCCAACGATGCCGGGTTTTTGCTCTTTGTGCGTGTCGAATACGGACAGCATCTTCTTGAGCCACTCAGGCTCCACGTTTACGTCGCTGTTAAGTAGACAAATGTAGTCAGCGTCTGATCGTTCGATGCACTTGTTCCAGGTTTTAGACAGTCCCGGGTTAGAGATTCCGTTGTCATATGCTGTTAGGTGGTAGGGCACCTCCGTGTACTTCAGTACAGTAGCCAGGGTCTCATTCTCGTACCTAGGCAACTTGTATCGGACCATGATTATTTCTGTGGATGGCATAGCTCTTCTAGAAAGTCTCTACTTACACGTTTGGGCTGAAGATTACCCCGCTTAACGGGGTCTCCAGACATAAGTTCAAAACCACCCCGGGCCAATGTGCGCTCGAGGTGGCTGGCAGGGATATCGATGACCCTATCATCCGACAGACGGCGCACCCAATAGAACTCGACATCCTGTCTGCCCATATCTATTGGATTTTTGCGGCTTCCTCACGGAGGCGCTTAAGCCCCCATCGTCCGTCCCACTTAATTCCCGCATCGTCTAGCTCTGCACGCAGCGTATCCTTCTCGCATACCGGCTGTGTTTCAACTGGAGCCTCTTCGGGCGCCTCATCTGCCACGGGGACGGCTGCTGATGCCACTTTCCAGGTCGGATGCGCTTTTAGGGTCTTAGATACTAGCTCTACAGGCTGATCAAAGCGTGAGCCGTCCTCTCGCTCGATAATCGCCCACTCTGTTGGTTTATTTCGCATAAGTGTTGGTATTTTATCTTGTTTGTATGTTTCAACTTCGTCTTGGACCATCTTTCGCCACTTATCCTCGTCAAATGGCTCGCCAGGCTTGTCGGACGCCAGCCAGTCGTAGTAACGCTTCGCCTTCCATTGAGCACGTGGATCATATGTCTGGTAACGGCGTACTTTCTTGGCTCTAGACCCGGCCGTCATGAGGCCGTAATGCTTCATGACGTAGGGGGCGTATCTACCGTGATGATAGCCGTACTTTGGCGCTAGTCCGCAGTGCAGATTACGATCATCCCACTCTAACGGTAGTTTGTAGCTCCAGAACCGCACATTCCAGAACGCCAACTCGGGTCTATGGTGCTCGGGGTCGTCCCAAAGATTGATCAGGTAAAAGTACCAGGCGTGCTGTCCGAGTCTAGCCAATCGCTCCAATCCATCTCTACTAAGGCCGCTATCGAATACTTCGTCTGCGTCGAAGGCCAGGACGTAATCTGGGTCGAACTCACCAAGCCGTCTTGCAAGGCTTTCTTTAATACGAGGCTGATCTCTTCCCCACTCACGGTCATCGCGATACCAGCGTATAGCATAGGAGGATATTAGGCGTTCGGTCTTCTCGTCAGTGTTATTGCAACAAATAAGCGCATCGTCGCAAAGACGGTGAATCTCCTTGAGAGACTCCTCAAGGTATCTGTCCGCCTCTCCCGGACCTACTACCATCATGCCAATGATGCGCATATCTCTATCCGTTCTCTTCTTTGGCCTTCTCCCGCTCCCAGAAGTCGTTCATGTACTTCACGAAGTCGTCTTTCTCTGGCTGCGGCAGCCGACCGTCCTTGATCGCTTTCTCGATCTCCTCTTCAACGTACTTCTCGATCTTGTCCGCGTACTCCTGGTTCACCTCGTGGCTCTCGTGGATAAGCCCGCCGGATTCGAGCGCCTTAGTGAGGTTCTCCATGGTTTCCTGGGTAATACACATGGGGCATTCGTCAAAAGGAACCGTTTCGTGCGGATATCGTGGACACATATCCTCTGAAACGTGCTCTTTCACGATTTTCTCAGCCAGTTCGTGCTGAGAGCGGTCTACATGGTGGATCATGAGCTTTTCCGACCACTCCTTGGGGGCGGATGCCCGGATTTCCTGTAGAACCTGGATTACATCGATCTTGTCAGCCATATTAGATGATCATTCCCATTACTCGTTCATCCGAAACGCCACTGGCACGCAATTCATCGCTAACCATAGCGACAGATACGTTAGTGCGTGGAGGCGTAGCCTTACCATTGGCCAGTGCGACCTCTAGTTCAGCTTGAAATGCCTCATCCACAGCGTCCTTGGCTTCTGCCTCGATAGCCTCGCGCTTGATGTGGTATTCCTCTGCACTCAGGTCTGGACGCTCCTTCTTCAGGGCTCTAAGAGCCTTATTTTGCTTCTCTACGGCCTCTACGATCATCCGGTGGTACGTTGTACCGTCGGAATGCCCCAGTTGCTCATGGAAGTGCTTAATATTGTTCGCCTCGTTTGCTCCACATGTGAACGTACGCCCGGTCTTCTTATTCTTGTAGAAGAACGTTTTTTGTGGCTTGTCGTTGGACACCTTGAGGGCAAAGTATTTCCCCTCGAATATTTCACTACCCTCAAAAGACATAAAAAAAAGACAGTGGTTAGTGTTTCCACTATACCACCGTCCTTCTTGTCGCTCAATGCGCTAACTAGGCAGTTGTTGCCGAGCTGTTTGCGTTGAGGACCACACCAGCATCGTCTCGGAGCTCGATCACGCCGTAGATGATGTCTACAACTGTGAGCATTCCAAGGTTGCGGAGCTGGTACTCTGCCTGGACGCGACACTCGCTTCCTCCAGGTGTCTGGAGAGCGAACGCCAATGCGTCGCGGTGCAAGAGCATGTTGCGGTATGTCTGGAGTCCAGAAACAATGTTTGATGAAACAAACACTGGTACGCCGTAGAGAGATCCGCGGAGTCCGCGTGACGCATCCATTGGTCCGAAGTTACCCACCACTGGTGATGATACTCCGTTCATGGACTTGTCGTAGAACTTCTGGATAGCGATCACCTGATCCCAGAATACTACTGGGTGGAAGAAGAAGGCTACCTCACTCAATGCGTGGTTGTTTGCATCAAGTGTACGGATTGCCTGGCGGATTTCCAGGTCAGTAACAACTGTAGCTGTGTCACCGATTGACTGTGAAAGTCCTGACCAGAGAGCTGCGAGAGAATCCTCGAGAGAATCCTTCAATGTAGCTGCTGCCTTGCGTGCGTACTCCTCGTTGAGGTCTACGCGGCGTGAGAGCTGCTTCATGTCCTTGTCTCCGATGAGGAACGCAACGTACTCGTGCGTGTTCACTGTAAGAGTGATGTCTACCTGCGCTGGAGCATCTGTCGTAACCTCAGCACCCTGTGTTGACTGTGTCTGTACAGAGAATGAGTTTGTGAAGATGTCTGCAACGTGGAAGATGTCTCCCTCTTCGGAAGCGTAGCTTGAGAGATCGCGGCACCAGTTAGCAAGAACGGTCTTTGCGAACATTTCCTGCAAAACGATAGGTGTCCACACCTCTGGGATCGACGCAGCCAGTTCTGTTGCGTCAAATGCGTCTGTCGTGATTGACATAGCGTTTGGGTGTTATAGCCCGGCCTCCTGGTTTAGCCCTTTTTCTTTTTGGCGGCGAACCAAGCTTCTTTCTCTGCCTTAGTCATATCTGAACGATATTCCCCGACAGACTTCTTGGGTACCACTGAAGGACTGGAGGACGGTGGCGGCGTAGCCTGCTCTACCTTTTCATCGCCACGAAGGGCGTTAATGCCAGCCTGCACGAACGGCTCTTTTACTGCGTCCCTTAAGGAGAGGTTATTTGCACGGGCGTATCGCTTTACCTGCTCGATCTCGTCATGCGAGTATCCTTCAATGCGCAGGTCCGTATACTCCTCGGGAGAGTACTCACCGCTAGCTGGGGCTGGAGTAGCTGCTGGCTGCTCCACCGGCTTTTGAGTATTTGTTTGACTTGGTGTTTGTTTTACAGCTTGCTCGATCGCCTTGAGGCGCTTGAACAGCTGAGCCCGCTCCTGTGGTGTCATCTCACGGGAGTTGGCGTCTTGAGCAACTGCCTCCAATTCCTCGGAAACATTCACTTCTTCCACATTAGTGGCGTCATCAGGTGTTGGTGAGGCCTGAACCTCGATAGTCTCTTCAGACATAATTGCTTTTTGGTGTGGGTGTGCTCCACTAATAAAGAAATAGATCGCAGGACGATATCCCACGATCTACTTGCGCCTATATTATAGCAACTACGCCTATTTCAACGCAATCCCCTCCTTTGTGATGGTTCGCAATCCAATGTTTACGACCCCGTAGGCAAACATGACCCACTGCATTGCCCCCGCCGAGAGGTCCAGCTCTGTTGTAGCAAGGAGGAGGACTGCTCCAGCGATCGCCAGAGCGTTGACCCAGATAGTCTTAGAGAGATACCACTGTTTTACCATATTAGTGTTCACTTCTTAGCTTATTAAAGTCGAAAATGTGCTGTCCGGTACGGCGCCAGTGGTAACAGTCATTGATAATGTCGCCAGGTTGCCACCGACCAAACTTCTTGTAGGAGATGCTGTATCCACCGTAAGCCACAGCGTTCACGTATACGGTCCAGAACTTCCCCGCCGCCTCCCACACGCTCTGATTCTGGAACTTCTCGAACTCTTCTGTAAGCCGTGACGCTACTTTCTGCTCTAGGGCGAAATTACGAGGTTTTCCATAGTGATCCAGACAGTTCTTGAATCCCTTAGCACGTGCCCGCTCTACTTTCTTCTTGGCCCCACGTGGGAGCTCGGTAATGGCGTATGCACTATGGAATGTATAGCTCTTGTCTAGGTAACGTACGCCGTTATCATCCCGGACGTACATGAGGGAGTCAAAGATCTCCCAGTTCCCCTCATCATCCCATCCAGAGAGCAATACTGCGTGGTTGTCTGTAGACGATGTGCGGGCCGGTACGCCGCGGTAGTAGCCCTTTCCGGCATATACACCTACCAACAGTGGCCCGTGCTCTAGAATCGCCCGTTTCAGGGCTTCTGGGTCATTCTGTACGCGTACATACCCCAGGATCATCTCTGTGTCCTTGAATGGAACACCCAGCGCCTGTGCTCGAAGCCGCGCATGCCAACCATCAAACCGCTCCCAGATATTACCAGGCATCGGCATCCCGGCATAGGAGATGCCACCCTTTTTACGCAGGGTGTCCAAGTTGGCCCGAAAATAGCTCCCCCGCTCGCTCCCTCCAGAATGGAAGAATAGGTGTGGCTGAGATAGCTTCAGGGTTACGCCGTCTTGCTGCTTCCGCTTCCACTCCAACAGGGTAGTACAGGCGAATGATACACAAAACGGGTAGGCCCCCTGGGGGTCGTAGACGAGCCCCTGCACTGAATGGGACGCGGGGAGTGCCTCATCGGACCCTAACGGCAACTCGTCAATCCAAATATCTCGTGGATCGAATGGGTCCTGTAACAGTCCTGGCTCAGGTCTCATAAACTACTTCTTAAAATGTTCAATAAGTAGGTCGATCTTGGTCTCGATGCGGGCCATGCGATCAAGTACGCCGGCGTTCTGCTTTTCTACCTCGTGTATACGCTTAGCTGTTTTTTCATGGGCTCGCGCCTGCACCTCTTCAATGTGCTTCACCGCCTCTGCCATCTGTGCGACCTCCTCCTTGTTACGCCTCGCTAGCGCCCAGATCTTCGTCATCCACACAACCGCACCGACCACAGTGACGAGAACGCTGACCGTGACGCCCGTATCCGATGAAACTACTTCCATACTCCGGGCTCTAATTAGGGACGTCCTGGGACCACGCAGCCCCCGTGATGGTTAGATCGATTGCACCCGAATCCGATGACCCTCCCAGCGTCGAGCCGGTGCCATCTGCAAAGTCCCAGTATTCAACGATGTTTGCCAGGTCAGAAGGTGGAAGCTCATTGCGGTAAATCTGTGCCACTTGGTCTGCGGTAAGTACGTCCGTGGTAACAAAGGCACCAGTGAGTTTTCCGCCAAGTCCAGCTGCGGAGTTACTCTCACCGATTCTGAAGTCTCCACTAGTTCCACCTGTAGGATCGTTGGTGTAGGTGTAGTCGTCTACCAGTGCTCCGTTGATGTACAGCTTGACCTCTTTTTCTGAAAGGTCTCTGGTGCACACCACATGAGTCCAAACGTGTGGTTGTAGGGTGTAGGAGAACGTTGTTGTTTGGTTATTCCCCGACGGTCCGTACTCGTGGAAGTACTGGATAGCAGACCCTGTGGTAAGCATGAGGTAATACAAAATATTTTCTGCTTCTGTCTCACCGGCCTCACCAATACCAATCAACCCAGCGTTAGCCGACTGTGTAATGTCATCTGTCTTTACCCATAGCCCAAATGACACATCTCCAGCTACGCGTAGATTCCCCTCTGTTACTTCTGCTTTGTCGCTAGATCCATCGAATGAGAGGGAGTTGCAGAGTGAGGAAGGTGATCGCCTTGGTTTACTTGGCACGTCGAGTGACCACAAAGCGTCAGTGATTGTTCCATCGTTCGCACTCGCGGAACTGTCGGTAAGTGTGGCTCCTGCACCGTCAGTGCTCTCGTCCCCACTCAGGACGTGCAACACTTTTGTTCCACTTGTTGGGATCTGACCACTGTTGTGGTAGTCCCTCACCTCGCCTGCTGTCCAGTCGTGCCCCTTAATTACAATCGTTTCACCGATAAATCCATTCCAAGACTGTCCGTCATCCCCAATTTTACCGATATGGAAACTGGCACCAGTATCACTAATCACCAGGGCGTCCCCAGCGGCAGATGCGTTCAATGCGCCATCGATATAGATCTTCTTTGTCTCTCCAGCGTCGTCATAGGTGCATACAACATTATGCCACTGCCCGTCTGTGAGGGCATCAGCTGTTGTGTCTAGTGAACTAGATGTCCCCGCTGCGTTAGATCGTGTAAATGACAACTTCTTGGAACTGTTGGCATAAAGTAGTTGGAATTCTCGTGTGGTCCCATTAGTTCTCTTGCCGAGGATTCCGGGAAACGTCTTTGCAAAAGCCAGGTCATTCCCCTTCACCCATGTGGAGACTGTGAAGTCACCATCAAGCACAAGGGAGCTGTCATTACCATGATCGCTTTCGTATGTGTTCCCAAGTTCACCCCGCATCTGAAGGGAGTGCTTGAAGTTCCTTGAGGAACCACGCGCCTGTGAGATGTTTGAGCGAGTCTTGCTCGGTACATCTGTCTGCCAGTCAGCGCTGGTGATCGTTCCATTGTTTCCATTCTCACCCGTGAGGGTCGTGCCTGTGCCGTCCTGGAACTTCCACTCTTCTGTTAACTCCACTCCACCAACCTCACCTACTCGGCAATACTCAGCCACCTGGTCATCGGAAAGCGCGGTACCTTTAAGGATAAATGCAGTCGACATGAGTCCGCGCCAAACATTCCCAGTTAAATCTCCACCCTGGATACCAAGATATAGGTTTGATGCAGTATTAGAAATGACCTTCGTTGAAGAACCGGTGTCTATGACAGCTCCATTTAGATACATTTTAAAGTCGTTGCCAGAACGAGTCACGGTCAATTGGGACCACTGATTGTCGGTGATCCTGTCGGCAGAAGAAGCCAAGACAAACGTGGGTGAGCCCCCAGAGTCGTAGACAGCAAAGTGCAGTGTCTTGTTGGTCCTTGCGTAGTAGAGGAGGAATTCAACGTTTGTACTGTTGGTTCTTTTTGCCATGATCCCTTGTGTCGTTGCGCCGGCCTGCGGATCTGAAGGTTTTATCCAAACGCCCAAAGAGAAATCACCTGTTAGGCTAAAGTCATCTGCATCTCCAAAATCAACATAGTGGCCCGAACCGTCAAACCTTAAACTGTGTGTGAAGTCTTGGGTGGTCCTCATTTGCTTACTTGGGACGCTGGTAGACCATGTGGCACTACCCGTGATCGTTCCGTTGCGTCCGTTACCACTTGAGTCAGTGACCGTCGTCCCGTCCCCGTCAGTGAACAAAACTTCTAACTCTAAATCCGTCTCGCTGTAAACGCCGTCGTAGTACAAATCAGCCATCTCATCTTCTGAGAGAGCGCGTGACCAGATCTTTGAGTCTGAGAAATAGGCGTCTGCCCAGATCGCGTTGTTTGTTGCGTGTCCTAGCTGGAGTGCGTGACCTGTAGCGCCAATATCAGCACCTGTGAACGTCCCAGATCCAACCACTTTTCCGTTGATATACAACTTAATATCTGTGTTGTTGTAGGTCGCTGAAAAGTGGGTCCACTTACCTTCTGGGTTGTGAAACTCGTCTGCTGTTACGGTGTGGATGGTGTTATCTGACTCTCGAATCTGAAGATAGAGTTTGCCATCCGAGTTTAAACCAAGACGATAAGTACCAAAGGATGAGAGTTTGTCCCACAATGGGGTGTGTGTGCCGTGCACGTCTGTGATCTTAGCCCAAGTAGCAAGCGTGAAGCTGTCTGTCTTAGCAAAATCCAGAACATCCCCAAAGTTGATGTCCTGAGACGACGCGCTCTGCAACTGGACCGAGTGCGAAAAGTGCTGGGGTGTCCTGCGTCTTGCCATAGGTTATTATGCCTTTGATGTTAGTCTTCGTGCTCCTCTTTCCCTT
>ERZ869936.607-NODE-607-length-32141-cov-5.515832_pt1 | contig 32141 bp, 33 predicted proteins | sample MGYA00520876_ERZ869936 | MGnify/ENA primary metagenome ERZ869936 (study PRJEB32218, sample SAMN09650985) | biofilter metagenome | isolation source: enrty point of leading RO module | place: Saudi Arabia: Thuwal, RO plant located on Red Sea | collected 2016-02-17 ... | reverse complement strand
TGACGATGGAAAAGCGCTTTTAGGAGATTATATTTTGGAAGAAGAATTGCTGGCTTGCACTACCTGTAACGCTTGTACAGAAGCTTGCCCTGTCAATATTGATCCAGTGTCTATCATTATTGATTTAAGAAGATTTTTAATTATGGAGCAATCAAAAGCTCCTGCCGAATGGACTAATGCGCTTACCAATATTGAAAACAACGGAGCACCTTGGCAGTTCTCGCAATCTGACAGACTAAACTGGAAAAACGAAGCATAAAATGGAATTAAAAGAATTAGAAATAGACGGAAAAAAAGTAAGTCCACTTTTAGATGAATCCATCAAAAATTATTTAATTGATATTGACGGAACAGTTGGCGAAGACATTCCAAATGAAGAAGCTCACCGAATGATTGATGCAGAAGTTTATCCTGATGCAATTGAAATTCTTAACGGTTGGTATGAACAAGGTCATATCATTACTTTTTTTACATCAAGAACTGAAGAACACAGAGACGTAACTGAACAATGGCTAAACAAACATGGTTTTAAATATCATGGCTTGTTAATGGGAAAGCCAAGAGGCGGAAACTATCATTGGATTGACAATCATATTGTAAGAGCTACCCGTTTCAAAGGAAAGTTTACCAATTTAATTGAGAAAGAAGAAAACATTCAAGTATTTGAATCTTAAGATATAATTATGGCAGTAGAAGTAAAAACAATGGCAGAATTAACCGCAGCAGGTCAAAAACCTGATGTGCTGTTTTGGGTGGGTTGCGCAGGAAGCTTTGATGACAGAGCTAAAAAAATCACACTTGCCTTTGCCAAGATTTTAAATCACCTTAACATTAATTTTGCTGTATTAGGCACAGAAGAATCATGCACAGGTGACCCTGCCAAACGTGCCGGAAACGAATTTTTGTTTCAAATGCAAGCAATGGGAAACATTCAGGTATTGAATGCTTATGAGGTTAAAAATATAGTTACTACTTGCCCTCACTGCTTTAACACACTTAAAAACGAATACCCTTCATTGGGCGGAAATTATGAAGTGCAGCATCATACTCAATTCTTACAAAAGCTAATCAATGAAGGGAAACTGAAAATTGAGGGTGGAGAATTCAAAGGAAAGAAAATTACGTTTCACGACCCGTGCTATTTAGGCAGAGGTAACGGAGAGTACGAAGCGCCAAGAAAATTAATAGAAGAATTAGATGCAGAGTTAGTGGAAATGAAGCGATGCAAATCAAAAGGTTTATGTTGTGGTGCAGGTGGTGGACAAATGTTTAAAGAAGCAGAAAAAGGCGACAAAGAAGTAAACATTGAACGAACAGAAGACGCTTTAGAAATAAAACCGGATGTAATTGCTACAGGTTGCCCTTTTTGCATGACCATGATGACAGATGGCGTTAAACTAAAAGAAAAAGAGCACGAAGTAAAAGTGTTTGACTTAGCCGAACTACTAGCAAAAGGACTATAACTATGAATTTACCCGATTCAACCAGACTTTGGATTTACCAAAGTAATAGAGTTTTAAACGACTATGAAGTAGATGAAATAAAAAGCGAAGCAGAAGAGTTTATTTCTACCTGGCAAAGTCACGGAACCGATTTAGTCGCCAATTTTGATTTGTTGCATAATACTTTCCTAATCTTTTTTGTAAATCAAGAATACTGTAATGCTTCGGGCTGCTCCATTGATAAGTCTGTCAACTTTATTAAAAAAGTAGAAGAAAAGTACGGCTTAGATTTATTTGACCGAATGAATCTAGCTTTTGAGATAAACGGAAAAATAGAATTTATAAAATTTCCGCAACTAGAAAGCAAATTAGTAGAAGGTAGACTTACTGCAGACAGTACTTTTTACGACAACTCCATTACCAACTACAAAGAGTTTAAAGACAAATGGAAAACCACCATTAAAGATAGTTGGATAGCAGGGAGAGTTTTAGTTTAATAGTTTTTCTACACCATTATATCCAAAAGACTTAAATATTTCATCAAGCATTTTCTTTGACAAGAACCCATCTACTGTCATATTTATTAGCTTTCCTGTTAGTAACTCTTTGAAATTTTTTTTATTTAAAACATAAATTAACTCTTTTAACTCTTCAATTTCCTTTTGTAAATCATCATAGGTAATTTCTTGACCTAAAATAATTTTATCCAACTTATCATTTATATTTTCAATTTCTTCATTCGAAAATTGTTCGCCTTTTAAAGACAAGTTAAAGCGACTATAGTCTTCATAAATATTTATATCATCAACTAGCTTATCAATTTCTTGTTGGATTATAAAAACTGCCTTTTCAAAAGATTTATGTTTACTGCAATTAGGAAGATTGCACTCAGACTCATGCTCTATTTTCTTTTTCTCAATAGAAATAATTACGTCAGACAAAAATTTAAGCTTAAATTCTCTTCGATAAAGTAAATCTAAATTTTCATTTACAAGCGAAAGGAATTGCTCTTCACTTTCTTTATAGACGACATTGATGGAGCTACTGACAATATTTGGAATTGCATCTAAGGCAAACTGCATATACATTACATAAACTTCTCCATAATCTTTCTGCTAACACCTGTGTTAGAGAAACCACCATCATGGAAAAGGTTTTGCATAGTTACATACTTTGTTAAATCCGAAAACATTGAAATGCAGTAGTTAGCACAATCTAATGCAGGTGCATTGCCTAGTGGTGACATATCCTCCGCATAATTAAAGAAAGCATCAAAACCTTTTACACCGCTTCCTGCGGTTGTCATAGTTGGTGATTGAGAAATGGTATTCACTCTCACTTTCTTTTGTTCGCCAAAATGATAGCCAAAACTTCTGGCATAAGACTCTAACAATGCTTTTGCTTCTGCCATGTCATTATAATCAGGAAATACTCTTTGAGCTGCTATGTAAGTTAAAGCTAGTATTGAGCCCCAATCATTCATCGCATCTTTTTTCATTAGGGTTTGCATTAATTTATGAAAAGATACCGATGAAATATCATAGGTTTTTTGAAGGAAATTATAATCTAAATCGGTATAGCCTCTACCCTTTCTCACATTTAATGACATACCAATGGAATGTAACACAAAATCAATTTTGCCACCTAAATGCTCTTGAGACTCATCCACTAATTTTTCTAAATCTTCTAAAGAAGTTGCATCAGCACCAATTACTTTAGTATTTCCACACTTTTCAGCCAACTTATTTATTTCTCCCATTCGTAATGCAATTGGGGCATTGGTTAACACAATGCTTGCACCTTCTTCATGAGCTCTCTCTGCTACTTTCCAAGCAATAGATTGGTCGTTTAACGCTCCAAATACAATTCCTCTTTTACCTTTTAATAATCCGTATGACATAACTGTTTGTTTTAATAGTGCCCAAATATAAAAAAAGAGTTAAGAAATAAATTCTTAACTCTTCACCTAAAACTAAATTAAAAAATTATTGGTTTGCTTCTTCGCGCTTTTTATAGTCATCCATAAAGCTTTTTATGGATGATGCCTCCCTTTCGTACTTGCCTTTACCTATCAAGTTAACTTGGTCTAGGGCAGTATAAGCTTTATTATACTCTCCCATCCACATATAGGCTTCAGCTAAATTTAAATAAGCTACTGAAGCCACATTAGCATTAATTCTGGCTTTTCTGTTATTAACATCGGCTTGTTGTACAGCCGTTTCCCATTCCTTAATTGCTTTACCCAAACTTTCTTTATAGGTATCATCTCCTGAATTTAAACGTCTATACCCATCTTTAGCTGCAATAAAAGCTCTTTCAAAATCATCATAACCATGTTTTTTTTCTTTTACAGAAAAAACATCTACATTATATGTTCTTGGAGAGTAGCCATACTTATCATTAAGCATAATGTTTATGGTAGTTAAGTTTTGATTGGTAGTGGTTTGGTCTAAGTCGCCCAAAAACTTATTTTGGTTAGCATTCCAGTAAACATCCAATGCTGCTTGAGATTCAAATAAATCAGTAGTTGCCGTCCTAAATGTATTAAACTCTGTTAAGTTATCTTCAAAAACAACTGTATTATCAATTCCAATTACTTTCAATGACATGGGATGTTTGTTTTGAATTTCGTACTGATAGTAAGGAACCTTGGTTACACTTCCATCTTTTTGTTTAATACTTTTTTCTGTGATTTTCAGCGTTGGCTTATTGTATTGAAAACCTAACAATATTACCTCTACTCTTATGTTGCTATCAGCGGCAAGTGCTTTGTTAAAGCCATCTATTTCTAAGCGAGTTGTTATTTCAGTAGGTGTATAAACTCTAGCAATATAAGTTTGATTAGCCACAGGCTCCGGAGGACAAGGCTGTTTTACCGGAGGATCCATATATTTACCCTTTTCAATATAAGATTGATAAACCTTCCAGGCTGCCTGATATTCCGATTCAATTTTATTACACTGAATTTTCCATTCAGCTATTGCTTTATTATGTTGTTGTGCCTCTAACTGTTGTTGTTGCTTAATAGCTTCTTCATAAGCAATTGTTGCTTTTGGAAAGAAAACCCTTTCATTTGTTTTAAGGGGTGTAAGTGGCATTCGGGTATATTGTACCGACATATTTTCATCGTATATCTTTTGTGCTGATATACATGAATAAAACATGAATGATAAAGCTGAGAAGTAAAGTATTTTTTTCATAATTAAGATTTTGTGCTGAGTTTTCAAACTTTGTACCAAATTAAAAAAAGCTACCCAACTGAGTAGCTTTTTAAGAAAACTTTAACAGTTTATTTTATTAAATAATAGATGTTGGTTAACCATTTTGATGTATCCGGCTCAAGACCCGGGTCTGTCACATACTCTTCAATTACCAGCTCATTCAAGGATAAACCTTTTTCCTTCATATAAGCTTCCATAGCATAATGAGCTTCGGCTGAGGCTTCGTATGCCCCATAATAAGCAATATGTAAGGCTCTTGATGGAGCAACATTAATTTTTTCAAAACCTTTGAGCTCTTTATCTTCAGCAACAGGTATTGCGGCTGCCATAAATGCTTTCATATTAGCTTCATCCCACATATAGTATATTCCACTAGGTGCTCCGGCCATTTCTCTTTTGTTTTGACCTAAAGTAGTAGCTATAGCGCCAAAGTTAGTTCCAAAAAATTCAGCCATTTCAGTAAATTTCACGGTATCTTTTTTTCCGATAAATATCTTACCGGCATATTCTATTTCATGAATATCATAAGTAGGCTTGGCATTGGCAGCAGCCTCTTCACTCATTGTCTTTAGCATAGCTAAGCCTTTTTCAAAGTCAGGACCAATAGCTTTATCCATATCACCAAAAACAGCAAATATTCTGGAAACAAATCCATTCTCACCTTTAAAACCCCAAGTTACTCTAGAACCGTTTTCAGTTTCTTCCACCAAAACATAGGCATCACTTTCAATATCAAAAAACATATTAAATATAAGTTTAGTATCTATTCTACCATCCGCAATAGCTGTGATTTCTTGAGACCCTTCGCCCACTTGGTCATTTCCCGACCATTTAGAAATGGAACCAACTTCTCCTTTATTTCCTTCAAAAGATTTTGTCATAGCAGTATCTTTTTCATTCCATGGCGACCAAGCGTCCATTGCCTCAAGACTTCCAACATTCTCCCATACAATTGCTTTTGGCGCATTGATTTCTACAGAACGGCTAACATCGTAAGATTTAGGACCGATAAAACTTAGTATAACAGCCACAATTACAAGAGCTATAATTACTCCTATAAATATTTTTAATGCTTTCATTTTTAGATAGTTTTAGGTTTTTGCATGGCGAAAGTATAAAATATTAATCGACCAACAATATTGCTAAACTAAATAGTTCATTTAATTTAGCACAGAGTTTTAAAAGAATGAAGAATCAGTTACAACTTCCTTTTTGGTTTATTACCCTAACTACTATTGTTAGCTTAGTTGGTTATATACTTATTCAAGACGGCATGTTTATGGATGCCATGTTGTATACATCTGTCGCCAAGAATCTTGGAAATGGAATTGGCACCTTCTGGTTTCCAAAGTTTAGTGAATACGGTTTAGCCGGGCTTTATACTTTTCATGAGCATCCTCCACTCACATTTGGCATACAATCATTGTTTTACAAGGTATTAGGAAATAGCCTGTACACCGAAAGAATTTATACTTTTATGGCTTGTCTTTTCACGGCCTTTCTGATTCATAAAACCTGGAAGTTAGTTACTAAAAATCAGCTTGCATCTAGCATTAGTTGGTTACCCATTTTTTTCTGGATAATTATTCCCGTTTGTTTTTGGTCATACCAAAATAATATGCAGGAAAATACCATGGGTATTTTCACCTTGTTAGCGGTTTATTTCTCCGTTAAAGCAATGCTTACCAAGCAAAAAATAGCCTTCAATATTATTCTTTCCGGGATATTTATTTTTTGTGCTTCATTGTGTAAAGGCGTTCCCGGACTTTTTCCGTTAGGTGTTATTGGCTTTTACTGGCTAGTATTTCGAGACTTTAGTTTTGGCAAAGCCTTTATATATACACTTCTGCTAATAGCTGTTCCTGTTGCCATTTATTCTTTACTAATGCTTCACCCTGTTGCTAATGAGAGTTTAACAACTTACGTTCAACTTCGTTTAATGAAACGAGTGGAAGGTGCACATACAGTTGACAGTCATTTTTGGGTAGTAGGAAGGCTTTTTAGTGAACTTCTGCCTGTAATTATTCCGGTTATTATTTTTCTCATCATTTTTAGAATTAAAAAAATAAGCCAAACACATTTTAGCATTCATAACAAACTGGCTATTTTATTCTGCTTGATTGGAGCTAGTGGCTCACTAGCTCTTATGCTTACTAAAGTTCAAAAAGGGTTTTATTTTGTTCATTCACTTCCTTTTTGGGCAATAGGGCTATCTCTTTTTATTGCTCCCGGAATAGCGTTGCTAGTGTATAAGATTAACACTAAATCAGCAGGTTTTAAAGCTTTTAAAGTAGTGTCTGCCCTATTGCTAGTTACAAGTTTAATTGTAGTTAGTATGCAAAAAGGAAAGACCAGTAGAAATGCTGATATTTTGCATGATGTATATCTGTTCGGAGAAATTATACCTTCTCATAGTACTATCAATATGAGTGAAGAAATGCAAGACTCATGGGATTTACAGTGTTATTTAATCCGTTATTTTAATATTTCTATTGACCAATCTGACAATCAAAGAGAATATTATATCATTGAAAAAAATCTAAATTTCTCCAGACCCGATACTTATGAAAAACTTCCTTTAGAAACTGAACGGTATTATTTATATAAACGAATTGATTAAATATACCCCTCTTCTATTCCCTGAATGATATCTTCAATTATTCTATCTTCTTCAATATTTTCAGGGTCGAATTCCATTTTTAAGTCATTACCGAATAAACGAGCCAAAGATTGCCAGAAAAAGGCTGAAAAGGCTCCTCTTAATTCTTTTACTAATTCATAAGAAGTATCTCCTGTTTCTCGATCTATCAATCGAATAAGAATACGCCCTTGAGAAACGGTTAAATCACGCATTTGGTCTCCAAACTCAGCCATCAGCTCTTTTTCCACTTTTTTCATAAAAGCCTTTTGCTTGGTTTCAGACTTTATTTGTGCCAATTCCTCATTATATTCCCTTAGTCTTTCACCCGCCAACTTAGCATAAGGATAAAGTTTTTTTACATGATACTTTAAGTAAGCATATCGCTTATCCATTCTCTTATTTCCGTAGGGTTTTTTATCAATTACCTCATAAGGCGCAATGTAATACGCATAAACCGTATCTTCGCCTTCAACTTTAAGAGCAACATACACTTCAGAATTTTCTTCATGTTGTGCATATAAAGAGCACGCAAAAAGGGTAAATAGTAGTATGAGTGTGTGTCTAAACATTATTGTATATCAAGTCAAACTAATTAGTCTTACGTAAAGAGTTACAAAATTGTTGTATTAATATGTTAAAAATAGATAACAAAGCTTGGTCAAAAAGTCAGATTTACAATTTATTAGAGTCCAAAGTTAACGAATTCAATCAAACATCATTTATTGAATTAGACCCAATTTCTGTGCCACACCTCTTTACAAAAAAGGAAGATATAGAAATTGCAGGTTTTTTTGCAGCAAGCTTTGCATGGGGGCAGCGAACAACAATTATCAATAAATCAAAAGAGTTAATGAATTTAATGGACATGCAGCCACATGACTTTATCATTAATCATTCTAATAAGGATTTAAAAACTTTACTAAAATTTAAACATCGAACGTTTAATAGTGATGATTTACTTTTTTTCATTCAATCCCTAAAAAACATTTATAATACAGGCGGATTGGAAAAGGCATTCAAAACCAAAAAAACTACACAAGAAGCTATTGATAATTTTAGAACTACTTTTTTTAAAACAGAACATTTAAAAAGAAGTGAAAAGCATGTTTCAAGTCCTACTCAAGGTTCTGCAGCTAAAAGATTAAATATGTTTTTGAGGTGGATGGTTCGTAAAGATAAAAACGGAGTGGATTTTGGAATTTGGAAAAATATTAAAGCAGCTGAATTAATGTGCCCTTTAGATGTTCACTCTGGCAATGTAGCCAGAAAATTAGGTTTATTAAATTCGCAGGCAAATAATTGGAAAAGCGTAGAAGAACTAACCAACAACCTTAAAAAGTTTGATAAATCCGATCCGGTAAAATATGATTTTGCATTATTCGGACTAGGTGTAAATGACAAAGAAAAACTATGGAAGATTTAGCACATTTTAAAAAGCTTGAGAACATGTACAATCAAGCACCTGTTAATGCTCTTTTTAAACCTTTTACACAAATATCGAAAGGGCAATGTATTATTTCAATTGAGGTAAACCCACAACATTTTCATGCTGCAAAAGCACTACATGGGGCTGTTTACTTTAAAATGTTGGACGATGCCGCTTATTTTGCGTGTTCATCACATAACAAAGAAGTTTTCTTGCTCACAAAGACTTTTCAGATTGAATTTAAACGACCTATCACACAAGGAAAAATAACCGCTAAAGGTATCGTAACACAGAACAACAACAACGAAAACTTTATGGCAAAAGCAGAATTATTCAACGAAGATGGAAAAATAGTTGCGTTTGGCGAAGGTCAATTTGTAACATCAAAAATCCAATTAAATAGTGAGTTGGGCTATTTATAAAACGAGCTATGTTAAAAATCCTAACACAAAGAAGAATGATTATTAGCGAGTTCCATGTGACCTATTTAATAAAATAAAGAAAACACATGAAAAGTCCTACGGAACATATAAATATAGGAAACAACATAAAACTAGGGGTTAAAAAAATCAATAAAAATCAACCTCACAAACCTCTTTTGTTATTTCTGCATGAAGGATTAGGAAGCATAGAACAATGGAAAGACTTTCCTGAAAAGTTATGTAACGAAGTAAATTTAGACGGAATTGTATTTGACCGATATGGATATGGAACCTCTTCCCCACTCCAAGAAAAACGACCAACTAATTATCTAAATCTAGAAGGTGAAAAAAACCTACCTCTTTTAATTGAAAAATTAAACTTAAACCAATCGGTTATTCTTATTGGACATTCAGATGGTGGAAGTATTGCATTAGTTTACGCATCCACTCAACCCCAGAATTTAATAGGATGTATTACAATTGCAGCTCACGTTTTTGTAGAACAAATAAGTGTTGACGGAATTAAAGCTTTCACAAAACTGTATGAAGAAAATGTAAAACTCCAAAATGCTTTAAAAAAATATCACGGAGAAAAAATCAACAGCATTTTTTATGGTTGGTCTGACACTTGGCAAACTGCTGAATTTAAAAAATGGAACATTGAAGCTCTATTAAAAAAAATAAATTGTCCGGTATTGGCACTACAAGGAAAAGACGATGAGTACGGAACAGAAAAACAAGTCAAAAGCATTTGTGAAAACGTTAATGGACATTGTAAGTATGCCATGATTGAAAATGCAGCACATTCTCCTCACCAAGACAAGCCAGAAGAAGTTTTAGAAGAGATAAAACAATTTATAAGTAATATCGTTACTTTTGCAACACAATGAAAAGCTTATTTAGTTTAATATTCATTTTATTTTTTGGAGTGCTGTCTGCGCAGGACTATGGTCCGTCACCCAATCCAACTAGTAACACTGGTAGAAATCAAAAACCAAGTTTTGCTGAGCGACTTTATTACGGAGGCAACGTTCAGCTACAATTTGGAACTTATACCGTAGTGGGTATATCTCCATTAATTGGTTATAAAATAACCGAGCAACTCTCGGTTGGTGTTACTCCATCCTACACTTACTTCCGAGATAACTTTTATAGAATCGGATATTCGGTTTATGGTGGCAGTGTTTTTTCACGATACTTTGTTATTGAGGATTTATTTCTTCATGCAGAATACGAAAGACTTTATTATCCTGTAATTGCAGGAACAGGAAACACCAGTAAATTTTATGCAGACAGAGCCCTTGTTGGTGGAGGTTATGTTATGCGCTTTAGTGATAACGCAGGTTTCTTTCTAATGGGTATGTATGACTTACTTTGGAAACAACAAAGCTCATTTTACTTAAGTCCTTTTGTATTTAGAGGTGGCTTTGTCATTGGTATTTAATCATTTATAAATTTCTTTTTTCTAGCCTGATTGAATTTCGTAATTTCGTAGATGAAACTGCAATTTATTTAGACTAACTACAATGAGAAAACTTTTATTGGCTTATTTTGCCGTACATGCCGTATTTTATTCTTTTTCGCAATCAGAGGATAAACTACCCAACAATCCACAACAAGTTTATTTTAATAGTACTTACCAAAAATATCAAGATGTTCCTAAAGGAATATTAGAAGCAATAGCTTTTACGCAAACCCGATTTGAATTTTTAGACGGAACACAAGAAAAAAGCTGCATAGGACTCCCCACTGCCTATACTTCCTTTGGGTTAATAAAAAACGGGCAAGGCTATTTTAAAAACACCTTGGCTTATGTTTCAATGAAGTCAGGAATTTCAGAAAACGCCATTCTTTCTAACCCACAAAAAGCAGCTGATGCCTACGCTAAGGCATACACAGCCATAAAAAATGAATTAGGCATTACCTCTAATCATCCTCAAGACCATATTCCTGTTTTGGTAGCTTTAAGCGAAATACCTTATACAAAAATAGAAAGTGAATATGCACTTCAATCTCATTTATATGCAGTTTACAGCTTTTTAGATGACCCTAATAATCAAAATAAGTATGGCTTTCCTGATTATAATTTAGATTTTGGACAACTCTTTGGCGGAAATCTTGCAGTTCTTTCCGCACCTTATGTAAAAATGACACCCAACGGAATTTACAATCAACAAGGAAACCACTTTAACTCCGGTGGGCTAAAGTCACCCGACTATCCTCCAGCTCTTTGGGATCCGGCTCCTTCATGTAATTACAGTACAAGAGGCACCGCAGTTACTCATGTTACCATACATACTGTTCAGGGAACTTATGCAGGCGCTATTTCATGGAGTAAAAACTGCTCATCAAATGTCTCTTACCACTATGTTATTCGCTCATCAGACGGACAAATAACCCAAATGGTTTATGAAAGTATTAAAGCATGGCATGTGGGTTCAGAAAATCCATATACAATTGGCTACGAACATGAAGGATATGTTAGTAACCCTGCTTGGTACACTACCGCTATGTACAATGCTTCGGCAGCTTTATCGTTAGATGTAACTCAAAATGCCACTTACGGAATGTCGCCTTTAAGAACCTATTACGGTCCAGCTACTTCAGGCACCAACACCTTAGGAAGTTGTACAAAAATTAAAGGTCACCAGCATTATCCAAATCAAAGTCACACAGACCCTGGTATTAACTGGGATTGGGAAAGATATTATCGGTTAATAAATGGAACACCTACACCAACCACTTTAACTGCTAGCTCAGGAAATTTTTATGATAGTGGTGGTAATACAGGAAATTATGGAAATGATGAAAGAATATTAACGCTAATATCTCCAACAGGAGCAAATTCTGTTACTTTAAATTTTAGCACATTTAATATAGAAGCGAATTACGACTATTTATTCATCTATGACGGAAACAATGTAAACGCATCATTAATTGGCAAATACACCGGCACCAACAGTCCGGGAACCATTACCAGTAGTGGCGGAAGTCTATTAATAGAATTCCGTTCTGATTGCGGTGTTACAAATCCCGGTTGGGCTGCTAGCTGGACAAGCTCCGGAACGCCAAACAATCCGGCAGATACTGTTGCACCAACCTCTTCAATTTCAGTAGCAGGGAACTGGCAAACCCAAGATTTTAATTCAAGCTTTACAGATGCTGATGTCGGCAAAGGCGTTTATCAACGCTTTTATCAAGTTATTCATAACAACAATATTGACTGGAGAGCCAATGCTAATAATGGTTTTTTTAGCGATAATTTTAATGGCACTACTATTCATCCTGATTGGACAAGCGTTACGGGAACATGGATTAATAACAGCGGTTTTTTAGAGCAAACAGATGAAAATTTAGGAAACACTAACATTTATGCTAATCTAAATCAAGATTCGGCTAGCGGATATTTATACCATTGGTCAGGAAATATTTCAGGAACGGGCTCATCCAGAAGAGCAGGCTTTCATTTTATGTGCGACTCTGCGCAATTATCTAACAGAGGAAACTCCTACTTTGTATGGTTTAGAGTGGATGATAATAAAATTCAAATTTATAAAGTGGTAAACGATGTATTTTCGTTAATGTCTGATTTACCTTTTACTTACAATGCAAATCAGTGGTATGATGTTAAAGTAACTTTTAGTAAAACATCAGGAGAAATAGATGTTTACCTTAACAATTCCTGGGCATCCGGGTGGGTTGACCCATCGCCTCACACCAAAGGAAATGCTATTTCTTTCCGTTCAGGAAATGCAAAATACACGGTTAACAATATGAAGGTCTATAAAACCAGAGGAACAAGTAAAACTATTTCTATTGGCTCAGCTCCTAACGATGACGTACCTTATGAGAATTACGACCCATATACTCCTTCATGCAGAATTAAATCAATTGTAACTGACTCCGTAAAAAATATTTCCAATATATCATCCTATGATGTAAATATTGATTGGACACCACCTTCCGCAATTGATACGATAAATGACGGGACTTCAAATGATATTGCAACTACTTATATTCAAGGACAATTATCTGCTAATTGGTCAAGCTCAGTTGATACTAACTCTGCAATAGGTGGTTACCATTACTCAATTGGAACTTCTCCGTTAGACACAAGTATTGTGGGTTGGACTTATAACTGGGCAATCAAAAACTTTACACACACCGGGCTTTCTTTAGTTCATGGACAAACCTATTATGTTAATGTAAGAGCGGAGAATGGAGCAGGTTTACTAGGGCCGATTATTTCTTCTAACGGCCAAACATTTGATTCTACTTCAACAGGAATTGATGAATATGTTACTAACTACAAGGTTTATCCTAATCCGGCTAAAAATAACATTATCATAGAAAAAGATAACCTTGACAAACTCTCTCTTCAGCTATTTGACATGAATGGTAAATTAGTTTTATCTACTGAACTATTCGATAAAAAATCTACTATTGACGTTAGCTTCATTTCAAAAGGAATTTATCAGCTAAAGTTGACCGGCAATAAAAATGTAGATATCAGAAAAATTGTGAAGCAATAGATTATGAAAAAACTGCTTTTATTCGCATCATTATTTATAGTTACACTTAGCTTTGCGCAGACACACTCCATTCACGAAGAGCAATTAAAACATTATGGTCAATACCAATTTACAAAGGAAGAAGACTATAATAAGCTTTTAGGGATTAATGCTTCAAAACCTAGTTATTCAAAAAAAGGAAAGGCTTGCAATTTAACGCATGATGTTTATGGCTGGCATCCTTTTTGGGTTGGTACGGCTTACAACAATTATGACTTTAGCCTTCTTTCAACGTTTTCCTATTTTTCCTATGAACTAAATCCCTCAACAGGAAGATATAACACTATCCATAGCTGGAGGACAACTCCCTCAATAAATTTAGCTCAGGCTGCCGGCTGCCGGGTAGAGTTGTGCGTTACTAACTTCGGTGCTACTAACAATTCCACTTTTTTAACCAATGCCACTGCAAAACAAACCTTTATTGATACCATCATTGCACTTATTCAATACAGAAATGCTGATGGAGTAAACATAGATTTTGAAGGCATTCCGTCATCACAAAGAAATAACTTAACCAGTTTTATGACGAGTCTTTCAACTCAATTAAAAGCGGCAATTCCGGGTGCAACAGTTACTATGGCTATCTTATCAGTTGATTGGAATAATGTATTCGATATTGCAGCCCTTAATAATGTAGTAGATAAGTTCATCATCATGGGGTATGGATATTATTATAGCGGCAGTTCACAAGCCGGACCTACTGCCCCACTTTGGAGTGCTCCGGGATGGACAAACTACAACCTAACTCGTTCTGTCAACTACTATTTAAACCAAGGCGTTACACCTGGCAAACTTGTTTTAGGTCTGCCCTATTATGGCTATGAATGGGAAACTGTAAGCAGTAGTATCCCAAGTAACACAACAGGCGGTTTTAGCAGTGCCAGAACTTATAAATTCATCAAAGACAATACTTCGGGAAACTACTCAAACAGACAGTTTAGCCAACAAGTAAATACACCTTATTATGTTTACCCATCAAGCGGAAACTTCCGACAAGCTTTTGCAGATGATGAGTTTTCTTTAGCCAGAGATTATGATATGATTAAAAGAAAGGGCATTGGCGGTATGGGTATTTGGGCATTAGGATATGATGATGGATACAATCAATTATGGGATTTAATAAGAGATAAATTCACTACCTGCTCCACCGACCCTTGCAGCGATACGCTTTATGATATGGGTGGGCCTTTTGCCAATTATTATGATGATGAAGATTATACTTTTACCATTTCGCCTCCTAATGCACAAAGAGTAAAATTAAGTTTTCAGTCGTTTGATGTAGAATTGAATTATGATACGCTTTTTGTGTATGATGGCCCAAGTACTTCTTCTACCCTCTTAGGAAATTACACCGGCAACACCCTACCTCCTAACCTTACTGCTAATTCAGGGCAAATGACATTACGTTTTTATTCTGATGGAGCAACTACCCGACCAGGCTGGCAAGCTGTGTGGCAATGTGAGTACGACACTATCATTCCTACTACTCAGATTGCAGTTAACGGTAATTGGCAAACACAAAACTTTACAGCAAACTTTACCGACAATGACATTGGCTCAGGATTAAATCAACAGTTTTATCAAGTTATTCATAACAATAATATTGATTGGAGAGCCAATGCAAAAAATGGTTTCTTTAGTGACAACTTTAACGGCACTACTATTCATTCTGACTGGACAAGTAATACCGGGACCTGGATAAACAATAGCGGTTTATTACAACAAACTGACGAAAACTTATCGAATACAAATATTTATGCCGAACTAAATCAAAATGACACCAATGCTTACTTATATCATTGGCAGTTAAATATTGATGGTGTAGGCACCAATCGTAGAGCAGGCTTTCACTTTATGTGTGATTCAGTACAATTAACCAACAGAGGAAATTCTTATTTCGTTTGGTACAGAGTTGATGACAACAAAATTCAGATATATAAAGTAATAAATGATGTCTTTACCTTAGAAGAAGATGTTCCATATACTTTAAATGCCAATCAGTGGTATGATGTAAAAGTAGTTTACAATAAAACCACAGGTGATATAGATGTTTACACAAATGATAAACTTTCTGCCTCATGGACAGATGCTTCTCCTTTAATAGTCGGTAAACACATTTCTTTCCGTTCTGGAAATTGCAAATACACCGTAAATAATGTAAAAGTTTATAAGGCAAGAGGTAATAATGTATTGGTTACCGTTGGACAAAACATGGATGCGCCTTACGAAAACTACAACCCCACTACACCATCATGTAGAGTTAAATCAATAGTAACCGACTCTATGAAAAACATATCAGCCGTTGCCAGTTTAGATGTAAATATTGATTGGACCAACCCGGATACGGTTATTGTTTTTGATGGCAACACAGTCGACATTGACACCTTTTATACACAAAATCAGATTGAAGCCAACTGGACATTAAGCGCTGATACTAATTCAGGAGTTACTTCTTATTGGTATGCTATCGGTGACAGCTATGGAGACAGTAATATTGTTGCCTGGACGAACAACGGACTAAACAACTTCCTTAATATTAGTCCTTCCTTAAATGTTGGTACTACTTATTATGTAAGTGTAAGAGCCGAAAACGGAGCCGGGCTGATTTCACAAAATACATCTAACGGACAGTTGCTTTTATGGCCTTTATCCATAAATCAGTTTAAAGATGGAAGTCTTGTTAAAATTTTCCCAAACCCAAGTAAAGGTTTTATTAATATTCAAATATCAAGTAATGAAGATAAAACTGCTAGCTACTCACTAATGGATATTAACGGTAAAATAATAATTAGAGATGATATTCAATTGATAAAGGGGATCAATGTTTTCTCTAAAGACCTTAGCCTATTTTCTGCAGGAACATATTTTATAAATATTGAATACTCAAACACTTCATCACGGCATAAAATAGTTATTCAGTAAGGATTATCAGTCTTTCGATTAACTATTTTGAAATGTTATTTTTGTAAAAAATTACAAAGATGAGAGAGATTTTAAGCAAACAATATTATTTAAACACAGTTGAAGACTGGTTAATTGCTGCCATATATATTGCGGGAGGTATTGTAATAGCTAAGCTTATTTATTGGATAATAGGTAAAACGCTAAAAAAAGCTACCGAAAAAACTAAAACAAGGCTTGATGACATTTTGATTGACATGCTAGAAGAGCCTGTGATATTTGCAATTGCAATTTTTGGCTTCTATCTAGGAATGGAGAGCTTAAATAAAACTCCCGGTGTTGCTGATTTTATTCACAAAGTCTATCATGTTCTCATCATTGTTAATGCAACTTGGTTAGTCGTAAGAATTATCAATGCATTGGTGGAGGAATACCTTGTTCCTATGAGTCAGAAAACGGAAAGTGATTTAGACGACCATCTTCTCCCTGTCATCAAAAAAGTAGTAACCATTGGAATATGGAGTGTTGGAATTATTGTAGCCTTAAACAATGCAGGCTATGATGTTGCAGCACTTATTGCAGGACTTGGTATTGGAGGTATTGCTCTAGCAATGGCAGCCAAAAACTTTGTAGAAAACATCTTTGGAGGAATTACTGTTTTTACCGATAAACCTTTCTTGATTAAAGATAGAATTAAAATAAACGGTTTTGATGGTGTTGTGGAAGACATAGGAATAAGAAGTACCAAAATCAGAACACTGGAAGGACGACTGGTTACACTTCCCAACTTCTTTTTTATCGGGAATGCCGTAGAAAACGTAAGCTCTGAACCAACAAGAAAAGTAGTTTTGGAATTAGGCTTAACTTATGACACTAGCCCTGAACAAATGGGAAAAGCCATGCAACTGCTTAAAGAAATTGCCAACAGCCATAGTGATTTAATAACAGAAGAAACACTTATATCATTTACCACTTTCGGAGATTTCTCGCTTGGAATTACTTTCATCTACTACATTAAAAAAGAAGCCGATATTTTTAATACACAAAGCGTTATGAATACGGATATATTAGCTAAGTTTAATGAAGCCGGATTGGAATTTGCCTTCCCTACACAAACCCTTTACAACATTAAACAAGAAGTAAAAGCTTGAAAAAATGCTTAACATATTTGTTCCTATTAGCTGTCAGTACAGTTTTTGGACAAATCAATCATTTTACATCATTTAAACAAGCACTAAAAAATGCCGATAAAGCTTACTTCTTAGAGAGCGAAGTAGAAGATTTAAATAAATTGATTGGTAAAATAAACAAGCTAGAGTACCTTCAAACACTTGTTTTAAAAGACAATTACCTTACTGCTTTACCAAAAGAAATTGAGGGTTTAAAAAGTCTCATCAAGCTTAGCATAAGTAAAAACCCAATTAGTTTTATCCCTACTGAAATTGGTTACATGAAAAGCCTAATGTATTTATCGTTAAGTGATACAAAACTGGATTCATTGCCCTCAAGCATAGGCTATTTAAAAAACTTAAAAACCATTAATATTGTTGACAACACTTCGGATAGCTTTAAAATTCCTCAAAGCATAACCAAGCTGCAAAACCTTTCACAATTACATCTTGAAAATACTAACTTGGTATTGCCGCAAAACCTTAACGGCTTTCCTTCACTAAAAAAGTTGAAGTTCTATAATTGCAAGCTAACTAGAATCCCAGAGGGAATTAGCAGCATGAGTCAATTAACTCATCTTACATTAGACAACAATCAATTTACTAAACTTCCTGAAGAATTAACTAAGCTTTACAACCTAGAACACTTATCGCTTCGTAATAATAAGCTAGAAAGCATTAGCGAAAACATTTCAAATCTGACTAAACTTCGTTATTTAGATTTAAGAGGCAACAGCATTAGCGATTATCAGCTAGATATTTTAAAAGCGCTCCTTCCCAATTGTGAAATTCTTGTAAAATAGATTTCAGTTAAGCAATCATTTTGCTCTATTCACCTATCCGTTTGTTTAACGAAGCAATAAGCATTGGAGCTTGAGGCTATCGGTTAGGTTCAAAGGGCTATCGGTAAGGCAAAAGGGGCTTAGACTAAGCCCCCTGAGGCAATGTACTATGGTCTGTTGGGCTTTCGCTAAGGTTAAAGAAGCTTACGTTTTGGTCTCTTGGGCAATCTGCATTGCCCTTTTAAGCTTTCGCTTAGGTTCGGTCGGCTAACGATTAGCCAAAGCCAACAATCCCTTAGCCCCTTCCGGCATTGGTTATGGTTATTTCATCTATTAAATAGATTCTCTTTAATGTATTTTTGATGGAATGAGTTTACAACAAGAAAAAGCCTACAAACACATACTTACTACACACACATCACTAATCTAATCGGGCCATGATAAAATATAAAAGTTATAAATCATTTCATTAGCTTTGTGGTTTAAAGCAAGTTTATGATAATTCTTCTATCTCCCGCCAAAACATTAGATTTTGAAAGTCCCAATAAAGTAAAAGATTTTACACAAGCTGACTTCTTAAAAGACAGTCAGGTTTTGGTAAATAAGCTTAAAAAAGAAAAGCCTGCCAAACTTAAAAAGCTGATGGGCATTAGCGAGCAATTGGCGCAGTTAAATTATGACCGTTTTAATTCATGGAAAACTCCGTTTAACTTAAAAAATGCCAAACAAGCCATTCTTGCTTTTAAAGGAGATGTTTACAGAGGCTTAGAAGCAGAAACATTTACTAAAACACAACTGGAATTTGCACAAAAACACTTACGATTACTTTCAGGGCTTTATGGTCTGTTGCGCCCTCTGGATTTAATTCAGCCTTACCGATTAGAAATGGGAACAAAGTATTCAGTTGATGCTAAAACCAAAAACCTTTATGCTTTTTGGGAAAAGAAAATCGCTAAAAAGCTGGAAGAAGAGTTTAAATCATTAAAATCAAATACTATCATTAATCTGGCATCCAACGAATACTTTAAAGCAGTAAATACAAAGCTGATGGATGCAAACATTATTACACCGGAATTTAAAGACTTTAAAAACGGGCAATATAAATCCATTATGACGTATGCTAAATTAGGCAGAGGCTATATGGCAAATTACATCATCAAGAATAAAATCAAGAAAGTGGAAGACTTGAAAGGGTTTGACAGTGAAGGATATTCTTTCAACAAAAAACTTTCTACCGATACCAACCTTATTTTTACCAGAGGATAATTGTGGAGCTATCATTTTTAAGTGAAGAAAATAAAGCTTTATTGGAAAAAGGCGAATGGCTCCCTATTATGGAAGAGTTCTACACCATTCAGGGAGAAGGTTTTCATAGCGGTAAAGCCGCTTACTTTATCCGTGTGGGCGGTTGCGATGTAGGCTGCCATTGGTGTGATGTAAAAGAAAGCTGGAATCCTGAAATACATCCCTTAAAAGAGGTGAACGCTGTTGTTGCTAATGCACAACAATATCCTGCCAAAGCAATAGTTATAACAGGTGGAGAACCACTAATTTATAACATGGATTATATTACCAAACAATTAATCGAAAAAGGGTTTCAAACACATATTGAAACTTCAGGTGCGTATCCTTTAAGCGGAATATGGCATTGGATTTGTTTATCTCCCAAGAAAACTATGCTTCCAAAAGAAGAAGTTTACCAAAAAGCAAATGAATTGAAAGTAATTGTTTACAATCAACATGATTTAGTTTGGGCGCAAGAACAAGCTGCTAAAGTCAGTAAGGAATGTAAATTGTATCTTCAACCCGAGTGGAGCAAACGAGAAACCGTTACTCCATTAATCATTGATTTTGTAATGCAACACCCACAATGGGAAATTTCATTGCAAACTCATAAATATTTAAATATTCCTTAGCATGAAATTCTTTATACCTATACTATTAGTTTTTACATTTTGGAGCTGCTCTATTCACTCACAGCCCACACAAAAATATTCCAGTGAGAACAAAAAAGCCCTAAAACTGTTTGAAAAAGCTTTTGAAAAGTTTAATGAAAAAAGTGATGAATTAGCGGAAATATATCTGAAAGAAGCCATTGAAGAAGACCCTAAATTTGTGGAAGCTTACGAATTGTTAGGCACTATTTACGAAGACCATAGAGATTACGACAAAGCCAAAGACATCTTTAAAAAAGGAATAGAAGCCACCGGAAATGCTAAATCTGCCATGAGCTTTTCTGTTGCCATGTATGCCATTCATAAAGGCGAATACCAAGATGCCAAGAAATATGCGGAACTATTTATTAAATCAGGTAACGATAACCGAAAAATGGTGGACGGTGCCATTAAGATTAAAGTAGATGCCGAATTTGCCATGGAAGCCATTAAAAACCCTGTAAACATTACCATTAAAAATATGGGACAAGCCATTAACTCAGATTTGAATGAATACTTCCCTTGTGTGTCTGCCGATAACGAAACCTTTATTTACACCCGAAGACTAAAAAGCAAACAAAACCCTACAGGTTTTAATGAAGACTTTTACATCAGTAAAGCAGCAAACGGAGAATGGCAACCATCCATGAATATGGGCGGAGGAATTAATACTCCATACAATGAAGGCGCTCCTTCCCTTTCTCCAAACGGGCAACTTTTGATTTTTACCGCTTGTGAGTTATACGGTAATTACGGAGAAAACAGAACCGGCTACGGCAGTTGTGATTTATTCTTTTCTCAATGGGATGGCGAGAAATGGAGCTTACCTAAAAACATGGGAAAGACAGTTAACTCAGGTAATTGGGAATCACAACCATCATTCAGCCCTGACGGAAGAACCGTTTATTTTGTGAGAGGAAATTACAGAAACGGTCCATACACCAACGATATTTATAAAAGTGAATTAGGAGACAATGGTTACTGGAGCACTCCGGAAAAATTAAGCGATAAAGTAAACACCCCTTTCCGTGAAGAATACGTACAAATTCACCCTGACGGCAAAACACTTTATTTTTCTTCTGATGGTCATCCCGGTATGGGCGGACTAGATATTTTCATGAGTAAAATGGATGAAAACGGAGAATGGCAAACGCCTATTAATTTGGGTTATCCTATTAACACCTACAATGATGAAAGTAGTTTGCTAGTAGCCGCTGACGGTGAGTTGGCTTATTTCTCTTCTGACAAAGAAGGTGGTTTTGGTGGCTTAGACCTTTACTCTTTTGTAATGCCCGAGCATTTGCGCCCTGAAAAAATTACTTACCTAAAAGGTAAACTATTAGATGCCGAAATCAAAAAACCGGTAGAAGGTAAATTTGAAATTGTGGATGTAGCTACCCAAAAAGTGGTAACTACTTCCTGGGCAAATGCTGCCGGAGAATTTTTAGTTTGTTTAACGGCAGGTTACGAATATGCTCTTTCTGCTGAAGCCACAGGCTACCTTTTCCATTCAGAGAATTTTGAGTTTACAAGCTCCAGTATTGATAAACCTGTAGAGAAAAATATCTTGCTTAAACCGATTAAAGAAGGTGAAGAAATTGCCTTGCGTAATATTTTCTTTGAAAGTAATAAGTACGATTTACTTCCAAAATCTATTGCAGAGTTGGAGAAACTAAAAGACTTCTTAACCAAAAACCCCAACGTAAAAATTGAAATTGGCGGACATACCGATAATGTGGGTAGCGATAAAGACAATTTAACTCTTTCTCAAAACAGAGCCAAAGCGGTAATGGATTATTTAATAAACAACGGAATTGCTAAGGAAAGACTAACCTCCAAAGGCTATGGCGAAACTAAACCGATTGCCGACAATAACACCGAAGAAGGTAAAGCTTTAAATAGAAGAACCGTAATGAAAGTGGTTGGGAAGTAAATTTTCATTTTCGGAACGATAATTGCATATTTAGTCCTGTAACCAAAAAACTATAAACCATGAAAAATATTATTAAAATTCTCTTTCTCTCGATAACTATCATTGGATTTTCAATAAATGCCAATGCACAACATCCTGCAAAAAGAAAAGCCGTTAAAAAAGCAGTTGTTGCCAACCATGTAGCTCAAAAGCAACAAATAAACAAACAACGTGCTGCCAGATACCTAAAAAGAACTTCTGCCGGAGTTATGAAAGCCAGACTTTATGTTAAAAGAAACGGAAATTATACCGGAGATTTGGCGAAAGCCTACCATTACCAAAAATTTGCAAGAGTGAAATTCAGAAAAGGTCAATATCAAAAAGCCGTTTACCACTCCAGAAGAGCGAGAGTGCACGCATGGAAAGCCATACAAGTAAATAAAGGAACGGTGGACAACGACATAAAAGACGAGCCTGGAGATAATGAATTATACAGCGACCAGTATTCTGAGGAAGAGTTAGATAAAGAGTTTAAAGATGAAATGGGCGATGTAAAATTTGATGACCAATCGTTATTCGACATGCCGCTAGATGAAATTGAGATCAATGAAGACGACATGAAGCCGGAAAGCGGTAAGTAATCTATTATTACCCATATTATATCAAAAACGCCCTTAGTGGCGTTTTTTTTATTAAAAGCTAAATCCTACTAGCTCCTTTTCTTTATCGTCTTTTAAATAACTTAGCCTGCTAACAAACTTATCATCATCATTATAAACTATTTTAAAAACGCAAGAAACTAAATCACGTTCCTCATCATCAATTTCAATTTTTTCTGTAATCCAGCCAAATTCTTCCCACCCGAAAATACTTTTATCATGAACCATCGAAAAAAGATTTACCAACACAGAATCATCTTCAGTAATGATATCTCTGTTAATCTCCTGCAGTAGTTTATCTATCTCTCCCTTCTTTAAAAAATTCATTAAATCGTTTGAGCGTGCAAAATAGGGGTCTATCTCTTTTATCTTTGAAGTGGTATAACTCATAGACATTTCTTTGCTTCCGGCACTAACTGTCGATTTAAAAGTAGTCTCCTCCTTATCTCCTAACTCTTTCATTGCCACTTTTGATGCGCCTGCCGCTATAACCTCTACGGGTATGCCTTTAAAGTCATAATCTTCATCAAAACTCATCCTAATTTCAATAACATTACCTTTTGTGGTTAGCTTACTCGACACAAGCACATTACAACCACAATACTTGGCTACTTGATTAGCAGTTTTAGAATTATCATTTACTAAGTTTAAATCACACCCCACTATGAATAATACTAAAGCGGAAAACAAAACATTTTTCATGACTATTATATTGAATTGTAAGACAATATTAGAAAATATTATTAATCATGAATGATTGCCCTAAATATTTTAAATGTTTCGAATATTCCTAAACAAATGAATACCTTTGCAGATGTTAAAAAATCATAAAACCAATCTAGCGGTAAAACAAATACGTAGGTTAAACAGTTTAGTGATTTAAACCATAGCAATGAATAAACAGATAAAAGGCTTTTCAAAGCTTTCGAAAAACGGCAAAATTGAATGGATTGCCGAAACTTTTTTTGACTCACCAAGTAAAGTAGTTGACTTTGTAAAAAGCTACTGGCACAGTAATCCCGAGCTTCAAAAGCTGCATGATGATTTTAGCGAAAACACTATTACCAACTATTATATTCCGTTTGGTATTGCTCCAAATTTCCTCATCAACGGCAAAGACTATTGCATCCCAATGGCTATTGAGGAAAGCTCTGTAGTGGCTGCTGCTGCCAAATCTGCAAACTTTTGGCTAAGTAGAGGCGGTTTTAAAACAACTGTTTTATCTACCACTAAAATCGGTCACGTTCATTTTATGTATAAAGGTGATGGAGAAAAGCTAAAAACATTCTTTAAAGAGCTGATTCCAGTATTTTACAAAAACACTGTATCCATTACACGTAACATGCAAGAGAGAGGCGGTGGTATTTTAGATATTCAGCTAAAAGACAAAACTGCTGAAGAGCCAAACTATTACCAAATTGAAGCAAAGTTTGAAACCTGCGATAGTATGGGTGCAAACTTCATCAATTCTGTATTGGAAGAGTTCGCCAAAACGCTGAGAGAAGAAATCTTTAATTCTGATTTATTTACCGATGAAGAAAAAGACATCACGGTAGTAATGTGTATTCTTTCTAATTACACACCTGAATGTATTGTTAGAACGGAAGTAAGCTGCAAAGTGGAGGAACTGGAAGATCCTAAGCATGAAATGCCTGCTCAAAAGTTTGCAGATAAATTTATACAAGCCATACGTATTGCTGAAATTGAACCATACAGAGCCACTACACACAACAAAGGGATTTTTAATGGAATTGATTCTGTAGTAATAGCAACGGGTAATGACTTTAGAGCCGTAGAAGCCTGCGGACATGCTTACGCTGCCAGAAACGGAAAATATTCAAGCCTTTCTCACGCCAAAATTGAAGATGGCATCTTTACTTTTTGGATAGATATACCAATGGCATTAGGAACCGTTGGAGGGTTAACTAAACTCCATCCTATGGTAAAATTTTCATTGGAAATGTTAGGCAATCCAGGAGCAAAAGAGTTGATGGAAATTACCGCAACTGTTGGGTTAGCTCAGAATTTCGGTGCTATTCGCTCATTGGTTACTTCAGGCATTCAAAAAGGTCACATGAAAATGCACTTGTTGAATATTCTAAATCAACTTGGCGCTACGGATGAAGAAAAAGAAAAGATTAAAGAGCATTTTGTAAGTCATGTGGTAAGCCATAGCGCAGTAGTAGATTTATTCTGCAAGATGAGAGGCATCAAAAACGAATCGAAAGTAGCCAAAGACTAAAGTGATATCCACTTTTAAAAGCAACGGAAAACTTCTTTTAACTGCTGAGTATTTTGTGCTTGATGGAGCAAAAGCACTTGCGTTGCCCACAAAATTAGGGCAATCGCTAATTATTGAAGAAACTTCATCGGGTATTGTTTCCTGGAAAACCTATTTGAACACCAATGAACTTTGGATTGATGCAGAGTTTGATCTAAATAACCTTGATGTTCTTAAAACCAACAACGCTGAAAAGTCAAGTAAAATTCAACAAGTATTTAAAACATGTAAAGAAATTAACCCTAATTTTTTAGCTGATTCAAAAGGCATAAAAGCACTTTCAAAAATTGAGTTTGATAAGGATTGGGGCTTAGGAAGCAGCTCCAGTATGATTACCAATGTTGCCGCCTGGGCAAACATTGACCCTTTTGAATTAAATGATAACGTATTTGGCGGAAGCGGATATGACATTGCTTGCGCAAATGCATCCTCTCCTATTTTTTATCAAAAAGTAAATAATCTACCCGAATGGTCAAACGCTTCATTTAATCCTCTTTTTCATGAACAACTTTGGTTTGTTTATCTAGGTAAAAAGAAAGATTCCAGGCAAGCCATTGCAGACTATAAATCAAAAAGTAAACCGTCACCAGAAACGATAAATAGCATTTCAGACATATCCAACAAAATAAGCAATACGCTTGACATACAAGAGTTTGAAGCCTTATTGAATCAACATGAGGAAATTGTAGCTAAGCAGCTGCAAATTCCTACCATTAAGCAACAGTTGTTTAGCGATTACCCTAAAACCGTAAAATCATTGGGGGCTTGGGGCGGTGACTTTATATTGGTAACAGGAAATAAAACTGATTTGGAATACTTTTCAAAAAAAGGGTATGCTACCATTCTATCTTATCAGCAAATAATATTGAATGAAAGCTAGTTGACAAAGACTTTTTTAGAACTTAACGGCTTTCCTGATTTTTTAAATACTGCAAAATAAGTTCCGGTAAGTAACGAAACCTTCACAACATCAGAATTACCATTTACAGAAAGTGATGAAGTAATTACATTTTGTCCTAAGCTGTTATAAAGTGTTATTTCATCCGCATTTTGATAACCTAACTTTAAATTTCCGTCACCCAAATAAGCTACCGAAAAACTATCTTCATTAGTAAGGTCTTTGATGCCTGTTGTGCCGGCTACGTAAATAACTCCTTTCATACCCATTGAAGCATGAGGCAAACAGATATAATAATACTTACCGGGTTGATTAATAACAAAATACATATTGCTTGTTGAAGCACCAAAACCTACCCAAAAGCCTCCATTATGGGTAGCTGTATTAGTTACCCAGTCGGCAGAATCAACTTCTGTCATGCTGTGATAACCTTGGTTGACTAAAGTTACCGTATCTCCCGTATTCATATATAAAGTATCAGGAGAAAAATAATGGTCATACGCATAAACAATATGATTTTGCTGCGCACTAACAAATCCAACTGAAAGAATAAGCAAAATTGATAGTAATGTTTTCATAAAAAATAATCAAAAATTAGTTTATATATACTTTTTTAGAACTTAACGGCTTTCCTGATTTTTTAAATACCGCAAAATAAGTTCCGGTTAGTAACGAAATCTTCACAACTTCAGAATTAGCATTTACAGAAAGTGATGAAGTAAATACATTCTGCCCTAAACTGTTATAAAGTGTTATTTCATCTGCATTTTGATAACTCAGCTTTAAATTTCCGTCACCTAAATAAGCAGCCGAAAAACTATCTTCATTAGTATTGTCTTTGATACCGGTTGTGCCGGCTACATAAATAACTCCTTTCATGCCCATTGAAGCATGAGGTTGACAAATGAAGTAATACTTACCGGGTTGATTAATAACAAAAAACATATTACTGGTTGGAGCGCCAAAACCTCCTACCCAAAATCCACCATTATGAACAAACGTGTTAGCTACCCAATCGGATGAATCAATCTCTGTGATACTATGATAACCTATGGTAACAAGAGTAACAGTATCTCCTGCGTTGATGTATAATGTATCATTAGGGGAATAGTAATGATCGTATGCATTTACTATGTGGTTTTGTTGTGCACTAACAAATCCAACTGAAAGAATAAGTAAAATTGATAGTAATGTTTTCATAAAGTTGTTTTTGTAAATATCAGACTAAAACAACGCTCAAAAAATTATTATTCTACCTAATAATTGTAATGCTATGCAATTACTATCTTTTGAATTGTATCTCCGGCCTCAATTTTATCAATCACATCTAAACCTTCTACCACTTTTCCAAAGCAAGTGTGGTTTCTATCTAAATGCTGTGTGTTTTCTCTGTTGTGGCAGATAAAAAACTGAGAACCGCCAGTGTTTCTTCCGGCATGCGCCATGCTTAACACTCCTTTATCGTGATATTGGTTATCACCGTCTAGCTCACAATCAATAGCATATCCCGGACCACCGGCACCTGTTCCGTCAGGGCAACCGCCTTGAATAACAAAGTTTGGAATAACTCTATGAAAAGTGAGTCCGTCATAAAAACCGCTTTCACTAAGATTGATAAAATTTTGTACTGTTTTGGGAGCATCTTTTTCGTAAAATTCAACTGTCATTACTCCTTTGTCGGTGTGTATTTCTGCTTTTTTCATTTGTTTGTTTTAATTATTGTCGGGATGAGAGGATTCGAACCTCCGCTCTCGCGCCCCCCAGACGCGCACTTTAACCGGGCTAAGCTACATCCCGTAAAATTTGGTTTTAAAAATATAGTTTCTTAGTGAGATGGCAATTTTGTTATTGTTGTATACCGTTTTTATTTTATAATAAATTCATATTTATCCATTGGATACTGTTCTAGCTTTTGCAAAGATTTTAATCTCCACCAAGCGTAAGCTGTTAATATGGCTCCAGAGCCTACCATGATAAAACCTTCAGGTCCAAAATTTGAGTATCCGCCACCACTCATTGGAGATAGAATAAGTGGAAGAACTAAAAATTCAACTCCAACAGTTAAGATGATAACATTAGCACCAGCTCTATTACTTAGATTTTTTTTGAAGTTCAGCTGACGTATGCTGTCAAAATTGGCATATATTATTGTGTCATGGAGAAGATAATTAAAGTTATAGTATGCATTATTGATTGAATCAATCAAAATGGAATCTAGTTTTTTACTATATGGAGAGTAATAAATCCCATTTTTATCCCATAACACAATCTTAGCATACAATGAGTCAATGTCATTTTTTAAGAATAGCTCAATAGTTTCATTTTCCTTCAAACGTTTCTTCTTCTTACTGGTTTTATTCTTAATATATAATTTCTGCTTAAGAGTAGATAGAGGGACAATGTCTTTATTCTTTGATTGAGACAGTGAAATGCTACATGTAATACAAAAAACTAATATTGTTAAGATTATTTTCATTTTTGATGGCTTACAACAAAAAAGTTAAGAGCTGTTTTAACCCTTCATATATACCGAAAGTTCTTCTTTCTCCTCTTAATATCAAATACTCAGGGTCATTTTCACCTATTTTTGTGGTACGTTTTTATTTTTTTCTTCTATTAATTTCTTCGCTATCATCAGACAGTGTTCACGGCTTCCAATAACTCCAATCGTTTCGGTTTCAATTTTGTAAAGTCTGTCAGCTATTTCTTCATCTGTCCTATTTTGAATGAGCAGAGAGAAAATTTCTGGGACATAACTTTGGTATTCATCTCTTGGTGCAACGTCATTCACTCCAATAGGGTCCCAATCGTTCCAAAGGATATCGTCAACCGATTTATACAAGTCTTCTTGTTTTTCTGTCATTCTTTCTCGCCTTGTCATTCCGATGGATATTCAGAGAAGTGAACGTCCATTCCAATCATTCCCATTATCGCCATAGATTCAGAGTTTAAAACTCCTCCTCCACCTGTTGCGTTTTTCCTTATGTCAAATCCAATGTCCGCCACATATTTACTCGGATCTAAAGTTTTTCCTTTATTTATCAACCAAGTTTCAAGAGCGTCAATTTGTGTTGGTAAATCCCAATCTTCAACACAGAGCCAGTCCAACTTTTCTCCTGAGTCTTTTATATAGATATTAATTGGCATTTATCGTTTTTTTTAATGAACCACAACAAAAAAGCTAAAGGAAGTTTCAATACTAAAATAAATTCAGCACAAATTTGCTTTAGCGTAAGTTATCGCAAGTTAGTTGGTTTTTAGGAAATAAGAAAATTTTAAAAGAGTTATTTTTCAACCAACCGAAGTAATAAATTGGTGTTTAAATATCCGCCTATCATTACGTTATTCAACACAATAATGGTTCTGTCGTTTTTTAAATCCCTTATAAAATAGCTTCTGTAGCATTTCCACCAGCCGGTGTGGTAAACTACGTTTTCATGTAAATCAGAAATTCGCCAGCCCAAGCCATAACTTCTGTCATACGCTTTAGATTCACTATATCTTGTGTACATTTCGGCTTTAGTGGATTGGTTTAGTAACTTGTTTTCTCTCAATGCTATGTCCAGTTTACACAAATCATCTAGGGTTGAAAATACGCCTTTATCTCCTACCACTCCATCAATATAAGTAAAGGGTTTTTCCTTTTTGTAGCCGTTAAATGCTTTTACAGGTTTTACTAATTTATCCCAATTATCAAACTCATAAATTTTGGTGCACTCCATTCCGCATGGCTGAAATATCCTGGTTTCCATAAAGTCAGAAAAGCTTAGTTGAGAAACTTTTTCTACAATGGAAGCCAACAAAGCATAGTTGGTGTTGTTGTAATCAAAAGATTGATTGGGCTGATAATACGTTCCGGGAATGCTGTCTTCTATAAATTTTAGCACATCATTGTTGGTCATTTTGGTAGAAGAATTTTTCCAGCTAGGCTCGGTAAAATACATGTAGTTTCCTAAGCCGCTTCGGTGAGCTAACAACATTTTTACGGTAATGCCTTTGTAAGGAAATCTTGGAAAAAAAGTTTGAATAGTATCTTCCAATGAGATTTTTCCTTCTTGAACCAACAGCATAACGGCTATTGCAGTTAATGGCTTGGAGGAAGATGCCAGTTGAAAGCTATAGTCTGTAGTTAAAGTATCGTTCGTTTTAAAATCAGCTAAACCATAAGCTTTTTTAAATAGTTGATTTCCCTCTCTAATCAATACCACACCGTTAAATCCTTGCTGATACAAAGAATCAAAATAATGCGAAATATTAAGTTTTCTGAGGCTATCAAACTCAATATAATCAGGCTCTGCAACAAACAAAGAGTCTTCCGTATTTTCATCCTCACTTAACTGCTCTGACTGATGGTTACAAGAAATTAAAAACAGAATGAGCAAAAAGAAGGTATATTTTATAAACTGCATTGCTATTTTCTTATGAGTTACCGGAACCGGTGAGTTCAGGTATTCCGCTCTTTTGGTAAGGATAAGAATTGAATGTGCCTAAAGCCGTTGCAATCAGCTCATTTTTTTGATTAAAAATCTCTCCTTTGGCAATAATAATTCGTTTTCCTTTTTGAATAACTTCACCTATTCCTTTTAACTTATCTCCCAATAAAACAGGTTTTAAAAAGTGTACTTTAAACTCAACAGTACTTACCAGTTTTTCTTCTTTAGAAGATAAGGTTAAAGCCGCTACACCCATTACACCATCCATAAAAGCTGCTACACTTCCGCCATGTGCCGCATAAGGTGTGGCCAAGTGTTTTTCCTGAACGGTCATTTCATATTCTATATAACCATCTTCCACTTTGGTAAGCTTCATTTCATTTTCTCTACCAAAATTGTTTACTTTATTATAAACTTCAATTAAATCAATCATGAGCCTGCTAATTCTATACTTTCAATAATTACTACTTTTTTTGGCCAGTCATTTCCATCTGTTTCAGAGTTGGCAATTTTATCCACCACATCCATTCCTTTGGTTACTTCTCCGAAAATAGTCATTAAATTATCTAAATGCGGTGCTCCGCCTTTGCTTTTGTAAATAGCTTTGTCTTTTTCAGGAATTGTAATGCCGTAACCCATTTCAATCATCATTAATTCTTCATCGGTGTGTTTTTTTCCTTGAATAATATAAAACTCATAGGGGTTTGAGCGCTTATCAGGATTGTCTTCATAAACTCTTGCCATGCACAAAGCTCCTCTCTGGTGAATGTATTGCGGAGAAATTTCAGGTGGAAGTGTGTATTTACCAATGCGGGTACGCTTTTCTCCTACCAGCTCATCATCAGAATTTCCGCCTTGTATCATAAAATCTTTAATTACTCGGTAGAATTGAGTTTTGTTAAAGTAATTTTCTTTCGCCATCATCACAAAATTAGCTCTGTGTAAAGGTGTTTCGGTAAATAGTTTAACTTCAATATTCCCAAAATTGGTTTTAATGATAGCAGAGGTTTCGGGATTTTCTTGTCCGTATTCCATTAAAAAACCTTCTACCATTGAATTGTGCAAAGGAAACGCACTTTCTTCATTTTCTGTATTTTCAACTTTGACTGTATCTTCGGTAACCAGAATATCATCATTGTCAGCTTCTGAAGTATCTGTATTGTTACAAGCAAAAGAGAATAGCAGGAGTGGCAATATGTAGAAAAACGATTTCATAAAAAAGGGGCTTTAGTAGCCCCAAAAGTAAAGTTATTGAAGTAGGAAACCAACCTTAAATATCAACAGTTACTTTTTCATAAGGTGAAAGTCCGTCCTCTGTCATTATCCAGTATTTATCAATCATGTTTCCGTCATAGGTATTAGTAGTATTCGGAATGTCATAAATGATTTCTTCCATGTGTTTATCTAAATAAACAATTTTACCTACCGGAATTCGTAAAACCATATTGA
>ERZ869936.606-NODE-606-length-32152-cov-6.671091_pt1 | contig 32152 bp, 41 predicted proteins | sample MGYA00520876_ERZ869936 | MGnify/ENA primary metagenome ERZ869936 (study PRJEB32218, sample SAMN09650985) | biofilter metagenome | isolation source: enrty point of leading RO module | place: Saudi Arabia: Thuwal, RO plant located on Red Sea | collected 2016-02-17 ... | reverse complement strand
CTCAAGAATATCCTATTGCTAATAGCTACGGTACAACAATCGCATCTGGAGACTTGGTAACCTTGACTACAGATGGAACAGTGATTAGAGGTACCGCTGGTGGAACAGCATTAGGTGTATTTTATGGTGTAGAGTATATTGATAATGCTACAGGGGATGTCAAGTTTTCTAAAATCTGGAATGCAAGTACAACCGTAAAGGCAAATACTGCAGTAAAGGCTTTAGTATATGATGACCCAAACATAACATACCAAGTTCAATGTAACGGCACATTCGCAAATGCAAACGTAGGTGAATTGGCCAATGTTACTATTGGTACAGCAAACACTACTTTCGGTTATTCAACAGACGAATTAGACATTAGTACATTAGCTACTACTGCTAAAGTCTTGAGAATATTAAGATTAGTAGATAAACCAAACAACGCAGTTGGCGCTGATGCAGATATCGAAGTTGTAATTAACTTACACTTATACGGTACTCGTCAGGCTGGCGTATAAGGAGATTGAACAATGGCATTAAATAGAGCACTATTTACCAAACAGCTCAATCTAGGTTTAAATACCGTGTTTGGTATGGAGTATGACAGATATCCAGAACAATGGAGAGAGATATACTCTACAGAGCAATCACAAAAAGCTTTCGAAGAAGATGTACAAATGATCGGCTTCGGAGCTGCACCAACAAAAGCTGAAGGTGCTGCAATATCTTATGAATCTGGCAGAGAAGGATTTGTATCAAGATACGTGCATGAAACAATCGCTTTAGCATTCTCGATTACAGAAGAAGCTGAAGAAGATGGTTTGTACGGATCTTTAGGTGCAAAATATGCTAGAGCTTTAGCAAGATCAATGCAACACACTAAAGAAATCAAAGGTGCTAATATCTTAAACAACGCAACTAACACTGCACAGTTAGGTGGTGATGGAGTAACATTATTAAATGCTTCTCACCCTCTAGGAGGTGGTGGTACTGCTTCTAACATTCTTGCTACACCAGCAGATTTGAGTGAAACGTCTTTAGAGACATTACTTATTCAAATCTCTGAAGCAGAAGATGACAGAAAAATACCTATCGCTTTAACTGGACAGAAACTTATAGTTCCACCAAATTTGGTGTTTATTGCTGAAAGAATCCTTAAGTCTAATTTAAGACCAGGAACTGCAGACAATGACATCAATGCAATGAGAAATATGGGTATGATCCCTGGCGGAGTAGTAGTCAACCAAAGACTAACTGACACGGACCAATACTTCATTATGACTGATTGTCCTGATGGAATGAAACACTTTGTTAGAGCGCCAATCAAAAAAGCTGTTGAAGGCGATTTTGAAACTGGTAATTTGAGATACAAAGTAAGAGAAAGATACTCTTTTGGTTTCACAGACTGGAGAGCCGTTTACGGATCTCAAGGTGCTGATTAATAAATAATCTTTAACTAGGCGTAGAAATACGCCTAGTTACCCTACGACAGCGAAAGCTGACTACTAAGGAGGTAGACTATGGGAACAACTACATTTTCGGGACCGATTAAAGCGGGAACGATTAGAGAAACTTCAGGAGCTACATTAGGAGCAAATGTTGCTAATACTGGTTTCGTTGTAATGGCTCAATCTGCAAAGATTGATATTACAGGAGCTTCTCACTTAAATCAAGTTTGCGGGACTATACCTGCTAATTCACAAATAGTGGATGTTATATTAAATGTAACAACTGTTAATAATGATTCTAATGCTGCAACAGTTATTGTTGGAACAGCAGATGATGGAAATGCTTTTATTCCATCAACAAGTGTAAAATCATTAGGAACAACTAGAGGTACTTTAGATACTGAAGCAACAAATATTGGAACTACTGATATTCAAGTTTTAGCTGACTTTACTGGTACTGATGGAGATGGAACAACTGGTAATGCAACTGTTACTGTTTTGTATATGCAAAATAATTCAATTGCAGATGCGGGAGACGTTCCAGCATAATACTTTTGGGGGACCCTTATGGGTCCTCCTTATAAGGAGATAATATGTTAGAATTTTTAAGAGAAAAAGGTAACGCATTAAAAAATTTCTTAGATAAAGATGACGATGAAAAAGAAGAAACAAAAAGTGCTGTAGAAGAATTAATAGAATTTCAAAAAGCTAAAAAAGAATCAGTAGAACAAATGACTGATGAACAAAAAAAATTAGCAACTACTGAAGATATTGATAGAGAAACAAAAAGTGTAGAACAAATTTTAAAAGAAGCTGAGGATAAGAAAAAAGAAGAAAAAACAGAAAAAAATTTAGAAGACAAATTATCTGATATAGAAAAAGTTATTTCAACTTTTAGTAGTAAACCTTTAGGTCCTAGTACAGATCCTTTTGCTAATACTAAATTTCAATTAAATAAACCAATAGATTTTCAACAAAAAGTAGCAACAAATTACATAGCTCCTTTCATGCAACAACCCTCTGTCCAAGGAGACAGAATTAAGTTATTATTTGAAAGCCTTAAAAAACAAAATTTAATATAGGAGGAACAATGGCAGGATCAGACCTAAATGTAGCTTTTACATCTAACACATCAGGTACTCAAGAATTATTTGGTGGTTCTACTAGATTAAAAGCATTTATAATTACACCAACAGCTAATTCTGGAACTGTTGTTTTTGCTGATGGAGGAACAAATAAGTTTACAGTTTCAACATCTGCAAGTGCAGCATCGGGACCAGTTAATATTGGTTTACCAGATGAAGGTGTAAAATTTTCGACTAATCTTCAAGCAACTTTAACAAATGTTGCTGGGTTAACAGCATTTCATGCATAATGGCTACATCGAATACAGCAACATTTAATCTTACAGTTAACGACTGTATACAAGAGGCTTATGATAGAATAGGAGGAGATCCTATTTTAGGTTATGATGTACGTTCTGCACGTAGAAGTTTAAATATAATGTTTAGTGATTGGGCTAACAGAGGTTACAATCAATGGACAGTAGAATTAAAAGATCAAGCTGTTTCTCAAGGTACTACTGATTATACTTTAGATTATGATTTAGTAGATATTATTAATGCTAATATAGTTGATAGTGACGGTACAGAATTTAGTATGACTAGATTAGGTTTAAATGATTATGCTGCCATAGCAGAAAAAACTTTACAATCTAGACCAACACAATTTTATTTACAAAGATTAAGTACACCTGTAGTAAAAATTTATCCAGCTCCAGATAAAGCATATACTTTTAGATATTACAGAATGAGAAAAATACAAGACGTTACTGCTTCTACTGTTGATGGAACTCAACAAACTTTTGATATACCATTTCGAGCTTTCGAATGTATGTGTGCAGGACTTGCTTATTATCTTTCTAAAAAAAGAGTTAATATAGATATGAATACAAGAATGGAATTAAAATCAGATTATGAACAAGCATACACAAGATTAATTGCTGGAGATGATACACCTTCTACAAGAATTTTACCAGCTACAACTAATAGATTTTATACATAATGGCAAATAAACTAGGTGATAGAAGTACAAGACCACATAGAGCACCACATAATAAATTTAGTGGTGGAAAATATTCTAGAGCTATATCAGATAGATCAGGATTAGAATTTCCTTATCAAGAAATGGTTTTTGAATGGAATGGTGCTTTTGTTCATAATTCAGAATTTGAACCTAAACAACCACAATTAGATTTAACTTATTATACAGATGCTCAGTCTTTACAAAATGCAAGACCACAAGCAAATCTATCTTCTACTGGTGGAGTACCAGATCAAATAGAAACAATATTTCCATCTAACTCTGGATCTATTCCTGCAATAGGAATAGCACAAGCAAGCACAAATTTGTTATCAACTGCATTAGGAAGTGTTACAGTAGTAACATGAGTGTAAAAAAAAAATATGGTGTTATGATCGCAACACCTTGTTATGGCGGTCAACTTACGGAAGGTTATTTACATGGAATTCTAAACACTACAGTAGAAGCACAAAAGCATGGAATACAAGTACATCTTAATACAATGGGAAATGAAAGTTTAATTACTAGAGCTAGAAATACTTTAGTTACGCAATTTTTAGATTTTGATGAAAAAGAACCAGATAGATTTACTCATCTTTTATTTATAGATAGTGATATAGGATTTAGTGGAGCAAATGTTATAAAATTAGTTGAATCCGGATATGATGTATGTGCTGGTATTTATCCAAGAAAATCAATTGATTGGAAATCTGTTCCAAAATTTATTAAAGAAACAGGCGAAAAATTTTTAGAACAGAAAGCTTTAGGATATAATTTAAATTTTGCAAAACCTTTAGACATTAAAGTTAAGAATGGTTTTACTGAAGTTTTAGATGCTGCAACTGGTTTTATGTGTATTAAAAAAGAAGTATTTTATAAGATGAAAAAAGCTTATTCTAATCTTAAATATACGTCTGATCAGATAATAAATAACGAAAGGTTTAGTAGTAATAATTGTTTTGCATTTTTTGACTGTATTATTGATGAAAAAAGTAATAGATACTTATCAGAAGATTATGCTTTTTGTAGATTATGGCAAAAGATAGGAGGTAAAATCTTCGCTGATGTTACAAGTCCATTAACCCATTATGGAACTTATCCATTTAAAGGTAATGTATGGACTAAATTTGATATAAAAGGAGACAATACAAATGCCAATGACATACACCAGTCTAAAGAATGATATACAAACTTGGGCTGAAAATACTGGAACAGATTTTACAAATCAATTAGATACTTTTATAGATAATACACAACAAAAATTATCAAGAGAAATAGATCCTGTAGGTTTTAATCAAAATGTACAATCTAATACTGCTGTAGGTGATAGATTTATTACTTTACCATCTGCAATTGAACCTATGTTATTAAATTATGTTAATATAATAGTTAATGATGATAGAAAATTTTTAGAAATTAAACCTCTCGAATATATACAAGAATACTGGCCTGATTCATCTTTAAAAGATGAACCTCGTTATTTTACTAATTTTGATGATAACACATTATATGTTGCGCCTACTCCAGATGCAGTATATAGAATTGAATTAGGTTATCAAGGTAGAATAAATCCATTATCTAATACTAATACTACAAATTGGTATACTGAGAATGCCTCAGATGCTTTATTATATGGCTCTTTATCTGAAGCAAATCTCTTTACAAAAAACATGGAAGACTATAATATATACAAACAAAAGTATGTCGAAAGTGTGACTGCTATCAATAATGAAGCTCGTAGAAGAAGAAGAACTGATTACAAGTTTCCTGGTAGTCCACTAGGCGAGAATACATTAACTGGAGGACAATAAACATGGCAATATCTCAAGCGATTACAGTGTCGTTTAAGCAAGACTTAATGTCGCCTGGCGGAAACTTAGAAGCTTTGACATTAAAGTGTGCACTTTACGACAACACTGCAACTCTAAACCAAAACACTACTGCTTATATTACAGCAAACGAAATATCTGCAAGTGGTACAAACTACACTACTGGTGGTGCAACTTTGACAAATGTTGCAATTTCTACAGATGGAACAACAGCAATTTTTGATGCTGATAATGTTACATTTGCAAATGCAACTATTTCTGCACAAGCAGCATTAATCTATAATGCTAACAATAGTAATTCATCTATTGCAGTATTAGATTTTGGTGGTGTAAAAACATCAACTAATGGTACATTCGAGTTACAGTTTCCTAACGCTGACGCATCAAACGGTCTGATTAGAATAGCATAAGGAGATAATTCCTTATGACAACTGCTAATGTAGGTTGGGGTAGAGACACTTGGAATTCTGGTGCATGGAATACATCACCAGATGCAGCAGCTGTTATAACAGGTAGTTCTGTAAATGCATTATTAAATAATGCATCTGTTCAAGCTTCTTCTCTAACAGCTATTACTGGAAGAGCAGTTACATCTGCTGTAGGAACAACTAATGCTGGAGCATCTGTTTTTCAACCAACAGGTTCAGTTCAAGCAAGTGTTTCTTTAGGGACGGTATCTACTGGAGAAGGTAGACAAATTACAATTACAACAGCTGGTGAATTATCTGTAAATATAAATGCAGGTCTTGGCTGGGGTAGAGATGCATGGAACGAAGGACCTTGGAATCAATCTTTAACAGGAATAGTAACAGGTTCTGGTGTTGTATTTATAGAAGATGGTCAACAATTAACTTCAAGTTTAAATAATGTATCTTCAGTAACAGGTAATTCTTCAGCAACTATCTCTGGAAATAATTTAAATGTTTCAAGAGGAGATATAACACTTAACACTAATAACTTTATTGCAATTACAGGTGAGCCTTTAGTTTCAACAACTGTAGATAGCTTTGCAGTTGTAGCTGGTGGATCAGTTACTATAAATACTCCTACATTCGAAGCTAATGTAGAAGTAAATGATATTACTGTAGGTACTAGAGCAAATATAGTTATAACTGGAGGAGCAGTAAATATTTCTTTAGGTGATATAACTACATCTTCAGAAAACATTATACCTATTACTGGAGGTCAAGTAAGTTCTACATCTAATACAATATCAATACTTACAGACCAAAAATTGACAATTACTGGAAGTAGTATTACAATTTCTTCAGCAAGTATAATACCAAACTCTTCAAACTTTTTATCTATGACTGGAAATCAAGCAAATACTAATGTTGCTACACTTAAATTTTGGGATCCAATTACTGGTAATATTACAGAAACATGGACTAATATTCACTAGACAAATATGAACAAATATATATTATTTACAAAAAATTAAATATGGAGTATAAAAGAATATGCCATCAAGTTTTACATCAAGATTAAAATTAGAAAGACAGGCTTCTGGAGAAAATTCTGGTAATTGGGGTAATTTAACTAATTACGTTTTTAACAGAGTTGATGCTTCTGTTAAAGGATATCAAGCAGTTAATGTTGCAGGTTCTGCTAACGTAACTTTAACTTCAAATAATTCAACAAGTAATACAGATGATTCTACTACTGACGATCAAGTTCATAATGCAGTATTAGAATTTACTGGAGCTTTAACAGGCGATATTCATGTTTTTACAGATGCTGTAGAAACAAAATATACAGTTTTTAATAATACAACAGGTTCTCAAAGTTTAACTTTTGCAAATACAGGTCATGCTGCTAATGGAGTAGTTTTAAAACAAGGTGCTAAAACTTTAGTTTATTCAACTGGATCAGCGATTACAGATGTAATGGCAGATTTAGGTGATGTAACAGTTACATCTCTAACATCAACTGGAAATGTTGCTGCAACTAATGTTGTTGCTTCTGCTGCTGTTTCTGGTACTTCGCTAACAGGTACAGCAAATGTTCAAGGTACAAATTTCAATGCTACTGCTAATACAATTACAATACAATCTACTGCTCCAAACTTAGCTGCAACTACAGCTAATGCAGATTTACTACTTTCTGTTAATGGTGTAGCAGGTAGAGTTACATTTAACGGTGGTGGTAAAATACAACAAGTTGCAGAAAAAGCTAATGTTTCAGCAACTGCGGCAACTGGTACTATTAATTTTGATGTTACATCACAAGCTGTTTTATATTTCACAACTGCAGCATCAGGAAATTATACTCTAAATATTAGAGGTGATAGTTCTAATGCATTAAACGCAATAATGGATGCTGGTGAATCAATAACAATTGCACACCTTGTTACTAATACAGGTACTCCTTATTATAATAACGTGGTTCAAATTGATGGATCAACAGTTACACCAGAGTGGCAAGGTGGTGCAGCACCAACAGCTGGAAATGCAAACTCAGTAGATGTATATTCTTATACAATTTTTAAAACATCAGATGCAACTTTTACAGTCTTTGCGTCTCAAACACAATTTGCTTAATAGGAGAAATTAAACGTGCCATTATTATCAACATTCGGAGCTGCTTCGAAAGGTGGTTTCGGTCGTGGTGGTAAAGCAAAAGCAGATTTATTTTATTTAGTATTAGGTGGCGGAGCTGGTTCACCAGGTCAATCTGGAGGCGGCGGAGGTGCTGGTGGTTTAACAACTAATTTTCCTGGAGGTTCTGCTGATGAGATAGTTGCTGGAGATACAGTAACTGTAAACGTAGGTTCAGGCGGAAACTCTAATGGCGGTGCTTCAGAAATTTCTTCATCAGCAATAACAACTAGAACTGCTAATGGCGGTGGAGCTGGTGGTAACGAAAGAGCTAACGGTCAATCCGGTGGATGCGGTGGCGGAGGAGGTGGCGGTAATGCTAGTAACTCCGGCGGTACAGGTAATCAAGGTGGTAATGGAGGAAACTCTCCATCAGCTAATGCAAATCCATCTGGAGGTGGAGGCGGAACAGCCAATAATGGTCAAAATAGCTCGATGCACCAAAATGCAGGACCTGGAGGAAATGGAACTTCATCAAGTATTAACGGATCATCACAAGATTTTGGAGGAGGTGGTGGCGGAGGAACACATGGTTTCCCGGGAGCACCTATAGGAAGTGGTGGTAATGGTGGAGGCGGACCAGGTGGAAGAAACTCTGGCGGTGTTTCTGGAACAAATGGACAAGGCGGAGGCGGCGGTGGACAACGTCTTGGCGGCGGTGGTTCAGGCGGTAATGGAAAAGTAATTTTAAGATTTAGTAATAAATTAAGTGGTTCTGTATCACCTGGTTCTAATTCAATTGGAACAGATGGTGATGATAATGTTGCAGTATTTAATGTAGGTGGAACATTAACAACGAGTTAAAATTATGATAGCTTATTTTGCAGTATTAAATTCAGATAATCAAGTTATTAATACTATTTGTGTAGATCAAGCAGATGTTGATGCTAATGGTAATGATCAATCAATAGAAGCTGAGAATTTTGTTAAAACAAATTTACTTAAAGATGAATCTGCTTTAGTAAAACAATTTTCAGACGATGGTTCTTTTAGAGTAAATAGAGCAGAAACAAATGGTGGATATTATGATCCGTCTAATGATGTATTTATATCTCCAAAACCTTTTTCAAGTTGGACTTTAAATAACACTAATTGGCAATGGGAATCTCCAGTTGAAATGCCAGATCCATATACAGATGAAACAGTACCTGATTATTCTTATGCGGCTATATGGGACGAAGATAATCAACAATGGTACGCATTTAACACAAATGAAGATAAAGTAACTTGGAATCCTAATACTTCTACTTGGGAATAAATTTGTAGACTAATAACAATCAACATACTAAATCTAGTATGTATGTATCTTAATAATTATTATTACTATTTTACAAATGTTTTTGATGATCGTTTTATTAAATCAGTTAAAGATTTAGCAAAAAAACAAAAAATAATAAAAGGCACAATTTCTAACGATAGAGAAAAAGGTGATGAACTTATAGTTAAAAAAACTACAAGGGATTCTGATATTTGTTGGATTAACGATCAATGGCTTTATGATCTTATAGAGCCATATATAACAGAAGCAAATAAAATGGCTGACTGGAATTTTCAAGTAGATTATTTTGAAGACATTCAATTTACCAAATATAAAAAAAATCAACATTACGATTGGCATATTGATAATTTAGCTAATACATATATTACAGCACAAAATTGTAATACCAATGGAAAATATAGAAAATTATCTTTTAGTATAAATTTATCTGATCCAAAAGATTTTGAAGGTGGAGAGTTTTATTTTGAATTTTTAAATTCACCTAATAATAATATTGTAGAATGTAAAGAAATCAAACAAAAAGGTACAATAATTATATTTCCATCTTTTGTAAAACATAAAGTTGCACCTATAACTAAAGGAGAAAGAAATTCATTAGTAGGTTGGGTTTTAGGATACCCTTTTAAATGAAAGAAAATTTTAAATATAAAATAGTTAGAAATGCAATATCTAAAGATATTTTAAATTTTGTATATGAATATTTTTTACTTAAAAGAAAAGTTTTTAGAACTTGTCTTAAAACAAAAATTATACCACCACATTTAGAACATTTATTTGGCATGTGCGAAGATGAACAAGTGCCTGGAACTGATTATGTAATGTACGCTGATATTGTAGGTGAAACCTTACTTAAAGAATTAAGATCAAAAGTACAAGAAGAAACTAATTTTGGAAGAGTTATAGAAAATTATAGTTTTGTTAGAATTTACAAAAGAGGTAACGAGCTTAAAAAACATACAGATAGAAAAGCTTGTAAGTTATCAGTTACACTTCCTATCGGTGGAAATCACTGGCCTATATTTATAGATGGTAAACGAATAGATTTAGAAATAGGAGACATGTTAATTTATGATGGAAGTATTCCACATTGGAGAGAAAAATTACAAGAGGCAGAATGTGTACAAATTTTTTTACATTATGATACAGCAAATCACTTAAAAGAAAATAATTTAAAAGCATATGATAATAGGTTGCACATTGGTTTGCCATGTCATACAGCAATAGGATATAAAAAATGAGATTTAATGATGATTGGTTAATACAAACAGAAATACAACAAATTAGTAAAACTAAAAAAGTTATTAATGATTATATTAAAAAAATTCCTAAAAAAAAATTAAAAGAATTAAGTACAAGAGGTCATTATTCGAAACAATACGATTTAAAATATGCATTTGACACTCAAGAAAATTTTCAATTTATTTTAGAAAATTGTGCTAAGAAAATTACAGAAGAGTTTGAAAAAAGAAATGGAGTTGATCCAGAAATATCTTTAAATAATGCATGGACAGTAATTGGAAATACTAATAGTTTTCATGCAGTACATAGACATAAAAATGTTCCGCATAAAATAATATCTACAGTTATGTATTTAAGTGCACCACCTAAAAATTTAAAAGATGAAAAATTATTAGATAGAGGAGAATTTTTTTATTTTTTAAATAAACAAGATAATAGAATTTTATTTAATTCTATATATCCTAAAACTAATGATTTTTATATATTTCCTTGTTGGATATGGCACGGTACTTATCCACAAATAAAAGGTATTAGACAAACTCTTAATATTGATTTTAATGTCCATAATTAAAGCTAAACGATTTCCATATGAAAGTTATATCTTTGGTTGGTATCTACCAGAAAAATTTTGTAATGATGTTTTAAGATGGCATAAACATAATCCTGATTTAAGTAAAACAGGTGTTTGTTTAGACAGAGATGGAAATAGTGGTCAAAATGATTCTTATAAAAAATCTACAGATAAAGATTTTAATGTAATTACAGCTTTCGAATTATATAAAAAATATTTAAAATACTTAGATGAAGGTATGAGAGCTTATTCTCAAACATATCCAATGTTTAATTTAAATTATCCTATAAAAGAAACTGAAGGTGTTAATTTTCAACACTATAAGCCTACTGAAGGTTTTAAAGTTTGGCATGCTGAAAGATTATGTTCTATGAAATCTTTAAGAGTAATGGTTTTTATGACTTATCTAAACGATGTAGATAATGGTGGAACAGAATTTTATCATCAAAATTTAAAAGTAAATGCAGAAAAAGGTTTAACATTATTATGGCCGTCTGATTGGATACATACACATAGAGGTATAATAACGAAAAAACAAAATAAATTTATATTGACAGGTTGGTTAAATTATGAAAGAGAATAAAATTATTATTGATGATAATTTTTTATCTGAAGAAAATAAAAAATATATAGATGAAGTAATACTTAATGATAATTTTCCATATTATATATCTAACAATTCTGTAGGAAAAGATAATCATAAATTTTTAACTCATGTAGCTGTTACAAGACCAGAAAATTGTGATCCTAGTAATAATTATAATAATTCAACACAAGCATTTTCTTTACTAGAAATTCTTAATGACTTTGTAGAAAAACATAAAATTACTTGTACTAGAGTTTTAAGATGTGCTGTAAATTTATCTTTTAATAATGGATTTACAAAAACAGAAAGCCATCACGATCATTTATTTCAGCATAAATCTTTATTAGTTTATTGTACTAATAATTCAGATGCTAAAACAATCTTAGATAAAAAAGGTAAAAAATTTAAAGAAGTAGTAACTAAAAAATTTAGAGGATTATACTTTGAAAATTATAAACATTATCTCACTTATCCTAAAAAAGATATTAGAGTAGTAATAGTATTTACATTTAAATGAACAACATAAAAGAATTATTTAAATTAGAAATTTACAAACAAAATTTAAATTTAAACATTGAATTATTAGAAAAGTTTTGTTTAAAATTACAGGATAATTATAAAAGTAGAAAAAGAAGCAATATAGGTGGTTGGCAATCAGATGATTTATTTTATGAGAAAATAAGTTTAATACAAGATTTCAAAGATATTATTACTAAACATATTAATAAATATGCTTTACATTTCAATTTTAAAAGAAAGATAGAATTGTCAAATTTATGGGTAAATATTAATGGATATAAAGATAGTAATTCAATTCATTTACATCCAGGGGCTGTATTTTCTGGTGTATTTTATATTAAATCAAATGAAAATTCAGGTAATTTAATCTTTCATAATCCGTGTGAAGATTTAATGGATATATTTTTTTCAGATAATGTTTCTGAATATAACAGTACAAATAGTTCTGAATGGTTTTTTAAACCTGAAGAAAACAATTTAATATTATTTCCAGGTTATTTAAAACATAGTGTAGGTCCTAATCTTAATAAAAAAGAAAAAAGAATATCAATATCATTTAATGCAATAATAAAACAATGATAGAAATAAAGAAAAATTTTTTAAGTAATGAAGCTCTTAAACCATTTAATCAATTATTAGAAAATAATTTTGGTTGGTTTTTTAGAAAAGATACAGATACTGGTGTTGATGATGGTCCGTATTTTATACATACTTTTTTTAAAGATGGTAATATTAATTCAGATTACTTCGAGCTTTTAGAACCTATTTTATTTAGATTGAAATTAAAAAAACTAATACATGTAAGAGCTAATTTATATTTAAAAAAAACTAAAAAGATAAAATCAGGTTATCATATAGATTTTTCTAATATGAAAACCACTATTGTTTATTTAAATACAAACAATGGATATACAGAATTTGAAAATAAAACTAAAGTTAAATCCATAGAAAATAGTGCTGTTACTTTTGATAGTAATATTAAACATAGAGCAGTATATCAAACTGATAAAGAATATAGATTGTTATTAAATCTAAATTATGAATAATGAATTTATAAGCAAATATTTAACTGATGTAACCTATGCTACAGACGAACAAAAATTAAAAGAATTATGGGATGTATCAGGTATATTAAAAAATAAAAGTAATAGAGTTTTTAAATTTGATACTAGACATATTTCTACTTTTAAACAAGGTGTAGGTAAAAAAAGTCATCTGAATACAAAAGCAGATAAAATGGTTTATAAAATAAAAAATAAATATTTATTAATTGACATAGAAGAATTACATGCTTACATACAAGAAAATAAATTAAAACTTATTAATGTAGATGAAATACTTACTAAATTAAATTGGAATATTTTATTATGATTATAGAAAAACATTTAGAAAAAAAAATTAAATTAGATTATTTTTTTATTAAAGGTAGACTTGATATTAATTGTAAATATTTTATAGAAAAAATTAAAAAAGGCTGTCAAGCAAATGACAATAAAAATTATCAAACTAATGTTAAAGATAAGATGACAAGTTTTAATTATTTTAATACAGATCCAGAATTTTTAAAAATTTTAAATAACATAATAGATTATGTAGATAAGTATTTTGATTTTCCATCATATTATTTAGCTGATTCTTGGGGTGTTAGTTGTTCTTATGGTTCTAAAACTGTAGAACATAATCATAGACAAAGTGAATGGTCAGGTGTAATTTATTTAAATAGTCATGATCAGACACTAGATTTTAATCAGATAAACGAAAAGTTAAAACCTGAGCCAGGTTCATTTGCAATATTTTCTCCTTTTTTACTTCATAAAGCAGAAACACATAGATCCAAAAAAACTAAATATGGTATTAGTTTTAACTTAAAAGATAATGGTTGTTAATGAAAATTATAAAAAACTTTTTACCTCAAGATAAATTTATTAAAGTAAAAGAACTAATAACAGGTGATTACTTTCCTTGGTTTTATAAAAGCGATACAGAAATAGATGGTGGTTACTTTTGTCATTCTTTATTTCATAATAATCAAATTAATTCAACATTAAATTATGATTGCACTAAAGATATATACGAAATACTTAAACCTATTTCTTTAATAGAAGTTAGAGCAAATCTTTTCTTTTCTTCTCTCTTTAACAATAAAAAAGCTGAATGGCATACAGATTATAATCATAATAATTGGACTAGTATATTATATTTAAATACTACAAATGGAGGAACTGAATTTAAAGATAATGTAAACTTTGTTAAAGCAGAGGAAAATAAAATGGTTATTTTTAAATGTGATACATTACATAGACCATTATTATCTAATGGTTTTGAAAAAAGATATATTTTAAATTTTAATTATTTTTAATGATTTCGATAGTAGATAATTTTTTTAAAGATCCAGATAAAATAGTAGATTTTGCTAGTAGTTTAAAATATAAACAATCCGATGGTTTTTACCCTGGTCAAAGATCAGAAGAATTACACATAGCAGCTCCTAATTTTTTTAATAAAACTATACTTAAAATACTAGCTTTATATTTTGATTATAACAATACAGAAGTTTCTTATAGAAATGCTAACATGTATTTTCAAAAAATTAAACCTTTTGATAAGAATAAAAAAAGTATTTTAAATGAAGGACTTATACATCAAGACGCATATTTTAATTTAGCTGGTGTAATTTATCTTAATAAAAAACCAGACTTAAATGCTGGTACTTCAATATATAAAAATATAAAGAAATTAGAAAACGAAGAAGAAAAACACGCAAAGAAAAAAGAATTGTATAAATTAAAAAATATGTCAAAATTAGATTTGAAAAAATATAAGAACATTTTATTAGAATGTAATAAAGGTTTTAAAGAAACTATTAAAGTAAGCAATATTTATAATAGACTTATTTTTTATCCAGCTAATACTTTTCATGCTGGAAATTATGGAGTTACAAAAGAAAGACTTACATTAGTGTTTTTTATAAAAGATATAGACAGTATAAGCCCTCTTCCTATAATAAGAAAAGATGCTATAAATCCCTTAGATTAAAAAAAAATACAGTAGAAATACAATATTTATTGTATATAATGTTTACATATGCCATTAACACAACTGAATTTTTTACCTGGAATTGATACTGAAAACACCGAAACAGGTGCAGAAGGAAGATGGTCTAATTGCGATAAAGTTAGATTTAGAAAAGGTTTACCACAAAAAATTGGTGGTTGGGAAAAATTTAGTCTTGATTATTATGTTGGAGTTGGAAGAGCTTTACATCAATGGTTTGATAACTCTGGTAATCGTTACGAGGGTTTAGGAACAGATAGAAAAGTCTATGTATATAGATCAGGTGATAATCAAGATATAACACCAATAAGACAATCTAATACTCTTACATCAGTTTTTAACACAACTAGTGGAAGTGCTAATGTTACAGTTAATCATTCTACTCATGGTGCAGCTGTAGGAGACTTTATAACTATATCTAATTGTGCACCTACGTCTATAGGAGGGATAGCAAATAGTAGTATTGATGCTGAATATCAAATAGTTTCTATAACAAATGCAGATGCTTATATAATTACATCTAATAATACAGCAAATGCGAATGTAACTACAACTGGTAATTGCGATATAGAATATCAATTATCTATAGGTCCTGATAAACAAACTTTTGGTTTTGGTTGGGGTACTGGAACTTGGAATTCTTTAGCTTGGAATACACCTAGAACTTCTTCTAATGTAACTCTAGATTTAAGACAATGGTCTATGAATAATTGGGGAGAAGATTTAATAATTACTGCTAGGGATGGAAGTACATATTATTATGATACTTCTTTAGGAATGACAGGCAATAGAGCAACTGAAATTGCTAATGTTCCAACTGCAAGTACATTAAGTGTAGTATCAACAGAAACAAGGCATTTAATTTTAATGGGCACAGAGACAACTATAGGTTCACCTAGTACACAAGATAAGATGTTTATTAGATTTAGTGATCAAGAAAATTTTAATTCTTTTACTCCTAATGTAACTAATTCTGCGGGATCACAAAGAATTGCAGGTGGTAGTGAAATAAGATGTGCTAGACCTGCTAAAGGTACTATTCTAATTTGGACAGATACCACTATGCATTCAATGTCTTTTATTGGTCCTCCTTTTGTTTTTGGTTTTAGACAATTAGGTAATGATTGTGGATCTGTTGGTTTAAATGCTGCGATAGTCGTAGATGATATTGCTTATTGGATGTCTGATGGACAATTCTTTAGATATGCTGGTGCTGTTCAAGAATTACCTTGTAGTGTTTTAAATTATGTATTTAATGATATTAATAAAAATCAATACGCACAAGTTTATGCTGGACAAACTTCTAATTTTTCAGAAATAATTTGGTATTATTGTTCTAAGACCTCTGATCAAATTGATAGATATGTTATATTTAATTACTTAGAAAATAGTTGGTATTTCGGAAATTTAGCTAGATCAACTTATCAAGATAATGGTGTAGAACTAAATCCTTTAGCTACAGAATATTTTGCAAATAATACATCTAATACTTTTAGTCAAATAAATGGTTTAACAGCAGGTAGAAGTCTTATTTACAGGCATGAAGAAGGTGTAGATGCTGATGGTAATGCTTTATCATCTTTCATACAATCTGGAGACGGAGATATTGCAGATGGTGAGACATTTAGTTTTATTAATAAAGTTATACCAGATTTTCAAAGTATGACTGGCAATGCTATAATAACTCTTAAAACTAGAGATTATCCTAATGATACAAGGACATCTGGAGAGGCTATTACAGTAAATAATGCTACTAGATTTTATAATACTAGAACTAGAGGTAGACAATCTAGTCTTAGAATAGAAAACACTGGTATTGGCGATAATTGGCGGTTTGGAACAATAAGAATTAATATTAGACCTGATGGTAAAAGATAAATTTAAAATAAGACAAGCACGTATTGACGATGCTGTTAGAATACGTGAGCTTTTAAAAACATGGTTACCAGAGTCACCATATAAGTTTGGTAACGTAAATAATAAGAAATTACTGGATCATATTATATTTTACATTAAAAATAGTTTTGTTATAGTAGTAGAATATGAAAAGGTTATTATAGGAACTATGGCTGCCACTGTAGACGAAACCTGGTACAGTGACAAAAAGTTTTTAAGAAGTTTATGGCTTCACGTAAATCCTAAGTATCGTAATTTTCATATTTTTAGAGCTATTATGATAGTCTTTAAAGAATACGCAGAAAGTAAAAGATTAACTGCTTTATGCGAAATAACACAAGGTAAAGACGTGGAAAGAAAGCATAACGCCTTTATTAAATTAGGATATAAAAATATTGGAGGAACATATATAATCAATGGGTAGTCTTTTCAAACCATCTACAACAGTAGTTCAAGCGCCAAGTCAACAAACAGTAACTTCGCAAATACCAGAATATTTTAAAGAAATACAAGAACGTACTTTAAGACGTGCTGAGAATGTTTTTAACGAACCTTATACAGCTTTTCAAGGTCAACGTGTAGCTCAACTATCGCCACAAGAACGACAAGTTGCTAATGTATTTAGTAATCAAATTTTACCACAAGCTGGTCAACTTGCACAAATTGGTGCACAAACTTTTGATACTGCAACTGCTCAACAATATATGAATCCTTATACTAATAATGTAATTCAATCTACATTATCAGATTTAGGAGAAGCATTTGGTCAACAAGAAAGGTCAATGGCAGCAACAGCAGTAGGTGCCGGAGCTTTTGGTGGTTCTAGAGAAGGTGTAGAGAGAGCTTTATCTAGAGAAAGATATTTAGATCAAGTGGCAGATACATCTGCTAGGTTAAGACAAGCTGGTTTTGAATCAGGTGCACAAAGATTTGCTGCAGATAGAGCAGCACAATTACAAGCAGCTCAAGCACAATTATCAGGTCTTGCTGGTGCTGCAGCAGGTTTAGGTCAAGCTGGAAGTTTAGCAAGAGGTATAGAGCAAGCTGGATTAACAGAAGCATTTAGAGATTTTATAGAAGAAAGAGATTTTCCTGCTGGTCAAGTAAGACAAATGATAGGTGCTTTAGCAGGTGCGCCTATTAGAACATACGGAGAAGAAAGATCAGCATTAGTAGGAACACCTGTTGGTGCTCCTAGTCCATTTGCACAAATTGCTGGTGCAGGTCAAGCTTTTGCTGCTTTTTCAGATATAAGATTAAAAAAAGATATTAAATTAGTTGGTAAATCTCCTAGTGGTATAAATATTTATAACTTTAAATATATAGGTGACGATACAACTTATCAAGGTGTAATGGCTCATCAAGTACCAAAAGCATCTACTCCTAATAAATTTGGTTATTTAATGGTCGATTATTCTAAGATAGATGTTGAATTTAAAAAGGTAAATTAAATGGCTTTTACAGATAAAGATAAAATGGAAGTAGAAGTAACTGGTAATGCACTTGAAAACGAAAATAAAAAAGTTGATGGTGGTGGTAAAAAAGAAAAAGAAAGTGGATTTAAAACTTTTGTAAAAGGTGTTGGCGAAGCTTTTTCAAACATTGCTGAAGGTGCTGAAAAGAAATTAGAAACTGTATATGATGACCGTGAAAAAAGAATGATGTTTCTTTCTGGTTTAAATACTATTATTGATGCTTCTTCTTTTACACCTATTACTCAAGCTAAATCACCATTCGGTACAATAGCCGGGGGTCAGAAAAAAGGATTTTTAGAATCAGAAGCTGTAGAAACTAAGAGAAAAAAACAAGATATAGATTTAGTTTCTGCTCAAGCAAAATTATTAAAAGCTCAAAAAGGAGAACCACCTAGATTTAGAGGAACACTAGATGAAGCAATACTTAAAAATTATACACCATATATAGATAAATATAGAAGTGATAGAAATAAATTTGATGCTTTGGATACAAGATATTTAGAAACTTTTAAATTAATATCAGAGGGTAAAAATATTCCTACTGGTACTTTAGAATCATTTTTATTTCCTGTACAAAAACTTTTAGCTGGAACAGAATTAGGTAATAAAATAAATAAATATTTTTCTGATGGTAAATTAAATAAAAAATTAATTGATAAAGACGATGTTGCTTTTAAAGAAATATTAAATGCTGCTAGTAAACAAGCTATCGTATCACAAGTAAAAGATTTATATCCAGCTTGTGATAAAGATCTACAAGTGTTATTACAAGGTCTTGGCGATGTTGCAACTACTCCTGATGCATTAGCCAAATTAATTGCAGCACAAAAAGCAGCATCAGAAGCATATAAAATTGAAGCTGAAATTGCTAAATCATTAGCCTTTGATCAAGGTGATATTAATTTTGCAATAAATGCGCAAGATGAATCAATGAAAAAAATTGCTGAACAATATAATGATCAAGTTTCAGATGAAATGCTAACTGAACTTTATGGAAGTAACGATAGAAGTAGTCCATTTAGAGTTGCGTCTGCTTATTTTTATTCTACTTTAAAACCATCAATTACAGAACAATCAAAAACTAATTTTGAAATATTTAAACAAGTAACTGAACAAGAACAACAAAATGTAGATGATGCATTAAAAAAACAAAAAAAAGTATTTTTAGAAGCTAAAACTACAAATTAGGATAAGATGAACTATGGAGTTAAATGCAAATCAACAAAAAATATATGAAAATCTTCAAAGTCAATATCCAAAAGTAAACAAAGAAACTATAATTAATTACTTATCTGGTAATTTATCTTTACAAGATTTTAAATCTCAAGCGATACCTAAAGTTGTAACTCAAAAGTCTTTTTTAGAAGATAGCGGTTATGATGTGGATTTAATGAAATCATCTATTGATGCAATTAAAAAAGATATCGCAAATGATGAAAGATTAAAAGAATTTGATTTAGAGGGTGCTCTTAATCAATATAAACCTTCTACTAAACTATTATTTGAATCATCTGGTATTAGAACTAATAAAGATTTACCAAACGATATTAGAGGTGCACTAAGTTTAAGCTCTAATGTACCTGCTGATTTAGTAAATAATACAAGACAATTATTAATACAAGATTTAACAGAAAAATACGGTGAAGAAAAAGTAAATAAATTTAAGAAAAAAATTGTAGTACAAAATAAAGAGGTAGGAGTACAAGGTTATAAAAGTCAAGGTTTAATTTTTAAAATACCAAAAGAATTAGGTGGTGATGGTAAATTTTATAAAGCTAATCAACCAGGTTTAGATACTGGAGATTTTTTTGCAATATCAGGAGATTTATTACCTATTGCTGCTAGTATAGCAGGTGGTACATTTGGAAGTGTTGCAGGTCCTGCTGGTACAGTCGGTGGCTCAGCTGGTGCAGCATTTTTAGGAGAAATAGCTAGATTATATACTGGTCGTAAATTATACAATTTTAATAAAGATATGGATTCTGATAAATTTTTTCAATTTGCATTTGATACAGCTGCAAAATACGCAGCGATTGATGCTGCTGCAACAGCAGCTTTTTTACCTGTTGCAAAGGTAGTTAAAAATATAGTTTTTACAACACCTAAAGAAAAATTAACTCAAGGCACAATTAAAAAATTTATTGATTCTGGTGGTATGGATAAAAATCTTAAAGAACCACTTGACGAAGCTAGACAAAAAATAATTGATTTAGGAGTAAAACCAAAAGATGCAGATAATTATTTAGCTATCGAAGTGGCTAAAGCTATTCCTAGATCAGGTATAGTTGAAAAAGGAACTAAAGCAGATAAAGCATTTAGTAGATTATTAGCAGTACAAGAAAATGCTGGTAATGTTAAACAAGTAGAAGCAAAAATATTAAAAGAATTAACTGGTTTAAATGCTTTAGATAATAAAGCTGCAGACAAAGCAATTAAACTTATTGATGATGAAGCTAAAATTGTAAGAAATGTAGAACTTGCTAATGCTTCTGATGAAGCAGCAGAAGCTTTTAAAAATATTCAAAGAACAAAAAATAAAATATTTAAAACAGAAACTGACAATATAATAGATGAATTTAATATTTCGTTTGCTGGTGCAACTGGTAATTTAGAAAAAAGATTAGGAACATTATCTAATCAAATAGATAATTTACAATTAAATCAAAAAATACAAGTCGGACCTTTAGATTTAAAAACTTTAACTACAGCAAATAAATTAATACAAAAATATAAAAGACCTAAATTTAAAACTTTAAACGAAAAACAATTTGCTAAATTAACGCCTGATGGTCAAGCTAAATATTTAAATGATAAAGCAATAAACGATTTATTTACTACTTTAGGATCTGAAGTAGGAGCAACAACTCAATTAGCAAAATTACAAACAATACAAAAAGGTTTAAAAGCATTTAAATCTGCAGATTTATCTCTTAAAGATGTAGTGCAATTAAGAACTTTAGCAACTAATGTTGATGAAACATTACAGACTGGTCCAGTTAAAAATTCAGTAAGACAATTAAAAGGCGAATTAACCACTATAATTGATGATGCTTTAGCAAGTAATCCTAGAGGTCAAAAAATAATTAACGAATTTGACGAATTATTAAGTGCAAAAAGGCAATCTTATTTTCAAGATTTTGCACAAACTTTCGGATATGGTAATACTGAAAAAGTTAGACAAGGCCTTAAATTTCAAAGCACAAGTTTATTTAATAAATTTATTAATCCTGGTCCAGAAGGTTTAAAAAATTCAGCTGTCTTAGGTACGTTAATAAATAATAGAAAAGTATTTAATGCTTCTTCTAAACAAAGAATTAAAGCAGCATTATATGAAAAGTATTTAGATGAAGTTGCACCTACAGAGATAGGTAAACCAGCTAAAATGACTTTTGATAAATTTAAAGAAACTTATGGAAAACAATATAAAAATATTCTTGGTAAAGAATATGACGAATTTTTTAAAACACCACAAAAAGCAATTGAAGCTTATGATAACTTAATTAAAAATACAGCAGATATACAAACTACATTTTCTAAAGCTTTACCTGGTATAGACGTAAATGTTTTAGACGCAGGCGCACCTGGTCAAGTTGTTGAAAGTATTTTAAGATTAGGAAATAAAGCTGATGTTAAACAATTAATTACTAATTTAAATAAACAATCGCCTGATATGTTAACAAATATTAGACAAGTATTTTTAGAAAGAATGATTAAAAATACTAGAACTCAAAATGCAGATTTAGGAGTTTCTTTTACAGGTCTTAACGGACAAAATTTAAATAAATTTTTAGATCAGAATAGAGGTGCTATTTTACAAATGTTTAACAAAGAATTTTTTGATGTTCATAGATCACTAGCTAATGCTTTAGAAATAATTCAAAGTCCTGCTGGAGTACAAGCTCTTGATTCTCCAGGGCTTACTGGTGCTGCTAATAGAGCTGGATTATTTGTCGATATATTTGCTGGTCCGTTAAACCATAAAAGATTAATATTAAATAGAATAGCAAGAATATATGATGGTTTTGATTTAGGTGGAGATAGTTTAAATTTATTAAGAGATTATAATTTATTTTTAAATGCAGCTAAAAAGAATTTTATGGCTGGTAATTATCCTAAGATTATAGATGATTTACTTAAAGGCGGTAAAGCAGAAAAAAGAATTGGAGATAAAGCTATTGATAGGGTAAATAAAGCTATAACATTAGGGTTTTCTCAAAACTTTGGTAGAAGAAAAGCTTTTGATATATCTTATAGAAATCCATTAATAGCAAAAGAATATATAAAACAAAAATTAGATCAACAAGAAGATATAGGTGAAGCTACACCATTTGAACCAGTAGATGCTGTTGCTAAAAAAGTTGCAGATGGTTTAGGTATAGCTTTTGATGCTTCTATTGGTAGACTTGTAAAAGGATATTTAGAATCACAAAAAAGAAGAAAAGCTACAGAACAAAAAAGAGAAGAAGAAATATTTGAATCAGAGGTTTTAGAAAATGAATAAAAGAACAGCTAATACAGCACATAGTAGATTAGATAGTCACGAAAAATTATGTCGTATTATGCAAAAACAAACACATGATAAAATAGAAGGATTGGCAAATCAAATTGCTAGATTGGAGAAAATATTAATTGGAGCAGCAGGTCTTATTATAACAGGACTTGCAACAGCATTGCTACACTTAATAGATTAGTGATAAAAAAAAATAAAGGTTGTCTTTGTGAAAATTTAGCTATTGTTTGGTTACAAGAACAGGGCTATTACGTTTTTAAAGGTTCTCAAACTCAAGCACCAATAGATATAATTGCAGTAGATCCTAAAACTTTAAAGAATTTTTATTATGATGTAAAACATGTAGGTCGTAGGAAAGATGGTAGTATTATTTCTAGAACACCAAGAATTAAAGATAGTAGAATTCAAATATTGAGTGTAGACTTAATTAAAAAAAAGTGTAGAATAGTGCCAAGAAGGAATACAACATGGACGTAAGAAAAAAAACTGATTCAATAATAATACATTGTGCAGCAACTAAAAAATCTATGGACATTGGCTATAAAGAAATAAGAGAATGGCACGTGGATCAAAATGGTTGGGACGATGTTGGCTATCATTATATAATAAGAAGAAATGGTAAATTAGAAAAAGGAAGACCAGAAGAATACTCTGGAGCACATGCACCTTCTCATAATTCTAGAAGTATTGGTATTTGTTTAGTAGGTGGAATGGCAGACGATGGCGGACCAGAAAATAATTTTACGTTAGAACAATTTTTAACTTTAAAAGATTTAGTAAACATGGTAATGAATAAATATTCAGATATTACTGAAGTCTTAGGTCATTGTGATGTACAAGATAATAAACCTAATTGTCCAGGTTTCGATGTTAAACAATGGATGAATAAGGAGGCTATCAATGTGGCTTAATATAGCAAGTAAGCTTGTTCCAGGTATTATTAAAACTGGAATGAGTATAGCACAAAATAGAAGACGAGCTAAAGAATTTGAATCAGTGGCAGAAATGAAACACGCTGAAAGAATGGCTAATGGAGAACTGGAATATAAAAAGAAAATTATTGAGAATAATAATCAAGGTTGGAAGGATGAGTTTGTTTTACTTTTGGTGTCCGCTCCTGTTCTTATATTGGTCTATTCTATTTTTTCTGACGATCCAGAAATTAATGCTAAGTTAACAACTTTCTTTGAACAATTTAATAATATGCCTTATTGGTATCAAGCATTGTTTATTGGTGTTGTATCAGCAATTTATGGTTTGAAAGGAGCCGATATAATTAAGAGAAAATAATATGGAGTATGCCAAATGGATTACAGGTTTACAGCAATACTTATTATTATGTTATGTTTGCTTGCATACTTTGGTGGACCTCCTAGATAAATAATTCTTTCCAATTATCACCTGTTATTTGATCAGCAAGTTTCTTTTTATTGCTTAGTGTTTGTAATATTTTTTCGTCAATAGTTTTAGGACATACAAAATCTATATATAAAACTTTATCTTTTTGACCAATTCTATGTGCTCTATCTTCTGATTGTAATCTAACTTCCATATCATAAGTATTATTAAAATATATTACAGTCTTAGCATTAGTTAATGTTAAACCATAACCACCAGTTCTTGGTTGTCCTATAAAATATTTTATCTCACCATTCTGAAATTTTTCAACTATCTCTTGTCTTAGTTCTGATTCTGTTTCTCCATAATATGTAGCAACTTTACTTGCACCATATTTTTTAGCCAAAGCATCTTTAATCATTTGTATCGTTCTTCTAAATGTAGCCCATATAATTACACCGCCTTGTGTTTCTTCCAGAACACTTAAAAGTTCATCTAGTCTAGGATTGTTACCTTTTATAATTTCTTCATTTCCATCGTCAAATTTAATAAAACCACATAATATCTGTTGTAATCTTAATATTCGTGTGATTATAAGAGGCGCAGTCACTAATTTCTCTTGTTCTAGTTCTAGTATAGCACGTTTTTTAAGTTGCGTGTACATGAGCTTCTGAGCCGGCGTCATGTCTATTTGTCTTATTTGACGTAATTTAGGTGGTAAATCTAAACATTCTTCTTTGGTAACTCTATAACTATGTTTTTCTAAAATAGATTGTAATTCTTCTAACCTCTGATAACCTATTATTTCGTCAAAACTATGTGTAGACACTCGTCTTCTTCTAATAACACAGAAAGTATTTCTATAAGCATAAAAACTATTTTGTAAAATATACTCATCAAGAAAATTTACTTGCGCCCATAAATCTAATGGACCTTGGGTCACTGGTGTACCAGTAAGTATTCTTCTATACTTAGCAAGACGACCTAATTTAAGACAAGCTTTAGTTCTTCTTGCAGTTCTATTTTTAATATTCGTACTTTCGTCTATACAAAAAAAAGCTTTACTTGAATTAAGTAATCTATGTAAATAATTTTTACCTTTGTCTGTAGATAAAGCTTCTATATTTATTATAAAAAATTTTAAATTATGATTTGGTTTTAAAAAATTAGTTAGTAATTCAATGTTAGATTTAGTTTCAGTAGGAGACCATACTAACATATCAGTAAATTCTTTTACGTCATCTGGCATATGAGTTTTATATTCAGAGCTTAACCAATTACGATAAACACCTTTTGGTGCTGCAATAACTGCTGTATCTATTTTACCTTCTCTATATAGATATGCAATATTATCTATAATTACTTTTGATTTACCTGTACCTTGTTCCATAAACAAAGCATAACTTTCTTTATCTTTACTTTTTAAAAAAGCATTATATTGATGTTTATAAGGTTTAGTTTTAAATTTATATTTTATAAAATTTTTATTATCTATAAATTGTACTTGCATTTTTTCTTTCTGTTTTCTAATTATTAATTTACTTTATATAGAATATAATTTATAAGTAAATAAAAAAATAAGAAAGGAGAGCTATGGCGAAAGTTTATGTAGTGCAAGAAAATCCAAGAGTTAATATTCTTGCAGCAGGACGATATGGAGAATTGATACCACTACTAAATCCTGGTAAACAAATTACATTGTCATCTGCTCCTGTAGTAAGATTAATTCGTCAAAAACTAAAAGATTATAATGATGAAGATTTTATTCTTGCTATGGGAGACCCTGTAGCTATTGGAATATCTTGTATAATTGCTTCTGAAGTAAATAATGGTAAAGTAAATATACTTAAATGGGATAGAGAAAATAGTTGCTATTATAATGTAAAAATAGATATGTATCAGAAAGGAGAAAGCAATGTCTAAAGAAACATGGATATTTGACGAAGTTGAAAAACATAGTAAAAAGAAAAAACTTCCTAATGTAGGTATAGGTGTAGTTACTAAAATAGGTAACAAGTTGGTAGATAAAAAAAAATATCTTGCTAAAGAAGAAGAAAGACTTAAAACTTTAAAAGCAGAGATTAGAGAGATAGAAGAACGTGAACTACCTGATGCTATGAGAGCGTGTAATGGAATGACACGTTTTGATTTAAAAGATGGAAGTCAAATAAAAATAAAAGACGACATATTTTGTTCTATACCAGTAGATAAAAAAGCAGATGCTTTAAAATGGTTAGAAGAAAATGGACACGCAGGATTAATTAAACACGATGTTAAAGTTAGTTTTGCGAAAGGTGAATATGACGAAGCTGATAAGTTAATTAAGGTTTTAAATAAAAATTTTAAAAATATACCTTATGACGAAAATAGCACAGTCCATTCACAAACACTAAAAGCTTTTGCAAAAGATCAATATAAGTTAGGTCAAACTCTACCAGAGAGTTTATTTAATGTGTATGAAGCTTCGATTGCAAAAGTAACACTTGGAAAGGAGAAATAATGAGTGATAAACAAATAGCTAAAAAATCAAGCACTGATATTGCAAATTTATCAGAAGATTTAATTTTAGCAAACGCAGGTAAAGGGTTACAAAATATAAGTAATGATGATGTTACTATACCTAGACTTGCGATAATACAATCAGGATCGCCTCAACGTAAGAAAAAAGATGAAAAATACATTGAAGGTTCTGACGAAGGTATGATATTTAATACTGTAACTAATGAATTATATAAAGACAGTTTAGAAGTAATACCTTGTGGTTATAGAAAAACCTATGTAGAATGGGTACCAAGAGAAAAAGGTGGAGGACTTGTAGCAGTACATGATTCTAAACCTGATGGTTCTGTAACTGATCCTAAAACAAGAAAAACAATGTTAGGCGAAAATCAAATAGTAGATACAGCTGAGCATTTTGTTTTAGTTAAAACTTCAGAGGGTTATTCACCTGCTGTATTGACAATGACATCTAGTAATCTTGGAGTTTCAAGAAAGTGGAATACACTTCTTAAAATGAAAAGAATAAATATCAAAGGTCAAACAGTTGAAGCACCTTCTTTTTTATTTAAGTTTAAATTATCTACAGTCGAAGCAGAAAATGATTTAGGTAATTGGCATAAATATAAAATAGAAGAACTAGGCCAAATTGAAAGTAAAGATATTTTCAAAGAGGCGGAAAAATTAGCTGATTCAGTATCAACTGGAAAAGTTAAAGCATCGGAACCAACCGAAGCGACAGCTGAAGGTGGTGATGCTCCATTCTAAACTCTTTGAAATATTTCCTGGTTTACACCGAGCTTATGGTCATTTCTTTATTACAGAAAGAAAAGGACCTAAGCTTGATGGCTATGGTAAAACAATAAGAGAAAAGTATGATGAAAATTTATGGGTAGAGCACCTATCTGGTAAAACTGGTTTAGGTGTAATACCCATTAATGAAGATAATAAATGTAAGTGGGGTTGTCTAGACGTAGATGACTATTCTGTAAATATTGAAAAAATTTCTAAACAATTTGTAAAAAAAAATTTAATAGTTTGTAGATCAAAATCAGGTGGTGCGCATATTTTTATTTTTACTAAAAAATTTGTTACAGCCAAATCAATGATAGAAAAATTAAAAGATATTGCTAAAGCTTTTGGCTTTGTAAAATATGATTTAAGACCTCAACAAACTAAATTACTTAACGAAGATGATGTAGGAAGTTGGTTAAATATGCCATATTTTAATGGCGAAGAAACTGATAGATATGCTTTATATGATGGTAAAGCTTTATCTTTAAAACATTTTATTGAATGGGTTGGCAAATTTTCTGTTAATTCTTTAGATGACATAAAATTAGATTTTATTAAAAAAGAGAATAAATCAAACGAGATACTCCCGGGAGGACCACCTTGTTTACAAGATTTACTTTCTCAAGGTGCTTTAGCAGAAGGTGGTAGAAATAATGGTTTATTTAATATAGGAGTTTATTTAAGAAAGAGATATCCAGAAGATTGGCAAGAAAAACTAGAAGAATATAATGATGAATACATTGATCCACCATTAAAACCAAGAGAGTTTACAACTGTGTTAAATAGTTTAGATAAAAAGTCTTATAATTATAAATGTAAAGATAGTCCTATAAATTCTGTATGTAATAAAACTAAATGTCTTACATGTGAGTATGGTATTAGTGATGATGGAACTATGCCTGTTTTAAATAGTATAACTAAAATTTTAACTAATCCTCCACAATATTTTTTAACTTTAAACGAGAGTAAAATTGGTCCTTTAGCTAGTAAACAAATTTATAATTTTATAGATTTTAAACAAGTAGTTTTTGAAAATTTAGATATGTTACTTCCTAAAATTAATGATAAATTATGGACAGAATCAGTTAATGATTTAATGTCTAGAGTTATTGCAGTAGAAGCACCAAAAGATAGTAGTAATGAAGGTCGTTTATTAGATTTATTAGAAAGATTTTGCACTGGTTCAACTTCTTCATCAGAAGTAGAAGATATTTTAAGAGGTAAAGCTATTGTTAGTAAAACACATACAGAATTTAGAATTAATGATTTAATGGAATTTTTAGATAGACATAGATTTAAAGAATTTAAATTAAACGAAATAACAGCATATCTTAAAAATTTAGGTGCTGAACATTCAGGTAAAAAGATAAAGGGAAAGTTTATGAATGTATGGTCTATAAAAAATTTTAGTGTACAAGATGAAGAATTTACTCAACCTAAAATAGAAAAGGAGGCTTATGAATAAAGATACAGCAATTAATGTTTTATTAGAACATGCTAAGGGTATTAATAAAAAAGAATACAAACCGGATATACAATCAATAACTGCAGCAGTTCTATTTATGGATACTTTAATACAAAAAAATAAAAAAGATGCTAAAGTAGAAGTAAAAGGTGTTCAATTTAATATTAGAAAAGGAGTGTAATGTTATTATTTTTTGATACAGAAACAAATGGTTTATGGCGTAGGGATTTAAATCCAGATCACGAAGATCAGCCAAGACTTGTTAGTTTAGCTTTTCAAGTTACTGATGATAATGAAAGAATAGTTGCACAATATTCCTCTAGAATAGAGCCTAAGAATGTTCAATATCCTGAATTTACTATTCCTAAAGAAGCATCAAATGTAAATGGTATAACAACTGAATCAGCACAAGAAACAGGTATATCTCTTAACTATGCATTAGCTGTATTTACTTTTTTTTCTAGTAAATGCCATACTTTAGTTGCTCATAATTTAGCTTTCGATTTACAAATTATACAAAGGGAAGTTAATTTATTAAAATATATTTGGAAAAAACCAGATAATTTACATTGTACAATGATGACTAGTAAAAATGAAATGAAATTAGAGGGTAAGTTTGATGATTATAAGTTTCCAAAACTTAAAGAGTGTTTTGAATTTTTTTTTCATAAAGGAGTGCAAAATTATCATGACGCATTATTAGACGTTCAATTATGTAGAGAACTTTATTTTCATTTAAGAAGAAAAGCAGTTTTATTACAAACCCATCAAGAAATACCTAAAGAATTATTAAAAAGAATTGATGGAGAAAAATATAAAAATTTAGTTAAATTTTTAAATAATATTGATTCAACTAAACTTAATGAATGGGAAAATAATTTTTGTCAATCAGTCATTGAAAAGCTCGATAGATTTGATGAACATATTTTATTATCTACAAAACAATATGATACTTTAAGAAAAATTTATACTAAACATGGGTGATACTGTTAAAATATTTGGTAGTCCTGGTACAGGTAAAACAACAACTTTACTAAATATATTAGACGAAAAAATAAAAGAAGGTTATGAACCTAATAGAATTGGTTTTTTTTCTTTTACACGTAGAGCTTTAAAAGAAGCTCGTAGGCGTGTTAAACAAAAATTTAATTTATCAGATGATGATTTAGATTATTTTAGAACTATACACAGTTTATGTTATAGAACATTAAGTATTAATAGTGGTCAAGTATTTAAAGGTGAAAGAGTAAAAGAATTTAGTGATTTAGTAAGAATAGAAATGTCAGGAGTTTCAGAAGAAGATACATCAGGTTTATCTGTTGGAAGTAAAAAAGGTGATTTACTTTTATTTTGTGACGAAGTATCGAGGTCAAGTGAAAGAAATTTAAAAGAAGTTTGGAAAGAACTTGAATGTGAACATAGTTGGTTAGAACAAGAGTTTTTTTCAATGGCATTAAAAAATTTTAAAAAGAAAAAAAAGTTATTAGATTTTACAGATATGTTAGATGCTTTTATAAAAGAAGAATATACTCCTAATTTAGATATTATATTTGTTGACGAAGCTCAAGATTTAACAACTAAACAATGGAAAGTAATAGATAAGTTAAGCGAAAAATGTAAGATAAGATACATAGCAGGCGATGATGATCAAGCAATTTATAGATGGGCTGGTGCAGATGTAAGAAAATTTTTATCTATAAAAGGTAATGTAAAAGTTTTACCAACATCTTATAGATTACCAAGAAAAGTACATGCTTTAGCAAATCAAATATCAAATAGAATATCCTTAAGACAAATAAAAGAGTGGGCTTGCAAAGACGAAGAAGGTAGTGTTACTGAAATACAATCAATAGAAGATGTAGATATGTCAAAAGGTAATTGGTTAGTTTTAGCAAGATCAGGGTATCAATTAAATAAAGCAGAACAATATTGTAAAAGAATGGGTTGGTTTTTTGAAAAAGGTTATAATGAATTTAGAGCTAATAAATATGTTATTGCAATTAGATCATGGATAGCTTTAAACAATAATGAAACAATATCTTATGACGAATTAAAAAAACTTTATTCTTGTCTTAAAACTAATGTAGGAGTTAAAAGAGGATTTAAAGGTTTAAAAAATGTAGAAACAGATGTTAATTTTGATTTAACATATTTAAGAGAAAATGTTGGATTATTAGCAGAGGGAGATTGGCAAGATATATTACAAGGTTTAGATCCAGAAGATATTTTAATGTTTGAATCTTTAGTAAAATCTAAAGATATATTTAAAAATAAAGCTAGAATTAGATTGTCAACAATACATGGAATGAAAGGAGGAGAAAGCGAAAATGTGGTAGTAATGTCTGATATTTCTTACAAAACTTGGAAAAAACTAAATACAGAACCAGATGATGAACACAGAGTGTTTTATGTGGCTATAACAAGAACCAAAAGAAATTTGTTTATATTACAACCTGAAACGAAATATAGTTATGATATTCGTTAATTTATGAAAGCCTTAGGAACTTACATATTTGCTGGTGGTTTTACTATTGGTGTTAGTAAACATTTTGATGTAGAAGCACATTTCGAAATGAAACCTGGCTTATATAAAAAAACTTTTAAAGCTAATTTTCCTAATATACCTATTTACGAAGGTGAAGATGATTGGCCTAGAAAGAAATATAAAAATAAAATTGATTTTGTTTACTGTAATCCACCATGTGCGCCTTGGTCTAATTTAGGTGGAGCACAAAAAGGTGCAGGTGCATGGAGAGATGACCCTAGAATTAAATGTTGGAGAGACAGTTTTAATTTACTTAAAGAATTAAATCCTAAAGCGATTGCTATTGAATCAGTACCAAGAGTTTATAGTAAAAATGGTGGTAGACCGATGATCATGGAATTATCAGAAGAGGCAAATAAATTAGGTTATCAAGTAACTCATTTACTTATTGATGGAGGATTTACAGGATTAAACCATTCTAGAAAAAGATTTTTCTTTATAGCAAC
>ERZ869936.605-NODE-605-length-32154-cov-6.309262_pt1 | contig 32154 bp, 26 predicted proteins | sample MGYA00520876_ERZ869936 | MGnify/ENA primary metagenome ERZ869936 (study PRJEB32218, sample SAMN09650985) | biofilter metagenome | isolation source: enrty point of leading RO module | place: Saudi Arabia: Thuwal, RO plant located on Red Sea | collected 2016-02-17 ... | reverse complement strand
TCCTGGCGATTCGAAGCTGGCCGAAAGGGGACTTTTTCGACAGCCTCAACAAGCCGTGGGTGGTGACGCCTTACAGCGCCCTTGTTGAATTTTATGGTCCATACGAGTTCAGTCTTTGGGTTGAGATTCGGAGTTGTGGGGGCGCGCCACCACTGAGTCGTTCGACCCATAAACAGGGATTGCGAGTTTCCGACACAGGTCGGCGATAGCAGCGTCTCTCGTCGCGCCTTGGCCAAGCCTACTGTCTCCATATTCCATCGCTACCTCGGCGACGGTTTTGAATGTCCTCGCCGCCGTCCACGGTTCCTCTTCGCAATGGGGCGCAAAGTGCGTCTTGATCCGGTTGCGCCGCTCCCACTCTTTGTAGGGAGACAACTGGCGAGTCGGGCCAAGGTCGAACAAGCCAGCGATGGCGACGCCTGATAGCGGCCTTGTTGCATTCTTGCTCATGATTCGGATTCGGTAGGGGTTGCGGGCTGCCCGCCATCGTTCGGGCGTCGCGCCATGCCAGAGTCGTTGTGCAAGAAATGAAGAAACGAGCACTGCTAGCGATTCCCTCGCTGCTTCTCGTCTCATGTGGCGGAGCGATTCCTTTCCCATATCCACAGACGGCCCCAATCCCACCGTTTTCAGGGCGCGTTCATGGCTGGGGATCCGATGGTGCGTGGGTTGAGGTGCAGGGTCATCCCGAGACCCGAACGACGGCCGACAGGAACGGTAATTTTGTGACAAGAGAAGGATCGGATTTCTACTTCGGGATGGATCAGGCGTATTTTTCCCGGGACTACCGGATGACGGCATCGACGAACGGGAAGATTAACAAGAGCTGGCCGATCGAGCGCCCACCTTTGATCGGTCGATACGAGGGGCAGCCCGACCATAACAAGCCAATCGGGCTAGGCGACCTGCGATAACGACCAAAACAAGAATGCACAACAATCCGCGCCCGACTGACCCGACAGAGCGCCCTTGTCGCAGACGGTCTTGGCGGTTACGTTCCGGCCAACGAGTTCCGCTGGGCGCCATAGGGGTCGGTCAGCGGCGCTCTTCGTTCTCCAGAAAATGCTGAAGGCGATCTTCATCTTGATGTCGTTCGCTCTCTTGGGAGCCTGCAAGCAACGCAGCTACGAGGAAGGCGTGGAGTCCCGCTTGCGTTGGTTGCTTGAGCCGGACCCGTTACCGGCAAGTTGCGAGATCAAAACGTCGACCATCGACTCGTGGGATGAGTCGCCGACCTACCAGATCGAAGTCAGCATGGATGGTGAGGATTTCCGCAGCCTTATTGAGGCGGATTACTACCGCCATGAGAAGTTCTCTGAGCCTCGCCTCCCATACGAGCAGCACATCGAGTTGGACGAGCCATTCCTGGCGCACGGGGTTTACCGAAGGCAGGTCCACGATTCCGGGATCTGCAGTTTGTTTTACAGTGCGGTTCCGAGGCGCTACTTCATCCTCTACACGCACCGCCCCAAGCCATAAAAGACAAGGAGAACAAGCCGCAGCACGACAACCGCCTGACCCGCTCCGAGTCAAATTTTTGCCGTGATTACAACCCTTAACCCACAGTCAACGCGCGGCTGCCGTCAGGCGGTGTGTGTGCCCAGACGTTCTCCCGAAAAGTAACCAGCGATGCCAACGGCCTACATCGAGACGACGATCCCGAGCTACTACACGTCTCGTCCGGCTCGTGATGTCGTCCAACTTATCCGGCAATCGCAGACGAAGCTCTGGTGGGACAGCGGGTGCTCAGGATTCGATCTCTATACGTCCCAGGAGACCATCGACGAAGCCGGTCGAGGTGATGCCGATTTCGCTGCCAAGCGCCTCGATCTTCTCAACGCGCTGCCTGTGTTGGAAGTGACCAAGCGAGTAGAGGATCTCACCCGAAGATTACTGGGCGCAGGCCTGATCCCAGCCGCTGTGGCGTCCGACGCGCTTCACATCGCAGTTGCGAGCGTTCACCGGATGGATTTCCTGGTCACCTGGAATTGCAAGCACATCGTGAACCCCCACATTCGGCGACGGCTTCAGGAGGAAGTCGCTTCCTTTGGCGACGTTTTGCCTGTATTGTGCACGCCAGAGGAGCTGCTGGGAGATGAAGACGATTGAAGCCATTGGCGCACAGCCTGATCCGGTGATCTCCGAGGTCCGCGCTATCAAGCGTGAGATCGTCGCGGAGCATGGTGGCGATTTGGATGCCTTTTTCGCCGGGATTCGAGCCCGGCAGGCAGCCAACCCCCGGCTGGTCAAAACAACAATGGGAGAACAAGCCGGCTCTGGCCAACCCGCTGCCCGTTCCGAGTCGGATTCCGAGGCTAGAGAGAAGCCTTAATCTGAATCGGAGGTACGCTCTCGGCAGCGGGTGGCAGGCCTCTGACGAAGAAGGAAGGCCACTTGCGCGTGTGCCGGATCGGCATACCAAGCCTGCCGCGCCGTAGTCCTGGCGAAGGCGGGTAGCCTTTGCGGCTCCGCGACGCCTTGTGCACCTCGCCCGGGGCGATGCCAGAAGCTGGCGGCGCCGCGTGCGCGGCTGCTTGCCTGCCGCACGGCCAAGCAGAGCGCACCCTCCGGGCTGCTTTTCATGAATGTCCTCCGGACATGGCTTTCCACTGCTTCCAGTAGTACGATCTCACCCTTCGCCTGACCCATTCCGCAAGCCTCTCGATGACCGTACAGGTGCAACTCAGCTTGTAGTAGTCGAGCCAGCCGAGGACATATCCGCGGAGTTCGCCGATGACGTCCTCCACGCGATGCCCCCGGTTGCGCCGGGTGATCTCCCGCACGCGCTCTCCCGCGGCCGCGGGACGGTGCAGCGCCTGACCGAGAGCCAGGCTTCCGCCTACGCGAAAGCTCCGGCGCACGAACCGCTCCGCCAAACATCCCACCGGCTTGCCGCACACTGAAAGCTTTGGGCAGGCGCCGACTTATCCGGTGCCCCCGCCGGCAGGAAGGATCGCTCGAAACTCCCGCGGACTCCGCCCAGTGATCTCGCGGAAGCGACGGGAGAAATAGAACTCGTCGCAGAACCCGAGCCGGTCTGCGATCTCCTTGTCGAGCAGGTTGGTCGTCTGCATCAGTTCGCAGGCACGGTCGATCGTTCGCACCGCCCGGTAGCGGGCGGGGCTCATGCCGGCAAGGCGTCCGAAGCGCCGCCGGAAGAGATGGGCCGGCATCCCGAGCTGCGAGGCGAGGGCGTCGATCGAGGCATGGCGATGGATGTCGGATTCCAGCAGGGCCCGGGCGCGACGCAGCCAGTCCTCCCCCTCTCCGGCACCCTCGCCATGCCGAAGACTCAGCACTTCGGCGAGCAGCTCCTGCAGGCGGCAGATCTCCACCAGGGCCGGACAGGTCTTCAACACTCCCGCCGGTCCGAGCACCCCCTCGAAACGCCGCGCCCAGACCTCCACCGGCTCGAGCCCGGGGATGACCGGCCGGCCCGGGCACAGCAGGCCCTGCTGCTGCCAGAGGTCGATCACCGGCCCGTCGAAGATCAGGTAGAACTCGGTCCACTCGCTGTTCGCAACCGGGCGGTAGAAGTGCGCCTGCCCGGGGAAGCTCAGGATCAGGCTTCCGGCGGTGACCCTGTGCCGGGCACCCGTCCCGTCCTCGTAGAGCCCCCTGCCCTTCAGGATGAACGCGGCGGCGTGGTGGGCGAGATCCCGCCAGCCCGGCATCCCGCGATGGGTCATCCAGCCGGCCGCCAGAATCCGGCCGAGGGCCGAGGAAGTGCCATGCCGGAACCTCAGGCCCGAGGCCGAGGATGGGATCGTTGCTTCTGCCACGGAGGCAGGGTCCCGGAGGGGTTCGAAATCCACAAGTCAATTTCGGAAAACATCCATTCTCAGGGAATGCCGAAGCCGTTATCCTGGGTTCAATTCCGTCAAGCTCAAGCAGATCTCCGGCGCCCGTGCCGAGAGGTCTTCCCGCACCTGACGTCCGGCCTTTTCCAGACACCGTGAATGCGACGATTCCCAGCTACCGATCCGACCACGAGCTCTTCGAACTGATGCGCGAAGGGCTGTTCAGCGCCGTGATCGGCGATGTGATGGACATGATGGGTCATACCCGTCAGTTCCTCCCTCCGGAAATCCAGCCGCTGCGCGACGACATGGTCGTCGTCGGCCGCGCGATGACGGTGCTGGAGAGCGACGATTTCGGCGGCGGCGAAGGACCGGGGCGCGGCGGCGGCGATCTCAACCAGCCCTTCGGCCTGATGCTGCGCGCGCTCGATGACCTCAGGGAGAACGAAGTCTACATCTGCTCCGGCTCGTCGCCGACCTACGCGTTGTGGGGCGAGTTGATGAGCACCGCCGCGCGCAACCGCGGCGCGGCCGGCGCGGTGGTCAACGGCTACTCGCGCGACACCCCGGGCATCCTCAAGCTCGGCTTCCCGACCTTCTCGATGGGCCGCTACGCCCAGGACCAGCGGGTGCGCGGCAAGGTGATCGATTTCCGCTGCACCATCGGCTTCGGCCAGGTGAGCGTGCGCCCGGGCGACATCATCTTCGGCGACCTCGACGGGGTTGTGGTCATCCCGCAGGAAATCGAGCGCGAGACGCTCGAGGCGGCCTGGCACAAGGCCCACGGCGAGAAGCAGGTGTTCCGCGCCATCCAGGGCGGCATGGGAGCGCAGGAGGCCTGGGACACCTTCGGCATCATGTGATGCCGGACCACCGACAACCCTCCCCCTCGACCATGAAGCGATTCCCTTTCACCCGGCAACTCGGACGCTTCTGCTTCCTCATTCTGGCTCCGCTATCGGCTGCCGCCGCGAGTCCGGAGATCACGGAGGCCGGGAAGACGGTTTCCCTCCACAACGACAGGGTGCGCCTGGACTTCGACCTCGCCACCGGTACCTACCGCATCGACCGTCAGGGTCAGGAGCGTCCGGTCATCTCCCGCGCGAAGCTTTCGATCGACGGCTGGTCATCGGACGCGCCGGATACCGAACGGGGTTGGAAAGAACGGACCGTCACGGATTCGAGCGGCACGGGCAAGGCACTCGACCTTTCGCTCCGCGGTCCCGGCCGGCCGGAGCTGTTGTTTTCCTTCATCCTGTACGAGGGGCAGGATTTCATCGTCGCCTCCGGCGGGATCCACAACACCGGATCCGAGCCGCTGCGCGTGCGCGGGATCCACGTGATGAAGGACGGCGTGATCCACGAGGGCCGCGACCTGTCCCGGGACTTCGCGATGGTGGACGGCTTCAGCGGCGGCCAACCGCTGGAATACGGCGAGCGCCTGTATTCGCCGTTGACCCGCGACAACGCCCTGAAATCGCGCAACAACATCCTGCTCACCTTCCGGGAAGCGGAGCAGCGCCACACGCTGATGATGGGCGGACTGACCTATCACGACTTCGAGAAATTCGCCACCATCGCCCAGGAGCGCCGGACCGAGCTGGCCGCAGGCGCGGACGGGCGGGAAAGCCTGCTGTGCTACCTCGACCTGCCCCTCGAGAAGTCCCACCGCGCCCAGGACGGCGGCCAGTACTTCCTGACCAAGGGCAAGGGATCGCGCACCTGGGAGAACCACGAGTTCCGCTGCAGCGAACTGGCCACCGCGGTGGAGGAGCCGGGATCGATCGTGATCGAGGCCCGGGACCTGCACACGGACCGACCCTACACGCTGGGATTCTCGTGGTGGCAGGGGCTCCGCCACGGCACGCACGAGGACATCATCCAGTCGGTCCTCGTCGAATACGATCACGACGGCAAGACCGAGCGCCTGCCGCTCCTCGCGGACCGCGCACTTCCGCGGTTCGACGCCTCGAGCAAGGAGGATGTCGAGCAGGTCGAGCTGAGCCTGCCGGCGGAAGCGGTCCGGGCGGGAACCCTGCGGGTGGTGGTGGAGCGCGCCGACGAGCCGGACGCGATGGCCTATCTCGGCGAGGTCTGGCTGAGGGACGGCCGGCATGCGTCCCTGCTTCCGTCCGATCCGGTGCCGGTGTCGGACAGCCCGCGTCCGCGCCGCCATTTCAAGGCGCAGTTGTTCGCCGAGGACCCGGTCGGACGTCGGGTCGATCCGGGCGAACGGTATCTGCCGCCCGACCGGTTCTACATTGGCATCACCACCCCCGATCCATTTACAGCACTGGAAACCTACGCGATGGAGGTGCGCGAGGCCCAACCGATCGAGGTGCCGACCTATGACTTCCCGACCGTCTGCCTGTGGTATGCCGAGGACAAGCGCTACGGGGCCAGCGACGCGGTCAACACCTCCAAGGGCGCGGTCGATGAAATGAAGCGCATCGCCGACAGCGGCTTCCTCCGCTACAGCCGCGTGGCCGTGAGGCTGGTGCCGGACTCCTACAATCCCGACAACCAGCAGGGCTGGTGGGACGACGAGCACTGGCAACGCGACGACACCGACCGCGAGGACACCCACAACGGTCGCTACGTCGAGCCCTACGAGACCTCGAAGAAGTGGGGCGAGGCGGTCACCGCGCTCGGCGGCATCCCGCTCACCTATTTCCAGACCGCCTACCGCTCGGAGGACTACGCGGCGGCCTTCCCCGGCCACATGCTGTTCAACAAGCGATACGCCTGGAAGGGAAAGCCCGTGGACACCGAGGGACCGGTCTTCACCTCGTGGGACCAGACGTGGACCCGCAACGGCAAGGTGGTCTGGGGCTACGACTTCACCGATCCGGACTTCGTCGCCCACATGCATGAGGTGTATGCCAACCTCAGGGAAGCGGGCATCCGGGGGCTGATGTTCGACTACCCGGCCTCCGGGTGGGCCTCGGCCGGCGGTATGGAGGACGACCGCTCGACCACCGCCGCCGCCTACCGGAACATCTTCCGCCTCGCCCACGACGGACTCGGGCCGGAGGCCTGGGTGCACGAGCGCAACATGGAGCGCGGCACCGACGTCACGCTGGGGCTGGTCGCCTCGATGCGAACCGAGAACGACACCGACGCGATGGATGGGGCCACCGTGACCCGCTGCGGCCTGAGGTGGTACAAGAACCGGGTGCTGGTCAGCCACGACACCGATTCCAAGGACCTCCACGACCTGCAGGACGACCGCGACCGGGTCCGGGCGGTGCTGACCATGGCCTACGTGGTCAGCGGACGCCTGCTGCTCGCGAACAGCTTCTCGCAGTTCTCGCCGGAGACCCTGCACGACCTGACCCGCACCTTCCCCTACCACCCGGCTCCGAAGAGCGCCCGGCCGGTCGATGCCTTCGTGGCCGATGAACCGGCCGTGTATGACTTCGAGGTCACGCCGCAGTGGCACCAGGTGACGTTCTTCAATGCCGACCCCGATCATCCGAAGACGGTGGGCATCCGGATCGCCGGTCCCCAGGTGGACGGGGCGCTGGGGCTCGATCCCTCCCGCGAATACCACCTCTTCGATTTCTGGAACCACCGCTACCTCGGCAGGCTGGCCGGCGATGCACGCATCGACCAGGAGCTCCGGCCCGGCGAGGCCCGCATGCTCTCGGTGCGCGAATGCCTCGGCCGCCCGCAGGTCGTCTCCACCGACCGCCACCTGATGCAGGGGTACCTCGATCTGGTGAAGGTGGATTGGGACGCCGCCACCCGCCGGCTCACCGGCACCAGCAGAATCATCGGGGGCGATCCCTACACCGTGACCCTGGCGCTCAACGGCCACCGACCGCGAAGTGTGAGTTGCGCGGACCGGCGGGTCGCGGCCCGGCTTTTCGAAGCGCGGGATGAAACCGTCGAGTTCGCGCTCGAAGGGCCCGCGAACGCAACCGTCGAGTGGTCGGTCAGCTTCGATCGCGAATGAATCCGATTCCAAAACTCATGAAAATCACCGAGGTCAAGGTATGGCTCGTCGAGGGCGTCAAATACAACTGGACGATGCTCAAGGTCGTCACCGACACCGGCCACAGCGGCGTCGGCGAGGCCACCAACTGGCCGGGTTCGCCGATCATCGAGGCGGCGGCGCGGCACGTCGGCGAGCGGGTGATCGGACTCGACCCGATGCGCACCGACTTCATCTGGACGAAGCTCTACCGCGACCTCAACTGGATCGGCCCGTTCGGCGCCTCGATGTGCGCGATCAGCGGGCTCGACATGGCGCTGCTCGACCTCAAGGCCAAGGTGCTCGGCGTGCCGATGTACCAACTCCTCGGCGGCGCCTTCCGCACCTCGATCCCGCTCTACGCCAACTACTGGTTCACCGGTGGCGGGCACGATGCCGCCGACTATGCCGAGCAGGCCCGCGTCGTGAAGGACGCGGGCTTCGGCGGCCTGAAGTTCGATCCCTTCGCCCACACCAACTACCTCTACGGCACCGACCTCGACACCAACCTCGCCCTTACGCCGGAAATGCAGGAGCGCGCGGTCGAGGTCACCCGGGCGGTGCGCGAGGCGGTCGGCCCGGGCCTCGACATGATGATCGAGACCCATGCCATGATGAACGGCCGGATGGCGGTGCGGATGGCCGAGCGGCTCGCCCCCTTCGGCATGACCTGGTACGAGGAACCCGCCGGTCCGGAGAGCGCCGACACCCTGCGCGCGTTGCGCGAGCGCCTGCCGGGCAACGTCTCGATCTGCATCGGCGAGCGCCACTACACCCGCCACGGGTTCCGCCCGGTGCTGGAGAAGCACGTGTGCGACATCATCATGCCCGACATCACCCGCTGCGGCGGACCGTCGGAGATGAAGCGCATCGCGACGATGGCCGAGGCCTACAACGTGCTGGTCGCCCCGCACAACCCGAACGGCCCGCTCTCGACCCTCGCCAGCGCCCACGTCTGCGCCGCGATCCCGAACCTGTTCCGCTGCGAGTTCATGTTCAACGACGTGCCGTGGCGCGACGCGGTGCTCAGCCACCCGCTCGACGTCCGCGACGGCCACCTGCACCTCTCCGACCGCCCCGGACTCGGCGTCGACCTGGTCGAGGAGGAACTGGAGAGGCACCCGGGCATCCGCGGCCTCGGGGAAAGGCACAACTTCTATGTCTAGCATGACCCCGAAGGATCGAGTCCGCACCGCCCTCGCCCACGAGCAGCCCGACCGGGTGCCGCTCGAGATGAGCTTCACGCCCGAGTTCGCCCGGCGGCTGCGCGGGCACCTGTTCGGGGAGACCGGCCAACGCCACAACCCGCACGGCGGCGGCAACGACTACGCGCTCGAACTGGAACTCGGGCTCGACGTGCTGCTGACCTCGGTCGGCTGGGCGAACTCCTACTACGCCGGCGATCTCTACAACCCCGGCGCCGACCACTACACCGACGAGTGGGGCATCGACTGGCGCAACATCCGCTACGAGATCCGCTTCGGCGAAGGCTTCTATACCGAGTTCGAAAATCCGCCGCTGGCCGACGACGCCGCGATCGACTCCTATCAAGCGCCCGATCCGACGCGCCCCGGACTCTACACCGCCGTCGAACAGGCGGTGCGCGACTTCGGGAAGGATCACTGGATCGTTGGCAGTTGCCAGACGACGATCTGGGAGACCGCCGTCGCCCTGCGCGGCTTCGAGAATCTGCTCATGGACCTGCTGGAGGATCCCGATCTCGTCGGCCGCATCCTCGACATCCCCCAGGCCTACCACACCGCCGTCTGCCGGCGGCTGGTCGAGCTCGGCGTCGACATGGTCTGGCTCGGCGACGACATCGGCGCGCAGCATTCGATGATCATGTCGCCCGACCAGTGGCGCGCCCTGCTCAAACCCCGCTTTGCCGCCCTGATCGCCGAGCTGAAGTCGATGAACCCGGCGCTCAAGGTCGCCTATCACACCGACGGCTACGTCGAACCGGTGATCGGCGAATTGATCGAGATCGGCGTCGACGTGCTCCATCCGATCCAGCCGGCCTGCATGGATCCCGCCGAGCTCAAGCGGCGCTTCGGCGACCGGCTGTGCTTCATGGGCACCGTCGATGAACAGCACACCCTGCCCTTCGGCTCGGTCGAGGACGTGCGCCGCGAGGTCCTGGAGCGCATCCGGACCGTCGGGGCCGGTGGCGGCCTGATCCTCGCGCCGACCCACCACGTCCAGCTCGACACCCCGATCGAGAATCTCCTCGCCCTCGTCGAAACCGCCAAACAACCAGGTCATGTCGCTTGAAATCGATCTCCGCGGAAGGCGCGCCCTGGTCACCGGCGCCAGCACCGGTGTCGGCGCCGCCGTCGCCCGTGTCCTCGCCCGGGCCGGCTGCCGCGTCGCCGGTACCGGACGCGTCGCGACCGACCACCCGCGGGCGGTTGAATTGTTAGGTGAGTTGGGAAGCGAGGCCATCTACCTGAGCGGCGACCTCGTCGACCCGGAAGTCCCGGCCCGCCTCGTCAACGAGGCCGTCGCCGCCCTCGGCGGACTCGAACTGGTCGTCTCCCATGCCGGGGCGAACTGCTTCCACGGGGCCGACGACACCAGCGAGCAGGACTGGCACGACTGCATGGAGCTCAACCTCGCGTCACACTGGCGGCTCGCCCGGGCGGCCCGCCCGCATCTCGCGCAGGCCGGCCCCGGCGTCTTCCTCGTGATGACCTCGAACCACTCCGACCACACCATTCCCGGCTGCTTCCCCTACAACGTCGCCAAGACCGCTCTCACCGGACTGGTCCGGGCACTGGCGATCGAATGGGGCCCGCAGATCCGCGTCGTCGGCGTCGCCCCGGGATTCATCGACACCCCCGGCAACCAGGCCTGGTTCGATTCCTTCCCCGACCCCGCCGCCGAGCGCCGCCGCACCGAGGCCCGCCACCCGCTCGGCCGCATCGGCACACCCGAGGAGGTCGGCCACCTCTGCGCCTTCCTCGCCTCGCCGCTGTGCGGTTTCATGACCGGCAACACCCTGCTCATGGACGGCGGCCGCGCGGCCCTGATGCAGGACGATTGACCCTTTCTCTCATGAAATTCCCGACGCTGCTCGCCGCCTCCCTGTTCGCCTGTCTCGCTCAGATCAGCCACGCCGCCGACACCTTCTGGATGCCCGATGGCGACTCGCGCATCGTCCACCAGCTCACCGCAGGCGAAGCGCCGGTCGTCCTCTGCATGCAGGGCCGGCAGGTCGTCATGCAGACCCGGGTGACCGCCGACGAGGGCCTGTCCTACCTGACGCGCTTCTTCGAGGTGCCGGAGAACCGCAACGATCGCGAGAAGGTTACCTTTGACAGCAACCCCGGCCTGCTCCCGCGCTTTCATCGCAACCGCCGTCCATGGCAGCCAGGAAAGCCCGATTCGGTGGCCTTCGACGGTCGGCTGATCTTGACCTACGCGGGCGTCGACGGACTGGTCGCGACCCGCACCGTCTTTCCGTCCACCACCGAGCCGCGGGTCATCGAGCGCTGGACCATTCGCAACACCAGCGGCGGACCCGTGACGCTGCAGGTACACGGAACCCGCCTGGTCCAGGCGCACGACGAAACGGTGGACATGGTCTGGACCTGCGAGTCCGTCGATGGAGGCCGCATCCCTCCCGGCGAGACGTTTGATTTCGCGGTCACCCTCCACGCCCGCCCGGCCGGTCAGGCCGACCCGCGCATCGACGTCCAGGCCGAGGAAGCGGCCCGCTGCGACCTGGCCGAGGCCGCCTTTCGCGGTCCCGGCCGACTCGAGACGCCCGAGCCACGGCTCGACCTCGCCTTCGCGCTGCAGAAGCTGCACGTCCTCGAAACCCCGATCGAAACGATCCGCGGCCTGATCACCCACAATGGCAGCCTGACCTACTCGCCCGGCGTGTGGGCCAACGACCCGGTCGAGTATTCCAGCCCGCTGTTCCCCTTCTTCGGCGACGCCACGCTCAACGAGGCGTCGATGAACATGTACCGCATCTGGCTCGACCACATCCGCGAGCACGGCATCGACCCCTTCCCCGGCTCGTTCGAGTACCCGACCCTGCAACTCGTCCAGAAACACCGCGGCGACGACGCCATGGTCCTCTACGGGCTGTCGAAGTTCCTGCTTTTTCTCGGTGACCGCCGGGCGGCGGAGGAAATGTGGCCGCTCATCGAGTTCAGCGCCGAGTCGGTGAAGCGCGCGACGCGCGGCGACGGCATCGTCGCCTCGAAGACCGACGAGATGGAGGGTCGCTACCCGACCGGCGACGCCAACCTGAGCACCTCCTCGCTCGCCTACGGCGGCTACCGTCTCGCCGCCTCACTGGCCCGTTCGCTCGACAAGCCCGAAGCTGCCGAGTTCGACCGTCGGGCCGATGCCCTGGCACCGGCCATCGAGAAGTTCTTCGGCGCCACCGTCGAGGGCTTCGACACCTACCGTTATTACGACGGCAACACGACCCTGCGCGGCTGGATCCTGCTGCCGCTCGCGATGGGCATCATCGAACGCGAGGACGCCACGCTGGATGCCATGCTGTCCCCGAAGCTCTGGCCCAACCGGATGCAGGGCGGAGACATCCTCGCGGAGTCGACCCGCGAGACCGAGTGGGGACGGGAGACCTACTACGCCCTTCGTACCCTGTTCAAGGCCGGACGCACCGAGGTTGCGCTCGACACCACCCGGCGCGTCGTGGACGCGCAGATCTTCGGCCCGCGCGGACCCTACCCCGACGAGGACGCGATCGACATGCTCTGTCCCGGCTCGCTCTATCCGCGCGCGTTCACCGAGGGCATGTTCGGCATCGTTCCCACCGGACTCGACTCCTTCGAGTGCACCCCGTGGCTTCCCGAAGGCTGGCCGCGGATGGCGCTGCGTGACCTGCGGGCCTTCGGACGCAGTTGGGACCTTGTCGTCGAGCGGGAAGGAGGCCGACAGAAGGTCACGATCAAGCTCGACGGGAAGGTGCTCACCAGCGATTCGGGACCGCCGGGCAGGACCTACCCGATCATATTTCCACCGGCCTCCCGGTAACGGACACCGGACCGGAACGGACCCGCGGCGGCAGCCGGACGAAGCAGATCGAAGTTCTTCCGTCAGGCGAAGCGGACCGGATCGAGCCGGTGGTCGGCCGACTGCCCGGCGGCCAGCGCCGTGACGAGCTTGCCGGTAACCGGTCCGAGGCTGAGACCCAGCATCGCGTGGCCGGTGGCGACGACGACATTCGCAAAGCCGGGCGTGCGACCGATGTAAGGAAGACCGTCGGGCGAACACGGCCGGAGGCCGGACCACGGCTCGAGGCCCTCGAAATCATCCGGCGAGAACGCGGGAAAGGCGCGGCAGAACGCCCGCACGATGCCGCTGAGGCGGATGCGGTCGATCGACAGGTCGTTGCCGCAGATCTCCATGGTCCCGGCGACGCGGAGCGTTTCCCCCATCGGGGTCACCGCCACCCGGCCCTCCTTGAGGATCGAGCACAGTCGCGGCAGTTCGGTCGGATTCGGAATCGTGAACGAGTAGCCCTTTCCTCCCTGCATCAGAAGGCGCAGGCCGAGGCGGCGCATGACGGCCGGGCTCCAGGAACCGCCGGCGATGGTGACGTGGTCGGCGGCGATCCGCTCGCCGGACTTGAGGATGACGGCCGTGCAGGACCCGCCGGATGTCTCGAAGTCCTCGACCTCGCCATCGCGGAATTCACCGCCGTGGTTGAGAATGCCCTGCCGGATCGCGGCCAGGAATTTCTCGGAATCGAGGTGGCAATCCTGGGGAAACCACACGCCGCCGACGGCATCCATGGTGACGTCGGGATCGAGTTCGCGCAGACGCTCGGGTCCGCACACCTCGGCTTCGAGGCCGAGCCGGTGCGCGGCCTCGGCGACCTCCTTCTCCTCTTCGAAGGCGGCGTCGGACTCGCAGAGCATCAGCAGTCCCTTGCGCACGAGCGTGAAGCCGAGTTCCTCCGAAAGCTGCTCGAAGAGCGCGCGGCTTTCGAGGTTGAGGTCGCGCAGCAACTCCTCGCTGTTGGCGACGTGACGCCTGTTCGAGTGGCGAACGAACTGCCAGCACCACGTCCAGAGATCCGGGCTAAGCCGCGGACGGAGGAAGAACGGGCTGCGACGGTTGAACATCCACTTCAGTCCCTGCGAAATCACGCCGGGTGCCGCCAGCGGGATGAAGTGGCTCGGCGCGACCATCCCCGCGTTGCGGGTCGAGCAGCTCTCGCGGTGCGACGGATCGCGGTCGATGACGACCACGCGGTGGCCCGCCTTGCCCAGGAAGTACGCCGAGCAGAGACCGATCACGCCTCCACCTATGACGAGGTGCAACGGGTTGTCGGACATGGACCTCAGTCTTGGGCACCCGGCCAGTCCGCCCACCACGCGCGGAACAACTCCCACTGGTCCCTGAGGAACGCGGCCTGGCTTGGCGAGAGCCGGTCGGTCGGATTGAGTTGATGTTGGTAGGCCTGGTGACCTTCGAGAACCATCAATCCCTTGTAGTAGAGGACGAGGTCCGGCTGTTCGTCGAAGCGGGAAAGGTTGAACATCGCTTCCTCCAGTTCGGCGGCATGCACGCGGGCCCGGGCGTCGCCCTTCGCCGCCCTCTGGCACAGTTCGGCGAAACGGAGGACTTCCTTCGGCAGGGCGTTGCCCACACCGGTGATCGCGCCGTACGCGCCGCAGCGGATGAACCCGTGATAGACCTGGGTGTCGACGCCGACCATCAGGATCAGGTCCGGGTCACCGCTGGTGATGAATTCCGCCGCGTAGGTCATGGCCGCCGCCCCGCCGAACTCCTTGAAGCCGACGAGGTTCGGGTTCGCATCGCGCAACCGGAAGAACAGGTCGGCCTTGGTCTCGTAGCCGTAGTAGGGGCTGTTGTAGATCACCGAGGGCAGCTCCGGCGCGGCCTGGAAGACGGCATTGAAATGGTCGCGCTGCGCCGGCACCGAGGTGGTTCGCGAAAGCAGGCGGGGAATGACCATCAGGCCGACGGCACCGACCTCCTGCGCATGGGCGGCATGGGCGGCGGCCTGTCGGGTGCTCGGAGCGCCCGTGCCGACGATCACCGGCACGCCGGCCTCGGCGAGACGCTTGACGCCCTCCTGGCGCTGGGCGTCGGAAAGGAGCGGCCAGTCGCCCATCGAGCCGCAATAGACGACACCGTGCATGCCGGCATCGATGAGGCTCCTGCCGGTTTCGACGAGAGCGTCGAAGTCCGGCTCCCCCGCCGCGGAGCAGGGCGTCATCAACGCGGGGATGGTGCCACGGAATACTTCTTTGTTGTTGGAACTCATGGTGGTCGGGAATCGTTTCAGGTGATCGGTGAGGGAATGCCGAAGGCGAAGGGAGCCGCCGGATCGACCAGCAGGTCGGCCTCCATCGTGATGAACGCCGCACCCGTCACGGTCGGAATCACGCCGCCCTCCGGGTGAGGTTCAACGCTGCCGGTGAAGACCGTGTCAAGGATGCCGGCCTGGCGCCACGCCCGGCCGGGCCCGAGCTTTCCGTCGGCCTCTAGACAGGCGAGCTTGGCACTGGTGCCGGTGCCGCAGGGCGAGCGGTCGTACGCCTTGCCCGGACAAAGGACGAAATTCCGGCTGTCGGAGGTGTCCGGATCGCCGGGCGGACCGAAGACCTCGATGTGGTCGATCTCGCCGTCGTTGTCGCCTGTCACGCCGGCGGCGGACAAGGCCTGGCGGACCGCCCACGCGAAACCGGTGAGGGCCTCGAGGTTGCGGAAATCGACCTCGAGGCCGGTCGGAGCATGGGTCAGGAAGAACCAGTTTCCGCCCCAGGCGACGTCTCCGGTGACGAGACCGTGGCCCGGCACCCCGACCTCGACCTGATGCTTCGCGCGGTAGCTGCGGACGTTGCGCACGGTGACCGATCCACCGTCGGAAACGGAGATCGTCACCGGTCCGACCGGTGTGTCGAGGCGGTGTTGGCCCTCGCCGATGAGACCGAGGTGCAGCAGCGTCACCGCCACTCCCATGGTGCCGTGCAGGCAGCCGTTGAGCACTCCCACGTTGTTGAAGAAGATCACCCCGGCCACGCAGTCCTCGCTCGTCGGCCGGCAGAGCAGGGCACCGACCATCGCCTCATGACCGCGGGGCTCGCACACCCCCGCCGTGCGGAGCCAGTCGTAGTCGCGCCGGAAGGCCTCGCGCTTTTCCGCCATCGTCGCGCCGGCCGGTTCGTCCACGCCTCCGACGACCACCCGGGTCGGCTCCCCGGCGGTGTGGGAATCGATGACCTTGATACGCTGGATCGCCTCGGGACGCATGAACGACGATCATCCTGCCACCGCCGTCTTGTCGAAAACCCCAGCCCCGACTCACCGAACGGTTGCTTTTCTCGGAGGCCCGGGCCGTGTCCATTGGCCGCCGGCTCGCCATTCGATGAAAGACCTCGATGGATTCGTCGGTCTCCGCGTGTTAAGGGAGTCCGTCCGAAACCTCACAACCCATGAAATCCATTCATCGAATCCTCATCCCCGCCTCGCTGTTCGTGTCCCTCGGAATGGTCGGCTGCGACCGGTCAACCACCCCGGCCGCCGAGACAAGGATCCCCGTCAGCGAGTTCGGAAAACTCCCGGACGGATCGCCCGCCATGCTCTACACCCTCACCAATTCGAACGGACTCCGCGCCACCCTCACCGACTTCGGTGCGGCGGTGGTCTCACTCGAAGTTCCGGACAGGGACGGCAAGCTCGCCGACGTCACACTCGGCTTCGACAACCCCGCCGACTACGACAGTGACAAGAACCCGTATTTCGGCGCCACCGTCGGCCGCTTCGGCAACCGCATCGCCCACGGCAAATTCACGCTGGATGGCAAGGATTACCAGCTCGCCACCAACAACGAGCCTGGCGGCATTCCCTGCCATCTCCACGGCGGCGACCGCGGCTTCAACCGCGTCCTCTGGACCGGCGAGCCCGACGAGGCGAACAACGCCGTCACCTTCACCTACGTCTCAAAGGACGGCGAGGAAGGCTATCCGGGAACCCTCACCGCCAAGGTGACCTACACCCTCACCGAGGACGACGAACTCAAGTGGGAGGCCGAGGCCACCACCGACGCCCCGACGATCGTGAACCTCGTTCAACACAACTACTGGAACCTCAGCGGCGACCCGACCACCTCGATCAACGACCACCTTCTCACCCTCGATGCCGACCACTACCTGCCCACCAATGCCGGACTCATCCCGACGGGTGAAAGGGCCCCGGTCGAGGGCACGCCGATGGACTTCACCGAGCCGACGTCGATCGGCGAGCGCGTCGAGGCGGACTTCGAGGCGCTCAAGCTCGGCGGCGGCTACGACCACTGCTGGGTGCTCACGCCCGGCGAGGGCCTGCGCCGCGCCGCACGGCTCGAGGATCCGGAAACCGGACGCGTGATGGAGCTCTTCACCGATCAACCGGCGATCCAGTTCTACGGCGGCAACTTCCTCGACGGCACCTTGGCCGGCAAGGACGGCGTGAAGCACGCCCACCGCACCGCCCTGTGTCTCGAAACCGAGACCTTCCCCGACGCCCCGAACCATCCCGATTTCCCCAGCGCGGTCCTTCGCCCCGGCGAAACCTACCGCCACGTGATGGTGAACAAGTTCACCACCAGGTAGGCGTCGTCATTGTTGTTCCGCAAGTTCGCCAAGACGCGACGCGATCCAGTTGTTCAGGCTCTCGCCATCATGGGTACTGAGCTCAGCCAGCCGCCTGTGCAAAACCGGGTCGATGCGCAGCAAGAACTTACCGGAAAACGGCTTGTCCGGGTCTTCACCCCGACTCTCGCAAAACTCCAGGTAGTCATCGATCGAATCATGAAAGGCCTGCTTGAGCTCGTCCACGGTCCTGCCTTGGAAAGTCACGACATCCCGCAAACCAATGACCTCACCGTGAAAAAGCCCGGCTTCGTCATCGAATCGAACGGATCCGCTATAACCCTTGTATGTCATCATGGCTGTATTCCTGCTTCGGTTAAAAATCGCCGGACGGACTTCACCGCACCCTTGTCTGTGGTTGGCTCCGGATGGGGACGGTGAAAAACCGCCCGAACTCCGTTGAGCGCTACTCTGACACGGGAACCCCTGCCCTCGGAAACGTCGGCGCCCAGAGCCCGCCACCAGGATTCGATGTCGCTCCCTGATATTGAGACGGCCAACGGCTCCTTGAAGAGCTGGGCGAGAGTCTTTCGTTGGCGGTTGTTCAACCGGATTTATGATACTGTGTTCCAGTATCACGTCAACAGGGTATGTTTTCCTGAAGATTGAGCCAGGGACGCCGGTGACCCGGCGCGCCCCTCGCAGAACACGGCGCGGGCCAGTCGAGCGGTGGGAGGGTCGGTCCCGCCGCTCAGATCCCCAACTCGGCCTTCGCCTCGGCAAAGGCGTCGAGGGCCTTGCGGAGATCGTCGAGGTCGTGCGCCGCAGACATCTGCAGCCGGATCCGCGCCCTGCCCTTCGGCACCACGGGATACGAGAAGCCGATCACATACACGCCCTTCTCCAGCAGCAAGTCGGCCATGCGGGTGGCCAGCGCGGCGTCGCCGAGCATGATGGGAATGATCGGGTGCTCGCCCGGAAGCACCTCCAGGCCGATCTTCTCAATCTCCGTCCGGAAGAAGCGCGCGTTCTCCATCACCTTGTCGCGCAAATCGGTGGACTCGGAGAGCAGTTCGAGCACCCGCAGCGAGGCGCCGGCGATGGTCGGGGCCAGCGTGTTGGAGAAAAGATACGGCCGCGACCGCTGGCGGAGCATCTCGATAACCTCCCTGCGCCCGCTGGTGTAGCCGCCGCTCGCGCCGCCGAGCGCCTTGCCCAGGGTGCCGGTGATGAGGTCCACCCGGTCCATCACGCCGCAGTGCTCGTGGGTTCCGCGTCCGTGCTCGCCGATGAAGCCGACAGCATGCGAGTCATCGACCACGACCAGCGCGTCATGGCGGTCGGCCAGGTCGCAGATGCCCGTCAGGTTCGCGATGTAGCCGTCCATGGAGAACACCCCGTCGGTGACGATCAAGCGGAAGCGCGCCCCGGCCGCCTCCTTCAACCGCTCCTCCAGTTCGGCCATGTCGTTGTTCGCGTAGCGGAACCGCTGCGCCTTGCACAGCCGCACGCCGTCGATGATGCTGGCGTGGTTCATCGCGTCGGAAATGATCGCGTCCTCGGGTCCGAGCAGCGTCTCGAAGAGGCCCGCGTTCGCATCGAAACACGACGAGTAGAGGATCGTGTCCTCCATCCCGAGGAAGTCGCTCAGCTTGTCCTCGAGCTGCTTGTGGATGCCCTGGGTGCCGCAGATGAAGCGCACGCTGGCGCAGCCGTAGCCCCACCGGGCGAGCGCCTCGTGGGCGGCCTGGCGCACTTCGGGGTGCTGGGCGAGGCCGAGGTAGTTGTTGGCGCAGAGGTTGATGACCGGTTCGCCATCGGAGAGCCGCACGTGCACGCCCTGCGGCGTCATGATCACGCGTTCGCTCTTGTAGGTGCCCGCTTCGCGGATCTGCGAAAGCTCTTCTTCGAGGTGGGTCTGGATGGAGCCGTACATGTCTATTGCCAGTTGAGGATGACCTTGCCGCAGTTGCCCTCGTTCATCAGGGCGAAGCCTTTCTCGAAGTCCTCGGCGGCGAGGCGGTGGGTGATGACCGGAGCAATGTCCAGGCCGCCCTCGAGGAGGATCTTCATCTTGTACCAGGTCTCGAACATCTCGCGGCCGTAGATGCCCTTGAGGGTGAGCATGCTGAAGACGACCTTGTTCCAGTCGATGCTCAGGGTCTTCGGCGGGATGCCGAGCAGCGCGATCTTTCCGCCGTGGGCCATGTGACCGACCATCGTCTGGAAAGCGGCCGGATTGCCCGACATCTCGAGGCCGACGTCGAAGCCCTCGGAAATCTTCAGCTCGGGCATGATCTCGCCGATCCCGCGCTCGGCGACGTTCAACGCCACGGTCGCCCCCATCGTGCGGGCGAGGTCGAGGCGGTAGTCGTTGATGTCGGTGACCACCACGCTGCGCGCCCCGGCGTGCCAGCAGATCGCGGTCGCCATCAGGCCGATCGGGCCGGCTCCGGTGATGAGCACGTCCTCGCCGAGGATGTCGAAGGAAAGCGCGGTGTGGAGGGCGTTGCCGTAGGGGTCGAAGATCGCCGCGATGTCGCGGTCGAGGCCGGCGGGATGCTTCCAGACGTTGGACTTCGGCACGGCGACGTACTCGGCGAAGGCGCCGGGCCGGTTCACGCCGATGCCGCTGGTGTCCTTGCACAGGTGGCGCCGGCCGGCGAGGCAGTGCCGGCAACGGCCGCAGACGACGTGGCCCTCGGCGCTCACCACCTCGCCCACCTCGAAGCCCGCCGCATTGGCGCCGATGTCGGCGATGGTGCCCACGAACTCATGGCCGACGACCATCGGCACGGGAATGGTCGCCTGCGCCCACTCGTCCCAGTTGTAGATGTGGAGGTCGGTGCCGCAGATGCCGGTGCGGTCGACCTTGATCAGCACGTCATCGATCCCGATCTCGGGAACGGGCACGTCCTCCAGCCAGAGCCCGCGGCTCCTCTCACGCTTCACCAACGCCTTCATGATCCCGAGAAGAACCGAATGGTCTCCGCAAGGCCATCGGAAAGCGTGAACGCCGGCTTCCAGCCGGAGCCGACCAGCCGGTCGACCGCCGCCCGGGAATGCCGGACATCGCCGGGGCGCTCCACGGCGTGCTCGATGGACGACGTGGATCCGGTGAGCCGGAGAATCCCGTCGGCGAGGTCGTTGATGGTCATCTGGTCGCCGTAGCCGGCGTTGAAGACGCCCGAGACCGCCTCCGTTTCCGCCGCGAACGCGAGGGCGCCGACGATGTCCTTCACGAAAATGAAGTCGCGGGTCTGCCCACCGTCCCCGTAGATCACGATGGGCTGTCCCTTCACCGCCTTGTCGATGAAGATCGGGACCGCCGCGGCGTAGGCTCCCTTCGGATCCTGCCGCGGTCCGAAGACATTGAAGAACCGGATCGCGGCGGTTTCCAGGCGACCCTCGCGACGGAAGAGATCGAGGTAGTATTCCCCGTCGAGCTTGGTGATCGCGTAGGGGCTCCTCGGTTCCGGAAGCATCGTCTCGCGCTTGGGCACCTCGGGATTGTCTCCATACACGGCCGCAGACGAGGCGAAGACCAGCTTTCGCACCCCGGCTGCCGAGGCCTCCTCAAGCACGTTGAGCAGGCCGTGGACATTGATGTCCACGCACTCGCCCGGCTTTTCCATCGACTCGGGGACGCTGACCAGCGCGGCGAGGTGGAACACGAGGTCGACACCCTCCACAGCCCGCCGAACAGCGTCGCGGTCGGTGATCGATCCCTCGATGAAGGTGCACTCCAGCCCGTCGAGATTGTGCCGGTATCCGGTGCGCAGGTTGTCGAGCACGCGGATCTCCTCCGCCGCACCCTGATAGTGTTCGACGACATGCGAACCGATGAAGCCGGCTCCCCCGGTCACGAGGATCTTCATGGCTTGGAGGCTCGGGGAATCATGAAACGCTCGAGGCGGGAAGCGACATCGTGCCGGAGCCGGTCGATGAAGCCCAGGGTGAACTCGACGATGTCCACCGAGTTATCGAGCACGACCGGCGACAGGTCGATCGCCCAGGTGATGCCGGTTTCCTCGTCGGCGGAGTGGGAATCGTGAAAGGTCGCGTTCGCCAACCGACGGCCCATGACCGCCAGGTCGTAGCGCTTTCCGCCCATGATCTGGGAATCGTAGACGCCGTTGAGCGCGGCCTGCAGATTGGGACGGCTGCTGGTGGATAGCAGGCCCTTGTCGTCATCGACCAGCCAGTCGAGCCCGCGCCAGATCTCGCAGCCCCAGGTCTTGCGGGGCCGGTCCTCGACCGGCAGCCGGCGCACCGCCGCCAGCGACCGCAGCAGCACCGCGATGTGGGTGTCGTGCTTGTCGGCCGGATTGTGAAGATACAGTTCCTCCGGCTTGGCCGCGCGGAGAACCGCTTCGAGATCATCCACCGGACCACCGTGGCCCGGATCCTTGATCTCGCTGCTCGGGTAGCCGAGCTGGATCATCGCCGCGTATTCCCCGACGACCGCCGCCTTGTTCTGTTCCTCGATCCGGATCGCCGCCATTTCCTCGTCGGTGAACGACTCGTACGGTCCCACGCGGGCGCTGCCGGCACCATCGGTGCAGGTCACCCCGGTGAACCACCGGTCGGACCGTCCGTAGCACGCGTCGATCCCGTGGTAGGCGAAGAATTCCAGGTCATCATGGTGCGCTCCGATGCCCAGGTGGGTCGTCCGCTGCAGCGCCGACTGGATTTCGGACCCGTCGGGAATGGTGATCGTCGAGTTGCTTCGCTGGAGTTGCATGTCGGTTAGGGTTTGAGTTGGGGAAGACTGGCCGCGGCGATCGCCTGGCCGTGGCGCTTGAGGGTTTCGTCCGGCGTCATCATTTCAATGGCGGCGGCCTGATCGGGAAACTCGTCCTCCAGCACGCGGCGGGCGGTGGCGACGATGAGGTCTCCCCCGGCGCCGCTCATCACGCGGCCGAGCAGCAGCAGGTGGCGGATCGTGTAGAATCGCGCGTAGTGGGGAATCGTGTATCCGAGGTACACGCCGATGCTGCGGTAGATGGCCGCCGCCCGCTCGTCGCCCTCCGCCATCTTCTCCTGGACCTTGACGAGCTGCTCGGGAGCGGGAAGCGAGCGGTCGATCTCGAGCCCCGAGGCGGGCACCAGCCGGGCCACCGCCTGCTGGCTGAAATACTGCACGCCGCAGCCTGCGTCGCCCGACCATTCATCGACCGGCGCGCCCTCGCGGTAGTCGACCGGCACGAAGGCCAGCTCCGACAACCACGGCGTGATCTCGCCATCCGAATCGACGTAGCCCGCCGCGGTGCTGGTGCCCATGGCGACGCCGAGCAACGCCCCATCGTTGATCGACATCGACCCGGCCAGCGCGGTCACGTCACCGTCGTTGATCACCTCGAGCGGCACCTGCCACTCGTCGGCGATCTCGAGAAATAGGTCGCGGACCTTCTCCTCGTAGATCTCCTCGTGCCCCCCGCGGAAGAGCGAAGCCACCCGCACACGGTTGTTCACGTACACCCCAGCGGCCGAGCCGCCGATGGCATCGACTCGTGGGAGCTTCGCCGCCGCGCGCTTGAGGCTGTCGATGATGCCCTCGCGGTGGTAGGCCGGGTCCTTCTGGAAGTATGGGTCCCACGGGACCTCCTCGGAGAAAACCACCTCCCCGTCGATCACCGCCGCGCACTTGCGGTCGGATCCTCCGAGGTCGAAGCCGATCCGGCAGCCGTCGAGATGCCGGCCGAGATGACGCCCCGCGCCCGACTCCCGTTCCTCGGGAATCGCATCCGTTTCGACAGCGGCGATCTCCAGCGGGGCATCGAAGATCTTGCCGACCCAGTCGTGATCGAAGGCCCGCGCTCCGGTGGCGGAGTAGATCGACGCCAACCCCGCCGCGAGTTCGGGCGCTCCGGCGATCGCCACTCGATTCCCCCCGCGCCCCCAGAGCAGGAATTTCACGATCCTCTCGAGATGGCGCAGGTTGAGCGCGTCCCACTCCGGTCCGGAGGGAAGCACCTCCTCGCGGTGAAGGGTGACCTGGCCGTCGGGACGCGACAGCGCGATCACCACCTCGCGCCGCCCCTCATCATCGAGCAGGCGCTCGTAGGCCCGGGTCCACAGGGACGCCGGTTGGAAATCGGGATCGAGTTCGGGCTGATGTAAGGGTGAGATCTTGATCATCGATTCAGTCGTCTGGAGCTGTCGGGGTCGAGTTGGAAAAAAACGCGCCTGTGGCCTTGGAGCAGCGATGCGGGCGTGGCCGGGTCCACCGGTCCGTGAATCGAACGCTCGACCGCCTCCGCCTTCCCCGTGGTGACCGCGCCAAGGGTGCTTCCTTCCAAATCCATGCCAAGTGATCGTAGTCCGAGGAGATTGAAGACGCTTACTTTTTTCGGATCAACTCTCGTCTTTTTCGGCGAGAAGGAGATCCCCGTGATTCACGCCACCCGAACTGCGAACTCGCTCTCATCGAGAAAATTCACCGGTGCCCGGAGCGGTTGTGTTCGCGGAAGGCGGCGGGCGGCATGCCCACCGCCGCACGGAACTGGCGGCTCAGCGCGGTCTGGTCGCTGTATCCGCAATCGAGGGCGATCTCGGCGATCGGCCGCCGCGTGGTCGCGAGCTGGTCGGCGGCATGCTGGATGCGGACCTTGCGGATGAAGCGGACGGTGCTGAGGTGATAGACCTTGCGCATGCGGCGATCGAGCTGCGTCGCACTCATCCCGGCGAGCGTGGCGAGGTCGTCCGGCTGAAGATCCTCGGACAGGTGGCGGCGCACGTGGTCCGCGACCCGGGCGACGCCCTCGATCTCCGCCTCGTCGGCACCGGGAGAACGGAGGTCGCGGGAGATCGAGGCGAGGCCGATGATCTCGCCGTCCGGACTCCGCAACGGCACCTTGGTGGCGAGATACCAACCCAGTCGCTGCTTGCGGTCCATGATCAGCTCGAGTTCCTCGTTGATCATCCGTCCCTCCACCAGCACCCGCTGGTCCTGCCGTCGGTAGCTGGCGGCGAGGTCGGGCGGGAAGAAATCCTCCGCGCGGCGACCCAGCAGCTCGTGGGGATCCCGCAATCCGAGACGCTCGCCGAAGGCCCGGTTGGCACCGCGGTAGCGACGGTCGACGTCCTTGAGGCAGAACACGACGTCGGGCAGGGCGGCGAACAGGCGCTCGGCGAAGCCCGCCGAGCCCACCCTTTCGAGAAACTCCCCGTCGAGCGCCATCGGGCGAAGCGAAGCAGCGCGGGACCGCCGCGGCAATGCCGGAGAGACCGATCGTGACCGTCCCCGCCACGATCCCCGTGGATTCCGGTCAAGACAGCGTACGCTAGACTGCCTTGATGAACCCTCTCGATGAGCGTCTTGAAAGGATCCGCCGCGACCGGCCCGGCAACGAGGAACTGGCGGCGGAGGCGGTCGAATTCGCGCGCGACCTGTTGAAGTGCGCGATGGCCGCCCGCAAGCCCGTCGAGCGCCGCCAATCGCGGCAGTTGGCGGCGATGATGGACGACGCGGCCGGGAAGGCCTTCACCTTCGCGATGTCGGACCAGGTCCTCAGGCCTCCGACTCCGGGCCGCCAGGCCCGGCGACTGCGCGACCTGGTCAAGGACTACGGGGTGCCATCCTACCTGCCGGCCTCCGCGCGGGTGGCCATGGCCGTCGGCAGCGGTGCCTCGGCACTCGCTCCGCAGATCGTGATGCCGCTGGTCGCCGGACAGCTCCGTCGCGAAAGCGCGTCGGTGATCCTGCCCGCGGAAAAGGAGCGCTTGCTGCCCCACCTCGAACGCCGGCGCCGGGCGGGCATCCGCCTCAACCTGAACCAGCTCGGGGAAGCGGTGCTGGGCGAGGGCGAGGCGGGTCGGCGGCTCGCGGCGATCCTCGACCGCCTCGCCGATCCGGACTGCGACTACATCTCGGTGAAGCTCTCGGCCGTCTTCAGCCAGATCCACGCCGTGGGTTTCGACGAAACGCTCGAGTCGGTCAAAAGGCGGCTGCGGGAACTTTACCGCACGGCGATGGCGAATCCACGGCCCGACGGTTCGCCGAAGTTCGTCAACCTCGACATGGAGGAATACCGGGACCTGCGGCTGACCTGCGCGGCCTTCCGCGGCGTGCTCGAAGAAGAGGAGTTCCACCGGCTCGAGGCGGGCATCGTGCTGCAGGCCTACCTGCCCGATGCGTGGCCGGTTCAGAAGGAACTCAACGCCTGGGCCCGCGAGCGGGTCGCCAGCGGCGGCGCCGGCATCAAGATCCGCCTGGTCAAGGGCGCCAACCTCGCCATGGAGCAGGTCGAGGCCGAACTCCACGACTGGCCGCTGGCCCCCTACGGCAGCAAGCTGGAGGTCGATGCGAACTTCAAACGCATGCTCCACGAAGGCTGCCTGGCCGAGAACGTCGGCGCGGTCCGGATCGGGGTGGCCAGCCACAACCTCTTCGACATCGCCTACGGGCTCCTGCTGCGGGCGCGGGAGGATGTGGAGGACCGGGTCGAGTTCGAGATGCTCGAGGGAATGGCCAACCACCAGGCGCGGGTGGTCCGCGAAACCGCCGGCGACCTGCTGCTCTACGCCCCGGTGGTGAAGCGCGAGGATTTCCACTGCGCCATCGCCTACCTCGTGCGCCGTCTCGACGAGAACACCTCGCCCGAGAATTTCCTCCACGACCTGTTCGGCATGGAGCCGGACGACGCGGCCTGGGACCGCCAGCGCGAGCGCTTCCTTAACGCCTGCGCGGCCATGGGGACCACGGCCTTCGGCCCGGCACGCTCGCAGGACCGCTCGACCGAAACACCCCGCCCGCGTCCGCTCGACGAACCGTTCGGGAACGAGGCGGACACCGACTTCTCGCTCAAGGCCAACGTCGACTGGATCCGCGCGAAGGTCGATGCCATGAGGAACACGACGCCCGAGCGCGTTCCATTGCAGGTCGGCGGGGAGCTTCTCGACGGGGCGGACGAAGCGGTCGCGGCGGATCCTTCGCGACCGGGACACGCGGCCTACCGCCACGGCCTGGGCGGTGCCCGGGAGGTGGAGCTCGCGCTCGATACCGCCGGCAAAGCCCGCGACGGATGGCGCGGGCGGAGCATCCGGGAGCGCGGCGAACTGCTGGCGAAGGCGGCGGCGGAGATCGCCGCGATCCGGGGGGATGCGATCGCCGCCATGGTGCTGGATGCCGGAAAGGCGGTGTCGGAGGCCGACGCCGAGGTCAGCGAGGCGATCGACTTCGCCAACTACTATGCACGTAGTCTTCAGGATGCGGCATGGCACGATGGAGCCGCGTTCGAGCCGCTCGGCACGGTGGTCGTCACGCCGCCGTGGAACTTTCCCTTCGCGATCCCGTGCGGCGGGGTGCTGGCCGCGCTGGCGGCCGGAGCGCCGGTGATCCTCAAGCCGGCGCCGGAGACGGTCCTGACGGCGTGGGTGATGGTGAACGCGCTGTGGAAGGCCGGCATTCCGCGGGAGGTCGTGCAGTTCCTGCCGTGTCCGGACAACGAGATCGGACGCTCGCTGGTCACCGACAAGCGGGTCGAGGCGGTGGTGCTCACGGGCGCGTACGACACCGCCCGGCTGTTCCTTTCCTGGAAGCCGGAGATGCGGCTCTTCGCCGAGACCTCCGGCAAGAACGCGCTGATCGTGACGGCGGCCGCCGATCCGGACCTGGCGGTCAAGGACCTGGTGCGGAGCGCCTTCGGCCACGCCGGGCAGAAGTGTTCGGCGGCGTCGCTCGGCATCCTCGAGGCCGAGGTGTACGACAATCCCCGCTTCCTCGATCAGCTCAGGGATGCGGCGGCCTCGCTGATGGTCGGGCCATCGTGGAAATTTCCTGCCGTCGTGACACCGGTGATTCGGGAACCGGGCGATGACCTGCGGAGGGCGCTGACCACGCTCGACGACGGCGAGGAGTGGCTGCTGGAACCGCGGATGATCGACGGCAATCCCTGCCTTTGGTCGCCGGGCATCAAGCTCGGCGTCACGCCCGGGAGCTGGTATCGCCGGACCGAGTGCTTCGGTCCGGTGCTGGGCCTCGTCCGCGCCAACGACCTGGCGCACGCGGTCCGCATCCAGAACGACTCCGGCTTCGGGTTGACCGGAGGCATCCACTCGCTGGACCCGGCCGAGATCGCCTACTGGCGGGAGAGGGTCGAGGTGGGCAATGCCTACATCAACCGCAGCATCACCGGCGCGATCGTGAGGCGTCAGCCGTTCGGCGGATGGAAGCGGTCGTGCTTCGGACCCGGAGCCAAGGCGGGCGGCCCGAACTACGTGGCCCAGTTCGGTCGCTGGACCGATGCCGGCGAGCCGAGTTTTCGCGAAACGGTCGGCGGTCCCGTGAAGGCGCTGCTCGATCGGATCGACGACGCATCGCTCGTGGCCGCCGCCGGAAGCGACGCGTTCTGGATGCGCCGCGAGTTCGGGATCGACCATGACCCCAGCGGACTGCGCTGCGAGTCGAACGTCTTCCGCTACCGCCCGATCGGCCACAGCCTGCTGCGCGCCGGTGACCCGCGCCAACTGGCCCGCCTCGCCCTGGCGGCGACCGCCGCCGGGGTCACCTTCGAACTTTCGCTGGATCCCGACATGGCGATCCCCGGGTGGGTGGACGGCCTGCCGGTCCGCCGCGAGCGCGAAGACCAACTGGCGCAGCGCCTTGGTGCGGAGGATTTCCGCCTGCTCCGGGTGGTCGGGGCCTCGGCGGACCTCAAGGCGGCGGCCGTCGAGTCGGGCATCCGCCTCGTCGATGCCGCTCCGGTGAACAACGGACGGATCGAGCTTTGCCCCCTGTTCCGCGAGCAATCGGTCTCCGAAACGCGACACCGTCACGGATCGGTGCTGCCGCGACCGGACGAACTGCCGTAGCCAGCCCGGCATGCGCTGACAGAATGCCTGGAATCGTCGCCCGGACCGTAGCGATCATCAAGATGGTGCGCACGAGAGGACTCGAACCTCCACGGGGTTGCCCCCACTAGATCCTGAATCTAGCGCGTCTACCAATTCCGCCACGTGCGCGTTTCGGGCCGGGTAGCTCGGAGGCGCAGAAAACAGCATGCCCACCCCGGTTTGGCAACAGCAATTCTGCAAACCCGAAGGACCCGGACGGATTCGGCGTTGCCAAGGCTCCGGAGCCTCATCACCGTCCGGCCATGAGGAATCCGGCTCCCCTTGTCCTGACCCTGCTGCTGGCGATCGCCGCGGTGGTTTTCATCGCCAGCCAGCCCGAGAAAGCCCCCGAGACGACGGCCACTCCCGCGGAAACGGCGGCGCCCGAGAACGAGGGATCCCAACCCAGTCTGTCGGACCCGCCGAACGGCAACTGGCCCCATGAGAAGAGCGACCTCCCGGCCGACCCCGAGGCGACCTTCGGCACCATGGAGAACGGCATGCGCTACATCATCCTCCCCCACGAGGAGCCCCCGGGGCGCGTGAGCCTGCGGATGCACATCGCCGCGGGATCGCTGATGGAAAAGGACGACCAGCAGGGCATCGCCCACTTCCTCGAGCACATGGTCTTCAACGGCTCGAAGAACTTCACGCCGGACGACCTGATCCCCCGCATGCAGCGCCTCGGCATCGCCTTCGGCGCCCATGTGAACGCCTACACCTCGTTCGACGAGACCGTCTACATGCTGGACCTTCCGGACCTCAGCGACGAGATGCTCGACCTCGGATTCACCGTGATGCGCGACTTCGCCGACGGCGCGCTGCTCGAGCCCGACGAGATCGACAAGGAACGCGGGGTGATTCTCGCGGAGAAGACCGACCGGGACTCGGTGAGCTTCCGCCTGATGAAGAAGCAGTTCGAGACCCTGATGCCCGACTCGCTGCTGACGCACCGCTTTCCCATCGGCGAGGAGGAGGTCATCCGGAACGCCCCGCGGGAGCGTTTCGTCGAGTTCTACCGCAACTACTACATCCCCGAGCGGATGACCTTCATCGTGGTCGGCGACGTGGAGCCGGCGGTCGCCGAGGAACGCATCCGGGAAACCTTCGGCTCGCTCGCTAACCCGGAAACGCCGGGAACCGATCCGCAGCTCGGCGGGATCCGTGAGGCCGGCGAGGTCGAGGCGCATGTCTTCGCCGACCGCGAGTTGACCGCGACCGAGCTCAGCCTGCTCACGATCGAGCCCTACACGCCGCAGCCGGACACCCGGGAACTCCGGGAAGACAGGCTCCGCCTGGCCCTCGCCCACGCGATGCTGGGCAAGCGCTTCGACCGCCTGGCCAAGACGGAGGACGCGCCGATCCTCGGCGGTTCGGCGTCGCGCTCCGACCTCTTCAACTACGTCACGCTCGGCAGCATCGACGTCTCGGTGGCCGACGACCACTGGAAGGATGCCGTGCCGGTGCTCGAGCAGGAATTCCGGCGGGCGCTCGAACACGGCTTCACGTCCGCGGAATTCGCCGAGGCCTCGGCCAACGTGCTCAACCGCTACGAGCAGGCGGTCGAGTCGCAGGACAGCCGCCGGTCCGACGACATGGCCACCGGCATCGCCCGCACGATCAACGACCGCCGCGTGCTGACCTCGCCGGCGACCGAGCTCGAGCTCGTCTCCACCGCGCTCGGAGAACTGACGCCGGCGGACTGCCACGCGGCGTTCCGGGAATTCTGGTCCGGCAAGGGCTTCGATCTGGTTCTCACGACCAAGGAGGAGCCGGAGGGCGCCGCCGGCACCCTGCTCGCTCTCTATCAGGAATCAGCGGAGCAGGAGGTCGCGGCCCCGGAGGAAACCGAGGTGAAATCCTTCGCCTACACGGACTTCGGCGACCCCAGCGAGATCGGCTCGCAGGAGGAGATCGACGGCCTCGGCATCACCCGCCTCGTGCTTGCCAACGGGGTGACCGTCAACTTCAAGCCGACCGATTTCGACAAGAACCGGATCCAACTGAAGGCCAGGGTGGGCTACGGCAAGCTGACCGCCCCCGGCGACAAGCCCGGCCTTTCGGAGTTCGCCGCGGCGGTGGTCAACGACGGCGGCATCGGCGAACACTCCGCCGACGAACTGGAGCAGATCTTCGCCGGCAGGAATGTCGGCAGCGGGTTCTCGATCGAAGACGACCACTTCTCGGTCTCCGGCTCCACCACCCCGGAGGATCTCGAGCTGCAGCTCCAGCTCATGACCGCGCAGATTCTGCATCCGGGCTTCCGGGCCGAGGCCGTCGAGCAGTTCCGCAAGACCGTGCCGATGCTCTTCCAGCAGTTGAAGCACACGCCCGCCGGCCCGATGCAGCAGATGGGCTCGTGGCTCCGCGGCCGCGACCCGCGCTTCACCTTCCCCGACACCCCGGAGGTGCTGATCGCCTACGGTGCCGCCGACATCGAACCGTGGCTGGCCACGGAGTTCACGGCCGGCGCGATCGAGCTGAGCATCGTGGGTGACTTCGATCCCGAGAAGCTGGTGCCGCTGGTGCTCGGGACCTTCGGTGCCATCGAGGCGCGCCCGGACCGGACGAATCCGCCCGAACTCGACCGCAGCGTCGCGTTCCCCGACGCGCCGCAGACCAAGACCTTCACCTTCGAAAGCAAGATCCCGCAGGGTCAGGCCGCGGTGGTTTGGCAATGCCCGGGACCGGGCGATGAACCGCGCCAGTTCCGCCGGCTGCAACTGCTGGCCGACATCCTCGGCGACCGGCTGCGCGAGGAGATCCGCGAGAAGCTCGGTGCCTCGTACAGTCCGAATGCCGGCGCCAGCGGTTCCACCGGGCTGGAAGACTTCGGTTTCCTCATCGCCCTCAGCTCGGGCAAGCCCGAGGACGTGGGCCAGCTCACCGGCGTCAGCGTCGATCTCGCCGACGCGCTCTCCACCGGCGGCGCGACCGATGACGAACTCGACCGCGCCCGCAACCCCGCGCTCGCCGACGTCGAGAAATCCCTCCGCGACAACAGCTACTGGCTCGACCTCGTGATGTCGGGCAGCACCGGGAATCCGGAAAAGTTCGCCCTCGCGAGGGACCGCAGGCAGGACATCGAGTCGATCACGCTCGCGGAAATCAACCAGCTCGCCGCGGCCCATTTCGGCAGGGACCGGGCGATCCAGATCGTGATCAAGCCCGACGCTCCCGACGGAGCAGCGGGCGCAACGGACTGACCGCCATGCGCTGCCCCTACTGCGCCACCGACCTCGACGAGCACAGCCCGGAATGTCCGGCCTGCCGGCTCGACCTTGGCCGGGCCGCGCGGCTGCTCGGGCCGGTGCCGCGGATCGAGCCGGGCGTGTGCGACAGCACCGGGGCGCTCACGCCGGGCGAGCGAAAACGGCTCAAGCGGCGGACGGCGGCGATCACCGGACGCTTCCCCCAGGTGAGGGTGCAACTCGTCTTCCGGCACTTCACCGACGGCCAACCGATCGGCCTGCACGCCTTCTGGATGTTCAATCTCGGCGCCTTCTCCACCGAGACGGAAAAGCTCGGCGGCAACCGCAACCTCCTGCTGCTGGTCGATCCGATCGCCGCCGAGGCCTCGATCATCCCGGGCTACGGACTCGAGCCGTTCCTCACCGACGACGAACTCGACGACCTGCTCGGCATGGCCGCGGACGAATGGGCCGGCAAGCAGTGGTGCGGCGGCGCGCTGACCCTGCTCGACGGCCTCGAGGCGCTGCTGGAACGCGCGTCGCTCCGCACCGCCGAAGCACTCGGACTTTCCGCCCGGAAGGCGCCGAGCGATACGAATTTCTCGAAATGACCTGACGATTTTGGATTCACCGCCAAGCAGCGCCAAGAACGCCAAGCTCGATCAACGGAATCCATAAATCCCCTACCTTTGCGATCATGGCGTCCTGGCGGGTTCGATTCCTTGCGGCCTCGAATCGGCAGGTGAACCCTCATCTGTAACTGTGCA